>Ga0256841_1000995_pt1 | contig 26382 bp, 26 predicted proteins | sample 356308metaG_FD_185971 | JGI IMG/M metagenome (GOLD analysis project Ga0256841, IMG submission 185971) | Hydrothermal vent microbial communities from Mid Atlantic Ridge, Atlantic Ocean - 356-308 | ecosystem: Environmental > Aquatic > Marine > Hydrothermal vents | place: Atlantic Ocean: Mid...
GCCTACAATTTTATCGACAGCAGGGATGGTTTCGGTTCCATAAGCCAGTGCAGCAATTGCCTGAGCGCCGCCGATCGAAAAAACACGATCTACACCTGCTATATGGGCCGCAGCAAGAACCAGCTCATTAACCTCACCTTTTGGCGTGGGAACGACCATGATTAATTCACCTACTCCGGCAACTTTTGCAGGAATAGCGTTCATTAAAACTGAGGAGGGATAAGCGGCTTTTCCGCCTGGGACATATAAGCCGGCTTTATCCAGTGCGGTGATTTTTTGACCTAAAATGTTGCCATTTTCTTCCTGATATTGCCATGACTGCATTTTTTGTTTTTCTGCATAACTGCGAATGCGCTCAGCAGCAGTTCGTAATGCCTGAGCCTTATCAGGATCCAATTTTTTCCAGGCAGCTTTTAGTTTATCATGGCCCAGTTCTAGTTCACTACTGCTGGAAAAATGACATTGGTCAAAGCGGTTGGTGTAATCAACAACCGCTTGATCGCCTTGTTCACGAACCGTGCTGATAATCTCAAGTACTTGTTGATGGAGTTCCAGATCAGAACTTTCATCCCAACTGGTCAGCGAGTTGAGTTGTTTGTTAAAGTCTGTTGATATTGTCGATAAACGGGTTATTGAAATGTTCATGATTCACCTTTTAGCAAGAGTGATCTCAAATTGGTTGATTAAGGTTTGAATCGCCTGATGTTTCATTTTCATGGCAGCCTTATTGACTACCAGGCGTGAGCTGATTTCGGTAATCAGTTCTCGTGGCTCAAGTCCGTTTGCTTTTAGTGTGTTGCCTGTGTCAACCAGGTCTACAATGCAATCAGCGAGCCCAACCAATGGTGCAAGTTCCATAGAACCATATAACTTGATAATTTCAGCCTGAATTCCCTTGCTGGCGAAATATAGCCGTGCGGTTTTAACATATTTTGTAGCGACTCTGACGCGTCCAGAAATTTCAGGTTTGTCTTTATGGGTAGCAGTCATTAAACGGCAACCGGCAATTTTGAGATCAAGCGGTTCATATAGACTTTCCGCACCATGTTCTAAAAGCACATCCTTGCCGGCAATTCCCAGATCAGCGGCGCCATATTCAACAAATGTAGGGACGTCAGTGGCACGGATAATTACCAGCTTTACATCATCACGGGTTGTATCAAGAATTAATTTACGACTGGTTTTAGGGTCATCTGTTGGCTGAATGCCGGCCTCGGCCAGTAGTGGTAGCGCTTCTTCAAAAATTCTGCCTTTTGAAACGGCGATAGTAAGCATGTAAAAACCTTAGGCTGTTAATTATTAATTGGGTACGCGACGAATTTTTGCGCCAAGTTGCGCCAATTTTTCTTCAATATGGTCATAACCGCGATCGATATGATATATCCTGTCCACCATTGTATCACCTTCAGCAACCAAGCCAGCCAATACCAGGCTTGCTGAAGCACGTAAATCTGTTGCCATAACTGGAGCAGCGGCCAGTTTTTCAACACCTTTACAAATTGCGTTATGTGATTCAAGTTGAATATCAGCGCCCATTCGTTGCATTTCCTGAACATGCATAAAGCGGTTCTCAAAAACAGTTTCGGTAATAACAGCAACGCCTTCAGCAATTGCATTCATAGCAGTAAATTGGGCTTGCATGTCAGTTGGAAAGGCCGGATATGGAGCGGTTCTGACAGAAACGGCTTTAGGTTTTTTACCTTTCATATCAAGCTTTATCCAGTCGTCGCCATTGGAGATTTCTGCTCCGGCTTCTTTTAATTTTTCCAGGACTGCATCCAGAGTGTTGGGTTTGGTATTTTTAACTGTAATCTTACCTCCCGTCATTGCGGCAGCCACAAGGTAGGTACCGGTTTCGATACGATCTGGAAGAATGTCGAAGTGAAGGTTTTCTGTTCCAAGTTGATCAACACCATCAATTTCAAGAATGTCAGTACCGATACCGGTGATTTTGGCTCCCATTTTATTTAGAAAATGAGCAAGATCACTGACTTCGGGTTCTTTGGCGGCATTTTCTATCACAGTTTTTCCTTTGGCCAATGTTGCAGCCATCAATAAATTTTCTGTGCCTGTTACCGTAATTTTTTCCATTACTAGATGGGCGCCTTTCAATCGTTTGGCCTTGGCTAGAATATATCCTCCCTCGACTTTGATTTCAGCACCCATTTTAGCTAGTCCGTCAAGGTGAATGTCAACGGGGCGGGTGCCAATGGCGCAGCCGCCGGGAAGTGATACATGTGCAGAACCAAATCGAGCTAATAATGGCCCAAGCACCAGAATAGAAGCACGCATGGTTCGAACCAGTTCATAGGGGGCTTCAAAATTAGTTATGGTGCTGGTATCGATCTCGATGTTCATTTTTTCATCAATGATCAGTTGTACACCCATGCGTCCTAATAGCTCCATGGTGGTGGTGATGTCATGGAGGTGGGGAATATTGCCGATGATTACAGGGGTATTAGAAAGTAATGCACCGGCAAGAATAGGCAATGCAGAATTTTTTGCTCCGGAAATACGCAGTTCTCCAGAAAGTTGTTTGCCGCCTGTTATGATAAGTTTATCCATGATTTGTTTTGATGTTCAGCTGTATGTCGTTTGACTGAAAAAGGTATTCAAAGCCGCTTAAGCGGGCAAGCGCCAGTAATTGCTTTGGAACGTTAATAAAATTCAGACTTATATTTCTTGCGTGGGCAATTTTCAACCATTCTATGATAAGTGCCAACCCGGCACTGTCAACCGCTTTTACCTTTTTTAAGTCAATGGTTATATCATGGGGAGTTAAAATCTTTTCCATGATTTTGGCGGTATTTTTGTCGATGGTGGAGAAAGTTAAATCACCTTCTATTTCAAGGCTTTTAACAGTTGCTTGCTTTACCTTGATTGGAGTCACCGTTATTTTTTGTCGGATTTATTCTGGTATAAAAACTGCCCAATTAATTTTTCCAGCACAATAGCTGATTGGGTATACTCGATGACACTGCCATCTTGCAGATAATCTTCTGAACCACCAGCAGTTAATCCAACGTATTGTTCACCAAGTAAACCGGCCGTCAGTATGCTCGCAGATGTATCGTCAGGGAGGGTATTGTATTGTTTGCCAATGCGCATTTCAACAACCGATTCATAGGTTTGGGTATCGAAGCGGATATCAGTGACTCTGCCAATTCTTACGCCCGCAATCGAGACGGGGGATTTAACCTTCAGACCGCCCGAATTTTCAAAACGTGCGTAAATTGTATAACCTTTATCTTCGGTCAGAGGATTCAAGTTGCTGACATGCATTGCCAGAAAAAATAAGGCTATAATGCCAGAGGCAACAAACAGACCGACTAAAAGCTCAAGGGTTTTGCATTGCTGCATATTAATCGTCTCCAAACATCATTGCAGTTAATAGGAAATCCAGGCCCAAGACGGCAAATGCAGAATTGACAACGGTGCGGGTTGTGGCTCGACTGACGCCTTCAGAAGTGGGTATTGCATCATATCCTTCAAAAAGAGCGATCCATGAAGTAACAAAGCCAAATACAATACTTTTAATTATGCCATTCATAATGTCGTCGTAAAAATCTAGATTAGCTTGCATTTGTGACCAGAAAGAGCCTTCATCAACGCCAAGAAGTCCTACTCCAACCATTTCTCCGCCTAGTATGCCAATGGCGCTGAATAAAGCAGCAAGAATGGGTAAAGAAATAAAACCAGCAAAAAAACGTGGTGCAATAATTCTTTTAACGGGGTCAACCGCCATCATTTCCATGCCGGAGAGTTGTTCAGTTGCCTTCATCAGGCCAATTTCTGCAGTTAAGGCAGAGCCGGCTCTGCCGGCAAACAATAGGGCGGCAACAACGGGCCCAAGTTCCCGAACCAAGGAGGCAGCAACCATAACGCCAAGTGACTCTTCGGCGCCAAAATCAGATAGCGTATAGTAGCCTTGCAGGCCAAGAACCATGCCAACAAAAAGTCCAGAGATAACGATAATTAAAAAAGTGAGTACGCCAACAAAATAAAGTTGTCTGATCAATAAGCTGGGGCGGAATAATATTTCGGTCAGACCACTAAGGGTATGGCTTAAAAATATACTACTGCGTCCAAGTTTGGTCAGGCTTGCTAAGGTAAACCGCCCGAGTTGGCGAGTGAGTTGAATCATTGCCTTGAATTAGTGATAAGAAAGTAAGTCTTCAATATAGTCCTTGGCAGGATAATGAAAAGGAACGGGGCCATCGGCTTCGCCGCGCATGAATTGTCTGACCCATTCAGAGTCTGAATTTTCAATTTCTTTTGGCGTTCCCTGGCCAACAACATGGCCTCCGGAAATGACATAAATATAGTCCGCGATAGATGAAGTTTCCTGAACATCATGCGATACGATAATGCTAGTCAATCCTAAAGTATTATTTAATTTTTTGATTAATTCTACAAGTACGCCAAGTGAAATTGGATCTTGGCCAGTGAAAGGTTCATCATACATGATCATCATTGGGTCAAGGGCGATAGCTCTCGCCAATGCCACGCGTCTTGCCATACCGCCGGATAATTCATTAGGCATTAGATTTCGGGCGCCTCGTAGACCAACAGCCTGAAGTTTCATTAATACTAATGAACGAATCATTGCTTCGCTAAGTGCAGTGTGTTCTCGCAATGGGAAGGCAATGTTATCATAGACATCCATATCTGTTAGTAACGCACCACTTTGAAATAACATGCCCATTCGTTTGCGCAGTTGGTAAAGCGATTTAAGAGAAAGTTGATGAACATTATTGTGATCGACAGTGACAGAGCCTTGGTCAGGTTTTAGTTGGCCGCCAATTAATTTTAACAGGGTGGTTTTTCCTGTGCCGCTCGGTCCCATGATCGCGGTAATTTTTCCTCGTTGAAAGTCTAGCGAAATTGAATTAAATATTTTTCGGGTACCTCTCGAAAAAGATAAATTTTTTATTGAAACTAATGTTTCATCTACTTGTGTACCCTCAGGCATTCTAAGCGGTTTTTTTATTTTAAAAAAACACTATTGTCCATGACGATCGCTAACTAAGTCAAATCGAGTAAAAATTATTCATTGGAAAACAGCTACCATACGGAACTCGGTTCATGGCATAATATGCAATTTTCGAACCACACTGATGATAATTAACGCTGCTGCCTTGTTGGGGGGCTTGATTCTGCTGGTCTATGCAGCTGACCGTTTTGTCGATGGGGCTGTTTCAATAGCAAAAACTTTTGGCATTTCACCTTTGTTAATTGGGCTGACGATAGTCGGCTTGGGCACTTCTGCGCCTGAGATTCTGGTTTCGGTTATTGCCTCATGGCAAGGTAACTTTGGCTTGGCTATTGGAAATGCATTAGGCTCCAATATTGCCAATATTGGCTTGATATTAGGTGCGACTGCGTTAATTTCGCCGCTTGCTTTCCATTCTCGTTTGTTAATGCGAGAGTTGCCTGTTTTATTGGTTGTCAGCATTATTTGCTTTGGGCTTGCTTTTGATGGCCTTTCAATCATTGATGGCATGATTATGATGACTGGTCTGATAATATTCCTTTGGTGGCTTGTTAATACAGCAAAAAATGATATGCAGAAAGATATTTTGGCTGTAGAGTTTGAAGAGGAATTATCAGATGGGTTGCCAACACAAAAAGCCTGGATATATTTTGTTTTCGGACTTTTGGGTTTATTGGTTAGTTCAAAAATCATTGTCTGGGCCGCTGTTAATATTGCTGAATATTTTGGCGTCAGCGATTTGATTATCGGGCTTACAATTGTTGCTTTGGGAACCAGTTTGCCAGAATTGGCGGCATCCATTTCCAGTGTTTTGAAAAAAGAAGATGATTTGGCTGTAGGTAATGTTATTGGTTCAAATATGTACAATTTATTAGCTGTTTATTCGGTGCCGGGATTTTTTTCTTCGGGCGCAGTGGGAGAAAATGTACTTTATCGGGATTTTCCTGTAATGCTTGGCTTGACGGTGATTTTATTTGTTTTGGGGATCGGTTTTTTTAAGCCCGGAAACATCTCGCGTTTTGAGGGCGGAGTTTTGTTGTTATGTTATGCGGCCTATCAGTGTTTAATTTATCAGTCAGCAATGGCATGAAGCAAATGGATGCATTGCAAATAAAAGCTTCAGGTTTGATGGTTGTGGATATCGAAATGCGGGCAGTAGCAATGCTTCAGTGCCGAATTGATGAGAATTTCATTAAAGCATGTGAATTGCTATTTAACTGTAAAGGCCGAATTGTCGTTATTGGCATGGGAAAATCCGGTCATATTAGTGGCAAGATAGCTGCTACCTTAGCCAGCACAGGATCTCCCGCTTTTTTTGTGCATCCAGGTGAAGCCAGTCATGGCGACCTTGGCATGATTACGCAACAAGATGTGGTTCTGGCATTATCGCATTCGGGTGAAACAGATGAGATTTTAACAATTTTACCCATCATAAAACGTTTGGGTGTTCCGTTGATTGCAATGACTGGCCAGCAAAAATCCTCGTTGGCTTCATTTGCTGATGTTCACCTGGATGTCAGTGTTGAGCAGGAAGCTTGTTCTTTAGGATTGGCGCCGACATCTAGTACCACAGTTATGCTGGTCATGGGGGATGCGCTGGCTGTTTCATTACTGGAGGCTCGAGGGTTTACGCGTAATGATTTTGCTTTATCTCATCCTGGAGGCAGTCTCGGCAAGCGTTTACTTTTAAGAGTTGCTGATCTTATGCATTCTGATCATGAGATTCCTGTTGTTTCTGAGGCAGCATTAATAAGTGATGCTTTGCTGGAGATGACGGAAAAGAAACTAGGGATGACCGGGGTTGTTGATAATGAAGGCAGGGTTTCAGGTATATTCACAGATGGAGATTTACGCAGGATGCTTGGCCAAAATATTGATGTGCATAACACTGAGGTTTCGAAGGTGATGACTCGACATTGCACTATTATTACTAAGGATATTTTGGCAGCTGAAGCGATGCAGATTATGGAAGAAAAAAAAATAAATGCTTTGATTGTTGTAGATACTGATAATAAACCGGTGGGTGCTTTAAATATGCACGATCTGATACGGGCAGGGATAGTGTAGATTCATGTTGGATATTATTGACAAAGCAAAAAAATTAAAACTTCTGATTCTGGATGTTGATGGGGTATTAACGGATGGAAAACTATTTTTTGACGATCAGGGTAGAGAATATAAATCCTTTCATGCGCGAGATGGTCATGGCATAAAATTACTCCAACGAACAGGGGTTGTTGTAGCTGTCATTTCAGGCAGAAAATCAACTTCGGTTGCTTTGCGGATGAGAAGCCTGGGAATAGAACATGTTTATCAAGGGCATGAAAATAAAATTGCGGCTTTTGAAGAAGTGGTCAAAAAAGTAGGCTGCCAGACAGGGCAGGTTGCCCATGTTGGGGATGACTTGTTGGACTTGCCAATAATGGCTCGAGTCGGATTATCGATAGCAGTTAATGATGCAGTGAAAGAAGTCAAGGAGTTTGCCGATTGGAATACCTCGCTTTCTGGAGGAGAAGGGGCAGTACGTGAGGTTTGTGATTTGATTATGGAAGCACAGGGAACATTTGCCGAAATAGTCGATGATTATAAGAAATAATGACTGAAAAATACCCTTTTTACGGATTAATTAGTGTTATTGCACTCATTATCTGGTGGATGGCGCAAATAACCGTTTCCAAGCAAGTAGTTTCTACCAAACTTTCCCCTGATAGTCCTGATTATTTCAGTAATGGCTATGAAAAAATTGAAATGGATCTGGAGGGGAAGCTTAAAAGTCGGGTTGTGGCTGATAAGGTTGTGCATTACAGTGCAACCGATATTGCTGAGTTGGAAAACCTGGTCATGACCATGTATAAACCTGACGCACCTGAATGGGTTATTCGTTCAGAAACCGGAACAGTTCCGGCCGGCGGAAGGGATATTTTTCTCAATGGCAAGGTATTTATTGATAGAGCTAAAGCCCCGGGTTTTAGAGAAATTAAAATTATTACTTCAAATTTAAAAGTTAAACCGGACATAAATTATGCCGAAACTGAAGAGTGGACAGATCTGATTATGCCTCCTAATAAAACTTCAGGAAAAGGTATGGAAGCAACTTTCAGCAGCCCTATTCACTTGAAGTTATTAGCTAATGTACGAGGAATTTATGAATAAAATTGTGTTTTTATTTTTGGGCTGTTTGAGTTTTTACTCGAGTCTTAGTATGGCATTAGTCAATGATTCAGATCAGCCCATAACAATTGATTCCAATAGTGCGGTTTATGATGAAAAAAAAGGTGTCAGTATCTATTATGGCAATGTAATTTCCATTCAAGGGAGCTTGCGTGTAAATTCGGATAAATTGGTAGCCTATTTACGCGATGGAGATGTTGTAAAGCTGGTCTGGACTGGAAAACCAGCACGATTCAAGCAAAAGCCTGAAGGAGGCAAGGAAGAAATACATGGTAAAGCGCTAACTTTAGAATACTATCCCGATAAGGCTTTGTTTGTCCTAATCAAGGAAGCTGTGGTGACGCAGGGTACAAATACCTACAAAAGTGATTTGATTAAATACGATACCCGAAATTCAGTGGTCAAGGCAGGTGAAAGGAATACCGAAAATAACCGTGTCAGGGTTATTCTCAAGCCCAAGAAAAAACAATCCAATACAAAATAATGGCACGATTAGCAGCAAAAAATTTGGTTAAAAGTTATCATGGCCGAAAAGTGGTCAACAATGTTTCCCTGCATGTTGATACTGGAGAAGTTGTGGGGTTGCTGGGTCCCAATGGCGCCGGGAAAACTACTAGCTTTTATATTATGGTGGGTTTGATAAAAGCTGATGAAGGCAGGGTTTTATTTGATGATTTAGATATCACCCATTATCCCATGCACGTCAGGGCTAAAATGGGGGTCGGATATTTACCTCAAGAACCCTCGGTTTTTAGAAAATTAACAGTTGCTGATAATTTACGTGCTGTTTTACAACTTCGCCCGGATTTAACTGACGGCCAAATTGAATTATTAATAGAAGAACTTCTTCAGGAATTTCATGTTGGTCATCTTCGTGACAATGTGGCAATGGGATTGTCCGGCGGTGAGCGTCGTCGGGTCGAAATTGCTCGTGCCCTGGCTACAGACCCGCAATTTATTTTACTGGATGAACCGTTTGCGGGAGTTGACCCGCTTTCGGTTATTGATATTCAAAAAATCATAGAACATCTGAGAAACAGGAAAATAGGAATTTTGATTACTGAGCATAATGTTAGGGAAACATTGGGGATTTGTAACAGGGCCTATATTTTAAATGAGGGGCGGGTTATTGCAGAGGGTGATGCTGCGGAAATTGTTAACAATAATGAGGTTAGGAAGGTGTATTTAGGTGAGAATTTTAGCCTATAGTCTACTATTAGTCGTAAAACACTAGTTAAATAATAGTATGAAACAATCCTTACAGTTACGTATTGGCCAACAATTATCAATGACGCCACAATTGCAGCAGGCGATCAAATTGCTGCAATTATCGACACTGGATTTACAACAAGAAATTCAACAAGCGCTTGATTCCAACATGATGCTGGAAGTTGCCGAGGACGATACTGCAAACGAAGCAGCCAGTCAAAATCTGGAAAACAAGACTGAACAGCAAACTGCGACTGCCGAGGAAGGCCAGTCTGTTGAGCTTTCAGAAACCATGGCAACCGATAATATTCCCGATGAGTTGCCGACAGATAGCTCCTGGGAAGATGTTTTTGATGTCGCCCAAATCACTTCAAATATCCAGGCATCAGCTGAACAGCCAGATTTTGAGGTATTGCGCAGCAAGGATGAAACCTTGCTGGATCATCTGTTCTGGCAGCTGGAGACCATGCAGTTTTCAGAACGTGATCATGCCATTGCCATGGCCATTATTGATTCAGTCAATGAAGAAGGTTATTTGCTCGATACCTTGGAAAATATCCATCAGGGTTTGCAGGACCAGCTTGAAGATTTGTATCTGGATGAAGTGCAGGCAGTTTTGCATCGAGTGCAACGGTTTGATCCTGTTGGCGTTGCGGCGGTTGATCTTGCTGATTGCTTAACAATCCAATTGCAGCAAATGCCAGAAGATACGCCGTTCAGAGATGAGGCGATTGTACTGGTATCGCGGTATCTGGATTTACTGGCAGGACAGGATCAGGTCAAGTTGATTCGTAAAATGGGGGTGACTGAACAGCAGTTAAGCGACATTGTTGCTTTGATACGGATGCTGGATCCCAGGCCGGGAAATAGCATACAAAGTTCAACGGCAGATTATGTCGTGCCTGATGTTTTTGTCGCCAAAGTCAATGATCATTGGCAGGTTAGTTTGAATCCTGAGATTGCGCCAAAATTGCGTATCAATTCGGCTTATTCCGGCATGATAAAAAGAGCCGATAACAGCAAGGATAACACTTGCATGAAAGATCATTTGCAGGAGGCGAAATGGTTTATTAAAAGCCTTTACAGTCGCAATGATACGTTACTGCGGGTCGCGAAAAGTATTGTCGAAAAACAGGAGGGATTTTTCGAACATGGCGCCATCGCGATGAAACCGATGGTGTTGAGAGATATTGCCGAAGAACTGGAGCTGCATGAATCAACCATTTCCAGGATTACCACCCAGAAATATATGCACACCCCTAACGGCATTATTGAATTCAAATACTTCTTTTCCAGTCATGTTTCAACAGCGGCAGGAGGGGAATGTTCGGCAACCGCCATCAAGGCCTTTATCAAGGAGCTAGTCTCAGGAGAAAACCCGGCAAAACCTTTAAGTGACAACAAGATTGCTGATTTATTAAAAGAAAAAGGTATCAATGTTGCCCGGCGCACCGTGGCCAAATATCGTGAGGCTTTGTCGATTCCTTCTTCAAGTCAGAGGAAGTCGATTATTTAAAATGAAAAAAATCTGGGTGAAAAGATAATTTCACCGAAAATTTTTTGGCAGTTTGTTGAGTAAAATTGCCGAAAAAGTAATAATATATCGTTGTTTTTATGATGTTCTTTAACGAACATGTGCTTTTTATAAATGGCCAAATGATAGCTAAGGACTCAATGTTGCATTATCCGAAATTGCAATAATTGTGTACTATAAAAGCGAAATTAGAAAAAAGGTCACAAGTTTTTTACAGAGGAGTTAATTTTTATGCAGATAAGTATCACGGGCCACCATTTGGAAGTGACTGACTCATTACGAGCCTATGTTGAAACGAAATTTCAAAAATTGGAGCGTCATTTTGACCATGTAACCGATGTTCATGTTATTTTGGGAGTTGAAAAGCTGAATAAAAAAGCTGAAGCCACTGTTCATATTAGCGGAGCAACTTTATTTGCAGAAGATCATCAAGAAGATATGTATGCAGCAATCGATAATTTGGTTGATAAATTAGATCGACAGATAATAAAGCATAAAGAAAAAATAACGAAACACAGATAATAGAGGCCGAAAAAGGGCATCACAGATGCCCTTTTTTTTGGGGCAAAAATTATGAAACTCATTATCGTCAGTGGACTTTCCGGATCAGGTAAAAGTATAGCTTTGCATACCTTTGAGGATTGTGGCTACTATTGTATTGATAACTTGCCGATTACTTTGCTGCCTGGATTTGTCAGCAAAATTATGTTGCAAGATGAAAAATTATACAATAAAACAGCTATTGGTATTGATGCCAGAAATCAGAATGAATATCTGGCTGCTTTTGGTGAAAATATGGAGTTTATTCGCAGGCAAGGAATTGACTGCAAGGTTTTTTATATGCAGGCTGATGATGAAACGCTTCTAAAAAGATATAGCGAAACCAGACGTCGTCATCCCTTGACCGAATATAATCTGACGCTACCGGAAGCAATACAGGCCGAAAAGGACGTTCTCAAAAATATTTTAAAATATGCTGATTTGGTTATTGATACCAGTCGAACTCAATTCCATCAGTTGCGTCAACTAATTAAAAGCCATATTGAAGCAGAAGATGCACAACAATTATTAATTCAAATTCAGTCATTTGGATATAAACACGGCATGCCTTTGAATGCTGATTATGTCTTCGATGTGAGAATTTTACCAAATCCGTATTGGTTGCCAGAACTACGTGGATTAACTGGCCAAGATCAGCCTGTTATTGATTTTTTAGCGTCTGAAGATATTGTCCAGGAATATTTTGAAACCATGTGCGAATTTCTGGAGCATTGGATTCCTTTTTTCAAGGAAGAAAATCGCAGTTATCTAACTATTGCTATTGGTTGTACTGGAGGGCAGCATCGATCTGTTTTTTTAGCGGAGAAACTAGCTAGAAAACTAGAGCAGAACAGCATAAAAACTATTTTTCATCATAGGGAGCTTAGTTAGACAGCTATTTTGAAAATGAAAATATGCTGAAATATTGATGCCTAAATTTCATTTATTTTTTGCTTGATGCCATCCATATGACTGTTTTTAATGCAGATTTTTATGGGATATTTTTGCTGCGGTAAATGTCATCTAACAGCATTGATTTCAATCAATCTTAACTAAAAGAAAATAATATGCCTGCTGCCCATAAAATTGATCATAGAAAAGAATATTTACAGAAGGTTTCAGCCTTGCTGAAAGAAGGGGCTTTAAATGATGTAAGGCTATATCTTCATTCTCTGCACCCAGCTGAGATAGCAACGGTTTTGGAAAGTTTGCCTGTTGAGGATCGAAAAAAAGTATGGCCTCTTATTCCTCCAGCCATTATGGGAAATATCCTTGTCGGCTTGCATGAGGAGGTTGCGCAGGGTCTTATCGAAATTACCAGTAATGCTGATTTAATAAAAGCAGCAAGTAGTTTGGATTCAGATGATTTAGTCGATCTGCTCCAGGTTATGCCGGAGCCTCTGGTAGCTAAGATTCTAAAAAAATTAGGAAAAGAGCAAGGTGCGAGATTAGAGTCAGCACTTTCTTATCAGGAGAATACTGCTGGTGGGTTAATGCAATTGGAGGTACTAACGACAAGGAAAGATGTCACCCTAGATACGGTTCTACGTTATTTGCGCAGGCGTGGTGAAATTCCAAAGGCGACTGAAAGTTTAGTTGTTACCGACAGAGATAACATTGTCCATGGGGTGCTTCCGATCACTGAGCTATTGACTAAGCCGCCTGAGTCACTGGTATCTGAATGGATGGATAGGGATGTCGTATTAATTCCTTATGATATGCCTGCTGTTGATGTTGCGATGCTTTTTGAGCAGCGGGATTTAATTTCTGCGCCAGTTGTGGCAGAAAACAATCGTTTGTTGGGAATAATTACGATTGACGATGTTGTTGACGTGATTCGTGATCAAGCCGATCATTCATTTATGAGTATGGCCGGCCTAGATGAAGAGCACGACATGTTTGCGCCGGTTGTTGATAGTGCTAAACGCAGAGCTGTATGGCTGGGTGTCAATTTGCTGACCGCATTTTTTGCTTCCTGGGTTATCGATATATATGAAGATACGATAGACCAAATTGTTGCTTTGGCTGTATTAATGCCGATTGTTGCCAGTATGGGCGGAATTGCTGGCAGCCAGACTCTAACACTGGTAGTACGCGGATTGGCGCTTCGACAGATAGGGGCAGCCAATGCATTGAATTTGATTATCAAGGAACTTTCCATCGGTGCAATAAATGGTGTTGCATGGGCTGTTATTGTTGCGATAATTGCTGGAATATGGTTCGGTCCCAGTATTGGTTTCCTACTGGGGGCTGCTTTGGTTATCAACCTTATTTGTGCAGCTCTTGCTGGGGCAGGAATTCCACTTATTCTACATAAATTAGGGATTGATCCGGCGCTTGCAGGAGGCGTGTTGTTGACTACAGTGACAGATGTGGTTGGATTTATGGCCTTTTTAGGGTTGGCGACTGCTTTCCTGTTATAGCCATTTTGCCCAATTCAGCGTTCAGGAGTGCTGAATTGGGTGGTGTTTTTTTGTACAGAAACACGGTGTGATTGTTACTGTTTTTACTCGACAAGTGTTAGCATTTCAGTCCGACCTTGTTGCTCGATTGAAATTTTTTCTTCACGAGCCAGCCATCCGATTGCGCGGTGAATATCATTTTTGCTAAGGCCAGTTCCATTAGCTATTTTATTAACGCTGGAAGCGCCGTTGCTGCTCAGATACTTCCATACTTTTCCTGCGGAATTGCCAATTGATGTGGTTAAGTTCATACAATTCTCCTGTTAATTTCTAGATGCGTGGGATTCTTTCTGCTGGGCGTCTGGGAGTACAATATTTAACTCCAAAGTTTCCTGTTCATCGTCCTGCTCAAAAATAACTGAAATATCTTCTTGATCAACATGAACATATTTGCGTACAACTTCAAGCAATTCTTGTTGTAGTCTGGGCAAGTATGACGGCTGGTGCTGTGATGCCCGCTCATGTGCAACAAGAATTTGAAGTCTCTCTTTAGCTATCGAGGCAGATTTAGGTTTAGATTTTTTAAAGTAATCCAATAAACTCATTTATTTGCTCCCGAACAACTTGCTGAAAATGCCTTTTTTTTCTTCATTAATAAAGCGGTGAGGTACATCTTCGCCTAAATAACGTGCGACTATATCTTGGTAGGCCTTTCCAGCATCACTTTGCTCATCCAAAATAACGGGTGTTCCCGCATTTGAAGCATTTAATACGGATTGAGATTCTGGAATGACTCCTAACAAGTGTAACGACAAAATTTCTTGCACATCATCAACACTCAACATTTCCCCCATATTTACTCTTTTTGGTGAATACCGGGAAAGTAAAAGATATTCCTTGATCGGATCTTTATTTTGTTCAGCGCGTCGGGATTTACTTGAAAGTATCCCTAGCATTCTGTCTGAATCTCTTACAGAAGCGACTTCTGGGTTGGTGACTACAAACGCATCATCCGCGTAGTACATTGCCAAGTGTGCACCTTTTTCAATTCCTGCCGGGGAATCACAAACAATATATTTAAAAGTTTTGCTCAGTTCATCAAGAACTTTACCTACGCCTTCCAGTGTTAAAGCATCTTTATCGCGCGTCTGTGAGGCAGGAAGTACATAGAGTTGATTACAGCGTTTATCTTTGATTAATGCCTGATTGAGTGAAGCTTCTTCATTAATAACATTAATAAAGTCATAAACCACACGTCGCTCGCAACCCATAATCAAGTCGAGATTACGCAAGCCGACATCAAAATCAATAACAGCGGTTTTATGGCCTCGTTTTGCAAGGCCCATGGCAATTGCTGCGCTCGTCGTGGTTTTTCCGACGCCGCCTTTTCCGGATGTTACGACGATAATTCTAGCCAATGGATTTTTCCCCCTTCATAATTATAAGTATTCAATTTCTAAATTTTGCTCATTAAGAAATAATTGTACAGGCTTGCCTGATGAAATGTCATTCAGGTCATCACTAATTTTATAAATGCCATCAATTGAAACAAGTTCAGCCTGGAGGTCGGAACAGAATATACGGCTATTACTGTTACCTTGAACACCTGCCAAAGCCCTGCCTCGTAAGGTGCCGTAGATGTGGATGTTACCTTCCGCCATAATTTCACTCCCAGCGCTCACTTGACTCAGTACTATCAAATCGCCATGCGAGTACACTCTTTGTCCTGAACGGACAGGATGGGTAATAATTTTGGTTTGGTTTTTTACATTATCCGATTGTTGTTCTGCAACAGGAGCGGGTTCTATTTTTTGTGGTTTAGGCGTTGGTCTATTCGTTTGCGTAGCTGACTGAACTGGAATACCTAATTCATTTGCAGCGGCATTGTGTTCTGGTTTGCCACCGCGAATACCAACAGGAATAAACTTATGTTTTCTAACGATGCCAAACAAGGCCTTTAAATCAATATCTTTCGTTGTTTTGACCAAGGTGTCCAGGTCAATTATCAGCGGCGAATTTTTAAAAAATTCCGGTGCTTGCTGCACTTTAAAGGCGAGCTGGTCAGATATGAGATGAAGATCATATTTATTCAGAACAAGTAAAGGCACAGTAAAAGAGCTACTTTTAAGTTCCAGCACAGGCCGTTGAGTTGCAGCGTTTTGTGGATTCGAAGACATCCGTAATTGTTGGGATTGAAATTGATCAGTTAATAGTCGCAAATTTTAACATTGCTATTAAAAAAAAGCATTGTTCAATGATAGAAAACCATGTTTTTGATTTTATAGAATAAAAATAATTGTGGATAAATTGTTTGTACACGATAAAAAAACCTTACAAAAATGGTTTAAAGAGATAAATTATATGCTTTTCATGTTCAAGAATCCGCCATTTATCATACGCCATTTTTTGTAAATGACATTGTTTTAAATCCTTCTTATTGTCTGCAATTTCTACTTTTTTTCCTCTAGTTCTTTACGAAAACTGATGCACTCTTACAAGGGGCTCTCAAATACAAAAGCTATATGCATAAAAATGATTTGAGACTTGCATTACTGTCGGTTATCCTTTATTTTAACTACTCCCAAAAGGCTAGGGGTGCTTTGGAAAAAGAACAATTAAATAAGATTTTTCTTTCCAAAAAGCTGAGACAAACCCTTTGAACCTGATTCCGGTTAATTCCGGCGTAGGAAAGCCCGCTTTTTCTGCGCTATGTTATTGTATTTTAGGAGATAAGCATGAGCGCTATCCGCAAAGAAATCTCATCAAATTCAGAGGCAAGTGTCGAAATAGATTCTTATCCTGCATCTGAAAAAGTTTATATTCAAGGTAGTCGACCTGATATTCGTGTGCCCATGAGGAAAATCAGTTTATCTGATACGCCTGCATCGTTTGGCGCAGAAAAAAACGGCCCGGTTTATGTCTATGATACTTCTGGTGTTTATACAGACCCTGACGTTAAAGTGGATTTGCAAAAAGGGCTTGCTGCAATACGGAGCACATGGGTTGAAGAGCGCCAAGATACAGAGTTATTATCTGGACCCAGTTCTGAATATGGACAGGAACGTTTGACCGATAAATCGACGGCACATCTGCGATTTGAACACATTCGTATACCCAGAAGGGCAAAGCCAGGGAAAAATGTTACGCAGATGCATTATGCCCGGCAGGGAATTATTACCCCGGAAATGGAATTTATTGCCATTCGTGAAAATCAAAATCTGGATGAGATGCGTGATTTATATAAAAATCAGCATCCAGGACAGTCATTTGGCGCATCAATTCAAGAGAGGATTACTCCGGAATTTGTCAGGGACGAAGTTGCAAGAGGTCGGGCAATTATTCCAGCCAATATTAACCATCCCGAGCTTGAACCAATGATTATTGGTCGTAATTTTCTGGTCAAAGTGAATGGTAATCTGGGTAACTCTGCTGTCACTTCTTCTATCGAAGAAGAAGTAGAAAAAATGCTTTGGGGAATTCGTTGGGGCGGCGATACCATTATGGATCTTTCCACCGGAAAAAATATTCATGAAACACGGGAATGGATGTTGAGAAATTCCCCTGTTCCGATTGGAACGGTTCCTATTTACCAAGCGTTAGAAAAAGTGGATGGCAAGGCCGAAGAACTAACCTGGGAAATTTATCGGGATACCTTGATTGAGCAGGCTGAACAAGGCGTGGATTATTTTACTATTCATGCTGGGGTACGTTTGCATCATGTTCCTTTAACCGCTAAACGACTGACCGGAATAGTCTCTCGTGGTGGTTCTATTATGGCTAAATGGTGTCTTGCCCATCATACAGAAAGTTTCCTTTACACGAATTTTGAGGAAATTTGTGAAATCATGAAAGCTTACGATGTTTCATTTTCACTGGGTGACGGCCTAAGACCCGGTTCGATTGCAGATGCAAATGACGAAGCTCAGTTTGCAGAACTTGAAACCTTGGGCGAATTGACCAAAATAGCCTGGCAACACGATGTTCAAACCATGATTGAAGGTCCTGGGCATGTGCCATTGCACATGGTCAAAATTAACATGGAAAAACAATTGGAAGATTGTTACGAGGCGCCATTTTATACTTTAGGTCCATTAACAACCGATATTGCACCTGGATATGACCATATCACTTCAGCGATTGGTGCTGCCAATATTGGCTGGTATGGCTGTGCAATGCTTTGTTATGTGACACAGAAGGAGCATTTGGGGCTGCCAAATAAACAAGATGTGCGTGAAGGTATCGTTACTTATAAAATTGCCGCTCATGCTGCTGATTTGGCGAAAGGTCATCCTGGCGCTCAGGCAAGGGATAATGCCATGTCCAAGGCGCGTTTTGAATTTCGCTGGGAGGATCAGTTTAACCTTGGACTTGATCCAGAAAAAGCCCGATCTTTTCATGATGAAACATTACCTAAGGATTCAGCCAAAGTCGCTCATTTTTGCTCAATGTGTGGACCGCATTTCTGCTCCATGAAAATCAGCCAGGATGTTCGAGATTATGCGGCTAAAAAAGGCATAGATGAGCAGGAAGCATTAAAAGCTGGAATGGAAGAAAAATCCAAGGAATTTCTTGAAGAAGGTGCAGATATTTACCATAAACTCTAGAAGCTTACTCCTATGTGTAGGCCTCGTTGTCGTAACTGATGGGGCAAAGTAAAGGTGATCATAAAACACTGACTAGACACCTGTGATGTGTCATCTAGACAAACTGATTTATCGGTGGGTGATTAGGAAATATAAAAAGCATGGACGTAATTTCAAAAGAGCAGAAAATTGGCTAAAGCGCATTAAGCGTCAGTCGCCTAATTATTTTATTCACTGGAGTTTGCTGCGTGCCTGACTGAATGATAAGAGCGGTATAAGTCGAGAGGTTCAAGCACGGTTCTGTGAGAAGCTTGTGGAGGGGAGGTTCCACTTGCTTACTCGACCCCAGCATATTAACTTGGTTCGAAAAATCTCAATATAAATAAATATATTTTGTAGTTAATTGTTTAGGGAATCGTGTATGAATATATTTGTAATTTTTTTGCTATCCTTTCTAGTTTCAGGATGTATGATAACTACTTCAAGTCCTGAAAGTTTGAAACTTCATGATGCTGTTCAGTTAATCGTCCCTCCTGAAAAAATCGGAATAGCTCGTAAGGAAGGATGGCTTTCAGATCAATTTGTCAATAATCCAGCTAAGATTAAGGAGGCATTACAGATAGCCTATGACAAGTACAAAAATCTCAAGGAAGGAGCCAACGCAGATTACATTCCAGTACTGGCTAAGGTTGATTCGAATATTTTTGGTATCGCACTTGTTACCACTAGCGGTAAGGTTTATTCGGTTGGTGATACCAATTCAGAAGTTTCTATTCAGTCCATCTCTAAGGTCTTCACAATGGCTCGTGTTATCGAAGAATCCGGTACAAAGGCTATCTCTGACAACATGGGGGTGGATGCAACTGGGCAGCCATTCAATTCAATCGTAGCTATTGAGCAATATAAGGGCAAGCAGATGAATCCTTTGGTTAATCCCGGCGCTATTGCAGCAACTAGTATGATCAAAGGTGATAATGGTGATGATGTTTGGAAAACTATTATTGATACTTATAGTGATTTTGCTGGCCGCAAACTATCTATCGATAAAGAGGTTTATAAGTCCGAAGCCGATACTAATCAGCGTAATCGAGCATTAGCCATGCTAATGCATGCTTATGGGCGACTCAACGGCGATCCCATCGAAGCAACTGATATCTACACGCGACAATGCTCTGTTGCAGTGAATACAATGGATCTGGCAAACATGGCGGCGACACTGGCAAATGGCGGCACAAATCCAGTTACTGGCAAGAAAGTGGTTAGTCCTGACAATATTGATGAAATTCTTGCTGTCATGGCTACTGCAGGTCTGTATGATGATTCCGGTCAGTGGTTGTATCGGACTGGTCTGCCAGCCAAAAGTGGTGTTGGTGGAGGTATATTGGCGGTATCTCCTGGTAAATTCGGTATAGCTGCAATATCTCCTCCCTTGGACGCGGCAGGTAACAGCATCCGTGCCCAAAGAGCGATTACTGATATTTCCAATGCACTGGGGGGGAATCCTTATAAAGTAACGCCTAAGTAGAGTTTAAAGGTGTTATTTCATGGGTTGGAAAAGAATAAGGGGGGCGATCTTTTGAGGCAAAAAAAGAAATTGATAATTAAAGGTATGCTTTGTATTAAGCTTTGTCCAAAACGAAATGAGTCTGAAAAGAACTCTTTATTTCCGCCAACAGATGACCCGTCTAATCGCACAGTATAAAAAACTGCTTATGCCCAATATAGCCCGGCAACTGACAATGGTTTTAATCGAAAGCACACAAGGACATTCGATTGTTGGCAGAGATGGATGAATGGCACGATACATCTTGCGGGCATGCGATAAAAAAGCTGATTGTGCGTTCATATCATGTTTGCGGTGAAAAGTAGTATTAAATCTGGCTGCTATCTCAGTCTCGTATCTCTACAACCTCAGAACCTCAAAAATTTACCAGGTGCAACGAAGAAACTTTGATATTTACTGGTGAAAGCATTAAATGATGCCAGTTATTTTAGAGCTCACGAAGTCCATCAGTTGGTTCACCTTTAATGGTCCTGAAACCAGCCAATAATGCGGAGCAAAATGCCGCTAAGCTGGTGATGGCAAATGCCAGAAAATAGTGGATTGGTAACAAGCGGCAAATGTCAGTAGCCTTCGTTAATTCAGAAATAAAGTGGCCCATTGCAAATCCAACAAATTGAAAAATAAAAACGGCTAATATCCAGCCTAGGCAAGCAGTTAACAATGCCTGAATAATTGGGAAGAAAATAATTTCGCTGGTTCGAAAGCCAGTCAAACGTAAAATACAGAGTTCTTTGTACTTGCGATCAACATTGGCCCAAAGGCTGGCGCCAAGGGAGAGAACATAGCCAATTATGCTGGTAAAAGCCACTACCCAGTACACTGTCGTCAAATTTTTATCTAGATTATTTACCATTGCAATTTCATGGGCACGGGTTCTAACGTCAATTCCCTGATTGTTTAACCATTGTTTTAGTGGTTCAACATCATTGATTGTCTGGGCAAATAATCGGAATCCAGTGTAATAATTCATTGTCACATTAGGTTTTCCTGGCCAGTCAAGTTCTGGTACGGCATGACCATCACGAAAATTTTCTAAAGCTTCAACTAAGGTTAGAGAGCAGAAAGCACCATCTCGGTTAAATGATTGGCTTTCAGCGACAGCGAGTACCCGTAGTGGGATATGAACTCTTTGGGTTTTATTATGGTACTTTCTTGATATGCTGCCATCTATACGATCACCTGCTTTTACTGATAATTTATTAGCTGCGCTTTTTGATAAAATGATTTCGTCAATTTGTTTGGGCGCACGATTTATTTCAGGAAGTAAAGGATCATTTTCCGCGGTTGGGATCAGCTCGACATTTAATATTTTGTTAGCAGTTTTGCTCTTCAACTGAATATTGGCCGCCAGGTTCCTCTTTAAAGGTATGACAAAAGATACATCAGAACGACTTTTAATTTCTTTAAACCAATCAGGCTCAATATGTTTACTACTAACCGGTCGTAATTCCCGGTTGAGTGGTTCTTCAACAAGTTGGCTTACCATGTTGCCAATGATGCCAAATTTTAAGCCAAATAAGATCATCAAGGGAGCAAGTATTGATGCCAGCGCTAAAACGTGACAAATGGAAATTTGCCACTCATAAAAATAGTCTCGTGTAGCAAGTTTGAAAATTTTAAACATAAAGGAAGTTTAAATGATGCTGGTTTCGGTCAAGTCTTCAGCATAGCTAGTATGAAGATAATACCTGTGCAGGCCAAAATTTTTTAGAGGTTGCCAATCATGGCTGGCAATGATTAATGTGATATTGAATTGTTCGGCCAGTTTGATAAAAAGCTCCATGACAATTTTTGCTGAGTAGGGGTCTAACGAAGCAGTTGGTTCGTCTGCAATGACAATTTTAGGTTTATGGGAGAGAGCACGGGCAATAGCAACACGCTGACGTTCGCCAATCGAAAGAACTGCGGGCGATTTATTTAAATGTCTTTCCAGTTTCAAATCATTAATTAATTGAAAAACAATTTCGTCTTCGAGCGGCAAATCCAGAATTTCCCGTGACAATAAAATGTTTTCCTTGACCGTAAGATAGGGTAGCAGTCCCCCAGTTTGCATGACATATCCAATATAGCGTTTTCTGAGTTGGCTTAAGGGGTCAAGATGTTTTTTTTGCCATTCGCAGTAGATATTAATCGGTCGTTGGTGTTGTAAATAAAAACTAAAAGCCTCAGAGTAACTGGGTTTAGCAATGAATGCCAACATATCAAGAAGCGTTGATTTGCCACAGCCACTTTCGCCAATAAATGCTATTTTGTCGCCTTGGTGAATGCGCAGATTATGGATGACCATATTAAATTTTGCATTTTCTGTTCCCCTGCATCGGCTGACCTTGAAGAGTCTGTAAAGTAGCAGTTTTGTCTTGTTGGAATGAGTTTTCATACGAGCAAAAGAAGCAGGCTTATTTGGTTATTTGTTGAATAGAAAGAATAAATGCAATTGTTAACAGAAGAATGAAGTCAGGTTTTGAAAAATTAACGAATTGAGTCGGTTATAATAACCGGAACATTGGAAGGTGATGAAATAGGTTGCAATCAATTTGGTTGAATATAACTCTACTTAAACCTACCTATTATAAACTTTTTGTTTGTTTTTTGATTATTGATTTTCAATTTTTTTAGTATCGGTTAATAAGGTAATTTTCCAGAATGTCTTCACCACACTCAGATCATATTCAAGACCCTTTTGGTCCGGAACCAGAGCTTGATTATTTTTATATTTCTTCAAGTCTGAAATCAGTTTACCAACAAGTTTTTTCAGATATTAGCTGTGGTGAAGGGGCTGTTTTGATCAGCGGTGAACCCGGTATGGGTAAAAGCTTATTGCTAAAATCGCTGCTGCATGACCTGGAAAAAAAAGTGCAGTTTTATGCACTTAATAATAATGATATTTTGCATAAAAGTTTTTCAGAAATTGTCAATCAACTTTGCCATTTTCTAGGGATTGATACCGAGGATATGGATTTCTTTGAAAATATACTGGCATTGGATCATTATTTGAATCAACCTGGAAATATTAATAAACGGGTGGCCTTGGTAATTGATGATGCTGATCAATTATCTGATGAAATATTAAAAAAACTGCTGATGCTTTCAGTTGCGCCGCTGTCGGATCGAGGTTCATTACAGATTATTTTGACTGGCGAGTCAAATCTAAAGTCGCGTGTTCAGAAAATACAATTACCTGCTGAAGCTGAGTTGAATGTTAGTTCATATCAATTGCAAAAGTTATCCGGGCAAGAAGTTAAGGCATATATTGATAAGCGACTTCGAACCATCGGCCAAACCATTGAAAATTTATTTAAATCTGATGCTATAGAAAAAATTGTTGACCATTCCAAGGGGATTCCCGCTCTAATAAATATTCTTTGCTCTTTAGCATTAAAAAAAGTAGCGAAAGAAAAAAAATCAGTGGTTACCCAAGGGGTTATTAAGGAAGTGATTAAGGATGTCCCCGTTTTAGGGAGAATTTCAATGAAAAAAACCAATACCGTAGAGACAGTTGAATCAGATTCTGTGACAACTATTGAAAAATTTCACCACAGGTTAATTCATGACAAGCAATTCGGCAAAGAGGAAAAAACTTCTGAGCAAGAAACAAAATCTGAGTATGTAACAAAAACCGGTTACGCTTGGGGATTTGCTGCCATTATACTGCTGCTATTTATTATGTTTTTATACAGTCCGGCAGATAATATTCTGGAAAAAGCCGGTAATAAAGATGTGATGGTGAAAACTGATAAAACAGCTAAACCTGAAGACATTGAACAATCGGATCAAGCGGCTGCTTCCTTTGCTGAGACAAATATTCCTGATCAGCCATCAGGTTCGTTAAAACCTTTGTTAATGCCGGGCAAAAAAAGTTTATTTCAAAAAGTTCTGACACAGCCTGGAGCAATACTCTACCAACAACCCAAGGTTTCATCATTTGATGCAATCCCTTTACCAGCATTTTCTGTTTATTATGTCTATCTAAGACTGAAAGATAATTCTGGTCGTGAGTGGGTTCAGGTTGGGCTTGGACGCAAAGGTAATTTGGCTGGCTGGATAAGAACTGATAATGTTCAGGACTGGAATCAGGGATTAACCTTAAGTTTTAAAGATCCTAAAAATCAGGACAGGGTGATGTTGTTTAAAGACAAGTCATCTTTAATTAAACTTGCAGAAAATTATGATCTTGAAACCTATAAAAAACTCTATAAAGAGGCAACACAAGGAAAAGTTAGCAAAGATTCACCAGTCGTTGCAATGCAACCAGACAAACATATAGATTTTAACAAGAATTTTTATCTGTTGCCGATTCAGGATCATGAACAAATTTATCTGAATAATGAAGTGGCGCGGTTATTGAAGGTTTCCAGTGTGGCTCAAAAGGAAAGGCCGTTAAAAAAAGTGGGAGATAATCAACCACATAATTCTAATGCAAGCCATGGTTCAACAGATATCCTCGGGAAACCTTACAAGGCGGGTATTACCTTCGTCATTGATTCAACCTTGTCAATGCAACCTTTTATTGACTCAACCCGTCAGGCTGTGGCAAAAGTTTATGACTCATTAGAAGAAGCTGGCCTGATTGGCCATGTTAATTTTGGTCTGATTGCTTTTAGGGACAATACCAAGGCCGTTCCTGGAATTGAGTATTTAACTAGACAATATGTGAGTTTAAAGCAAGGCGAAAATGCCCAAACCTTCTTGGCAGCTGTCAATGGTTTAAAGGCAGCTGAAATTTCCAGTAGAGGATTTATAGAAGATAGCTATGCAGGTATTTCAAGCGCCTTTAACAATCTTGACTGGTCGCCATTTACAGCACGATACGTTATTTTAATTACCGATGCTGGCGCCAGGGAAGCGGGCGATCCACTAGCTACGACCAGCCTGACTGCACAGCGTGTAAAACAACTAGCCAAAGAAAATAATGCCGCCATCTTTGTGATGCATATTTTAACACCTGATCCCCAGGCAGATCATGAGCTGGCAGAAAAACAGTATCGTACTATTTCATATTATCCAGGAATTGGCAGTTTTTACTATGCGGTTCCTACAACGAGTCTGGAAGAGTTTGCTCATGTGATTGAGCAACTGGCGAAGCAGATTACCAATCAGGTTGCGAAAATAAATGGCGGTAAATCTGTCCCATTCAAACCAGAGCGCCAAAATCCACAGTTGATAGAGTTGCAACAAAAAGTTGCAAAACTCGGCCATGCCCTGGAATTACAATATCTTCAAAAAACAGAGCAGGAGCAAGTTCCCGATGTCTTTAGTGCCTGGGTTTTGGATAAAGATTTTAAACATCCTGAGAAACCAGCTTTGGAAGTAAGAGCCTTATTAACTCGTGATCAATTATCTGATTTGCATGAGGTGTTAAATCAAGTATTGGAAACCGCAAGACAAGGACGGGTGTCCCCAAAACAGTTTCTGGATGAGCTGAAAAGTCTTGCGGCGACATTAGTTCGCGATCCCAAACAATTAGGGACAACCACAAGCACAACTTCGGGACAGCCACGAAACTTGGCAGAAATGGGATTTATGAGAGAGTACATTGAGGATTTACCTTATACGGGTGAAATTATGAATGTCTCGCTAGAAGACTGGCAAAGTTGGTCTGCAAAGCGACAAGAAGAGTTTTTAAAACGTCTGCAAGATAAAATCAATTATTACCAAAAGATCCATGATAATGTCGATTTATGGGTCAGCCTTGATGGTGAGGCAATTGATGGTGACGCTGTTTATGCATTACCGTTAGAAATGTTGCCATGACGAAATAACAATGATTAAGCTATCCCTGAAGATTCTCAGGGATAGGCTATACCTTATCTTCTAAAAAAGTCCGTTATTGCTGCGTTTTTACACTTAGTCCTTAAAAAAAGGGAGGTACTTTCTAAACGAGATATCCTCAAACGCAAAAGACAGATTTACCCATAATGCGATTCAATATACTTCTCAACAATTTGCTGAAATTCACCGGCAATATTGTCGCCTTTTAAGGTTACTGTTTTTTGGCCGTCTTCATAGACGGGGGCGACTGGCGATTCACCCGTGCCAGGTAGGCTGATACCAATATTGGCATTTTTGCTTTCACCCGGGCCATTAACAACACATCCCATTACCGCGACTTCCATTTCTTCGACGCCTTGATATTTCTCACGCCAAATTGGCATTTGGTCGCGCAGGAAGCCTTGAATATCCATCGCCAGTTTCTGGAAATAATCGCTAGTGGTGCGACCGCAGCCTGGGCAAGCGATTACCATTGGCACAAAAGAACGAAAGCCCATGGTTTGTAAAATTTCCTGGGCGACGACGACTTCTTTGGTTCTTGCGCCTCCCGGCTCTGGTGTTAAAGAAATTCGAATAGTGTCGCCAATGCCTTGCTGCATAAGCACCGAAAGAGCCGC
>Ga0256841_1000996_pt1 | contig 26382 bp, 19 predicted proteins | sample 356308metaG_FD_185971 | JGI IMG/M metagenome (GOLD analysis project Ga0256841, IMG submission 185971) | Hydrothermal vent microbial communities from Mid Atlantic Ridge, Atlantic Ocean - 356-308 | ecosystem: Environmental > Aquatic > Marine > Hydrothermal vents | place: Atlantic Ocean: Mid...
CTGAAAAAATAACTATGTTAAAATAAGATGCTAAAAATGAAATGTCAATAAAAATGAAAAGTTTTTTCGGCTCTACCGGGTTTCTTGTAAGGCCGTATATTAACGGAAGACGGATAAAAGGGATGAAACAATTTTTTATTGTTTTGTTCATTTTGTATTTAAAGATAATAGTATCCGAAGGATACGAATATGAGTAGCTACAGGCTTGGCCTGTGGTAAAGCGGAAAAAGCGGGCGTGACGCTGAAGGCGTCAAATGTGGAACACAGAGCCTTCTAACGAAATAGGAGACCCTATACATTGAAAATTTACCGCTTTACGGTAACCCTATTCGGTTGTATCTCCGCTCCTGCCCGGCGGCCTACGGGTGCGGCTATTCATATTGCATCACCTCGTGATGATTTAAGGATGCGGCGTTTAACCACAAGAAACCCGGTAGACCCTTTAAAAATGACATGGGAAGTGTCCTTCAGAAATCGGGGGAGATAAGGAAAGAACCGTCTTTAAACAAGCCGATACCGTTTCAGGCGATTCTTTGTTAAAAAATAGCCGAAAGGGTTTGCCTGAAAATAAAAAGAGTCGTATTATTTTCTATGGGGTCAAAGAATTCTTCTAAAAAACTATTTGTCATTATTTTTCTCATCGCCTTTCTGAATCTGGCCGGTTTCGGGATCATCATTCCACTGCTTCCTTATTATGCGAAAAGTTTTGGGGCAAGTCCCTTTCTGGTGGGTCTGCTGATCAGTTCATACGCAGCGGCCCAGTTCGTGGGTTCCCCTTTCTGGGGACGATTGTCCGATTCCTGGGGGCGCCGCCTGGTTCTTATACTCACCGTTTTCGGTTCCGTGCTGGGTTATATTTTGTTCGGCCTGGCCGGATCGTTAACCGCCTTGTTTTCAAGCCGTATTCTTACCGGTTTGATGAACGGTAATATTTCCGTTGTACAGGCGTATGTTAGTGATATTACGGATGAAAAAGACCGGGCCAGGGGATTGGGTCTGATCGGTGCGGCGTTTGGTCTGGGCCTGGTGCTGGGCCCTGCTCTGGGCGGGGTATTCAGTCACTGGGGATTTGCCTGGCCGGCTTATGTGGCAGCTATTTTGAATTTTTTAAGTCTGCTGGCGGTTTATTTCTGGCTTCCGGAATCTTTGCGGAACAAACGGAACGCTTCCCCAAAACGGGCGTTAAGTCTGTTCCATTTAAAGAAGGCATTTGGCAGGCCCGTGGTGAGTTCGGCTCTGGGAACACGATTTATGTTCAGCCTTGCTTTTAATATTTTTGCTACCGTGTTTGCCATCTATGCCGAATTGGGATTGGGATTGAGCACGGTAACTACTTCCTATCTGCTGGCTTACGTGGGCTTATTGATGGTTTTGGTACAGTTCTTCCTGATCGCTCCGCTCACAAACCGCTTTGGTGAATTCCGACTCATCTTATATTCCGTGCTGTTATTGATCATTGCTCTGCTCGGTTGGGCTTCGGCTCAAAATAGGGTTCAGCTACTGATAGTTTTGCTTCCCATGGCTCTGGCCGGCGGAGTATTCAATACGGTTATTAATAGTATACTAAGCAAGATCGTCAAGAAAAATGAAACGGGAGGAATATTGGGTCTTTCTATGGGTATCGACAGCCTGACCCGGATTATTACACCTTTGTTGGGCGGATATGTACTGCAGGAATTCGGTTTACCGGCCCCGGGCATAGCCGGGGCTCTGCTGCTGTTGCTTATTGTTCCCGTTATTTGGAAGGTGTTTTCAAAAAGAGAAGCTTCCTGATTCAAACCGATATTCAACTACTTACTCTATTTTTCCCGGTTCGATGGGGAAGAAGGCTTCGATCTCATCCATAATCTGTTCGAGATGGGCGGAAAAAGTCTGAAGACTCTCTTTTAAATATTCTTTGCGGAAAATATAGTCCGGATTTAAGAAATAAAGCGAGACGGGAAAGACGGTCTGTTGTGGGAAGAGATTACTAACCATTAGAGCATAGGTTTGCATCTGCCACTCATAGCGGGCCGCTACCCGGGGAACAGCTTGCGCGTGAATGTGATTGGTTTTGTAATCCACCACTTCCCAAAGATTTTGTTTGTTGCGGAACAAACGATCAATGGTACCCGTGAAGTAATGTTTGCCCAGCTTCATCAGGACTGTTTGCTCGTTCCGGGCCTGTGAGGCCTGCATCAAAGCCCGTCCCTGCCGGGAATGTTCCATCTTTTCCCGCACAAGGGCCAATTCCCTACGAATGGCAAGTTGCAGGTCCGGATCGAAAATATCGAAATCGAAGTATATGGTTTGCAGAAGAGAAGTTTCATCCCAACCCGGCTGAAGCAATAATTCCAGGTAGCGGTGCACGATTTTACCCATTAGGATGCTATCGTCCCGGGCATAAATATTTTGGGAAAAGGTTTGATAATCGCTTTCGAAGAAGCCGAGATGGTAACGGCGGTAATACTCCTGACGATCCTCCAGGAAGACCATGAGTCTTGTGGCGGAGAATACCCGGCTTCCTTCTTTTTTCTTCACTTCCTGCAGGTATAGAGGAATGGGTAACGGCCCGGTCGGAGGTTGTTTCAGGCTGCTTTTTAAAGTGTCGATTTCAGAGAAAAACGATTGGGCATTGATTCCGGAAAAATCGGGCGGAGTGAAATCATGCACAAGATCGAGCCGGAAATGATCCCCGGAAATCTGTTGATCGCTGAGAATATCTCCCCCGATCTTCGTAAAAGCGTTGCATATCCATTCCAGAGGGGTCTGAGAGGTAATGCCGTCATTTTTGTTATTTAATTGAGCGGACATATACAAATAATTGCTGGCCCGGGTGACTCCCACATAAAAAATCCGTTTGGCTTCGGCCATCTCACGGCGCCTTTTTTGTTCCGCTAACAGGCGCAGCAGAGAGTGTTCACCGCTCTCTAAATCATTCAGTTTAACAGCCATGCCCAGCGTTCCATCGAGAAAAACGGTCTGTCCCCGCCCGCCGCTTTTTTGATTTAGATACGGCAGGAAGACAACCGGGAATTCCAGACCCTTGGCGGCATGAATCGTCATTATATGCACACTTCCCCGCTCTTCGAGTATCGATTGGGCCTGACCTTCTTCCAGCTGAGTGCTGATCAGATCGTTAATATGGCCGATGAAGTCGGTAAGTCCCCCCAAACCGGCCGAGTCGAAGTTCTGAACATGACGGATGAATTTATCCACATTGGCCAGCAGCTGTTCCCCGTTCAAACGGGCAGCCAATCGGGCCCGTAGATGCACATCCCGGAAAATGATTTCCAGCAGGTCGTTCAGATTCATCCGATCCCGCAACCCGAGCCATTTATGAAGCAAATAGGCGCAATGTTGCAAATCCTCCGACTCTTTCTTAGAAACGGTAGAAACGGTTTGCTGTAAAAATTCATCTATTTTTTTCAGGTAGTGATCGGAAGAGTGGAGAGAGAGGAAAAACAGAACGTGATCGGGTATCAGAAAGAATCTGGAACGTAGCAGGGCCACCAGTGCCAGATCATCCTGTGGATTTTGAAGAAACCGCAATAAATAATACAGGTCGAAGATTTCCTGTTGCTGCCAGAAGCCGATCCCCTTGGAAGTATGGAAGGGTATATCGGCATCACGCAGAGCCTGTTCCACCTCCAGTAGATTGCCCCTGCTGCGCAGCAGAATGGCCATATCGCCATATTCAATGGTACGCCTGCTTTCTTTTCCCTGCCATTCGAAACAGGTTTTCTTCCCATCTATGATCTCTTTTATTTGATAGGCGATATAAGTTGCCTCGTTCGGCAGTTCCGCCGGCAGGACTGCCAGATGCGCTTCCCCGCTATCGGCCGGAGTGCGCTGAGCCTGCAAGGGATGATACCCTACTTCAAAAGGATTGGACGGTTGTTCCTGTAAAATTTCGCTAAACATAAAATTAATGAAAGCATTTAAAGAGGGCAGAAAACGAAAGCTGTCTGCAAAGACGATATTTCCGGTAAATTTTCGTCCGGATTGAGATTCGTGTAATCGGGCGAACATCTCCCGGGCCTGTCGGAAAATGCGAATATCGGCATTCCGAAATCCGTAAATAGATTGCTTGGGATCTCCTACAATAAAAACTTTATCCCGGCTGAATTGTCCCTCTTCTTTGGATAAAAGAGAGATGATTTGCCATTGCAATTCATTGGTATCCTGAAATTCATCGACCATAATGTAGCGGTACCGCTCTGCTAATTCCCGGCGGACAGCTTCGTTGTTCCTGAGCAGATGAATGGTTTTAAGCTGCAGATCTTCGAAATCCAGAGCGCTCTCTTCGATTTTTTGTTCTTCATATTTTTCGTCTGCTTTGCGATAAAGGAGCAGAAATCGTTTGAAATGATGAAACCATTGCGCGTCAGCCCGGGCATCGGTTAAAAAGAATTTATTTTTAATACAGCGTAAATCGGTATACGTTGCGCATTGTTCGCTCAACTCTAATAATTGTTGGCCCTCTTTACCGCTCCAGCTGTTCTTGCCGCCTAATTGGGCTAAGTTTTTGTAGGGCGTTCCTTCTTGAGTCGTAAATTGTATGATCAGTTGAATCGCCGTTGTTTTTGTTTGTATGGAATCCGGATTTTGCCCGAAAGCCGTAACATAGTTTTGTAAAGCATCTAAGGTTTGTTGTCCCTTTGCGGAAGCCATGGCGACCGGCCTGGCTGTAGATAAAGACCGGGCTATCCGATAGAGGTGCTCGAAATCGATATGGTCCAACTCCTGCCGGTTCATTCTCAGCCAGGATTCTTCCAAAAAACGGCGATAGTGCTCTTCATCCATTGCGGCCATGCGCTCGGTGATTTGCTGCATTTCGAAAGGGTGATGTAAAGCCCGGTTGAGCATGGCGGCAAGGGTTTGCCTGTTGATGGCATGGAACAGAGGAAGCCAATCCTCTTTGGGCTCCTCGTCCAAAAGATGAAATGATTCTTCCACAGCCTGCAAAATTAGGAGTTTGGAGCGCATTTCATCCAATTCACTGAATTCCGGTGAAAGACCCGCTTCCAGAGGGAATTCGCGTAGAGTACGGGCGCAAAAACTATGAATGGTGGAGATGGCGGCGGAGTTGAGCTGGTCCCGAACGGAGAGCAGGCGTTTTTTTTCATCCCCGTCCGAAGTTTGGGTTAGACGATGATTAACGGCTTCGGTGAGTCGCTGCTGCATCTCCCCGGCCGCCTTATTGGTAAACGTAATGGCCAGAATATGGCGTGTAAGGCGGGGATCCTTTAATACAATCGACAGAAAACGTTCCACTAAAATTCGGGTTTTACCCGAACCGGCTCCGGCCGTTACCGAGATATTTTTATTTAAAGCCAATGCTTTCTGCTGTATTTCAGTTAATTGCGTCATAAAGTTTCCGCACGAATTGGAATTTAGGAATTATTATTTTCGATATTTTCATCACCACATTAATAGTATGCATTAATCTTTCTTCATAGCCGTTTTCTTTTGCTTGGCGATATTTTTCTGGCACATTTGACGATACGGACAATAAGACTGACAACGTTTGTCCTCCGGAAAAGCACTGTGTCCGAAGAAGCCCGACTGCAAACGGCGGATTTGTTCCAGGGCCTGTTCGGCTGAAATATTTAACAGTTCCCGGAAGGTCACTTCTTCACCCTCGGCATTGAGCAGCAAAGACGACTTTTTGCCCGGTTTGAAAGGAACCGCCTGAGGATTGCCTATGACAGGGATGCGTTTTAATTTCCTGCTGTCCTTAACCAGATAATAGGCTCCCAGAACACCGTGTAGCCCGGGTTTCAGCTTTTCCAGGGCGAGCAGATAGAGGGGAAGTTGAAAATGGAGTCCGTTGAATATATCGGCTGCCTTCGACTGGGTGCTGCTCTCGCCACTTTTATAATCGAAGATCATGGCTCTTCCGTCGGGATGCCGATCCACGCGGTCGATTCTGCCCCGTAGGCGAAAGGATTCATCCCCGGTTGAAATAGTAACCGGGTCCGGTTCGGAAGTCCCGCAATACCCGCCGTGCTGTTTCAAACCGAAACCGTATTCCAAAAAAGCCGGAGTGAAATCGCTTTCGTCGATGAACTTTTGTTCCAGGATGACAAAGTTTTCCAGCAGTCCCGCCTGTCCATTCTGTCCGAAATAACGGCTTTTCTCCAACTCCCAGAAAAATCCGCTGTAAGGCATTTTATTTAATTCTTCCGCGGCAATTTCCTGCAGTAAAGGTAAATGATCGGCCGGACGGTGCTCGGCCTTTTGCCGAATGAGTTCCGAGTAAAACCGACAGAGAATGCGGTGAAGGACAAGGCCGCGATCCAAAGGACTGATTTCCTCTTCCATTTCCGGTAATTCTTCGAGTTTTAAAATGTGAGAAAGAAAAAATTGCATGGGACAAAAGGCGTAGGTTTCCAGCATACTGATCGACCAGGCCCGCCGGCCGAATTTTTTGTTTATGAGTTTCTGAATTTGCCGATAGAAGGTGAGGTTGCCTTCATAAACAGAAAATCCATCGGAAATGAACCGTTCCCTTTCCCGGGTCAGACCGGATAGAAATCGTTGTAACGGGTGCTCACTTTCCCCGAAAAAGAAACGAATTGCATTCATATCTTTTTGGGCTTGCTTAAACAGATTTTTTTGTATATCGAGGCCTAAAAGAGTCCAGAGCTGCTCCGGATTTAAGAGCTCTTCGGAGGCAGGTGGTTTCAGAAACAAGCGGATTTCCGCGGCTTCTTTTAGATCTGAAATAAAGGTCGAAGGTACCAGAGCCCGGTCTTCCTCGAATAAGGGAAAGGTTAGAAGAATCGTTTCTGCCTGCGAATCGAGCAGGTTATAGAAAATAAAACGGTCCTGATCCAGCAGCTCTTCGGCAGCAACCAGACCCAGTTTAGCCCGTATCCGATCGTTAAAAAAGATATCCTTACTGGAAGTGCGGGGAAATTCACCGTCGATCATCCCTCCGATGAATAACACCTTAAAGTCCAGCGCCTGGATCTCCAGCCTGGGCATGATTTGTACGCCGTAATCGGGCCATTCCGTTAAGTTATACACAGCTTGCTGGATGGCATTTTGCAACTTATCGATCATATAAGATAAAGGCAGGGGCCGGTTTCCGTGTACCGAGTTAATCATCCATACGAATTTATCCAAAAGCTTCATAAAACGGTTAAAAGCCCGGAATTCGTGTTCCTTATGGGCCGGGGACATCTCCGCGGTATTCTTCTCATACCAGTGCAATAAACCGAGTTGGTTAAGCAAATCGACCAGGCGGATTCTGAAATCCGGGGCGGACAGACGGGTCGGATAATCGAATAAGGGATGTAAAATTTGCTCGAGTAACTCCAACTGATATTTTAAATTATGGGAGGACGGTGTAGAACCGGTTGGAAGGAGGGCCGGAGATTGTATAAGGCGATCGAGCAAGGCCGGATTCAGATGGGTGATTCTGCGTTCTATTAAAAATTTGAATAACAGATGTGCATTGAATTCTACCGGAAGTTCGATGAAATTTGAGAGCAGAAACGACCAGACAGTTTTAACGGGCAATCGTTCCCGGATCAGCAATAAAACCTTCATGAAAGTACGGATTAAGGGAGATTGATGAAGTGAGTATCCGGTGGAAAGATTCATGGGAATTCCGAAACGGCCAAATGTTTTACGGATCGTGGGCACATAGTTCTCCAGATTGGCAAAAGTAACGGCCATGCGATGCAAGGGAATGTTTTGTTCCAAATTCAGACGGCGGATTGTCGCCGCCATAAAGGCCACTTCATCCTCACGGTTTTTAAGAGCATGTACTTCAATGGACGTATGGGGTATTTTTTTTATCGGGCCGTTTAAATTCCGACGATTAAACAGAGCACCGGAGAGCAAGGTCGTTTTGCTTTCTTTTACGATTTGCGGCTTCATCTTTAGAAAACGTTCCATGGCCTGGGCCGTATGATGGAAGAGCAAGGTATTCTCCGCCGTATATTCCAGTTTTACGTGAATATCCAGCCAGTGCGAACAGCGTTCTATAAAAGTAAACATGGCCGGTGTAAATAATCCGTAGCCGGAGATAAAAATTGTGTTGACGCCTTCGAAAAGAGAGTAAAAATGATTCTCATCTATAGTTTCTGCGGCCAGACTCATAGCAAAAGGCTCGTCGATCATTTGCTGTCCCAGACGTTTCTCCAGCAAATCCAAAAGAAGGGTAAAATCCGTGAACTTGCGGGATGAAGAACTTTTCTGTTGAAAGCGTCCGGCACTATAGCCGAAGCGACGCAATTCCATAAGCATCCGCGTGGTTTTGCGGACTAATCCCGGATTGATCCGGCTCTTCCCGACAATGAAGGGGAAATCTTCCCGGTGGGCGGTCAGGATGTCTTCGGTAATTAAAAGAAAGAGATCCCGGTTTACCAGACGCTTACTACCCGGCGTTTTACGGTAAATGGTGAGCAGCAAATCATCAAAGGTAAAGATGAAGGGATCCAGCAAAATAGCACCCGGAGAGAGGTCGACCAAATGCTTTTTATAAAGCCGTACAGCCCGGTTTACAGGCAGGATGGCCATGAAATCATGGCGGCCCTGACGTACACGTTGTTCTATTTCCGGAGAGAAAAAATAAACGGATTTATAGGGTCCGGTATGAATGGTTAACTGCTTCATAGCCAGAAAATACAAAATTGTATTAAAAGTTTCTAAAAAATTGTCGATATACTATCTAAGATTCTGAAAATATCGGTACTTAGCCTCGGTGAGGGACTCAACAACCCGCGATTTTTGGTATGAATTTCAGCAAGATTCAGCGCGGTTGGTTCCATGATCCTCCGGGAAAAGGAGCAAAATTGAAGCATCATTTTAAAATTCCGGCCATCGCTTTTATCAGTCTATTTCTGCTTGGTAGTGTCATACTCTATTGGCAAAGATCAGCAGATGAGCAAACCGTACACGACTCTGTTTTGCGCCAGGGTGAAAGAATAGTCGCCTTAGGGCAGAAGTATTTTCAGAAGATGCTAAGCGAACGATTCTCTTCAAAAAACGACCGTATGGCGTCGTTCCCGGAAGAAACATACTTAACAGATTCCATCCCTTTTTCGGTAATCGTGCTCGATGATGAAAAGAGCGTTGTTTTCCGGGATGTAAAAAGTGGGGATACAAATCTATTAAAAAAGTTCACCGATAACCCTTTTCCTGAGCAGTATCCCAAGCGATCGATCCGCTCCTTCAAACGTTCGTATATTTCTGCTGTTCAAGCCATCCATTCAACTAACCGCATATACTATCTGGTTATTTTATATAATCTTAAGGAAGCGGTAGACGAAGCGAGCCTGCCCATTCATCACAGATTTTATACCATGCTGTCTATTGTGTTTTTGCTCTCCCTGGCAGGAGGAATTCTAAACTATATGTATAGGAAGAATTCAATGAGACCGATTGAAGAAGACCCGCCGACCGCATTGCGAGAAGAGGGTCAGAACCCGAAGGAAGCCAGGGGCGGTGTCCGCCATATTAATGAAACAGCAGATACGAAAGCGAATCTTCGTGAAATCAATCGTCTTTTAGAAAAGCGTCTGCAAGAAAAGAGCGAAGAAAATACGGTTCTTCGTCGGCAACTCGGCAGAGAAAGAGACAAACGTCACGAAAAAGAGAGCGAATTAAATCAATGGCAGCATATCGTCGAAAGTTCATCCGCTTCCATTGTTATTACGGATAAACGGGGTAGAATTGAATATGTGAACCCTTATTTCACTCAAGTTTCCGGCTATCCATTCGAAGAAGTAATCGGCCTGAATCCGCGGGTTTTAAAATCCGGAGAAAAGCCTGCTTCGGAATATAAAGAGTTATGGGACACGATTAGCTCGGGTAAAACTTGGCAGGGAGAGTTTCACAATAAAAAGAAAGACGGCACGTTGTATTGGGAATATGCGTATATTGCCCCGGTTACCGATGAGCAGGGAAAAATTCAGCACTATTTTGCGATTAAAGAGGACATTACGGAACAGAAGAAAATTAATGAAGCGCGCAATATGTTTGCCGCAGCCCTGCAAAGTATCGAGGAAGTGGTTATAATTGCCGACCGGAAAAATCGCTTTATCTATGTGAATGAAGCTTTCGAAAAGTGTTATGGATATTCAAATGATGAAGTATTGAACCGGTCCACTGCCCTGTTATATAGCTCGGAAGATTTAAAGAAGAAAGGGCGACATATTTTTGAAAAAACCTGGCATGGCAGCTGGTACGGAGAAGTGGAAACGTATCGTAAAGACGGAATAAAAATACCGGTCCGGGTTACAACGGCCATGATTCGAACCGAGAAAAACAAAGCCAATGCGATTATTGCCATCATTTATGATCTCACCAGGGAAAAGAAAGCACAAGAAATCAAGCAGAAAGCGGAAATGCTGAAAACGGTTCAGGAACTGGCCGGAGGAATTTCGCATGAATTTTCTCAACCTCTGCAAACGCTAAGTAACTATCTGGAGCTAATGAAAAAAGGCAAAAATGCAGAAAAGTATATCGAGAAAAGTGCCCGGGCTTTAAAACGCGTGGCGGGGTTGGTGGATAATTTAAGGCAGATTATCAGCCTGGAACGACAGGAATATCTTGATTCCGCAATCATTAACATCAAAGCTTCATCGCACTCAAAAAAAACCAACGAGGAAATTCGTGTCCTGGTAGTGGATGATGAACCGGAAGTCAGGGAAACCCTGTTGGAAATCATCCGCATGGCCGGTTATACTTGTGATCAGGCAAAAGACGGCCGGGAAGCCCTGGAAAAGATGCAACAAGGGCGGTTTGATATTATTCTTTCCGATATCAATATGCCGGGGATGAATGGGACCGATCTCTTCGAAAAATTAGAAGATAAAGGCTATCAGGGGAAATTTATTTTTATGACCGGTTATGCCGTTAACGATCAAGTCGAGACGTTTCTGGAAAAGAGCGACGGAGTGTTGCTGAAACCGATGAAAGCCGATAGTTTAATGAAGATGCTTGAGATTACTGCCGGTAAAATAGAAGAGGATTCTTTAACCTTAGCTAGTAAGACCATACCCGAAGGACAGACCCTCACTTCTATTTAAATTATTACGAATTTTATTGCATTTTAATTTAATCCGGAGGATAAATGGAAGGGCGCATGTTGGACTTAAAGCAATTATTGCTGCTTATTTGTGATAATAAAACGGATATAGAAACCAATCTTATTTTGGATGAAGGTTGTGTCATCCATACCGTTGATCCCAAGCCTTTGGTAAAGGTTCTAAATTATGTACTTAATTTTCTGGCCGGTCTGACGGATCAACCGCTTCAGATCTCACTGGATCTGCATGAGAAAAGCTGTACCATGGGATTAATGGCCCTGAGTGCCGCCCGGGACATTCCTCAACTTAGCGAAAATGTTGCTGCTACTTTGGCCGATTACCGGGCCACGGTGGAAACGATTCATGAAAAAGGACGCTATTTTCTGGTTAAGGTCGTTTTTAGTAAGTAGTCCTGTTTGTTTGTATGGATCAAGGATTTCTAAAATAACGTTTCGGGCCCTTCCTCTCTCATTCTGTTCGTCCCGCTTTTGAAATATCAGGATTTTTCTTTATCTTGCCGAAGTTGATCGTCTGTTCTGAAAATCCACCATATATTCAGGTAAAAAAAATGACTGATTGTCCGCCGATTTCTCTTATTATATTTGATCTCGGTAATGTGCTTGTACAAGTCGATTTTTCGAGAGGGCTGTATCCCTATTTGACGGGAAGCGGGTTGTCGGAAGTGCAGAATAACGAAATGGATCGTCTTTTTGGAAATGAACTGTTCAGAGATTTTAACAGAGGAAAGGTCACACCCCTCGAATTTTATCAATCTCTGGTGAACCGTTTTCATCTTGACCTGAAGTATGGGCCATTCGTACAAAAATGGTGCGATGTGTTTTCACCCATGCCAAAGATGGATTCGCTGCTCGATAAATTGAAGAAAAACTATTTCTTGACGTTGCTTTCCGATACGGATCCGTTACACTGGAATTATTGTCTCACCCATTTTTCTTATTTGCAAAAGTTACAAAAACCGACCTTAAGTTTCGAGACGGGATTTTTAAAACCGGCTCTGCCTTCATATCAAGCGGTTCTGGAAAAAACGGGTTATCGGGCCCAGCAGTGTCTGTTTATCGACGATCGTCCGAAAAATGTAGAAGCAGCCCGCAGAGTGGGCATGAAAGCGATTCACTTTCAACATGCCGGACAATTGGAAAGTGATCTGATTCGCCTGCAAATCCTTTTCTGAATTAAATTGCTTTTGAAAAACTACGGTTTTCCCTTGTCGCTCATGCGTTGAGTCAGTTCAATAATAGTTGTTTCAATGATCCCGGCCAGAAGTAACAGGGGGATGACTAAAAGCAAGAACAGGTGGAAATAACCGTCAAAGGGCAGTACTTTCCAATCGAAGCGGTGGAAATTTAATATTTGCAGATTATACTGGAAAGCCAGAGTAGAGGCAATAAAAGCGGCCGGTAATTCGAAGAGCGCCACGGGATTAAGCAGACTAACGAAATAATATTCCCCTTTGAGCGCATGAAAAGAAACCAGGCCGACATTCAACCCGGTCCACAAGGTAAAAATAAAAGGTAGGAAGGGGACTAGGGTGGATGAAAAATTGATTAGAAGAGAAAAAGAGTTCACGCTAAACAAAAAGAGGAAAAGTAAAAAGGGATTCCATCTTTTTTCCATCCATTGTTCAATTTTCCGGGCAATCCAAAGCGGATAGGCCGTTAAAAAGCGGATATTTTTGTGATATACCAGGGGTGCCAGGGCATAACCGGCAAAGAACAATACCATACTAAAGAGGAAGAGCTGCAGATTGAGTTGTCCTAAGGCGCTAAAGAATAAACGGAACATAGTTTTGCTTTCACTTTCCTGTTTGCAATTCATTAACGGATTTTAAACCATAAGCGGAGTCCGCATATTTCACACCGTTAATAATGGATGCTTCAACTACGGGTACTATCATGCCGGCCAGTAAATCCAGATTTCCATCGAGTTCCTGGCTGGAAAGAAAGAAGCAGATATCCCCGTCATAGCTGGTATGGGAAGGTTCCACCCGGCGGGCAATGCCGAATTGCGCATGTTCCGCCAAATAAAAAGCCTGCTGTTTGGTAACCCGCATATTGGTCATCACTACGCTTAATACGGTGTTCTCCGCCATACCGACCCGATGGTTCTCCCAGCGGGAAAAAGGATCGTCTTTGGCCCAAAAGCGACCTTGTGCATCCACAGCCCCGGCTAATAGCGAATGATCGTAATCGAGAATATCGGCCGCAGCATTGACAACGGTTAGAACGGTTACCCGCAGCTCTTTGAAGGTCTGAGAAGCGATGCCAAGCCCGGATTTCATGGCATATTGCATACCGCGCCATTTTCCCACGGAGGCTGCGGTGCCGGCTCCCACATTGCCCATTTGTTTGTTATTGTATTCGGCCTTCGAAAATGCCTGACGGCCGTCATCCGCTTTCGGGTAAGCATTGGCATCGCCGAGATTCTTATCAAAGATAACAGCGGCAGGAACTATAGGTACGACTCCGTAATTGGTTTCATAGCCGATTTTTTTTGCGGCCAGTTCTTCCATTACGCCCTGGGCACATCCCAGACCGAAGGCACTGCCACCGGTTAGAACCAGGGCATGAATATGGCTGATCTTACGTTTTGGTGAAAGCAGGGCCAGCTCGCGTGTTCCCGGTGAAGCGCCGCCAATCGCCGCGGAAGCCATATTCCCTTCCGGCGGGATAATCACCGTGCAACCGGTGCCCGCGGCACTATTCGTATAGTGGCCGATCTTAAATTTTCCAAGCATTGAAAATGACTCCCCTGATTCAGTGAACAGAGTGAAATCTAAGAAAAAAAAGTCAATTGACAAAGAAATTGAAACCGTTGGCCTTTGTTCTTATTTTAAAACAGTCCGACAAGGGAACCCGGTTGCCAATCGGATGTAAAAATAAGAAAAAAATAGAGGGATGCCCGTGTCTGAAAAGAAAATAAAAGCAGCTCCCCATAAATTTGCCCGAAAAAGTGCGATTATCATCCTTCAATTATTAGGCTGGGAAGTGGTCGGCTCCGCTCCTTCCGAGCCCAAATATGTTATGATCGGTTATCCGCATACTTCCAACTGGGACGTGTTTTACGGGTTATTAATTTTTACGGCCCTTGGTGTACGCCTGCAGTGGGTAGGGAAACATACCTTATTCAGCGGACCCTTTGGCCGGTTGATACGAAAATTGGGAGGGATCCCGGTAAATCGTAGCCGATCCCAGAATTTCGTTCAGACTGTAATCGATCTATTCGATAAAATGGAAAGATTGGTGTTAGTACTTTCACCGGAAGCAACCCGTAACAAATCAAATTTCTGGCGCAGCGGTTTTTATCACATCGCTTCGGGTGCTCATGTACCCGTGGCACTGGCTTTTCTGGATTATAAAAATAAGACCGGTGGTTTCGGTCCCAAATTTTATCCTTCGGGTGACATGGATAAGGATATTCAAATCTGTCGTGATTTTTTTAAAGGAATAAGCGGTAAGAAAGCACAAAATGCCGGCCTGATTGAATGGAAAGATACAGGCAAATAAAAAGCGGCCGGTTTTTATCTGTTAAACAGACCGCTTTTAAAGCGGATTTATTTACGCTTATTCCAGCGTTAACTGAATTTCACTGCAAATTACAAATTCCGAAAAATCACTGCGTTTAATATTGAGATACAGATCCATAACTCCACCGAAATCGCCCTCTACTTTGCCTTTGGCCCTGAAAACATATTCATGCAAAGGAGCGTAGGCTTCTGTCCCTTTGCCTTCTTTATCGCGTTTTTCAACCGGTTCATAGTCGATTATATTTACATCAGGGGGTAATACTTCGAAAAGCTGTTTGGCCTCTTTGCCGAATTGTTCCGAATATACTTCCAAAGCAAAAGTAAAATTTGCCGAGGAGATAGTACGAATGGATTTGATTTTATTGCCGGTGACTTTGGTAAAGAGCTTTGTAGATTTCTTAAAATTATCGACCAAATCGGCTTGCAGACAAAAGTGGGCATAGTTGTCCAATTCAAAGAATTCTTTGAGCATCTCTTTGAAGGTGTCCCGTCTGATATTGGATTTACGGTGAAAGAAATATTTTCCATCCGGTTTTGTGCAGGAAAGAAAACCCAGCAGGAAGCCTTTGACCATCATAAATCGACCTTCCAATACGATTTCAACAAATTTTTGACGCATTGTTATCTACCTCCGCATATTTACTTCGTTTTGTTAAAAGTTTCCCGGGCCTTTAATTTGGCTTCGATCATATCACCATGGTCCATACCCAAGAGGTTGGTTAGCTTACGGATCAGGGCGTCTTCATATTTATGAACGGAACCGTCGGCATAGATTAATTGCCATAGCTTTTCCATTAATTGTAATTTTTGCGATTTTGAATAGTGCTCTTTAATCTGATTGGTAAAATACCAGAGATCCTGCCTGTTCTTTCTTGCTTCGTCGGCAGCCTGAAGAACCTCTTCCAATTCATTCTCGTTCAGCTTCAAAAATTCTTTAAGAGAGACCTGCATCTGATTGAATTCTTCACTACTCATATTAAAGTCGGCATAAGCTATTTCCAGAAAAAGCACGGCCGTGGCAATATCCAGTTGATGAGGGTTTTCCTCTTCCGGAGCCGTTTCCTCAAAAGCTAAATGGGTCTTAAAAAATCTTTCCAGTTCTCTAAGCATTATGATATCCGCATAAATAACCGACTAAAAAAGTATAATAAAAAATCCGTTAAAACCAAAATGATAAAATTATTTCACTAAATCGGCGTAAGCCTGAGCAACCAGTTCATCCTGTGCGACGGAGAAATGATTCAGCAGGAAGTTAATCTTTTGTTTTTCTTCGTCTATGGATTTCTCATCTTCCGCAACGGCTTCAAATTCGATAAAGGAGCCTAGCCCGTTAACCCGATCAAAGTGAATACGTACATTCTTGTACAGATAAAGGGTACGATTTTTCTCAACAATTTTACCGACGCCCAGGATTCGGGATAACAGTTGTTCCGTCAGCTCTGCGTTCTCAACAGGAATTAACACATAGTCCGATCGCTTCGGCCCGGCCTGATCCGGACGGATATAAGGAATCAGGTAAGGACCGCTCAGACTGGAAGAACGAAGTTTTAGCCGGCCCATGGCCGTATTGAAAAAAACATCCCTTTGTTCATCCAAACCCACAAAAGTAACCGGCAGCGTACGGATCTTCTCTTTAAAGAGTCGGTAGTCCGGATAGCGGGCTTTTATTTCTATATTGGTACTCATCCGGTTTATTTTTTTCGTCCGGGATATGCTTTCAGCCCTTCGGAAAGAACCTGCATAGCTTTCTTGATATCTTCTCCATTTAAAACATAGGCGATGCGTACTTCATCCTGACCCAATCCCGGCGTGGAGTAAAATCCGTTAGCCGGAGCCACCATTACGGTCTCTCCGTTTATATCGAAATCGGTCAGCAACCAACGGGCAAAGTGGTCGGCATCATCAACCGGCAGTTTAACGACGAGATAAAAGGCGCCTTTGGGATTGGGAACGGTTACGCCGGGCATTTCGCCGAGCAGGCGAACCATGATGTCACGGCGTTCCGTATATTCTTCGATGACCCGATCAAAATAAGATTGAGGAGTGTCGATGCCCGCTTCAGTGCCGATTTGTTCGATGGTAGGCGGACAGAGTCGGGCCATGCCGAATTTAAGAGCGGCGCTGATTACGTCCCGGTTTTTACTGACAATCATACCGATACGGGCTCCGCAGGCCGAATAGCGCTTGGAAACACTATCCAGCATTATGGTACGGTCTTCAATCCCTTTTAAATGCATCACAGAGGTATGGGTAGCCCCATCATAAACAAATTCGCGGTAAACCTCATCGGAAAGGATGAAAAGATTATGTTCCAAAGCGATATCGCGCAAGGCTTCCAGTTCCTTTCGGGAATACACATAGCCGGTAGGGTTATTCGGATTACAAATCATTATGGCGCGAGTTTTGTCCGTAATTTTCTCTTTTACCGATTCGATGGGAGGCAGTTGAAAACCATCCTCAATATAGGAAGTAATCGGGACGATATGCACGCCGGCTTCAACGGCAAAGCCGTTATAATTTGTATAAAAGGGTTCGGGTATGATGATTTCGTCACCCACATCACAAATAGTCATGAGGGCAAAAATAATGGCTTCACTGCCGCCGGTGGTAACCAGGATATCTTCATAGGTAACGTCAATATCGAATCGGTGATAATATTCGGCGAACTTTTTGCGTAGTGAAGTGAGTCCTGCCGAAGGGCCGTATTCCAGAACGGGCATATCGAGATGTTTAATGGGATTCATGAAGGTATCCGGGGTTTTAATATCCGGTTGTCCGATATTTAAATGATAGACATGTTTTTTTGCTGCTTTGGCCTGGTCGGCAAAGGGAACCAAACGACGAATCGGGGAAGAGGGCATCCTTTGACCGCGCTGGGATAAGATTTTCATTGTATTCTCCAATACGATATTAAAATCTATTCATTCTAAATTGTTTTACACACTCCCAAAGTTACGATAAATGATCAGACAGGGCAACTGGCTTGCAAAGGATTCTTAAATATAAGAAAAGGGACAAGAATTAAATTAGTAATAAGAAATTTTTTTCATTCTGACATGCAATTATCAATTTTTATTCTTAAATTAACTACAATAAAAATAAAAGGCTGAAAGAAAATAAGACAACATGGCGGGATTGGCATGGAGTTTGTCTTTCTAAATATTTCTATTTTATATAGTTAGAAAACATTTTAACGATAGAAACGTGGAAGGAGCTTTATATGAAACGAAAAATGGTCACGATAGATGGCAATGAAGCCGCATCTTATGTGGCACACAAAATAAATGAAGTAATCGCTATCTATCCGATTACGCCTTCTTCACCCATGGGAGAGCATTCGGATGAATGGTCTGCCAAGGGTCAGAAAAATATATGGGGAACCATTCCGCGCGTTACCGAGATGCAGAGTGAAGGCGGAGCGTCCGGTGCGGTACATGGCGCTTTGCAGGCCGGAGCCTTAACCACTACTTTTACTGCCTCCCAGGGTCTGTTGCTCATGATTCCCAATATGTACAAAATCGCCGGTGAACTGACTTCGACCGTATTTCATGTATCGGCCCGATCTCTGGCGGCCCAGGCCCTGTCTATTTTCGGCGATCATACGGACGTGATGGCTGTCCGTAATACGGGCTTTGCCTTAATGGCTTCCAATTCGATTCAGGAAGTCATGGATTTTGCCCTGATCGCTCAGGCCGCCACTTTGGAATCCAGAGTACCTTTTCTTCATTTTTTCGACGGATTCCGGACTTCACATGAAATTATGAAAGTGGAACAATTAACCCTGGATGACATGCGGAGTATGATCGATGACGAATTGGTTATGGCTCATCGCAAGCGGGCCTTGAATCCGGATAATCCCTTCATTCGCGGAACCTCTCAGAATCCCGATGTATATTTTCAGGGTCGTGAAACGGTGAATCCCTATTATATAGCCGCGCCCGGTATCGTGCAAAAGGCAATGGATAAATTTGCGGGTATTGTGGGCCGGCACTATCATCTTTTCGACTATGTGGGGCATCCGCAGGCCGAACGGGTTATCATTTTGATGGGCTCCGGTGCGGAAACCGCTCAGGAAACGGTTGAATATCTGGCCGCAAAGGGAGAAAAAGTGGGGGCTTTAAAAGTTCGCCTGTATCGTCCTTTCTCGATCGATCATTTTATTTCTTCTCTGCCGAAAACCACCCAAAGTATTGCCGTATTGGATCGTACCAAAGAAGTGGGTGCTTCCGGGGAACCGCTCTACCTGGATGTGGTTAATGCCCTGGCTGAAAAAGCCGCAGAAAACGCCTTGCCCTTCTCCTCCTTCCCCACGGTAATCGGCGGCCGCTACGGACTCTCTTCCAAAGAATTTACACCCGCTATGGTTAAGGCTGTCCTGGATGAACTAAGCAAAGATCGGCCGAAGAACCACTTTACCATCGGAATTATTGACGATGTCACTCATACCAGTCTGGAATGGGATAAATCCTTCTCCACGGCCTCGCCGGATGTGGTTCGCGGTATGTTCTATGGTTTGGGTGCCGACGGAACGGTCGGGGCCAATAAAAATTCGATCAAAATCATCGGAGAGGAAACAGACAATTACGCCCAGGGATATTTTGTCTATGATTCTAAAAAATCGGGTTCGATGACCATCTCCCATCTGCGCTTTGGCAAGGCTCCCATTCATTCCACTTATTTGATCGAACGAGCCAATTTCTTGGCCTGCCACCAGTTTGTTTTTCTTGAAAAATTCGATATTCTGGAAAAAGCGCAGGAAGGGGGCACCTTCCTTTTGAACAGTCCCTATCCTGAAAATGAGGTCTGGGATAAATTGCCGCGTCGGGTTCAGGAAGAAATTATTAATAAAAAATTAAAATTTTATGTTATCGATGCCTATAAAGTCGCCAAAGAAACCGGAATGGGCGCCCGTATAAACACGATTATGCAAACGGCCTTTTTTGCCATTTCCGGGGTCCTGCCCAGGGATGAGGCGATTGCCAAGATCAAGGGAGCCATACAGAAAACCTACGGTAAAAAAGGTGACAAGATTGTTCAGATGAATTTTAATGCCGTTGATCAGGCTCTGGGTCATCTGCACCAGATCCAGGTGCCGGAAAAAGCTACCAGTACCATCGACTTGATTCCTCCCGTACCATCCAATGCACCGGATTTTGTTAGAGACGTGACCGCTACTCTAATTGCCATGAAAGGCGATGAATTACCGGTGAGTAAAATGCCGGCCGACGGAACATTCCCTTCGGCTACGACTCAATGGGAGAAACGAAACGTGGCTTTGGAAGTGCCGGTTTGGGATGAGGATATTTGTATTCAGTGTAACAAATGCGCCATTGTCTGTCCCCATGCCGTTATTCGTCCCAAGGTATATGACGGGAAGATTCTGGAAAATGCGCCGGCCACGTTTAAATCCACCAAAGCACGCGGTAAAGATTGGCCCGAAGGCTACATGTACTCTCTTCAGGTTGCCGTGGAAGATTGTACCGGTTGTGAATTGTGCGTTGAGGTATGCCCGGTGACGAACAAACAGGATACCAGTAAAAAAGCGATCAATATGGCCGAACAGATCCCCTTGCGGGAAACGGAAAGTAAAAACTGGGAATTTTTCTTAAATATTCCCGAATATGATCGTAACAAACTGCGTCATGATACGGTAAAAGATTCGCAGTATCTGGAACCCTTGTTCGAATTTTCCGGAGCTTGTCCGGGTTGCGGTGAAACCCCTTATATCAAATTAGCTACTCAGCTTTTTGGTGATCGTATGGTTGTGGCTAATGCCACCGGATGCTCCTCCATTTACGGCGGCAATCTGCCGACCACACCGTGGGCTAAAAATAAAGAGGGCCGCGGCCCGGCCTGGTCTAATTCCTTGTTTGAGGATAACGCCGAATTCGGCTTGGGATTCCGTTTAACCATAGACAAACATCAGGAGCAGGCCCGGGAATTTTTAACAGCCCTCAGAAATGAAGTGGGAGCCGAACTGACGGATGCCATCCTGAACAGCAACCAACGGGAAGAACCGGAAATTTTCGAGCAACGTCAACGGGTTGAACAACTGAAAGATAAGCTGAAAAAAATGAACTCACCCGAGGCAAAGAATTTGTTATCCCTGGCCGATTATCTCGTCAAAAAAAGTGTCTGGATCATAGGCGGCGACGGCTGGGCCTACGATATCGGCTACGGCGGTCTGGATCATGTTCTGGCTTCCGGAAGAAACGTGAATATTCTGGTTCTCGATACGGAAGTATATTCCAATACGGGTGGCCAGATGTCCAAAGCTACGCCAACCGGTGCCGTGGCCAAATTCGCAGCGAGCGGTAAGCCGCTATATAAAAAGGATCTCGGCATGCTGGCTATGGCCTATGGCAATGTGTATGTGGCTCAAATTGCCATGGGGGCCAGTGATACGCAAACGGTTCGGGCCATGCTGGAAGCCGAAAAATATGACGGCCCTTCCATACTGATTGCTTACAGCCATTGTATCGCCCATGGCTACAATCTGAAATATGGTATGGACCAGCAAAAACTGGCCGTAAATTCGGGAATTTGGCCCATCTACCGTTATAATCCGGAGCTGATCAAAGAAGGGAAGAATCCGCTTCATCTCGACTACAAAGAGCCGAAAATTCCGGTTCAGGATTTTATGTATAACGAGACCCGCTTCAAGATGGTGACTAAAATGAATCCTTCTGCTGCCAAAAAATTTGTTCGTCTTGCTCAGGAACATGCCGAATTTAACTGGAAACGTTATTCTCATTTGGCGCAAATGGACTATTCTTTTGAAGTAAAATAACGACCGAGGGGAAGTTTTCTTCCCCTTATTAAGCATACAAGGAGCTCAACAATGAATTTGAAAACCAAATATTTAGGTCTCGACCTGAAAAATCCGATCGTCCCTTCTGCCTCTCCGCTGTCCGCTTCCGTAGATACGGTGAAGGCTTTGGAAGATCATGGTGCGGCGGCTATTGTGATGTATTCTTTGTTTGAAGAGCAGATTACTCATGAAATGCATGAGCTGGATGCTTTTCTCACTCAGGGGACCGATAGTTATTCCGAAGCGATGAGCTATTTCCCCGAACCGGATGAATTTAAAAATCTGGAAGCAGAAGAGTATTTGGATCAGATCAGATTGCTAAAGAAAACAGTGGATATTCCGGTTATTGGCAGTTTAAACGGTGTGTCCAAAGGCGGCTGGATGGAATATGCCAAAAAGATCGAAGAGGCCGGCGCCGATGCCCTGGAGCTGAATGTTTACTACATACCGACCGATCCCTCACAGACAGCGCAGACCATTGAGCAATTGTATCTCGATGATCTGAAAACGGTAAAACAGCAGGTTCAAATACCCATCGCCCTGAAATTAAGCCCTTACTTCAATAATCTTGCTAATGTGGCTCAGAAACTGGATCAGGCCGGTGCCGACGGTCTGGTGCTCTTTAATCGTTTTTACCAGCCCGATATCGATCTGGAAAAGCTGGATGTGACCCCGGGTCTGGAACTGAGTACATCCTATGAGTTGCGTTTACCCTTGCGCTGGCTGGCTATTCTTTACGGACATGTCAAGGCCAGTTTGGCTGCGACCAGCGGCGTACATACCGCAGAAGATGTCCTGAAGGCCATGATGGTCGGGGCCGATGTGGCCATGATGGCTTCCGCGCTGATTAAAAATGGTCCGGAGCATGTCGGTAAGGTCTTGAAAGATTTAACCGCCTGGATGGAAGAACATGAATATGAGTCCATCGAACAGATGAAAGGCAGCATGAGTTTTAAAAAAGTAGCCGAACCGGCGGCGTTCATTCGGGCCAATTATATGAAGACTTTGCAAAGTATTTACTGATTCATCCGAGGCTGTTTCATAACGAGGCAGCCTCTTTTTTTTATTTTTTGTCCCCCCAGGCATAAGGGTTATACGGATTCATTGAATTCACGAACTTTAAAAATAACCTTGTTTGCTTTATAGCTTGATTTTAAATTAACTTTATGGAAGCGGGATATTCGCTAATAATTATTTTTCCCGGAAATAAAACGAACATCCCCTGCAACACGAAAAATCGATATGTTTTCAGAAGGTATTATTCATGAAGCCCCTATTGATTGTTAAAACCGGCCATACCTTTGAAGATTTGAAAACCGAGGCGGGGGATTTTGAAGATTGGGTAATTACCGCGATGGAAATTGATCCTTCCCGGGCTCTGATTGTCGATATCACCAGGGGGAAACATTTGCCCCAGCCATCGGAGATAAGCGGAGCGGTTATCACCGGCTCCCATGATAATGTAAGCGAATCTCCTTCCTGGATGGAAGATGGGCTGCAATGGATTCGGGAAGCTCTCAATGCCGAGCTGCCTGTTTTGGGCATCTGTTTTGGTCACCAAATGCTGGCCCATGCAGCCGGAGGAAGAGTCGGATTTAATCCCCGGGGCATGGAAATAGGAACCACAGCCGTCCGTTTTAACCGTCATAAAAAAGGGGATCTTCTGTTCGGAACATTTGACGACGAATTGATCCTGGCGGTTTCCCATCGACAGACGGTTTTACGTTTACCGGAAAATGCGTTTCATCTTGCAGAAAGCGATCGGGATCGGAATCAGGTTTTTCGTCTGGGAAAAGTCGCCTGGGGGGTCCAGTTCCATCCGGAGATGAATTGTCGCTTGCTGCGGGTTTATATTGAAAATGACCGGAAGATTCTTCTCCGGGAAGGTCAGAATCCCGATCTTTTAAAAGAGACCTGTGTGGATTCCCGGAGCGGATCGAAGATATTAAAACGTTTTTTTGATATAACTCAAGGAGTTCGGTGATGAAAAAAGCAGCGGTCTTTTTATTTCTACTATCTCTGTTTTTACTCGTTTCCTGCGGTACAAAGAGCATGCAAATGACCCTTCTCCGGCCGGCGGAGGTTAATTTGAAAGGCTACAGCAAAATTGCCGTGGGCGATATCGTCAATAGTCACGGTCGGGTCAATAGCCATTCCCTGGCCGTTGCCGACGAGATTACCGGCCAACTGGTGCAGAGCGGACGATTCGACGTGGTGGATCGTCAGCATTTAAGGTCGATCTTAAAGGAGCAGACTCTGGCCGCATCCGGCTTACTGGATGAAGGAAGTGCACCGCAACTTGGTCGGTTGCTTGGCGTTTCGGTGCTTATCTTCGGAAGAGTGGCAACCGACAAGTATACGGAACAGGTGAGTAAGGATGAACCTTATAAGGATAAAAAAGGGCGTGTGCACCAACGCTTCCGGCGCAAAGGCAGTTATGATCTAAAGGTTAATTTAAAAATTATTGATGTCCAGACATCCCGGATTATATTGGCCCGTACTCTGGTTGCCCAAAAATCATCCCAAACCAGTGCCCGCGATCAAAAAGCTGCGCCTATTGATCGGCAATCCCTGTTTCAGAATTGTGTCAGGGAGATCGGCCGGAAGTTTATTAGATTGGTGGCTCCGTATAAACAAACCGTCAAAGCCAGCTTCGAAACCGACGATCAGTTGCCGGAAGTGGATCAGGCCGTGGCTTTATTCGAAAGCGGGGAATGGACGGACGGCTTGCATTTGTTGGAAAAGGCAACCCGAAAAAGCGGTTTAAAAACAAAAGTTAAGGCCAAGGCCTATTATAATCTGGGATTGGCCCAAACCTATCACGGTAATTTTAAACAAGCGGTTATGAATCTGAAAAAGGCCTTGGAACTGAATCCGGATTCATCCCGCTACCGTAATGCTTTGAAAAACGCCAGGGTCGAACAACGTAAGGCGGAAAAGCTAAAGGAACAATTAAATTAACCGGCATAAATTAAAAAGATTTTGATTTTCTTAACGCTTTGCGGCCACGCCCGGGGAAGAGAAGACCGATCTTGAGGACAAGTATGAACCTGTTTATGAAACCATTTGAGATGATGACGGAAGCGGATTATCGCCGATTGGGACTGCGTTCCGGTCTGGAAATTCATCAACAGTTACTGACGGAAAAGAAATTGTTTTGCCGTTGTCCTGCAGGCCATTACAGCAATGAGTACGATGCGGAGATTCTGCGCCATATGCGGCCCACTCTTTCCGAACTGGGTGAATATGACGGTACGGCTCTGATGGAATTCAAAACCAAAAAAGAGATTATCTACCGTATTAACCACGACACGGTTTGTACCTATGAAATGGATGATACGCCACCTTTTGAAATCAATCAGCAGGCGCTGGATATCGCCTTACAGTTAGGGCAATTAATGAATTTTAAGATGGTGGGTGAAATCCATATTGCCCGTAAGCAGTATCTGGACGGCAGTATTCCTACCGGGTTCCAACGTACTACCATTGTAGGCGTGGACGGTTGGATACCGTATCGGGACCGTAAAATCGGTTTGATCCAGTTAGGTCTGGAAGAAGATGCCTGCCGGGAAATCTCGGATATCGGCCATCAGCGAATCTATATTACCGATCGCCTGGGCATGCCTTTGATCGAAACAGTGACCCGTCCCGAAATGTACACTCCCCAGCAGGTGGCGGAGGTGGCCAATATATTACGCTGGTTGGTGCGCAGTACGGGTAAAGTGCGTACCGGCATCGGCGCTGCCCGCCAGGACGTTAATGTTAGTATTACGGGAGGGACACGCATTGAGATTAAGGGAGTTCCGCGTATTCCCATGATTCCCAAACTAATTTACAACGAAGCCATGCGTCAGTACGCCTTGTTACGAATTAAGGATGAACTGAATAAACGGGGTATAGATAGTAAATCGTTCAAGGCCTTCGATCAGGATGTAACGGCTTTGATTACGGGAACAACCTGGGAACCGATTGAGCGGGCGATTCGACGCGGCGATAAGGTCCGCTGTGTCAATCTGAAAGGCTTTGCGGGCATCCTCAGTCATCCTACACAAAGCGGTAAGACCTTTTCCAAAGAGATTTCCGACCGGGTCCGGGTGATCGCCTGTTTGACGAGACTTCCCAACATTTTAACATCGGAAAACCCGGAAGAAACCGTAGATAGTTTTATGTGGCATAAAATTCGTAAAAAAGTGCATGCCGATGTTCGGGATGCGCTCATTTTGGTGTGGGGGAATGAACAGGATTTGGATACGGCGGTCAGTGAAATTATAATCAGAGCCAGAGAAGCCACGGAAGGTGTACCGCGGGAAACGCGTCAGGCCCTTCCGGACAGCACAAACGGCTTCGAGCGTATCCTGCCCGGAGCAGACCGCATGTATCCCGATACGGACCTGCCTCCTTTGGAAATCACTCCCCGGCGTTTGAAGAAATTAGACGAGGAAAATCCGCCGCCTCTGTGGGAGCGGGAAAAGCGTTACCGTAAGATGGGCCTGCCGGAACATCTGATTATTCCGATTGCCTCTTCACCGGGAGCAAAGTTTTTCGAAAAAATAGTTGACGAACTGCATGCTCCGCCGTTAAAAGTTGCCAGATATCTCTTTGAGAGTACGAAACACTGGCAACGCCGGGGATATACCCTGTCCGGATTAAACGAAGATAAATGGCGTTTCTTTTTCGAAAAAGCCGTGCTTCACCCGCCGCTCTGGCAAGTCGGGGAGGAACTGATCGAAGAGTATCTGCAACAAGCATCAAACCGATTTGAAACCTTATTTCAACCCTATTTAACAAGCTCTTTTAAGAAGGATGAGTTAGAGAAAGAAATTGATCAAATTTTTAATGCCCCAATAAAGGGTTCTATTGCGACTGAAAAGAAGGAACGCTACATGATGGGTCTGGCCATGAAAAAGTTTAAGGGTTATGTATTGGCCGGTGAAATATTGGAACTCATCCGGAAACGGCTGAACAAGGAGGTGACCGTTCATGAATGATGCCTTTAAAGG
>Ga0256841_1000997_pt1 | contig 26374 bp, 26 predicted proteins | sample 356308metaG_FD_185971 | JGI IMG/M metagenome (GOLD analysis project Ga0256841, IMG submission 185971) | Hydrothermal vent microbial communities from Mid Atlantic Ridge, Atlantic Ocean - 356-308 | ecosystem: Environmental > Aquatic > Marine > Hydrothermal vents | place: Atlantic Ocean: Mid...
CGGGGGGTGAAGTGATTGAAAGGCTGGTGCCGGCGGGTATTGAATCCGACCTGGCCGGTGCGGATTACCCGGTCAAAGGTGTTCTGCCGGGTATCCTCGCGAAACGCAAGCTGAACAGGGGTATTGAGTCGGTCGCTGTTTCGCCTGATGAATCCCACCTCTATTTCGCATTGCAGAGTCCGCTGGCCAACCCGGACAAATCCGCCTACAAGACATCTCGTCATGTCCGCCTGTTCAAGCTGGATCTTAAAACCATGACACTGGTCGGCGAATATGTGTACGTCATCGATCTGCCGGAAACCTTTCTGGCCGACAACACGGACAAACAGAGCAAGGTCAAGGTAAGCGAAATGCTGGCCTATGCGGATGATCGGCTGCTGATACTTGAGCGTGTCAGCAATACGACCAAACTGTATCGTGTGTCGCTGCATTCAGCCGGCAATATCCTCGGCGGTCGCTGGGACAGTGAGTTTACCTCGCCTTCGCTGGAACAGATCGACGACCCTGGCGCGATTGACATCACGCCGCTGAGCAAGGACCTGGCGCTCGATTCGGCCATCGACCTGCCGCCCGGTGCCCTGCCGGCGAAAGTGGAAGGCCTTGCGAGGACAGGGCGCCGAGAACTGGTGCTGGTCAATGACAATGACTTTGGTATCGAAGGTGCTGACACGAAAATCATCCGACTACGGGTTGGAAGAAACTTCTTTGAATAACCCGGATTTAAAATAGCAGAAAATCAACGATACGATACGATCAGCTTTTCAAAAAGGCCCGGCGATCCGCCATCACAGGCGGTCGCCCGGGTAATGTCTATTTAACCTGTCCTCCTGTAGTTCGCTGAGGCATTTTCTGCGCCGTCGATCCAGGACTGGATCGATACGTTTGGGTTGTTCCCGGTTATCAGCAGTGGCTGCATCAATGACAGGTTTGTCAGAAATCAGTAGTACATCAAAAGCCAGATATTGTATTTTCATAGCGACGCTCCTCGTTGGATAGGGTCTGTGCTTGATAGAACTTGCCGAGTTCAGGCAGACTATCTCTTTCAACCCCCGAGCGTGGAAACTTGGACAGGGAAGGGTGCATACCTGGCCCTTGTCCCGGTCCGGTCCTCAACCGGACCGGGGATGGGATCTACAACTTACCTGGTTTTGCGTTTCTCGGGGTTGGTTCCCTGTGCAAATTCTTTCCAGTCGAGTTTCCCGTTTTTGTTTGTATCCGCCTTGTCGAACGTTGACTCGAACGATGCGAAGGAAGCGGCCTCCTGTTTGGATATCTGTCCGTCCTGATTCGTGTCGACGTCGTTAAATTTCACCGGTGCATCATCGCCGGCGAATACAATGGAGCTCACCAAGCTCATGGCCGCAAACAGTGCAACTTTTTTCATCATTTTATCCCCTTGGTTGATCGCTTCAATTAACGAAGCGTACGCTCCTGACTCCAGCAACACTCATGCCAGATCCACTAAAAATATCTATAACAGGAGGTTAACGCAAATCGACAAAGACGCCGTTTGCAGGGACTACGACAATCTGTCTCCATTGGCAGACAATATAAGGAATCAAAACGCCGGTCATTAATTTGGTGACGCGCGATCGCGACACTCAACAGTAAGGACAAGGTCCGCTGTATTTAATAGTGAAAATCGTAGACACCTGGCACGATTTCGTCGGAGTGGTCAAAATACTCGAAGACGGCACCACGTAGTTGAAGAAGCCATCCAGGCCGACTTGCGCAACGACAAGTCCTCAGGCAATGCGCCTGCATCGATCTGAACGCGACCCATGTGCCGGAGCAGTTTCGTACTCCTGCACTTCGTCGCAAACCAGGGACCAGTAGAGCGGGGCTTAACATACCTCTGACCGGTTTGTCGGTCAGACCAGATGAACGGCGCTGACTGCAGGAACACATATCAGGCATGAACATAAGTCTATGTGAATCCGAATGACTTAAAGAATATGCGGCGTATGGCGTTATGTAAGAGTAGAAAAAAATTTGACGGCAAACAAAACCTTAAATAAAAAACAGGTAATCGGGATGATGAAGATAGAAGGGACTAGCGTTATACCCGTTCCGGCAGGGACGCCGATGGATGGTCTGCACGTCATACGCGGACGACCGGTTTGCAACCGAAAACAAACCGCATGGTATGTCGGGGCGATGCTTCTGGTCGCTGCGGCAATCCCGGTGACTGGAAATTGTGAGCTTTCTCAGGAAGATGCAACCCGCCACGCACCGCATTGGGGTTATGGCGGCCAGGTCGGTCCGTCCCATTGGGCGGGGATGGCTGCTGAATTCGCACTGTGCGGCAGCGGCAAACGTCAGTCTCCGGTAGATATTCGTGATGCGCTGCCGCAAGCGCTGTATCCGCTGGACTTTCAGTATCGACCTGTCGATCTGCACGTGCTGAATAACGGTCATACATTGCAAGCTAATTACAATACAGCTATCGGCGATACGACCATAACCGTTGGCGGGAGCCTCTATCCGTTAAAAACCAAACCGGTATACGACAGTACCCTGATGGTTGGTGACGTGCCCTATAAGTTGCTCCAGTTTCACTTTCACTCGCCGAGTGAGCATGCACGGGACGGGCGCCGCTTTCCCATGGAAGTACACCTGGTACACAGGAATGCTAATGGTAACCTTGCCGTAGTCGGCATATTCCTGAAGCTTGGCAAGCGCAACCCTACGCTCCAAAAGCTGCTTGAATATGTGCCGTCAACGCTCAACACAGTCAGTAGCGGAACAGGTGCGACGCTCAACGCAGCGGATCTGCTGCCTGAAAACCACAAAGTGTTTCACTATGGTGGTTCGTTAACCACTCCGCCATGTAGTGAAAATGTCAACTGGTTCGTGATGACAACACCAATCGAGGTAGCGGATGAACAAGTCCGGAAATTTACACAATTGATTGGCCGGAATGCCCGCCCGCTGCAACAGGTGCACTGGCGTGATGTGCTGGTATCTGACCAGCCCAGGTTTTAACAAGGAGATAACGATGAACATATTCAAGGATCTGTCGGTAAAAGCCAAAATACTGGGCAACGCAGGTGTTCTGCTCATGTTGCTGGGATTCAGCTCATTTTATGCCCATCAATCCATGAAGGTCATTGGCGAAGAAATTACTGCGATCGCCGAGCAGGATATCCCGCTGACAGAGAAATTCACCACTGTTATGACTGGTCAGCTGGAACAGGCTATACAATTTGAGCGAGCGATACGCTACGGCGTGCTTTTGCAGCAGGAAGAGACGGCGGCTGCACCTTTCCGTGAAGCCATACAGGCATTTGAATCAGGTACGGAGCATATCGAAAAGAACTTCCGGGGTGCCGAAGCATTGGTCCAGGCGGCTTTGGGTAAAACATCGGAAGAAGCAGCGACGGAATTTGAAACGGTAGCTGCGATGCTGTCCGCTGTCGAAACAACACATCGCGACTATGTGAGCCATGTCCAGTCTGTATTTGTCAGCTTCGCCGAAGGGAAAAATCATGCAATTGAGCAGATTATCGAGCAAGTGGAAAAAGAACAAGGCGCGCTGGACAGGAAGCTAGAGCTTTTAGTGACTGAAGTCGGGAAGTTTACCGAAGCCAGCGCTGAACGGGCGGAGCAACAGGAAATATCGGCGCTGACGATGCTCACTATCATCGCGTTGGTCAGCATTGTTACCGGTGTGCTGCTCAGTCTGTTTATCGCCAACTTCATTGTCAGCGCGATCCGCAAGGCGATTGTTACGGCTTCGGGCGATCTTACCCAGGTCATCGATGTCGATAGCAAAGATGAAATCGGCGAACTGCTGACAGCAATGAATGGTATGCGTCAGAAGTTATTGGACATGCTTTCCCGGATCAGCGGTACCACGGATCAATTGTCCGCAGCGTCAGAGGAGCTGTCAGCGGTTACCGCGCAGACCAGCAGTATTATCCAGAGCCAGCATTCTGAAACCGAGCAGGTGGCCACGGCCATGAATGAAATGACTGCCACGGTACAGGAAGTGGCACAGAACATTAACCATACAGCCAGTGCGGCCAGTGAGGCAAACGAGCATACCATGAGCGGTCAACAGGTTGTCGGACAGGCGGTCAGCCAGATAGGGCAGCTGGCTGAACAGATTGAACAGGCTTCTGCCACCATAAATGATCTGGAGCAGCAAAGTGAAGGCATCAATTCGGTGCTGGATGTGATCAAGGGTATCGCCGAACAGACGAACCTGCTGGCGTTGAATGCCGCTATTGAAGCTGCTCGTGCCGGTGAACAGGGTCGGGGCTTTGCCGTGGTTGCTGATGAAGTGCGCACGCTGGCAGGTCGCACCCAGGAGTCTACCGAAGAGATTAACCAGATGATCGAAAAACTCCAGTCCGGTTCACAGCGGGCGGTACAGGTCATGGAGAAAAGTCGCGAACAAGCGCGTGCCGTCGTAACGCATGCGACCGAATCCGGTGCGGCGCTTTCAACGATCGCCACAGCAGTTACGAAAATCAATGATATGAGCACCCAGATCGCCAGTGCGGCTGAGGAACAAAGTGCTGTTTCTGAAGAAATCAACCGTAACATTGTGCAAATAAATGATATGGCCAATGACACCGCAAACGGGGCAGCACAAACATCCGAGGCCAGCCAGGACCTCGCCCGTATGGCAACAGAGCTGCAAGGTATTGTCAGCCAGTTTAACGTCTAGGAGCACAGCCATGTCGAGCTTGATGAGTACCGTGGATGGGCGGACCCGGCTTGCCGGGACCAATCGACTGGAAGTCTTGTTATTCAGTCTGGGTACAGATACCGATAGCGGCCGCGAAGAAGTGTTCGGCATCAATGTTTTCAAAGTCCGGGAAGTGATGCGCGTGCCCGAAATCACCCGGGCACCGGATATGCCTGACGCCATTGAGGGAATGACCAGCCTGCGCGGCGAGACGGTGCCGATCATCAACCTGCAAAAGTTTTGCGGTGTTCCGGGGGAGAACAAACCCGGTATATTGATTGTCACTGAATACAATAAACACGTACAGGGTTTTCTGGTGCACTCCGTGGACAGTATCCACCGATTGGCTTGGGAGGATATCAATGTGCCACCTTCCATGCTGGCGAACCAGCATGCCGGATTGATTACAGCCGTTACCGAACTACCGGACCATCGCCTGGTAATGATCATGGATGTTGAAAAGGTATTAGCGGAAACCGCCGGCTTTTACGATGACGAATCCGTATTCGATGGTATCGGGTCCTCGAATAAAAGCGATGCGAATATCCTGTTTGTGGACGATTCCAGTGTCGCGCGTGGCCAGATACGCCGTACACTTGAGCATATGGGGCTTGGCTTTATTGCTACCGCGAATGGGCAAGAGGCGTGGGAGATGCTGGAGCAACTCGCAGAGCAGGCCGAAGACAGCGGAAGTAAGGTCGCCGACCGCATCAACCTTGTTCTGACAGACATTGAAATGCCGGAGATGGATGGCTATGTGCTTACCCGCAAGATTAAGGGCGATACTCGCTTTAAAGGTATTCCTGTGGTTATGCATTCATCCTTGAGCGCCGAGGCCAACCAGGCGTTGGGTAAGGATGTAGGCGCCGATGCCTATATTGCAAAATTTGAACCCAGGGAACTGGCGAAAACACTGGAGAGTCTGTTGAACCAGGGTGAGTAAAATCGTACCGGGAAGGAGATCGTGGGATGAAAGAGACAGGGGCATTTGATTTTACCGCCTGGCGCGCACTGGCGGAGTCCGATCCGGCTCAGTTTGAGCGGCGTCGCAAGGCCGTAATCAACCAGCTCATACGTACTGCGGATAATGACATTGCGCGGCAACGCATGAAGCAGCTGGCAGGGCAAATCGAGCGTTACCGCAATGCTGAAGACGACCCTCATATCGTGTTGGGACACCTTCTTGCTCTGTTGAACAGGCTCATCGAGAATCGTTTGATTATCGCATCTTCCCAGGTGAAGGAGATGTTGCAGGAGGGCCTCCCCGCTAGCCCGGAAAAACAATTGCCTGCACCTAAAACTGTAGACGCCGTTTGTGCGGATGGCCCAGGCACCCACCTGGATTGAGCATCATGTCGAATATAACATTCGATAGCGAGCAGCGCGTCCAGGTTGACCGGATTAATATTCTTTACTCCGAGACTGGCCACAGTATCCTGGCGACGCTGGTCGTCATGGCAGCGTTTGCGTTTGTTCTATCAACCCAGCAGGATTCAGAGGGCCTGCTTGTCTGGTACAGTGCCCTGGCGGTCGTGTTACTTGGCAGGGCAATCAATTCTCGGCAGTTCACAAGAGCAAAGCCTTCATCCGCGAATATCGGCCACTGGTGCCTCCGTTTCCGGCTGGGAATTCTGGCAACCGGACTGGTGCTGGGCAGTACCACCGTGCTGTTTTTCCAGCAGATGACTATTGCTTATCAGACATTCAGCATCTTTGTGCTGGCGGGAATATCAGCGGGTGCTCTCACTGTTCTGATATCCGACTACATCGCCTTTTTTCTTTATATCAATGCGACCCTGTTGCCGGCGGCCGTTATATCAGTCGGTTATGATGATCGGCTGCATATAGCGATAGGTGTGATGACGCTGATCTATATTGCGTTGCTGATGCGAGCCAGCAGGAATCTGTCTCGCAAGGTCATCGCATCCCTGGTGCTGGGTTACGAGAACCAGGTGCTCGCGGAGCATCTGGCACAGGAAAAAAATCGTCTGGGTAATCGCCTCGGACGTATCCTTAACGACAGTTCCAGTGAGATCTATGTCATGGATATGGATACGCTGCAATGTTTGCAGGTCAATCGGGGTGCCTTACAGCATCTGGGGTACAGTGAGCAGGAAATAGAAGCGCGGAGTTTACTGGATATTCTGACTGACCTGGACAGGGATGCATTCGATGAGTTGCTGGAGCCCATGCATGCAGGTGATCAGGAGTCCGTTTATTTTCACGGTCGGCATCGGCGCAAGGATGGTAGCAGCTACCCTGTGGAGGTGAGACTCCAGCTGTCCCTGACGGAGTCGCCGCCGGTAATTGTCGCTACTGCGCTCGATGTTACCGAGCATGATGAGGCCAAACGCCAGCTCATCCATCAAGCCAACTTCGATCAACTGACCGATCTTCCCAACCGCTTTTTTATGTTGCCTCACATCGAGCATGCCTTTTCCCGTGCCAAAAGAGCTCACACCAAAGTGGCGCTTTTGTTCATGGATCTGGACGATTTCAAGAAAGTCAACGATACGCTGGGCCATAACTCCGGGGATGCTTTGCTTAAAGAAGCAGCGGGACGTATTCGTTCCGTATTGCGTGAATCCGATATCCCGGCCCGTCTTGGCGGTGATGAATTCCTGGTGTTGCTTGAAGGAATTACACGGGTGGAGCAGGTCGAGCGGGTTGCAAGCAAGTTGGTGGGCGTATTCAAGTCACCATTTTCGATCGGCTCAAACGAAATTTATACGTCCACCAGCATCGGTATCAGTCTGTTCCCGGATGATGGTGCTTCGGTAGATGAGCTGATGCAATATGCAGATACGGCGCTGCACCATGCCAAGCAAAACGAATGCAATAAGTACCAGTTTTTTTCCGACAAAATGCGTGTCGCTGCACAACGGCGGCTGGAAATGGAAGGGCATCTGCGCAGGGCGCTGGAAAATGGTGAAATGGCGCTGGTTTTTCAGCCCAAGGTGGATGCGGTCAGCGGTCGGATCGTTGGTGCGGAAGCACTATTGCGCTGGAATAGTCCGGCGCTCGGGTCTGTTCCACCCGACCAGTTTATACCGCTGGCGGAGAATCTTGGTTTAATCGGATCTATCGGTAGTTGGGTCATCAATGAAGCGTGCAGGGAAGCTGTCCAGTGGAGCACCTTATCAGACAGTAAGCTTCATGTTGCAGTTAACGTATCGTCCCACCAGTTCCGCAGCGGCAGATTGCTGAGTGATGTCGAGCAGGCTCTTGAAGTCAGTAAACTTCCGATAGACCGGCTCGAACTTGAAATCACTGAAAGTCTGTTGATCCAGGATACCAGCGAACCGCTGGAAATACTGAACCGGCTCAGAGGCAAGGGTATTACGCTATCTCTGGACGACTTTGGTACCGGGTATTCTTCGCTCAGCTACCTGAAACGCTTTCCGCTGCAGGTTCTGAAAATTGATCGAAGTTTTGTGAAAGATATTATGGTCGATCGTCATTCAGAGGCGCTGGTGGAAGCTATTATCGCCATGGCCAGGAGTCTCGGCCTGGGTATCGTCGCGGAAGGGGTGGAAAATCAGAAGCAGCTTGGATTCCTGCGCGAACGCGGCGTACGTATCATTCAAGGCTACTATTTCAGCCCGCCCGTCGTGGCGGCTGAATTCCGGGTCCTTTTACAACAAGGCGCGGTATATTGGGAGGATGTGCGGTCTCTGGTAAATGAATAAGATGAGGTTATTGAGTTCGCGCCGCCCCGGTATCGGAGTCACATGCGCTTGATGGGTCCGTGGGCGGCGTTTAATTAATTGGCGTGTGGGTTGACCGCTGTATTAACTTTATCCCGCTAAAAATAGTCAGCCTCGGAGTATGTCAGCAGCGTTTACCATGTTACTGAGCGCGCGCTCGACCTCCGGCCAGCCACGGGTCTTCAGGCCGCAGTCGGGGTTGATCCACAGGCGTTCAGCCGGTATGCGCTGCGCCGCCTTTTTCATCAATGCCACGATATCTCCGGTTTCGGGAACGTTCGGCGAATGGATATCATAGACGCCGGGACCGATTTCGTTGGGGTAGTCAAAGTGCTCAAAGGCATCCAGCAGTTCCATGTCGGAACGCGAGGTCTCGATAGTGATCACGTCTGCGTCCATGACGGCAATGGATTCTATGATGTCGTTGAATTCGGAATAACACATGTGGGTATGAATCTGGGTGACATCGGCGACGCCGGATGCGGTCACCCGGAAGGCGTGCACCGCCCGCTCAAGGTAACGCTGCCAGTCCTGTCTGCGCAACGGTAAACCTTCGCGTAACGCCGCCTCATCGATCTGGATGATGCGGATGCCGGCGGCTTCCAGCTCCAGTACTTCATCACGCAGGGCCAGTGCGATCTGCAAACAGGTGGCGGCCCGCGGCTGATCGTCGCGCACGAATGACCAGTTGAGCAGGGTAACCGGGCCGGTCAGCATGCCCTTGACAGGTTTGTCGGTCAGCGACTGGGCGTGCGTGATCCAGTCAATGGTCATCGCCTGCGGGCGGCTGACATCGCCAAACAGGATCGGCGGTTTTACACAGCGCGAACCGTAGGACTGCACCCAGCCATTGGCAGTAAAGGTAAATCCCTCCAGTTGTTCGCCAAAGTATTCAACCATGTCGTTGCGTTCGGCTTCGCCATGTACCAGCACATCCAGTCCCAGTGTCTCCTGCTTGCGGATGACCTGCTCGATTTCCCGCAGTATCCGGTTGCGGTAGGTGTTGCTGTCCAGAATGCCCCGTTTGAAATCGCGCCGCAGTCGCCGGATTTCCGCCGTTTGCGGGAACGATCCGATGGTGGTGGTTGGATAGCGCGGCAGATCAAGCGCACTGCGTTGGATGCCGGCGCGTTCGGCATAGGGACGGTTACGGCGGGACAGATCCCCCGTGATGGCAGCAATCCGGTCGCGTACAGCGCGGTTGTGGGTGCGGCCGGAATTTTTCCTTGCGTTAACCGCCTGGCGTGATGCGGACAGGGCTCCGGTCACCCGGGACAGATTGCCATCCAGCGCCTGCTTCAGGGCAAACAGTTCTTCCAGCTTCTGTACCGCAAATGCCAGCCACGGTTTGATTTCCGGGTCGAGAGCGGTCTCTGACGCCAGGTCCACGGGTACGTGCAGCAGCGAACAGGACGGTGCCAGCCACAGGCGTTCACCCAGGCGTTGCTGCAGGTTGTCGAGCTGCAGCAGTGCGGTGTCCAGATCGGTGCGCCAGATGTTGCGGCCATCGACAATGCCCACTGACAGTACTTTGTACGCGGGCAGTTTGTCTACGGCCATGGCGAGTTCCTGTGGCGCGCGTACCGCGTCCAGGTGCAGGCCCTCCACCGGCAGGTGAGTGACCAGCTCCAGGTTCTCCTGCAGTGGCCCGAAGCAGGTGGCCAGCAGTTTTTTCAGCCCGGGGGTCTGCAGGCGGGAATAGGTGGATTCAAACGCGTTGCGCCAGGCCGGTGGCAGATCCAGTGCCAGGATCGGTTCGTCAATCTGTACCCATTCGATGCCCAGCGATTGCAGGCGATGCAACAGTTCGCTGTACACCGGTAGCAGCGCGTCATGCAGCGACAGTTTGTCAAACTCGGCACCTTTGGTTTTACCCAGCCATAGCCAGGTCAGTGGTCCGGGCAACACGGGCTTCACCCGGTGGCCAGCGGTCTGCGCCTCGCTTACCTGTACGAACAGTTGCTGCGACGACAGGGCAAAGCGTTGTTCCGCTTCCAGCTCCGGTACGATGTAGTGATAGTTGGTATCAAACCACTTGGTCATTTCACAGGCCGCTGCGGCAGTACCGCTCGGTGCGCGACCGCGCGCCATGCGGAAAACTGTGTCCAGGTCGACTTCGCCACCGGACCACTCAAAGCGTGCCGGCACCACGCCCAGTGTCACAGTGAGATCCAGCAGGGTGTCATACCAGGAAAAATCGCCCACCGGGATCAGGTCCAGGCCGGCATCGGCCTGCAGTTGCCAGTGACGGGCACGCAGTTCGCGGCCGCTCTGTTCCAGCCGGTCGGCATCGATTCTGCCGCTCCAGTAGGCTTCCTGGGCCTGTTTCAGCTCGCGTTGCGCGCCGATGCGGGGGAATCCCGAACTGTGGATGATGGTCATGTCCGCTCCTGTGTCAGATCACTCGATTGCCAGGCAGTATGCGGACTGGATATAATTGAGTAAAACTCATAATAGTAATAAAAACTATGAAAGAGATTCATTATGTATCTTGAGCTCCGCCACCTGCGCAGCCTGCTTGCCATCCGGGAGACCGGCAACCTGGCGCGCGCGGCCGAGCGCCTGCACGTCACCCAGTCAGCGCTGTCGCACCAGATCAAGTCGCTTGAGCAACACTTCGACGTGCAGCTGTTCCTCCGCAACAGCAAGCCTTTGTGTCTGACGCCGGCCGGACACAGACTCATCGAGCTGGCCGGGCAGGTGTTGCCGCTGGTAGCGGGTGCGGAACATGAATTGCAGCGCGTGGCGCGCGGGGAACTGGGGCGCCTGCACATCGCCATCGAATGCCATGCCTGTTTCGAATGGCTGGCGCCGGTACTCAGTCACTACCGTCAGCAGTGGCCGCAGATCGAGGTGGATATTCGTGTCGGTGTCAGTTTCGAGGCCCTGCCTGCGCTGCGCAAAGGCGAGGTAGACCTGGTGATCAGTTCCGACCCGGTCAGGTGCGCGGACCTGAAATTTGCGACTTTGTTCAGGTACGAAGCCTTGCTGGTGATGGCGGCTGATCATGCACTGACCCGCAAGCGCCGCATCCAGCCGACTGACCTGGTTGAACAGACCCTGATCACCTATCCGGTCAATCGTCAGCGCCTCGATGTGTTCAGCCGCTTTCTGCAACCCGCGGGAATTGAACCGGCCGCAGTGCGTCAGTCTGAACTTACCTCGGTCATCCTGCTGCTGGTTACCAGCGGGCGCGGTGTGGCGGTGCTGCCCGACTGGGTGTTACGCGAGGTGGCAGCGGCCAACCAGTTCACCACCCGGCCGCTTGGACGCCGGGGCATGAAGGGTACTCTGTATGCCGCGCTTCGCAAGACGGATTTTGCGTCGGTCTACGTGCAGGATTTTGTCACGCTGGCGCGTCAGGGTGGCGGACAGATATCTTTCTGAGCGAGCAAAATTTCAGTCGCCATCCGGAATTACCTGCGATATCTTGTGCTGAAGCTACGGCCAACCACAACATGTAGTGGTTGAGAACACAGGGAACCCGGTGAGAATCCGGGACTGTCGCGCAGCGGTAACGGGGCACCCCAGCGGTTTTACCCCGAAGTCCGAATACCTGCCGGAGCGGGAATCCACCGGATTCCGATACCCAGGCCTCGCGTCAAGGTCACAGGGTGGCATGCTGTTCACCGCCCTTGATTTTCGCGGGCCCCGCGTCAACGCACTACTGGGGGTCCCATGCATACGGAATCATCACTCAATCCGCCGACCCGTTCGGCACCACCTCAAACCGACTTTGGCCAGGCTGAACCGGGCCACCCTGACGGGTGGTCTGACCAGTACGACGTAATCCGCCGCAACGGCAAACTGACCCGTTTCAACGTGTCCAAAATCGAGGTCGCCGTTACGCGCGCGTTCCTTTCCGTGGAAGGTGGCACGGCAGCCGCTTCGAGCCGGGTTCACGAGACGGTCGAACAACTGAGCCGCGAAGTGATGGAGGCCCTGTTCCGCCGCCTGCCGGACGGTGGCACTGTGCACATAGAAGACATCCAGGACCAGGTCGAACTGGCCCTGATGCGCAACGGTCATCACAAGGTGGCGCGCGCCTACGTGCTGTACCGTGAAGAACACGCCCGGCTTCGCGCTGCTGCGTCACCGGACTGTGAGGCGCAACCGGACCCACCGCAAATCCACCTGCAACAGCCCGACGGCAGCCGGCGACCACTGGACATCGGGCAGCTGGAGCAGGTCATCGCCGAGGCCTGCAGCGGGCTTAAAGATGTCAGTGCTGAACGGGTGCTTGAGGAGGTACTGCGTAGTGTCTACGACGGTATGCCCGCAGCCGAAATCGGTCCCGCGCTGACGCTCAGTGCGCGGGTGCTGATCGAGCAGGACCCCGACTATTCCCTGGTCGCTGCGCATCTGTTGCTGGATGCCCTGCGGCGCGAAGTCAGCCTGGGTCTGCCGGGGGAGGAGGAGACTGCCGGGCTGCCTGAATTTTATCGGGAGCGCTTCCCGGACCTGGTCCATCGCGCGGTCGGGCTGGAGCTGCTGGACCCGGTACTGGGCGGTTATGATCTGGAACGCCTGGCCCGCGCGCTCCGGCCTGAGCGCGACCGGCAGTTTACCTACCTGGGACTGCAGACCCTCTACGACCGTTATTTCATTCACAATGCGGAGCGGCGACTCGAATTGCCGCAGACCTTCTTTATGCGCGTAGCCATGGGACTGGCGATCCATGAAATCGATCGCGAAGCGCGCGCCATCGAATTCTATGACCTGCTGTCGTCATTCGATTTTATGAGTTCGACACCGACGCTGTTCAACAGCGGCACCCTGCGGCCGCAGCTGTCATCCTGTTACCTGACCACCGTACCCGACGAACTGGGCGGTATCTACAGTGCGATCCGCGACAATGCGCTGTTATCCAAATTTGCCGGCGGGCTGGGCAATGACTGGACCCGGGTACGTGGTCTGGGCGCGCATATCCGGGGCACCAACGGCGACCATTTCCAATATCTGCGGCGTTTCCCAGTCGATCGAACCGGCTTACCAGAACCTGTTTGTGAAATCCAACCTGTCCGGTGAATTTGCCGTAGTCAATCCCTGGCTGGTGCGCGATCTCAAGGCGCGCCGTCTGTGGGACCCGGTGATGGTGAACGACCTCAAGTATTTCGACGGTTCCGTGGTCCCCATCGACCGGATACCGACCGAGCTCAAACAGAAATACGCCTGTGCATTTGAGATTGATTCACGCTGGCTGATCGAAGCCGCCAGCCGCCGGCAGAAGTGGATTGACCAGGCACAGTCCCTGAACCTGTACCTGGCTGAACCCAGTGGCGCAAAGCTCGACAAACTGTACAAGCTGGCCTGGGTGCGTGGTCTGAAAACGACCTACTACCTGCGCACGCTGGGAGCCACCCATGTTGAGAAGACGACGGCTGAAAACACCCATGTCGCAGTCACCCCGGCAGGTGAAGCACCGCAGGCCGGCGCCTGTTCCATCCTGGATCCGGATTGTGAAGCCTGCCAGTAAGCACAGCCCTGATGAAAGCGTCATCCCGGCCTGTGCCGGGATGACAAGAAATGAATTGAGCGGAGGTGCACCAGGCGAGCTTCCCTTACGTACATGACGAGGAGACAAATGATGCTGAGCTGGGATGATCCGCTGGGTGTAGCGACAGGAAATCCGGACAGTGCACGCCGTGTGGCTGAAATAACGCAACCGCATCCGGCCGCGGTTACGCAGACACTGCAAACATTGGCCGGCAGGAAAAAGCCGGTTGGAAGTATTCAGGCCGGAGCCGAAGCCGGTACGTCCTCAGTCGCTCCTGTGCGCGCCGAAGACAAACGCGTAATCAACGGTCAGGCGGATATCAACCAGCTGGCGCCGTTCAGGTACCCCTGGGCCTGGAAATATTTTCTCAACGCCAATAAAAATCACTGGACCCCGCTGGATATCAACATGGCGCAGGACCTCCAGGACTACCATCACAAGCTTTCGCCCGCCGAGCGCCATGTATACAAAAATGTGCTGGCCTACCTGACTACCTCGGATATCCTCGCCATGCGCAACATCGGCCTGGCGGTGATGGAGAAAATGAGCGCGCCGGAGTTGCAGATTTACCAGGCCCGGCAGGTCTACGAGGAAGCACTGCACACCTGGACCTACCAGCACTGCATCGAAACCCTCGGCCTGGAACAGGGCGAGATCTACAACCGCTACCGGGTGGTGCCCGAGATCCATCATAAAATCGAAGTCGCCAACCGCTGGCTGAACTCCATCCTGCGTCCCGACATCGATCTGCACCGGCGTGAAGAACTGGACCAGTTTGTCATGGCCTATATATTTTTCAGCGCCGTGTTCGAAGGCTGCTGGTTCTACAATGGGTTCAGTCCCGTCTTCGCCCTGCAGCGACGCGGCTTGATGAAAGGTACTGCCGAACAATTGCAGTACATCATGCGCGATGAAGTCATGCACTGCAGCTTCGGTATACGCACCGTTAAGCAGATCATCCTGGAAAACAGTCTTACGCTGGATGCAGGTACCCTGCGGGATATGTGGGATGAAGCCGATGCGGCCGAGGCCGGTTATGCCGCCTACATCCTGCGCGAACCCATGCTGGGCTATTCAGCAGATGACCACATTGCCCAGTTCCGCTACATCGCCAACCGACGGGCCCGTCAGCTGGGCGTGGAAGAGCCCTTTCCCGGTGCCGTCTGCGCCGTTGCCTGGCTGGATGAGCAGTCCAATATCAGGAAGGAGAAAAATTTTTTTGAAACCAGGGTCACCGAGTACCAGACTGGCAGCGTACTCAACTGGGATTAACGCTGGTAGTAAATATTACCCGTGCGCATTGGGGTTACCGTTTTTCAGTATGTGTCATGGTCAAATTTTCGAGATTGGAGGCGATATGCTGAAACCACGATAGATCCTGCCCTGGTTTCACACATGGGAATGTTAGTGACCCCGTGTACTATATTCAGCACAGGAAAAGTTTGGCACAGTCGTTAATTTCCCCGGATTGATGGGCGACGTTGAAACAACGCGATGTAGTATTGTGGCTGGCTTTGGAACGCTTCTCCGATGTGACGAAGAAAGCGTTCAAAAATTGGCAAGGTGCGATAGAACATTGGATCCTGTTGCACATTTGCCGGGAAACACTGGATGACTACCCTGGAGGGGGGTGTAACTTAGATTTGTTTCTTTTCTGAGGTATGATGTAGATTATTGATCAATAACTAGACGTTGAGTATTCTTGAGTGCGCCTGTAACTGGGGGATAAGGTCGACTCCCCTTGGGGACGCCATTTTAGAAAATTCTTAATAATAAACAAACAGTTATACGGATCTTTGTGCAGGGGTTCGGCTCGGGTCTGTGGTTGGCGATTTGTTGCTCAAAAGGGTGGGGTTGCGAGTGTCGGTTCCGTATAGGCTAAAGCGTGGCACTCAACCGCCGACAGGATTCGAAGCCCCAATAAAAACTGTGGCGCAAATTGGAACGTAGCCGGCGATCCCTCCATCGTATTTGGTTTCCACGCCTGTGACTAGCCCGCATTTCTCACCGACTTCCTGCTGCGGCGGCGTCATGCCGCGCGCCAGGCGGCGTTCACTCGGTCGGGCTGCTCGACATAGTGTCGACTATGCCTGCGCGGCCCTCGGTCGCGAACGCCGCTTATCACACGACCTGCCACCGCCTCGTTACGGAGCCCGGTGAGAAATCCGGGCGAGAACGTCGCTGAGAAATTGATCAATGGTCCCCGTGAGTTCAAGCCCAGTGAGACAAACAACATACCGAGTCGAAATATTGCGGAGTCACTGGGTGGTATTGTCATGGCTGAAGGTCAGCGGGCGTCACTGTCCGGTAATCGTCTCGACGAGCTGGTTTATAAGATTGATGCGAGGGGATGACGCGTGGTACTCCATTGCTTAGGGTCCCGGCTACTTAGTTTGGTGTCATCAGTTCGTGTGCCATACGCCCCAACGCAATCATTGCGCTCTCCAGGGCATCGTTCCACGGCTGTGCACAATTGAGCCGGATGAAATTGCAATATTTCCGGGTGGCGGAAAATATCGGGCCGGGTGCAATGCTGATACGCTGTTCAAGCGCACGCTGGCAGAGTTGCAGTGAGTCCACTTTATCGGGTAATTCAATCCAGATCACGAACCCGCCCCGCGGTTGTGTCACCCGGGTCTCCTGCGGAAAGTATTTTCCCACGGCGCGGATCATCATCGATACTTGCCGTTGATACGCGCGCCGCACCTGTCGCAGGTAACGATCATAGCCACCGTGTTTGAGAAAATCGGCTATCGCATATTGCGGCAAGGTCGATGTGGCAAGGCTGGAGACATATTTTCGGTAGACGATTTTTTCCCGGTATTTGCCGGGAATGACCCAGCCGATTCTGAGTCCGGGTGACAGGCTTTTGGAAAATGATGAACAGTAGAGTACAGAAGCCTTATCGCTGAAAGCGCTGACCGCGTGCGGACGCGTGTTGTCAAACCCCAGATCGCCGTAGATATCGTCCTCGATCAGCGGAATATCATGCTGCGCCAGTAAGCCCACCAGTGCCTGCTTGGCTTCATCCGGCATCGTGCAGCCCAGAGGATTGCTGAAGTTGGGCACCAGCGCGCAGGCTGTTACCGGCCACTTTTCGAGTGCCAGGGAAAGGGCGGCCAGGCTGATGCCGGTCTGCGGGTCGGTCGGAATTTCCAGCGCTTTCATACCCAGCACCTCGATCGCCTGGAGCAGCCCGTAAAACGCCGGTGACTCAATGGCGATCACGTCGCCGGGCTTTGCGATGGTTTGCAGGCAAAGCGAGAGGGCCTCCTGACATCCGCTGGTAATAACGATCTCATCCGGATGCGTCCGGCAACCGGCTTCGGCCATGCGACGTGCGATCTGCCGTCGTAGTTCCGGATTACCGGGCGGGAACTGGTAGGTGGAAAGTTCGTTACCATACTTGCGCGCCATGGAGGAGAGCGAGCGCTGGATCGCTCGCGTCGGTAAAAAACTTGAGTGCGGTACGGCGGCGCCCAGTTGCACGAAGTCGGCTTCATTCGTGGCCTGCGCCAGGCTTAGAACCAGTTCCTGACCGGTGACCGGTGTCGGTCTTTTTGCGGGACGGGAAAGCGCAGGCAGTTCCGGGACGGGCCAGGGTTGTGTCCGCACGTAGTAGCCGGAACGGGGGCGCGCCTCGATCCGTCCCTCGTCTTCCAGCAGACGCTGCGCTTGTACCACGGTGGAAATGCTGACCCCGAACTGCTGACTCAGCTTGCGCACACCCGGTATCCGGTCGCCGGGCAGATACAGGCCCTGATCGATGCGGTCGGTCAGTTGCCGTGCAATATGTTCGTAGAGCGTGTCCAGAAGTCAGGCCTCAAAAGCTGAGAGCGATACAGATTGGCAGTGCACGAGCCAGTACAGATTATAAATTGACGTGACTGTACCGATGTATATTTACAGACTCTGAATCTGTACTGCCTGAAGTGTGCCGTTTACGCTATAGGCCTGTCAACCAGAGGCCGGTCTGCAGGTATGATGAAAAAGGAAACACAGGGCATGACAGCAGGTTTTGCAGGCGTTGCCGTGTTTGCATTGACACTGCCCGCGACGCGTTATGCCGTGATGTATTTAGATCCGGTGTTTGTGGGTCTTGGCCGGTCTGTGATCGCGGCATTGGTGGCCGGCGTTTTGCTCGTAGCGGCAAGGGTAGCTGTGCCGACAAGGGTTCAGTTTGTACAGTTGATCATCGTATCGCTGGGTGTGGTGATCGGTTTTCCGCTGTTTTCTGCCATGGCAATGGAAACACTGCCTGCCATTCATGGCGGGGTCGTCGTTGGCATACTGCCGTTAGTAACCGCCTTCGCCGGTGTCCTTTTGACACGCGAAAAACCATCTTTGGGATTCTGGTTAACCGGCATAGCGGGTTGCCTTGTGGTGATACGTTTCGCCTGTCCGGAGGGTTTCATGCAATTGCTCACAGGTGATATTTTCCTTGTGTGTGCCATTGTTGCCGCGGCGATTGGTTATGCACTGGGTGGTCGACTTTCCCGGGAGATGAGTGGGTGGCAGGTGATCTGTTGGGCCCTGGTATTGGCTTTTCCATTCCTGCTGATTCCTGCGGTCACACAGGCACCATCCGGGCTACAGCACATCCCATTGACAGCCTGGCTGTGTTTTCTCTATCTGGCACTGGGCAGTCAATTGTTGGGTTTTGTTTTCTGGTACAAGGGGCTGGCACTGGGCGGGATTGTGCGTGTCAGCCAGATACAGCTGCTGCAACCGTTTATGACACTCATCGCGGCGGCACTACTGTTGGGTGAACACCTTGATGGTCGCGCGATGATTCTTACCTTGCTGGTGGTCGCCATTGTGGCAGTTGGCCGGAAGTTACCGGTCGGCACGTTGTCGTCAGCGCCATTGGATAACAGGAGTCCATGAATGCCTCAACAAAACAATTTCCCACTTTTTCAGGTGGATGCCTTTACCACAGAGAAGGCATTTTCAGGGAACCCCGCTGCGGTTTGCCTGGTTGAGACACCACAAGATGCCCATTGGATGCAGGCCGTTGCGGCGGAAATGAATGTCAGCGAAACGGCTTTCGTCAGGCCTGTGGAAGACGGCTTTGAGCTGCGCTGGTTCACACCCGTTGTCGAAGTGGACTTGTGTGGCCATGCCACCCTGGCCGCAGCGCATGTGTTGTGGGCGCAGGGCAAGGTGGAAGCCGGTACAACCATCGCCTTCCAGACACTAAGCGGCGGCTTGCAGGCGAATCAGACTGTCGGCTGGATGACACTGGATTTTCCTGCCGAACCGGTTAGCCGCGTAGCGGCGCCCGAGGGTTTGCTGTCCGCGCTGGGCATCGGTCAGGCGACCGTCTATCGCAATCGCCTGGACTATCTGGTGCCGGTCGCAACAGCGGCTGAAGTTCAGGACCTGGCGCCGGATTTCTCCCGGTTGAAAACAATCGACATGCGCGGTGTGATTGTGACCGCGCCTGTGGATGATCCGGGCGTTGATTTTGTGTCACGTTTTTTTGCACCGTCAGCAGGCATCGATGAAGATCCGGTGACCGGTTCCGCGCATTGCGCCCTGTATCCTTTCTGGCGTGACCGGTTGAGCAAACAGGAACTGACGGCATTACAGGTGTCAGGCCGGGGTGGTCTGCTCAAGCTGCAGGGACAGGATGGGCGAGTCATGCTGTCGGGGCAGGCGGTCACCGTGCTATCAGGCGTGCTCCATGTCTGAGCGGGCGCAATGCTGGATAAACGGGCGGCTGATGCCGGGCAGTGAGGCCAGTATCTCTGTGTTCGATCACGGGCTGCTCTATGGCGATGGTGTGTTTGAGGGTATCCGATTCTACCAGGGGAAGGCATTTCGCCTGCAGGAACACTTGCAACGCCTGATGGATTCAGCAGCGGCTATTCGTTTGACGGTACCGTATCCGCAGGAAGCCTTGATACAGGCTGTCGCCGATATCATCGCTGCCTTCGCAGAACCGGAGGGTTATATTCGTCTCATTGTGACCCGTGGCGCCGGGCCTTTAGGATTGAACCCGGAGCCTTGTACGCATCCCAACGTGATCCTGATCGCCGACTGTTTATCGATGATCGATGAGCGTCAGCGCAGGCAGGGCGTCCGGCTGATCGTTGCGTCGACACGCCGCCTGCCCGCAGATGGGCTCGATGGCCGTATCAAAAGCCTTAACTATCTGAACAATGTTCTGGCGCGAATGGAGGCCAGTCAGGCGGGCGCCGATGAGGCCGTGTTGCTGAACCGGAATGGCTACGTTGCCGAGGGGAGCGCGGAAAATATCTTTACCGTACGCAACAACCATCTCTTTACGCCACAGCCAACGGATGGCGCGCTGCAAGGTGTGACACGGGGCGTGGTCATGGCGCTGGCTGCCGGGGATGGTTTGCCGGTGACTGCGTGTGCATTGACACCGTATGACCTGTATACCGCCGATGAATGTTTTCTGACCGGTACGGGGGCTGAATTGATCCCCGTGCGCGAAGTGGACGGACGTCCGTTACCGCATTGTCCCGGCCCGGTATTTTCCCGCCTGGCCGAGGCTTTTGCTGACAGGGTCGCCAGGGAAACGCAGGCCGGATGATCCAGCCCGAAGCAATCGATCATGTGTGTTTATGGGGGCGTTCGCTGGTGAGATCCCGTGCCTGCCAAGAAAAACCTGGTTGATCCGGAATATACAGGGCTCATGATTCAGGAGACCGAAATGCACTTTATACCGATACCCGCAGAGTCGATTCCCGCTTCGGACAGGAAAACCGCTTATCCACAGCCATTTGCGGCGTTGGTGGAAGGCAGAACGAAGCGAAAACTCGGGGATTACTTCGGCCTGAGTAACTTCGGTGTGAATTTAACGGAGCTTGCCCCGGGTTCGGTTTCTGCATTACTTCACCACCATTCAAAACAGGATGAATTTGTTTTTATCCTGGAAGGGGAACTGACCTTGATTCTCGATGAGCGTGAGTACGTCATGAAAGCCGGCGATTGCTACGGCTTCAAGGCAGGAAGCGGGGTAGCTTCCCAGTTGGTCAATCGATCCGCTATGCGCGCCACCTATATCGAGATTGGTGATCGCAGCGAAGGTGACGCGGTGGAATACCCGAACGATGATCTCAAGGCCATCCAGTTACCGGAAGGCAAATGGCGGTTCACGCACAAAAATGGCCGACCCTGGTAACGTGCCAGGATCGCCGTCTCTTGAGAAATGCCTTACCCGAATTTATCGCGGTAACAATTGCAGGGCTGCGAGAATATCGGCCGGTTCCATACGTTTCTTGTAATCGGTGTTTGCATACGCAGCGCGCACGATGCCATCTCGATCGATAATAAACGTTCCCGGCACCGGCAGGCCCAGCCGTCCCGGACCATTGAACGCCGCGATATCCAGGCCGAAGCTGTGTTTATAGGCGGCATCCAGCTTGTCAGAGACTTCCCAGTACAGCCGGTAGGATTTGACGACCTGGTCATCCAGGTCACTCAGGATCTCAAATGGAAGGCCGTTCTTTTCGATCTGACCCAGTGATTTATCAGGCTGTTGTGGCGTTACCGCGATCAAGGTCGCGCCGTATTTTGTAATTTCAGGCAACGTGTCTTTCAGCTCGTGAAGTTGAAGATTGCAGTAGGGGCACCAGGCGCCGCGGTAGAACACCAGCACGACAGGACCTTTCCGTAGTTGCTCGCTGAGTCGGACGGTCTCTCCGTAGGGGTTCTTCAGGGAAAAGTCAGGTGCTTTTTCACCGATTGTGAGGCCCGGTTTCGGCATGTTGGCGGCCAGGTTCGAGGCAGCCTGGTTCATGACGTCGAGATCCTGCTTGTCTGCTTTGAGTGCGTTCTCACCGGTGTACAGCTTTTTCTCCAATACTTGAACTTCTTTGGCATAGTTCGGAATGGCGGCCGTCACTTCGGTTGCGTGACCGGAGTGGAGCGGTATCACGCTCAGGGCCAGTGCGAAGCTGGCGGGAAGCAGGTTGTGTTGTACGAAGTTACTTTGTGTCATGTGTCTTCTCCTGAGTGTATGCATGTCGGATAAACGGATTTCCGGGACGATTACCTGTTGGTGTACAGCTGAATCACGCCGCTGATGTTTGTATCACCGTACGCGGCATGGCTGGCCCGGCGGTAGATATCCCGCGCCATTACAGACAAAGGTGCGTCTGTAGACGATTGTTTTGCGAGAGAGTCCAGATACCCGAAATCTTTCTCCACGAGGTTTATCGGGAACAAAGGCTCGAATGACCGTGCAGCCATAAGTTGCCCCATGGCTTTCATTGCCGGGCTGGTTGTCGGCAGGGTATTGAGCCAGTCAACACAGTTTGAGATAGCCATGCCCTGTTTTTCGAGCAGGGGCCGGGCACGCTCTGCCGTGCGGTTGAAAACAGTGACGGTGTGTCCCGCGTCGAGCAGTCTTACGGCGATCCGCGAACCCATGGCACCCAGGCCCAGTACAGTAATTCGAGTCATGATTTGAATCGCCTGACCGCCTGTTTCAGGCTGTTCCCAGAATATAGTGGTCGATGTCTTCACGGGCTGTGCGTTTGCTGTTTTCCATCGCTGCTTCGTCTGTCGTGGTGCCCTCTATTGAGACGAAATGACTGTCAGTGATGCCAAGAAAGCCCAGCAGGGTGCGCAGGTAAGGTTCCAGAAAATTGAAGGCCGACATGGCCGGGTTGGAAAACACAGCGCCGGTGGCTGTTACGACAACAGCGCGTTTGCCCTGCACAAGGCCGGTAAAACCTTTCTCAGGATCGAAGTTGAAGGTATGCCCGATGCGAACAATCTGATCGACCCAGGCTTTCAGCGCCGAGGGAGTCGAGAAGTTGTACATGGGTGTACTGATCAGCAGGATGTCTGACGACATCAGTTCCTCAATCAGTTGGTCGGACAGGGCCGTAGCGGTCTGCAGGGCGGCGTCATGTTCGGACGCGGGCGTGTAAAACCCGGTGATGGTCGCAGCTTCGATGTGCGGCACCGGATTGTGCATGAGATTTCTGACCACCACCTCGTCGTCGGGATGCTGTTGCAGCCACCGGGCCTGGAAATAGTCGGCAATTTCACGGGAGTGGGAGTCGTGCAGCCGGGCACTGGCGTCAATGCGCAGTAGTCTTGACATGATTTTGTCCTCGTCGTGGATGAGCGTGAGGCAAGCCTATAGCTTGCCGATATGCGCATAAATACCCTGCTACGGAATTAAATATTGCGTATACTGCACGAATGGACGTGGCCAATCTTCAGGTTTTTGTTGACGTCATGCGCCGGGGCAGCTTTGCCGCCGTGGCACGTGACCGTGACGTGAGTCCGTCGTCGATCTCACGGGCGATTGCCGCGTTGGAAGACGATCTGGGCACGCGCCTGTTCCAGCGCACTACCCGCCGGATCGAGGCTACCGAGGCCGGTCAGTTGTATTTTTCGCGCATCGAGCCCGTGGTCGATGAACTGGAGCGCGCGCGCTCCATGGCGGTCGACATCAGCGATCAACCTCGCGGACGTTTGCGTATTACCGCGCCGGTGAGTTTCGGGCAACTGGCTATCGTGCCGTTCCTGCCGGAACTGGCAGCGCTGTACCCCGATCTGTCCTTCGAACTCATTCTGTCGGATAGTATCGATGACCTGCTGGCCGAGCGCTTTGATATTGCGCTGCGACTGGGGCCGCTGCAGGATTCGGCGTTTGTTGCCAGCCGCTTGTGCGATATGCGCTTTGTGGTTTGCGCCAGCCCGGCTTATCTCGACAGTCAGGGTGCGCCGCAGTCACTGGAAGAGATGGCCGGGCGTGATTGCCTGGTTTTTCCCATGTCCGGGTTCGATTCCCGCTGGCGTTTCCGTGACGCACAGGGACGCATTTCCGATGTGGTGGTACAGGCACGTTGCGCCATTTCCAATGCCCAGGCGTTGAAGCAGTGTGCTCTGGCCGGAATGGGGCTTGCCCTGCTGCCGCGCTGGATTGTCTGGCGCGAGCTGCAGGATGGCAGCTTGCGCAGTGTGCTGTCGGACTATGACGTTAGTGCCACGGATTTTGATGCAGCCGCCTGGCTGCTTTATCCCTCGCGCCGCTATCTTCCGCTCAAGGTGCGGGTGTTCGTGGATTTCCTGAAGGAAAAGTTCAGGGGGCAACAGCCGTGGGATGTACGGCAATAGTGACAGGATCATAGTCATCTGTTTTGGAACGGCAATTATTAATCTGGACTCCCCGTTACCGAAACCAGCATGCCCCGTAAATGCGAGCGTATCCTTGGACTGCCCAGACCGGCAGTTGCAAACCAGATGCACAGGTCATCGGTCGATACCTTCGGCGCAAGCCGATGCCAGGTCAGTAGTGTTTCCCGTGGGAAACCTGTCAAACCCAGTGTAGCGACCAGCGAATGGACTTGCCGGTTCGTCATGGAGGCATCGGGCGCAAGTACCGATATACAGCCCTTGCTTACGGTTACACGCCGCATCTCACACAGTGACTGCTGAGGGTCTGACACAATATTGATGACCGAAGCAGCGAGTGTGCAATCGAACTGCTGATCGGCAAAAGGCAACGCCATGATGTCGCCGACACCAAAGCGGATGTCATTATCCCGGTTATTTCGCCGGGCGTGTTCGATCATGGTTGCTGACCGGTCCAGACCGGTAACGGAAGCAGCTTTAACCAGATGTCGGCTGAGTACCCCCGTGGCGCAGCCGACTTCAAGCAGCGACATGCCGTGTTTGATCGGTAGTGTGTTCGCCCAATCCAGCAAAGCCGTTCTATACCACTCCAACTGATTGATCTGATGAAACAATTGATCGGGGTTAAACTTCAGTTGCCAGAGGATTCTGAGACGGTGATAGAGCATTGGTACGTGCTGCCTGCTGTTCGGGAAACGTGTTTAATATCTTTACCTTACGGGGCAACGCCTGACACTGAGACAGGTATGCGCTTGAATTTATCCGTTGTCCTCGGTTTTCTTCGAAAGGTCAGGGATGTACTGCCGGCAATTTTCATCCCAGGTTTCTACCGTGAACCGTATCGCGCGCTCGACTTTTGCGTAGCAGGGACTGGTGCGTATGTCCGGTATCAGGGTGTCGACGTCTTCAATAATTTCAGCCCGACCCCAGAGTTTTATCCTGCGGGGTAATGCGTAGTCCAAGAAAAAGACAAAGGCCTGGTTATTTTCAGAGAGGTTGCCGGCGGTTATGTACTGGCGGTTACCCTTGAATTCCGGCCATGCCAGTGTTGCCCGATCCGGCATAGTGATGAAACCGGGTGGGCCACCGCGATGTTGTATATAGGGTCGGCCTTCCCGGCTTGAGGTTCCGAAAAAGAACGAGTCCCGGGCTCGAATGAAGGACATGACATCTTCCGACAGACGGGATTTCCAGTGTCCACGCGCCTCAAGGCGCGCAATGCTGTCACGCGAGCCATAGTGCGCCTGAACGGCACGAGTGGCCGGCGAAAAAAGGATGTCAGCCGGGTCCGGTGTCATTGGCGGCTCTTTATGGTCAGTCATATTGGCATCTCTTATTCAGGCTGTGTGTGTTGCATGGCATCGCGAGCGGAAAAATCCTCATACCAGGCCGTGAGCGCCGGGCGTTGATGGCGCCAGCCCAGATCGGACAGACGGAAATCCAGATAACCCAGGGAGGCACCCAGTGACAGTTGCGCCAGTGAGATACGTTCGGGCAGTGTGCCCATGCTGTCGTGGACGGCATCCAGCGAACGGCGGATCTGGGTTTCCCACTGTGTGATCCAGTCAGTGGATTGCGCCTGCGCCGGCCTGCGTCGCTCCATAACAATGTTATAGGCGGCGTCGAGTATCCCGTCGCATAGCGCCTGCCAGCGCAGGACCGATCAGCGCGCCATGCCGGACGCCGGCAACAGCCGGTCGGCGGTCAGGGTGTCGAGGTACTCACAGATCACCGGGCTGTCGTACAGGGGTGTTCCATCCTCCAGGATCAGCGTGGGGACCTTGCCCAGTGGATTATTTGCTTCAAGGTCAGGCGCGTTTTCGAAAGGGTTGCAGGCTACGCAGGTGACAGCCTGCATGAGTCCCTTTTCATGGATCACCAGCCTGACCTTACGGGAGTAGGGCGAGGTTCTGGAATAGAACAGTTTCATGACGGGCTTCCCTTTGTATCGTCCAGCACATTTCGTGTTTCCCGCAAACTGTTGACCAGCTGTCGGAAAGCTTTGTCACCAAGGCGCTTGCGCAGTGTCTGGAACAACGCCTCGCCGATTTTCTCCAGTTTTTTTTGCAGTCGTTTTCCTTCCCGGGTCGGGAACACGGTGGCGGACCGCCGGTCGCTGCTGCTGGTATCCCGTCGTACCAGGTGGCGGGCCGCCAGTGCATCGACAAAACGCGTCACCGTTGACGGGTCCAGGTGCAGTGCATCAGCGAGTTGCTTCTGGGAAAGACCAGGCTCATCGAGCACGAGGCGCATGAGGTAGGCGTGAGGCGGGGACAGGCCGGTCTGGCGGAATTCGGCTTCCCAGATACGGTTCACCTTGCGGGTCAGCGCGTTGAGATTGAAGTAGAG
>Ga0256841_1000998_pt1 | contig 26346 bp, 28 predicted proteins | sample 356308metaG_FD_185971 | JGI IMG/M metagenome (GOLD analysis project Ga0256841, IMG submission 185971) | Hydrothermal vent microbial communities from Mid Atlantic Ridge, Atlantic Ocean - 356-308 | ecosystem: Environmental > Aquatic > Marine > Hydrothermal vents | place: Atlantic Ocean: Mid...
TGAGGTGGGGCTCGTGGCGCCGCGATCTGCCGTGCCGTACCGCAAGGACGACAAGAAGGACGGCAATGATGCGGAGGCGGTCTGCGAGGCGGTGAGCCGGCCAAACATGCGCGTTGTCGGGGCAAGAGACCTGGAACAGCAGGCAATATTGACGTTGCACCGGGTGTGGGCAAGGGGCGTTGGTGAACCTACCGCGCTCGTCAATACCGCTTTTCCGATGAGGCGCCGGCGGGCGCATTCCCATTAGGGCCCGGGTCCACGCCGTGGATCCTGCGGCACGAGGCCGGGAGTATGCATGCAGCCGATTCGTGCATGCCGGTATCCGGCGCCATCTTGCAAACCGGGGGGGGAGTCCATAAAGACAGCCTGTTGATACGGCCTCCGTATTCCCTCCATGGCGTTTCGGCAAAGGACGTGCTAAATAACCGGGAACCCGTGCCGGAGATCGTTCATGCCATCCACCCCCCTGTTCGAGATTCCACCGGAAGTCGATCTGGACACCCTCGCGGCCCTGCTGCCGGAGCCCTTGCACCTGGGAGAGGGTGGTGACCGCCGCCTGACCCGCACCTGGCTGGACAGTTTTGATTGGCGGCTGTATCGGGCGGGCGGCCTGTTGGAGGAGGTCCAGGAACCCGCCGGGCGGCTGTTGCGCTGGCGTGATTTCAAGAGTGGCGACCTCCTGGCCTGGGAGGAGGTGCCCGGGCGCCCCCAGCGGGCGGCGGACATCCCCGCGGGACCGGTAGCCGAAGAGGTGGCCCCGGCCCTGGGTGTGCGGGTACTGCTGCCCCAGGTGGAGGTGCAGGTGGAACAGCGTTTGGTGCGGGTCCTCGACGACGAGGAAAAGACGGTCCTGCGCCTGGAGTTGGAGCAGGCCCGTTATCTCGCCCCCCACGGTCACGCCAAGGGCGAGCTGGCGCCCCGCCTGCGCCTGGTGCCGGTGAAGGGCTATCAGAAGGAACTGGAGCGGGTGGCGCGGCGCTTCGCCGGTGACTGGCCCGAGCCCCGGGCGACCCAGATGGAAGAGGCCCTCACCGCCCTGGGGCGCGCCCCCGGTGACTACAGCTCCAAGCTGGACATCGCCCTGGACCCCGGGATGCGCGCCGACGAGGCCGCCAAGGCCATCCATCTCTATCTCCTGCGGATCCTCGAGGCCAATCTAGAGGGAACCCGGGCCGATCTCGACCCCGAGTTCCTCCACGACCTGAGGGTGGCCATCCGCCGGACCCGCTCGGCCCTGACCCAGATCAAGGGGGTCTTCCCGCCGACGGTGGTGGAGAACTTCAAGGGGCGGTTCGCCTGGGTACAGCAGGTCACCGGGCCGGTGCGCGACCTGGATGTCTATCTGCTCGATCTGCCCGGCTACCGCGAGGGCCTGCCGGACCTGTTGCGGCCCGGCCTCGCGCCACTGGAGACCTTCCTCGCCCGCCACCACGCCGAGGAACAGGCGGTGATGGCGCGCAAGCTGGCCTCGCCCCACTTCCGCAAACTCCTCAAGGACTGGCGGGCCTTCCTGGAGGCGCCGGTCCCCGATGTGCCCGACCCCGAGGCGCCCAAGGCCGCCCTGCCGGTGGCCGAGGTGGCCTCGGCGCGTATCTGGCGGATGTACCGGCGGGTGTTGCGGGAGGGAAGGGCCATCTCCGACGATTCCCCCGCCGAGGCCTTGCATGAACTGCGCAAGAGCTGCAAGAAGCTGCGTTACCTGATGGAGTTCTTCCTTGCCCTGTATGCGGCCGAAGAGGTCCGGCCCCTGGTGAAACAGGTCAAGGTCCTGCTCGACGATCTGGGGGCCTTCCAGGACCTGGAGGTGCAGGCGCGCAGCCTGTCCGGTTTCGCCGGGCGGATGGTGGAGGAGAAGACCGCCGACACCACCACCCTGTTGTCCCTGGGCGCCCTCATCGGCGGCCTGTGGCACCGCCAGGCCAAGGCCCGGCGGCGTTTTCAGCGCACCTTCGCCGACTTCGACAGCGCCGCCAACGGCAAGCGCTTCAGGCACCTGTTCCGGGCATGAAGATCCTGGCCGCATACAACATCAAGGGCGGCGTGGGCAAGACCGCGACCGCGGTGAATCTCGCCCGTGAGGCCGTGCGCGCCGGCCGGCGCACCCTGATCTGGGATCTGGACCCCCAGGGCGCGGCCACCTTCTACTTCCGCATCAAGCCCAGGGTGAAGGGCGGCGGCAAGGCCCTGGTGCGCGGCCGCCTGGAGCTGGATGCCGCGGTCAAGGGCACCGACTTCGAGGGGCTCGACCTCCTGCCCGCCGATTTTTCCTACCGCAAGTTCGACCGCCTCCTGGGTAAGGCCCCCAAACCGGGCCGGCAGCTCATGCGCCTGATGCGTCCCCTGGCGGAAGACTACGACCTGCTGATCCTGGATTGCGCACCCAACATCTCCCTGGTCTCCGAGAACGTCTTCCGCGCCGCCGACGCCCTGTTGGTGCCGGTGATACCCACCACCCTGTCGGCGCGCACCCTGGTACAGCTACAGGATTTCCTTGCACGCCAGGGGGGCGTCGGACACCTGCGGTTGTGGCCCTTCTTCTCCATGGTGGACCGGCGCAAGCGCATGCACCGGGAACTCGTGACGGAGCTGGCCGCGGCCCATCCCGATTTCCTCGACGCGCGCATCCCCTATGCCGCCGAGGTGGAGCGCATGGGCGAGCGCCGCGCCCCGGTGGCCGAGTTCGCGCCGGGGAGTGTGGCCGCGGCCGCCTACGGGGCACTCTGGCGGGAGATCGAGGGGCGCCTCGGGGTCTGAAACATGGCGATAAAATCCGACCGCTGGATCCGGCGCATGGCCGAGCAGGAAGGCATGATCGACCCCTTCGAGCCCCGCCAGGTGCGTGAGGCCGGGGGGCGGCGCATCATCTCCTACGGCACCTCCAGTTACGGCTACGACATCCGCTGCGCCGACGAATTCAAGATCTTCACCAATATCAATTCCGCAGTGGTGGACCCCAAGGCCTTCGATGCCGATAGCTTCGTGGACGTGCAGGCGGACGTGTGTATCATCCCCCCCAACTCCTTCGCCCTGGCGCGCACGGTGGAATACCTGCGCATCCCGCGCGACGTGCTCACCCTGTGCCTGGGAAAGAGCACCTACGCCCGCTGTGGCATCATCGTCAATGTCACCCCTCTGGAACCGGAATGGGAGGGCCACGTGACCCTGGAGTTCTCCAACACCACCCCCTTGCCGGCCCGCATCTATGCCCACGAAGGGGTCGCCCAGATCCTCTTCTTCGAATCGGACGAACCCTGCGAGGTCTCCTACAGGGACCGCCAGGGCAAGTACCAGGGCCAACGCGGCGTGACCCTGCCGAAACCTTAGCAGAGGCGCGTCGATTCGGCGGGCTTCGCGGTGCCTGGATGCGCCGTCATTTTCGACACTGGATCAGAACACGGGAGACAGACATGAAGATCGCCATTCTCTGGATATCGCTGCTATGGGTCCTCGGACCGGTCCAGGCCGCCGACCTGGTGCCTTTCCGCAAGATCGGCGCCGACCTCGCCCATGAGCTGGCCAAGGCCACGGTCGATGCCTGCCGCAAGGGCGGCTATCAGGTCACCGCGGTGGTGCTGGATCGCTCCGGCGACCCCGTGGCCCTCCTGCGCGACGACCTGGCCAGCCGTCACACCATCGAGATCGCCACCCGCAAGGCCGGCGCGGTGATCCTCTCCGGAATCGACAGCGGCACCCTGGCGCGCAACCGCGCCGCCATCGCCCCCCAGGTCAATGAGATGCATGGGGTGATCCTCATGCGTGGGGGGCTGCCGATCCGCGCCGGCGGGGCCTTGGTGGGGGCCATCGGGGTCTCCGGGGCGCCCGGCGGCGACAAGGACGAGGCCTGTGCCCGCAGCGCCCTCGACGCCTTCGAGGAGCGCCTGGAGTTCGCCGACTGATCGCCCGCTCTCCCCTTCACTCGACACGGACCCGCATCATGAAAACCCAGACCCGTCTGCAAAAGGTCTCCTTCTTCTTCGCCATCCTCTCCTATATAGGGGGCCTCGCCTGCGTCTTCGGGGCCTTCTACATCGGCCACACCCTGGGCCGTGACGATCCCTGGACCGCCAGCCTCATGGCCGCCGTGGTGTTCTTCGTGGGCGCGGGCATCGTCCTGCATGTCATGGGCAAAGCGGACCTGCCGGATTTGAGCCTTCCCGACTGAGTCAGGTATGGCCCGCAGCCGGGGATGACGGGAGCAGCCGCCAGGCGACCTCTTCTCCCGCCCTCAGCGGCACCACCTCGTCCGCCTTCCCCAGGGGATAACTCTTGGGGACCTCCCAAGGCCCCCGGCGCAGGGTCGAGCGGGCCTCGTTGGGGGGCAGTCCGTAGAAGGCCGGGCCGTGCAGGCTGGCGAAGCCCTCCAGGCGATCCAGGGCGCCGGCCTGCTCGAAGGCCTCGGCGTAGAGTTCGATGGCGGCGTGGGCGCTGTAGATCCCGGCGCAGCCGCAGGCCGATTCCTTGGCCCGGCGCCCGTGCGGGGCGCTGTCCGTACCCAGGAAGAACTTCGGATTGCCGCTGGTGGCCGCGGCCACCAGGGCCTGGCGGTGGCGCGCGCGCTTGAGCACCGGCAGGCAGTACAGGTGCGGCCGGATCCCACCGGCGAACAGGGCGTTGCGGTCGTACAGCAGGTGATGGGCGGTGATGGTGGCGGCCAGCCGTTGCGGGCCGTCGCTCACGAAATGCACCGCCTGTTCGGTGGTGATGTGCTCCAGGACCACACGCAGGCTGGGGAAGTCATGCATGAGGGGCCTCAGGTGGCGTTCGATGAAGACCCGTTCACGGTCGAAGACATCCACCGAGGGATCGGTCACCTCGCCGTGGATGGCGAGCGGCATGTCGACTGCCTGCATGGCCTCGAACAGGGGCCGGACGGCCTCCAGGTCGTCGATCCCCGCGGCGGAGTGGGTGGTGGCCCCGGCGGGGTAGAGCTTGGCCGCCACGACGCCCTCGCGGGCGGCGTCCCGGATCGTCCGGGGTTTCATGTGGGGGGTGAGATAGAGGGTCATCAGGGGCTCGAACGCCATCCCCGCGGGCAGGGCCGAGAGGATACGTTCGCGATAGGCCAGTACCGCCTCCAGGGTGTCGAGGGGTGGTTTCAGGTTGGGCATCACCATGGCACGGCCGAAACGTGCCGCGCTGTGAGGCAGCACGGCGGCCAGGGCCGCGCCGTCACGCAGATGCAGGTGCCAGTCGTCGGGGCGGCGGATGACCCGCTCGGCCGGAGCCATGGGGGTAGGCATCTTAGTATTTTCCTATCGTCTGAATTTTAGTAATCGCTAATATTCAATTGCACACTTCACCATCCGCTAATATTATTGTTCGCGAAAGCTGAGGTTGTGAAGGGCTTTCGCAGGCTGAACCGAGAAATACTAACCGTTTGGAGAGAAAGATGAAAAAGATCGCCGCAATCGCTGCCCTCGCCGCCCTGATGGGTGCCTCTACCGCCAACGCCTGGTGGGGCGGTCCTTGGGGATGGGGAGATCGTAACTGGGCCGATGACATGTGGGGTGACGGTGACTTCGATTTCAACATGAGCGCGTCCGGCAGCGGTCGTGGTTATGGCTGGAACCGCTATCGTGACTACTATGGCTACGGTCCCTATGGCTATGCCCCCTGGGGCTATGCGCCCTATGGCTATGGCGCCCCTTACGCCTACCCCTATGGCGCGGCCCCTGTTGCCCCTCAGGCCCCCGCGAAGGCCGAGTCCAAATAAAGATTCTTCGCCCACCCCTTCAGGGGCTGTGTGGAGCGGCCGGAGCAAGGAGGCGTCCGGCCGGGGTCCGGGGCCTCCTCTGACGGGGTGTCCCCGGATCGTCTTTGCTATGGGTGTGGAAGACGAACGAGACGAATACTGACTAGGGTGGTGTTATGAACAAGATCTCCAAGATCGCATTGGCCGTGGCGCTGGCCGGTGCCTCCGTTTCCGCCAGTGCCTGGTGGGGTGGCCCCTTCGGTGGTTGGGGGGACGACTTCTTCGGCGATGCTGGATTTGACATGAGTTTCTCCATGCATGGCGCCGGCCATGGCTGGGGCGACTACTACGACTATTACGGCCCCTACGGCTACCCGGTGTGGGGTGCGGTGCCTCCCGTGTATGGCTATCCCGCGGCCATGACCGAAGAACAACAGAAGGCCATGGCGGAGCAGCAGAAGGCCTTCGCGGAGCAGCAGGCCAAGGCCCTGCAGCAGGCCATCGAGGCCCAGCGCAAGCTGGCCGAGCAGATCCAGAAGGGCGCGGCCACTCCCGTGGCCCTCGACCCTTTCACTCGGGAATCCACGGCCGATGTCTTCATGCCCGCGCAGTTCCAGGAGATGTTCAAGAAGTCCGAAGAGGAGCACGTGAAGTCTCTGGAGGCCATGACGGCCCGGCGTGATGTCTTCTGGAAGCGCGTCGAGGCACGCCGCAAGGCCATGAAGGAGCGGATGCGTCGGTTCGAGCAGACGGCCTTCCCGGCTTCGACGGCCCCCTTTGCACCTTTCGAGGCACAGAAGAGCAGCACCTGAAGACAAGGCAGGCGACGGCGTCGCCACGCGAATGGAAACGGGCGCCCCAAGGGCGCCCGTTGTCGTTGGTGCTTCCGGTATACCCGGGTATCATCGTTCCCGAAGGCCTCAATTTCCCACCGGGATACCGCCATGACCACGGATCTACTCGATCGCCTGTCCCTGGACCACCGCAACCTCCTGCGCCTGCTGGAGGTCCTGGAGGAACAGTTGGCGCAGGTCCATGCCGGGACGGAGAGGGATTTCGATCTCCTGGCCGATCTGATGGAATACCTCCAATGCTATGCGGACCAGGTGCATCACCCACGCGAGGAGGCCGTGTTCGCGCGTATTCGCGCCCACACCGACGAAGGGGCTGCCACCCTGGCCCGCCTCGAGGAACAACACCGGAACCTTGCCCGCCTCAATCACCGGTTTCACGAAATGTTGGAGGCGGTGCTGCACGAAGGGGTGGTGCGCAGGGATGTCTTCGAGCAGCAGGGGCGTGTGCTGGTCCAGGCGTTGCGCGGGCACTTGGATCTGGAAGACCGTGAGGCCTTTCCGCTTGCCCGTAAGACCTTGACCACGGCCGACTGGCAGGCCATCGAGGCCGCTCTGCCCGGGGTGGCCGACCCTCTGTTCGAGGCCGAAGACCCCGCCCGTTTTCGCATTCTATACCAGCACCTGGCTCGGGATCTGGCGCGCCATTGAAGGTCGGTATGCGTTAGGCGTGATCGCTCCCGGCGGTCCCTACCCATCATCGCGCGGGACGGGCCTTCATTTGAACAGCTTCGAGATCTCCTTGAAGCGCTCATGGCCCGCGTCGCTGACCCACTCGAAGGCCACCGATTCGGTGTTGGTGACCACCATTCCGGCCCGCCCCATCCGGTCCAGGGCATTGTCGCGGTGATGGGGGTTGCGCGAGATCACCGCGTCGGCCGTCACGAACACCTGGTAGCCCCAGTTGAGCAACCCGGCTGCGGTCTGGAGTACACAGATATGCGCCTCCATCCCGACCAGGACGACCTGTTTGCGCTTGTCGTCGGAACCCAGGGCCTGTTCGAAACCGGGGGCGGTGCAGCAGGAGAAACTGGTCTTCTCCGTGGGTTTGATGGTCACCGGCAGATTCTCGCGAATAGACTCCAGGGTGCGGCCCAGGCCTTTGGGGTACTGCTCGGTGACGATGATGGGTACGCTAAGGACCTCGGCGGCCTTGAGCAGGTGGTTGACGTTGGCCTCCATCACCGCCAGTTCTTCCTTGGGCATGACTGCGGCCAAGCGTTCCTGGGTGTCGATCACGATGAGTTGGGACGAGGGCGCATGGCACAGGGCGAGTCGGTTGGGCATGGGGATCTCCGTCAGTAGCTGGGCATCTCGGGATCGAGGTCGCGGGACCAGGCTGCCATGCCCCCTTCGAGGTTGATCACGGCATTGAATCCCTGGCGTTCGAGAAACAGGGCCACCTGTCGGCTGCGGATGCCATGGTGGCAGATCACCACCGTCTCCCGTTGCGGGTCCAGCCCGGCGATGGCTTGGGGTATCTGACGCATGGGAATGAGGCGTGTCTTCGGCAGCTTGCAGATGTCATATTCCCAGGGCTCGCGTACATCGAGCAGCAGTGGAGGGTTGGGGTTGTCGGCCAAGTGCTCCCTGAGTTCGGCGGGGCTCATGTGGCGCATGGGCTCAGAACTCGAAATCGGCGGGCTCGGGACAATTGGCCAGGGGCGGCAGCAGGGTCTCGAACAGGGATTCCCGGCGGCGGGCATCAGTGCCGACACGGGTGAACAGGACCGCCTCCATCGCCGGCTCGCTGCCGATGACCGCGAACAGACGTCCCCCGTCGGCAAGATGCGCGAACAACGGTCGGAGATCGGCCTCGCGGGGCACCGACCCGGTGACCGCAATGGCCGCGAAACGGCCTTCGGGGGGCTCCGTACAGCCATCGCCGACGATGATCTCCTGGTTACGGATGGCCAGCGCCTCCAGCTGGGCGCGGGCTTGGGTGGCCAAGGTGTCATGGATCTCCAGGGAGGTGACCCGGCGGGCCAGACGGGCCAGACAGGCGGTGACATAGCCACTGCCGGTGCCTATTTCGAGGACGGCCTCCCGGGGCGATATCTGGAGGGCCTGGAGCATGCGCCCCACCAGGCGGGGCTCCATCATCACCTCACCGAAGTCCAGCGGGATCTGGATGTCGGCATAGGCCAGGCCCCGGTAGGCGTCGGGCACGAAGCGCTCCCGCGGCAGCCCGCCCATTGCCTCCAGCACCCGATCGTCCGACACCAACCAAGGGCGGACCTGTTGTTGAATCATGTTGAAACGGGCACGTTGCATGGGGTCGGCCATGGATGTCACCTGCAGTTGTTATAAGGAATACATTGCGCAAGCCTATGAAAAAGCGCTGCGGCAAGCAAGGAATGGAAGGGCGTCGATCTGGAGGCGATGGCCTTGCCCTGAAGCCGGGGTCCTTGCGTTGCCGGGCCCAACGAACGCCCTGAAATCCAGGCGGTTGATCTCCCTTCTCCGAGCGACTAGGGTTGAGCCTTTGCCTGCCCCGATCCGGGGCCAGAGGACCCCTCGATGAACGCCGTAGTCGAAGATATCTTTGAACAGTCCGCGCGCCTTTCCGAGGACGTGACCAGGCCCTTGGCCGGTTCGCGCAAGATCTATGTCCAGGGCTCCAGGCCGGACCTGCGGGTGCCTATGCGGGAGGTACGCCAGGCGCCCACCCAGGGCCGGGACAGCATCGAAGAAAACCCACCCATCTATCTCTACGATACCTCCGGTATCTACACCGATCCCGATGTGCGTCCCGATCTGTTACGGGGATTGCCCGAGGTACGCGCCGCCTGGATCGCGGAGCGTAACGACACCGAGTGGCTGCCGGGCCCGAGTTCCGAATATGGCCGCGCGCGTCGGGCCGACGCGGCCCTGGAACACCTGAGATTCGCCCACCTGCGCCGTCCCCGGCGTGCCCGTGCCGGTAACAACGTGACTCAGATGCACTATGCCCGCCGCGGCGAGATCACGCCCGAGATGGAATTCGTGGCGATCCGCGAGAACCAGCGCCTGGACGAGATGCGCCGTGATCCGCGCTATGCCCGCCTGTTGCGCCAGCATGCCGGGCAGGCCTTCGGCGTGGTCTTTCCCGAGGAGATCACGCCCGAGTTCGTGCGCCGGGAGCTGGCCACCGGGCGGGCCATCCTGCCGGCCAACATCAACCACCCCGAGCTGGAACCCATGATCATCGGCCGCGCCTTCCGGGTGAAGATCAACACCAACATCGGCAATTCCGCGGTGACCTCCTCGGTGGCCGAAGAGGTGGAGAAGATGGTCTGGTCCGCGCGCTGGGGCGGCGATACCCTGATGGATCTCTCCACCGGTCAGCATATCCACGAGACCCGCGAGTGGATCCTGCGCAACTCCCCGGTGCCCATCGGTACCGTTCCCATCTATCAGGCCCTGGAGAAGGTGGACGGGCGCGCCGAGGAACTCACCTGGGAGATGGTGCGCGATACCCTGATCGAGCAGGCCGAACAGGGGGTGGACTACTTCACCATCCATGCCGGGGTGCGCCTGGCCTATGTGCCCCTCACCGCCGAGCGGGTCACCGGGATCGTCTCCCGCGGCGGCTCCATCCTCGCCAAGTGGTGTCTGGCCCATCACCGCGAGAACTTCCTCTACAGCCACTTCGAGGAGATCTGCGAGATCATGAAGGCCTACGACGTGAGCTTCTCCCTGGGTGACGGCCTGCGCCCGGGCTGTATCGCCGACGCCAACGACCGCGCCCAGTTCGCCGAGTTGGAGACCCTGGGCGAACTCACCCGCATCGCCTGGCAGCACGACGTCCAGGTGATGATCGAGGGCCCCGGCCATGTCCCCCTGCACATGGTCAAGGAGAACGTGGACAAGGAACTGCATGACTGCTTCGAGGCGCCCTTCTACACCCTCGGGCCGCTGGTGACCGACATCGCCCCGGCCTACGACCACATCACCTCGGCCATCGGTGCCGCCAACATCGGTTGGTATGGCACCGCCATGCTCTGCTACGTGACCCCCAAGGAGCACCTGGGCCTGCCGGACAAGGACGATGTGCGCGACGGGATCGTCGCCTACAGGCTGGCCGCCCACGCCGCCGACCTGGGCAAGGGCCTGCCCGGGGCGCAGATACGCGACAACGCCCTGTCCAAGGCGCGTTTCGAATTCCGTTGGGACGACCAGTTCAATCTGTCCCTGGACCCCGAACGGGCGCGCGCATACCATGACGCCACCCTGCCTCACGAGGCCCACAAGGTGGCCCATTTCTGCTCGATGTGCGGGCCCCATTTCTGTTCCATGAAGATCTCCCAGGACGTGCGTGACTATGCGGCGGCCCGGGGGATCGATGACCCGGCGCAGGCGGTGGACCGGGGAATGCAGGAAAAGGCGGTGGAATTTCGCCGCAACGGTGCCGAGTTGTATCGGGAGGTGTGAGCGCAAGGGGGGCGCGGCGCGCCCCGGTGGGACGGGCCCTCAGCGGTGATACTGGCCGCCACCCTGCTGTTGATAGCGCTTGCGCATCTCCTGCATGCGCTTCTGCATCTCGTCGTAGGACGCCTGGGCCTCCGCCCGGTCGATGTAGCCGTCGCCGTTGCGGTCCATCCGCCCGAACGCCTTGCGGGTGGGGGCCAGGTATTCGTCCATGGACACCCGGCCGTCGCCGCTGGTGTCCAGTTTCTGGATGAACATCTCGGGAGGGGTCTGGTGGCCCTGCTGGGCGACGGCCGGCAGGGCGAAGGCCAGGGCGAGGGCAAAGGTGGAAATCGAGTATCTCATGTGGATGTCTCCGATGGCGGGTCTTTGTAGGGTAGGGGCCGACGACGGCCGTCCCCCGCGTATGGGTGTTTGCGTGCAGAAAGATAGCCTTTTCCCCAGGCGCGCACAAATCCTCCCGGGGATCCTGTGGTTCCTGTGCTTTTCCGCATCGGCGGCGGCTGCGCCGGACGCGGCCGAGGTGGCGCGGCAGGTGGAATACGTAAATCGCTTCCAGGCCCTGGACAACATCCGCCTGGGTGAGCGCAGGCGGCCCATGGTCCTGCTCGACCGCCGTCCCGGCGGGCGGATCCGGCGTCTGACCATGGAACGGCACCGTAACAATCGCTATCCGGGGGGCGGGATCGCGGCCCGGGACCTGGCCATCTTTCGCGCCGGAAAACTGCGAGGCACCGCCATCCTCCTCACCGAGTTCAAGGACCGCCGGCGCAACGCCGTCTACTCTGTGTGGCTGCCCTCCCTGCGCAAGATCCGGCGGGTCTCCCGGCCCGATCCCGAAGACACCTGGAATGGCTCGGTGTTCACCTACGGCGACGTCTATCTGAGGCGCGCCACCGACGAGCGCCACCGGCTTCTGCCCGCGCAGCGGTTCGAGGGTTGTCTGGGCCGTATGGACCCGGGTGCGGAGCCACGGAAGTCCCTGCCCTGGTGGCCCGAGGCCAGGTGCGATCTCGCCGGGCGTGAACTGTTGCGTCTGGAGAGCCGGCCTCTGTGGTCGGGCGCCAGCTACGCCTACCGCATCACCTGGGTGGACCCTGTGACCTTCGCCGACTACCGTTCCGACTTCTTCCGTGACGGGCGCCGGGTCAAGCGCATAGACAAGGACTGGCGCCCCACGGGCCTCCCGGACCCACGCGCCCAATACTGGGTCTACTGGTATGCGCGCGCCGCCGACGGTCATGAGGGCGAGGCCGCGGTGCCCCCCCGGGCGGTGGCCTGGAACGAAGAGCGCGACCCGGGGTTCTGGTCCGAACGGACCCTGCGGCGCATCAAACGTTGAAGGTCAGTCGATGCGCAACACCCGCTTGCCCAGGGTGTGCCCCGCCTCCAGGTCCCGGTGGGCCTGGGCGGCCTCCACGAGCGGATAGGTCCGGGATACCTCGATGCGCAGCGAACCCTGCGCCAGGTGCTCGCCGCAGCGGCGCAGGATGTCGCCCTGATGGGCGCGCGCCCCGGGCAGATCCTGTAGCAGGGGGGTGAGCATGAGTTCGAAGCCGATGCGCAGGTTGCGGTTGCGGGCCTCCTTCCATTCCGTATCCGGGCCTGGGTCGAGGAGGGTCACCAGGTCGCCGTAATGGGCGGTGAGGGGGATGCTGGCGCGGAAGACACGCGGCCCCACGCAATCCAGGACGATGTCGGCCCCCCGGCCTCCGGTCAGTTCCGTGACCGCCCCGGCGAGATCCTGGTCACGGTAGCGGATCACCTCGTCCGCCCCCAGGTCACGCACGAATCCCGCCTTGGCCTCGTCGCTGACGTTGGCCAGCACCCGGCATCCGGCCAGCTTGGCCAACTGCACCGCCACGTGACCGACGCCGCCGGCCGCGCCATGGATCAGCACGGTCTTGTCCGGCTCCATGCAGGCGCGGTCGTAGAGGGCCTCCCAGGCGGTGATGAGGACCAGGGGGGCGGCCGCGGCCTGAGGATAGTCGATGCCCTCGGGCAGGGGCTGGGCGACGTCCTCGTCCACCAGGGTATATTGGGCGTAACAACCGGGCTCGCGGCCGAGGCCGCCGTTGCAGAACCAGACCCGGTCGCCGGGGCGGAAGCGGGTCACCGCGCCGCCCGTCTCCACCACCTCCCCGGCCCCGTCCAGGCCGAGGATGGCGGGCAGGGCGTCGGCAAAGAACAGGCCGCGGGCGCGCAGCTTGGTATCCACCGGGTTCAGCCCGGCGGCGTGCAGGCGCACCTTGACCTGGTTGGGGTGTTCGATGCGGGGTTCCGGGATCTCGCCCGGTTGCAGGACCTCGGGGCCACCGACGGCGGTCATGAGCATGGCGTGCATGGGTTCCTCCCGACTCGTACAGGAGGGTACAGTATATATCCGTCACGAGATTTCCGTCCCTCGGTCCGTAGCCGGCACTTCCTTTTGCGGTGCGTCGTCACGGCGTTGCTGCGGGGTGCAACCCGCCGAGCGCGCCCGCAAGCGCCCTGGCGCGCCCACGAACGAACAAGAGATCACGACTCGCTCGCTGAGGTCCACCGCTCGTCTGACCCGATCACGTCGGCCCGGCGGCGTCTCTGGATCGGTTCGGCAAGGCCCTGGGCCGGAACTGGCTGCGTGGAGTGGAGGCCCGCCGGCGCGTGTGGGGGCCGGCGGATGGAGACCAGGCGACTGGCCGGGAGAGGGGCCGGGGCGCCGCGTAGATGTGCATCCGCCTTTGCTTTGTTTCGCTTACCTCGCCGCTTCCGCAGGAGGCGGCCTATTGCCCATACTATGGGCATGGCCTGGCGAACGTGCGGCTCCATGGGCAGAGGGGGTGCGGGCCGGATACGCTTGTTACCAGTGCATGAAGCGACGGCTTCAGCCCACGAAAGGTGCGGGTAGCGGCGTTAGTCCGCCGCCGCCACCCAGGTCAGGAGGGTCCGGCGGTCCAGTTTGCCGAGCCGGCCTTGCGGCAGGGCCGGGATGCGCATCACCTCGCGGGGCCGCTGATGGGGCGGCAGGCGATCCCGCGCCCAGGCGAGCAGGGCGGCGGCATCGATATCCCCCTCTACCACGGCCACGAGCCTTTGCCCCCAACGGGGGTCGGGGCGGGCGCTCAGGGCCACCCCGCCGATTCCGGGGAACCCGGCCAGTACCCGCTCCACTTCCAGTGGATGGACGTTGCGTCCGCCGGTGACGAGCAGGTCGTCGGCGCGGCCGAGGATGTGCAGGCGGCCAGCCTCGTCCAGGCGGGCGAGATCGCCGGTGCGGAACCAGCCCTCTGCGTCCCGTTCGAGGGTGGAGGGGATCTGGGGGGCGCGCAACCAGAGGCGGCCCTCCTCGATTCGCACCGCCATGCCGTCCAGTGGCCGGCCCACCCGGCCGGCGGGCCAGGGGGCCTCGCCGGGAGGCTCGCAGGCCACCAGGGAGGCGGCCTCGGTGAGGCCGTAGCTGGGACACAGGGGCCAGCCGCGGGCCGTCGCCCGGCGCATGAGCCCGGGGTCCAGGGGGCCGCCGCCCACCAGTACACGGCGCAGCCGGGGTGGAGGCGCGGGTGACCGTTCCAGCAGCGGTGGCAGCATGGCCGGGACCAGGGAGAGATGGCTCACGGGGTGGGTGGCCAGATCCCGGGCCACCCGTCCCGGATCGAAGCGGGGATGCGCCAGGACCCCGGCACCGGCCCAGGCCGCGCGGTAGAGGATGGCCATGCCGCCGATGTGGTACAGGGGCAGGCAGAGGAGCCAGAGGTCGCCGCGGCCGAGGCCCAGGCGCCGGTTCGCGGCCGCGGCCATGGCCGCGAGGCTGGCCGTATCCAGAGAGATGAGCCTGGGCCGTCCCTCGCTGCCGCTGGTGGCCATGAGCAGGGGGGGCAGGTCCGCGGTCGCCGGGGCCGGCGCCTCTCCCGGGGGCCCCGGCCTCGCCCCGGCGCGCGCCATCAGGGCCGCGCGCGTCCGGGAGGGGAGGTCCGGCGCCAGGGGCATGAAGGGGCGTCCAAGCCGCGCGGCCAGGCGCCAGGCGGCGAGGATCTCCCGGTTGTCGCCGCTGACACAGGCCAGGGGCGGGCGCATCTCAGGGCCGGCGTGGGAAGCGGGCGAAGTCCGGCTCGCGTTTCTCCAGGAAGGCGTCGCGTCCCTCGTGGGCCTCGGGGGTCATGTAGAACAGGCCGGTGGCGTTGCCGGCCAGTTCCTGGAGACCGGCCAGGCCGTCGCTGTCGGCGTTGAAACCGGCCTTGATGAGGCGCAGGGCGGTGGGTGAGTGGCGCAGGATGCGGCGGCACCAGTCCAGGGTCTCGGCCTCCAGGCGCGCCAGCGGCACCACGGCGTTCACCAGGCCCATCTCCAGGGCCTCCCGGGCATCGTACTGGCGGCACAGGAACCAGATCTCCTTGGCCTTCTTGAGGCCCACGCAGCGGGCCAGGATCCCCACCCCGAGGCCGGCGTCGAAGCTGCCCACGCGCGGACCGGTCTGGCCGAAGCGGGCGTTGTCCGCGGCGATGCTGAGGTCGCAGACCAGATGCAGCACGTGGCCGCCGCCGATGGCGTAGCCGGCGATCATGGCGATCACGGGCTTGGGCAGGCGGCGGATCTGCATCTGCAGGTCGAGGACGTTGAGGTACGGCGTGCCCGTCTCATCCCGGTATCCGCCCGCGTCGTCGCGGACCTTCTGGTCGCCCCCGGCGCAGAAGGCCCGGTCGCCCGTACCGGTGAGGACGATCACCCCGATCCGCGGGTCGAGATGGGCGCGCCGGAAGGCGTCTGAGAGTTCCCGCACCGTCTCGGGACGGAAGGCGTTGTGCACCTCGGGCCGGTCGATGGCGATCCGGGCGATGCCTTCGGCCCATTCGTAGCGCACGTCCCGGTAGGGTCGCTCGGGGTCGCGCCGCCAGTCCATGTCAGCGGTTCACCTGCGTGGCCAGGCGCACGTTGCGGGCCACCAGGCCGTCGTTCTTCTGCTCGCTGGGCTCGATATAGAACTCCAGCACCTCCCGCCGCAGCAGGGCCTCTTCATTCACCTCGTCGGCCAGTTCGTTGGCATGGCAGAACACGCCGACATAGGGCGAGTCGGGATCGCGGGGGTCGGTGACCCAGAGATTGCCGTCGATCCGTTTGAGGAAACGGAGAAAGCCGTAGCCCTTGTCGGTGAACCACTTGGAGCACACCCCGCGCACGCAGGAGCCGGGCGCCCCCCATTCGTTGCGCGGTTCGTAGTAGATGGGCAGCAGATCGGGTACGACGTATCCGGAATAGAAGTTGTCCACCTGCCGTTGCAGGCGCTTGGAGATGTTCTTGAAGGCCAGGAGTTCCACCCGGCAACCCCGGTTCTGCAAGGCGTTGACCAGTTCCAGGAAGTCGCCGTCACCGGTCACCAGGAGGATCTCGTCGAGGTTGTCGGCCTGGAGCATGGCCTCCACCGCCAGGTCGAGATCCGAGTTGGCCTTGATGGCCACATTGCCCTCGTCGTCGGTGAAGCGCCGACTCTGTTTGACGATGATCTTCCAGCCATAGTCACGGATGCCTTGCTGGAAGGCATAGGAGCGGCGGGCGTACTCGGGGTCGTCGCGCCCGCGCTCGGGGTCGAAGGCCATATAGGTGTTGAGGCGCAACAGGGTACCGCCGTTGCGGGCGGCGAAACGGCGCAGCACGTCATAACGCATCTGATAGCCGCCGTTGAACTTGATGTTTTCGGCGTCTACGAACACGCCGACGCGGATGGATGAATTCAAGCCTGGGAACTCCGTAGAGTGTCGTGGGGGGCGGTTCGAGCGTATGAACCTATCATTGCGGAACCTGCGGAAAAACCACAAATTCTACCGCGACTCGATGAAAGGATGAAGGGTGTGGGCTGCGTCACTCACTGAATGCGCGGCTGCCCCAGGCGGGGGAGGGAATAAGGCGGCGGGGCGAAGATGCACCGATCGTGGTCTTTGAACACGGTATGCTTGTTGGGGCCGGGCTGGACGTCGCCTTGGCGGTGACAGGCCTCCCGGCGCAGGCATTACAGGCCACGAGCAGACAGCGGATAGCGGTGTCTGAGGATGTCACGGGGGGCGCGAAGCCGTGGTGATTCGGCCACTGGCACACGTGAATATCTCCGTCCTCCGGTCTGTAGACGCCACCTCCCTGCGCTGCTCCCTGCCAGTGCGGCGGCGCCCCCCGCACCCCTGGGCGGTGTGGCGAGTGTCCACCATAGGCCCCGCCTCGCCCGGGGGTGCGAGGAATATCCTCGAAACACGATATATTCGCGTGCAACGGGTATAAATTCGCTATGATTCCTTGGCCAATGCCTTGTTGCGCACCCCACATCCCGTCCAGGGCTGGGGCGATGCTCGACCGGACCCGCATCACCCCCAGCGTGACCCTTGCATCCGTTGTTCGGGGCTGGGGTGAGGGAGCCGCCGTCTCTTCAGCCGGTCTTCTGGCAGCAGGCCGTTGAAAACCGGAGTTTTTCGACCGGCCGCGTGGGGTGGGCGGATGTGCTGTCCCTTTCGACGGCGGTAAGCGGCCGAAAATGAAGGGGCTGGGACGTCGTATCTCTCGGTTCCGTGCTTGGGAGAGCGCGTAAAGGACGTTTGCAACGTCCTGCGAGCGATCAGGGGCTTGCCCACAACGCGGCCCGCGCGAGATGTAAGGAGCGGCACATGGCATGTTCGATCTTTCGATTCAGGAGGCAGACTGGAGTGGGTAGCATGGGAGAAATCGCCATTCTCGGGGGCACGGGTTTCGTGGGCAGGCATCTGTGCGCCCGTCTGACCACGGCCGGCTATGCCTGCCGGGTATTGAGCCGGCGTCCCGAAAGGCACAGGGCGCTCAAGGTCCTCCCCCGGTTGCGGCTGGTCGCGGTCGATCCCTTCGCGCCGGACCGGCTGGCCCAGGCACTGGAAGGTTGTGATACGGTGATCAACCTCGTAGGGATCCTCAATCCGGTGGCGCAGGGCTTTCGCCAAGTCCATGTGGAGCTGGTGGAACGTCTGGTGGAGACCGCTTCGCAGGCAGGGGTGCGCCGTCTTCTGCATATGAGTGCATTGAACGCCAGTGCCGCCGAAGGCGGTAGCGCCTATCTGCGCACCAAGGGAGAGGGCGAAAACCTGGCCCACGTGCGGGGTCATGCGCGCATGGCGGTGACCAGCTTCCGGCCCTCGGTGATCTTCGGCCCCGGCGACGGCCTCTTCAACCGTTTCGCTGGTCTGTTACGCTGGGCCCCCGGGATACTGCCCCTGGCCTGCCCCGAGGCCCGTTTCCAACCGGTCTACGTGGGCGACGTGGCCGAGGCCATGGTGCGTGCCCTGTCGCTGCGGGAGACCTGGGACCGCCGCCTGGACCTGTGTGGACCGCGGGTATACAGTCTGCGTGAACTGGTGGCCTATACGGCCGATCTCCTTGGGCGGCGGGTGCACATTCTCGGTCTGGGCCCGGCCGCCTCACGCTGGCAGGCGCGGATTCTCGGGATGCTACCCGGAGCACCCTTCACCCTGGACAACTACCTGTCCATGCAGACGCCGAGCGTCTGTGGGAACAACGACCTCGCCCTCCTGGGGATCCGGCCCCAGGCAGTGGAGGCGGTGGTGCCCCTGTATCTGCGGAGGGGACAGGCCGCCGCCAAGCTATAGCGAACAGTCTCGCGCCAGGGGCGAAGTGGGACGATCAGCCGGCTGTTTGCTCTCCGGCTCGCCCAAGGCCGGCACTGCCTGCAATCGTTACATCATCAAGGACCTTCGACCATGAAAAGCGCAAGAATCCTCACCACATTCGTCCTCCTGGCCTTCTCTCTGCCGCTGTGGGCCGGCAACGCCCTGGTGGATATGCTCACCAGCCAACTCGGGGTCACCCCCCAACAGGCCAGTGGTGGTGCCGCGGCCTTGCTCGGTGCCGCCAAACCCAACCTCGGCGGTGGCGACTACAGCCGCCTGATCCAGGGTGCGCCGGCCCTCGGCGCCCTGGGGTCTGCGGCGCCTGCCGCCGCGGCGGTCACCGGTCGGCCCGCATCCACGGGCTCCGGTTGGGGGAACATGGTGAACAGCGCCTCCTCCCTGCTGGGTGGTCAGGGCACCACCCTGGGCGCGGCCGCCGGTCTGGCCAAGACCTTCGATGGACTGGGCCTCAGTCCCGACATGGTGGGCAAGTTCGCCAAGGTGACCTACGACTATATAAGCCAGAGCGGGGGCGTGGGGCTCGCCAGCCTGTTCAAGGGCGCCCTGCCGTTTGGGTTCTGAACGTCCCCTGACCGGGGTCTTCGGAGGGACGTTCGATCCCATCCATCTGGGGCATCTGCGGTCTGCACTGGAGGTCAGGGAGACCCTGGCCATGGACGAGGTGCGCTTCGTACCGCTCGCGGGGGCGGTCCATCGCGGGCCACCCCGTGCCCCGGCGGAACTGCGTTGGAGGCTGCTGCGGGCGGCCCTGGCGGGGCAGCCGGGGTTCGTTGCGGACGACCTCGAGTTGCGCCGCGGCGGCCCCTCCTACACCCTGGATACCCTGCGCGACCTGCGCGCCCGGTACCCGCGGCGGACCTTCTGCCTGCTCTTGGGGGCCGACGCCATGGAGGGTTTCCTCGGTTGGCACCGGCCCCTGGAGATCCTGGAACTCGCCCACCTAGTGGTGATGCGCCGGCCCGGCGTCGAGCTGGGGCGCGATCCGGCGGTGCGCCGCCTGCAATCGGAACGCGCGGGCCGTGCGCAGGATCTGCGCCGGGTTCGGGCCGGGCGAATCCTGGGGGTGGAGGTGACCCAGCTCGCCATCAGCGCCACCGATATCCGGGCACGTCTGGCGGCGGGCCGGAGCATCCGCTATCTGGTGCCCGAGGCGGTGGCGGAGATGATCGAGACCGGGGCCTTGTACCGCCGAGGGCCGGGTCCGATCATCGCCACCCCGCCATGATCTCTATGGCCGTGCGGTTCATCTCCCGTGCCCGCTGCGGGCTCGCCGCCTCGGTATAGGCCCGCAGCTCGGGGGCGTTCCCCGAGGGGCGCAGGTGGAGGACATCGCCGTCGATGAAGGTGATGCGCACCCCGTCGGTGAGGTCGATGTCCTGTACCCGCCCGAAGGCCTTACCGAAGGCGGCCTCCACCGCCGCCTTGTCGGCGGCGGGGTCGCCGCTGGCGAAGGCGGCCAGGCGCTCGCGGGCCAGCTCCTGGGGGAAGGCCTTGATGCGGTCCGAGGCGGTGAAGCGTTGTGGGAGATCGGCGGCCAGGCCGGAGACGGCGGTGTCGCGCGCACGGGCCAGGAGGAGGATGGCGAGGGCGACGATGGTGGCATCGCGGGTGGGTAGCGGGGGCAGTTCGCGGTCCTGGTGACGGATGGCGGTGGCGGTGAGGAAACCGCCGTTGGCCTCGTAGCCCACCACCGGGGCGAGGCCTTCCTGAACCAGGCGCTGCATCCCCTCGATCACGTAGGGTGAGCCGATACGGGTGCGCAACACCCGCGGGAACCAGCCGGAGCGTTCCAGGGCACTGTTGCTGCTCACCGGGGTCACCACCCCCTGAGCGCCCAGATAACGGGCACAGAGGATACCGGCGATGTCGCCGCGCAGCCATTCGCCCCGTTCGTCCGAGACCAGGGGCCGATCGCCGTCGCCGTCGGTGGAGACCAGGCAGTCGAAGGCGCCGTCGCCGGCCCATCGGCGGGCCAGGTCCACGTCCTCGGGACGGATGGCCTCGGTATCCACGGGGATGAAGACCTCGGAACGGCCCAGGCGGGTCACCTCGGCGCCGAGGCCGGTGAGGATCTCGTAGAGGGCCTCGCGGGCCACGCTGGAGTGTTCGTACAGGCCGATGCGGGCACCGGCCAGACAGTCGCGGGGAAAGAACTCCAGGTAGCGGGCGAGGTAGGCCTCGTAGGCCTCGCGGGTCGCGGGCGGGAGGCCGGGGTCCACGCCTGCGGCGAAGGCGCCGTCAGGGGTGAACAGATCCTTGGGCAGGGTCACCGTACGGGCGCGGATGGCGGCCTCGTCCGCCTTCAGGATCTCGCCGTCGGGGCGGTTGAACTTGATGCCGTTGCGGTCGTCGGGGATGTGGCTGCCGGTGACCATGAGGCTGGGGATGTCCTGGCGCAGGCCGTAGTTGGCCAGGGTCGGGGTGGGGATGTCACCGCAGTTCAGCGGCTCGAACCCCTGGTCGCGGACCGCCCGCGCGCAGGCGGCGAGGATCCGCGGGGAGCTGGGGCGGTAGTCGCCGGCCAGGGCGACGCGGCCGCCGGGGCGGGCGAGGCCCGCCGCTTGCATGTGGCCGAGGAAGCCCGCGGTGTAGGCATAGCACACTGCATCGGTCATGTCGGCGGCGAGGCCGCGTGCGCCGCTGGTGCCGAAGCCGACCCCGGATTGCTCCATGAGATCGCCGATGACGAGGGTACCGCTGGTTTGCATGGGTTGGGTCTCCTGGGCGGGAAGGGTGAGAGGGATTCTAACCCGATTCATGCGTTCATCCGGCTGGCATCTTCATCGGCCCGTCCGCCGGCCGGGTGGGAAAGGCGCCTGCGACAGGGCCTTCACGCCCAACGCTAAGACGTATGGCCCGACATAGGGGAGAGTCCTTGGCGACCGGGTCCGGGAGGAGGCCCAGGTAGGCGGAATCACACTGGGCCGAGGCGGTGGAATCAGGTAGTCTCCGCCAGGGAGATGTCCTTCAGCACCCGCCCCTGCATCAACAGGTGCCCCCTGTGGCGTCCCACCCCTTCCTCGCTGTACTCGAAGCCGTAGACCCGCAGCCAGTAGAGCCCGTTCGGGCCCCAGCCGGGGCGCAGGTTGCGCAGGGCGACGGTCTGGTCGAGGAACTGGACGCCATGGCGCAGGCAGAAATCCTTACAGTAGGCCGTCGCCGCCTCGCGGGTGCGGAGGCTGTCCACCCAGAACAGGACCGCGGCGCCGATCGCCAGGGTGATGAAGAGCGCGTCTTGACCGGACATGAGCAAAGAGGAGTGTCCTCGATGGGAACGTTGCACGTGATTGTAGGGGATATCACCCGCCTGGAGGTGGAGGCCATCGTCAACGCCGCCAATTCCAGCCTCTTGGGGGGCGGTGGTGTGGATGGCGCCATCCACCGCGCCGCCGGGCCTGAGCTGCTGGAATATTGCCGCGGCCTGGGGGGCTGTCCCACCGGTGAGGCGCGCATCACGCCCGGTTTCGGGCTGCCGGCGCGTTGGGTCATTCACACCGTGGGGCCGGTGTGGCGTGGTGGCGCCGAAGGAGAAGAGGAGGCCTTGCGTTCGGCCTACACGCATTCCCTCGCCCTGGCCCGCGACAAGGGCCTCCGCAGCATCGCCTTTCCGGCTGTCTCCACCGGTGTCTATCGCTTCCCCAAACGCCTGGCGGCGGAGATCGCCCTGGATGCCTTCCGGACCTGGCGTGAGCAGTTCGACCGTATCATCGCCTGCTGTTTCCGGGAGGCGGACGCCCGGATCTACCTCGGCCTCTGCCCGGAGTGTGTGGATCACCTCTGAGCGGCGTCGCCACTCCGCGCGGCACCCCGGATTCCACTGCGCTCCATCCGGGCTACGGGCTGGGTAGTTCCTCGGGACGCGCCAGGGGCGGCAGACAGCGCCCGTTCACGCACAGGTAGGCCACCGCCGCGCCGCGCGGGGTATAGCCCCGTAGGGCCGGCGGCAGGTCGTCCGTCTCGGGCGGAATGAGCAGGGACAGGCGGTGCGGGTTGTAGGTCCGCCGCAGGCCCTCACGCCATTGCGGCGCCGTTTCCCGCTCGGCACGCACCACCAGGAGTTCGGGCGGCTCCAGCCATTCCGCCAGGGCGAGCAGCAGGGCGCCGTGGGCGTGGGGGGTGGCCTCCATGGCGGACCAGGCGGCCTTCAAGGTCTGGGCGCCGGCCTCGATCAGCTCCGGCTCGGCGAGGATGTGGCCGAGACGCAGGAGGGCGCGTGCCGCCACCCCGTTGCCCGAGGGGGTGGAGTCGTCGCCCAGGGGCTTGGGGCGCTGGATCAGGCGTTCGTGATCGTCGGCGGTGAAGAAGAAGCCGCCGGCCGGGTCCCGGAAACGGGTCAGCAGTCGGCCGGCGAGGGCCCGCGCCCAGGTCAGGTCGCGTGTACGCCAGCGCAGTTGCAGCATCTCCAGGAGGGCCTCCAGGAGGAAGGCGTGGTCGTCGAGGAAACCCGGCACTCCGAGATGGCCCTCCTTCCAGGAGGCATACAGGCGCCCGTCCTGCCACAGGTGCTGGCGTAGAAAGTCCAACGCGGCCTCGGCCGTCTGCGCCGCCCCCGGGTCGTCGAGGAGGCGCGCACTGCGGGCCAGGCCGGTGATGGCCAGGGCGTTCCAGGCGGTGAGGACCTTTTCGTCACGCGCCGGACGGGGACGCGCCTCCCGGGCCTCGCGCAGGCGTTCCCGGGCCGCCTCCAGGACCTCTTCCGGCGCCCGCTCCGGGATCTCGCGCAGGTGCCAGCGACCCTCGAAATTGGCTGGACGGTCCAGGCCCCAGGCGGCCAGCAGGCCCGCGTCCGCCGTATCTCCCAGGACCTCCCTCACCTCTTCCGGTGTCCACAGGTAGAAGGCCCCCTCCCGCCCATCGCTGTCGGCGTCCAGGGTGGCATAGAGGCCACCTTCGGGGGACTGCATCTCGCGCCGTATCCAGGCCGCGGTCGCCAGGGCGCCGCGGCGGAAGTCCTCGTCTGCGGTGATTCGATGGGCCTCGGCGAGCAGGCCCAGGAGGGGTCCGTTGTCGTAGAGCATCTTCTCGAAGTGGGGGATCTCCCAGCGTCGGTCCACCGCATAACGGAAGAAGCCGCCCCCGATCTGGTCGTAGATACCGCCCCGGAGCATGGCCTTCAGGCTGGCCGAGGCGAGGGCCTGCAAGCCCTCGTCGGCCTGTCCCAGAAGAAACGCCAGATCGGTGGGATGGGGAAACTTGGGGGCGTCCCCGAAGCCACCGTAGCGGCGGTCGAAGGCCTCCTGAAGCCGTTGCCGCGCCCCTTGCAAGGGACGGGCGTCCAGTTCCCCCGGGATGTCGCCGGGGCGTTCCATGGCCGCCAGGGCCTCGGCCAGGGCGCGGCTCTGGGCGGCGATGTCCCCGCCCCGGGACTGCCAGGCCTCGGCCACCCGCTGGAGGAGGTCGGGAAAGGCGATCAGGCCATGGCGGGCCGCGGGTGGAAAGTAGGTGCCGGCGAAGAAGGGCATGAGGTCGCTGGGATCCAGGAAGACCGTGAGTGGCCAGCCGCCAGGGCGGCCGGTGAGCATCTGGTGGGCGGTCTGATAGACCCGGTCGAGGTCCGGCCGTTCCTCGCGGTCCACCTTGATGTTCACGAACAGGCGGTTCATCAGCTCCGCCGTGCCCGGGTCCTCGAAGGACTCGTGGGCCATGACGTGGCACCAGTGGCAGGCGGAGTAGCCGATGGAGAGCAGGATCGGGCGGCCTTCGCGGCGTGCCGAGGCCAGGGCCTCCTCACTCCAGGGCCACCAGTCCACCGGATTGTGGGCGTGTTGGCGCAGGTAGGGGCTGGTGCTCCGGGCAAGGCGGTTGCTGGGCATGGGTGATCGACCGTAGGCAAAAGGTCAGGGTGCCCTGCCCGCAAGGCCGGTTCAACCCCCGGTTCCGAGGGGTCGGCCCCGGGGTGGGCGCCTGATCGAGCGTCCTGCCGGACCCTGGCCGACGGCAAGGCCGGTGGCTGCGGGCACCACCGGCCTCCCTGCCTCAGAGCAGATCGTAACCGCGCTCTTCGTGGAGGTTGATGTCCAGGCCCTGGACCTCCGCCTCCTCGTCTACCCGCAGGCCGGTGAGGGCATCCACCAGTTTGAGCACCCCCCAGGTGACGACCCCGGTGTAGACCACGGTGGCGAGCACCCCGACGGCCTGCACACCCAACTGGCCGGCCATGCTGGAGATGCCTTCGGCGAAGCCGTAACCGCTGAACACCCCCAGACCGGTGGCCGCGAACACCCCGGCGAGGAGGGTGCCCAACATGCCCCCGACCCCGTGGACGGGGAACACGTCCAGGGAGTCGTCGATCTTGAACACCCGCTTCACGGTCTGGGTGGCGGTGAAACAGACCCCGCCGGCGAGCAGTCCGATCAGCAGGGCGCCGCCGGGGCCGACGAAGCCGGAGGCCGGGGTGATGGTGCCGAGACCGGCCACCATGCCGGTGACCGCGCCCAGGACGCTGGGCTTGCCGAAACGCCACCATTCGATGGCGGACCACGCCAACACCCCGGCGGCGGCGGAGACGTGGGTCGCCACCATGGCCATGGCGGCGTTGCCGTCGGCGGCCAGGGCGCTGCCGGCGTTGAAGCCGAACCAGCCCACCCAGAGCATCCCGGCGCCGGTCACCGCCATGGTCAGGTTGTGGGGCGTCATCGGGGTCTGGGGGAAGCCCTTGCGCGGGCCGATCACCAGGGCGGCCACCAGGGAGGCCACGCCGGCGGTGATATGGACCACGGTGCCGCCGGCGAAGTCGTACAGGCCCATGTGCTGCAACCAGCCCCCGCCCCAGACCCAATGGGCCACTGGGATGTAGACCAGGAACAGCCAGATGGCCGAGAACAGGAGCATGGCCGAGAACTTCATGCGTTCGGCGAAGGCCCCGAGGATCAGCGCTGGGGTGATGATGGCAAAGGTCATCTGGAAGATGAAGAACAGGGACTCGGGGATGCTGCCCGAGAGGGTCTGGCGGCCGACACCCGCGAGCATGGCCTTGCTCAGATCGCCGATCCAGGCATTGCCTTCGGAGAAGGCCAGGCTGTAACCCGCCACCAGCCAGAGCACCGACACCACCCCGGCGATGGCGAAACACTGCATGAGCACAGAGAGGACGTTCTTGGCCCGTACCAGGCCGCCATAGAACAGGGCCAGGCCGGGCAGCGTCATGAACAGGACCAAGGCCGTGGCGGTGAGGATCCAGGCCGTGTCGGCGCCGTTGAGGGTGTCGGCGGCCAAGGCAGGGCTCGCCACAGAGAGGCTGGCGAAGGCCAGGGGCAGGGGGGAAATGCGCATGGGTGGCTCCAGGGTCGACGTCGATGGGGGCCTGCCGCCGGCAGAGGCGACCGGCGGGCAGAGAGACAACCCAGAAATTATACTCGTCATATGCGGTTTTTTCGTTTCTCGAGGTCGCCCCTCGCACCCCTGGGCGAGGCCCTGCCTGTGGCGGAAAAGACGGAAGCGGGGCGTGACGGGTGGTCACCCCACCGTCCAGGGGCGCGAGGGATGGCCGCAGTAGTGAGGAGTGGCGACAGGGAGGCACCCTTTACGGACCGGGCAGGAGGCCAGGGCCACGTCATCTAACACCCCAAGCTTCTGAGAGGCTGAGGTTCCTATTCGAGCGCTGGACTTTGTCTTCCGATCACGGTATAATCGCCCCCATGAACGAGGGGAAAGCCAGGAATTCCGTGGTGTTGTCCGACGTTCTGGTGCGCCCGATTCAGCCTCACGAGCGGGCTCGCTGGGATACGCTGATGCGCCGGCACCATTATCTGGGATTCAA
>Ga0256841_1000999_pt1 | contig 26342 bp, 19 predicted proteins | sample 356308metaG_FD_185971 | JGI IMG/M metagenome (GOLD analysis project Ga0256841, IMG submission 185971) | Hydrothermal vent microbial communities from Mid Atlantic Ridge, Atlantic Ocean - 356-308 | ecosystem: Environmental > Aquatic > Marine > Hydrothermal vents | place: Atlantic Ocean: Mid...
AATTCCAGCGGATTGAAGAGCTTGTATGACTTGACCTCTTTATCCTTGTGTTGGGCTGGTTCCTTCAGTATCCACTTCTCCTCGTTCTTCTCAGCGATCAGCGTTTGATGTTCATTTTTGAGGCGCAGGCGAACGACGTCGTCGCGATCGAAAGGAGCGGGCTTCTTATTCCGCAAGTTGAAGAGCGTAGTGTTGAGCTTATCGAACACATCTGTTCCCACCTTGAAGATGAGACGACGGCGGTTCGTCTTTCCGTAATAGTGATCGTCTTCTTTCTTGCCCAGCATGAGTTCGTACTCTTCCCCGCCTCCAGTGCGCAGTCGGGCGACGAGGGTGGGGCGATCCAGCCCATATTTCCTCAAGTCCTCGGCCTCCTCGGCCACGACTTCGGTCATGCGAGCGAAGGTGAGCTTGCTCAGGATGGAACTCACCTCGCTGGAATCGGCGGGCAGGGTGCGCGGGCGCTCCAATCGCCAGTCGTCTCCTTGCTTGACCAGGGCAAATCGTCCTCGTGGCGTCTCCAACTCCAGAGATTTGACTGCTGATCGCTCCACATCGAACAACGACTTATCGCGCAAATCAAACAGGGATTTATCCACACTGGAGAAGACATAGGTGGGGACGAGCGCGATCTCCGACTGATCGTCGATGCGAACATAGCGGTTGCCCCCGGTGAAATCCTCCGCGCCGAAGGCGAGTCGATGCTCCTGACCGTTCTTGAGTTTCACGGTGACGACGACCTTGGGCTCGTCCAACCCGTACGCGCTCAGCTTCCCATCCGATGGGGTGAATCGCCGATTCACCTCCGTGGTCGTCACGTTGCGAGCAATGGCATCGACCGAGTATTGCTCGGCCTTGGTGTGAACGGGCCGCGTGATGAACCAGGTGTCATCGCGTTTCTCGAAGGCGAGCGTCTGGTCCCCTCGATGGAGGGTGATCTCGACAATCTCCTTCTCATCGAAGGGGAAGATCTGTTTGGCCTTCTCCTCGGCCTCCTCGCGCTCTTTCCCGCCCTTGATTTCGTAGAAATAGACGAACGCGCCCAATCCTATCGCCGAGAGCAGCACGATGAGTGTACTCTTTCTCATAGCCTTCACCCGATGACGAGTCGTTGGATTGAAACAGCGTCGCGTCGCATCAGGCGGTTGACCGACGCCCTATCGACGCCTCCACCACACATAGATCCCGGCGATGATCACGAAACCCGGAAGTAAGACGAAGCTGAACCAGAATAGCCACTCTTGTTGACTGGCCGTCAGCGTGACGCGCCGATTCTTGGGACTCTTGGGTCGCACGGAAATGAGATCCTCATCCTCGGCCAACCAGTTAATGGCATTGAGAAACAGATCACCGTTGCGCTGCAATCCAATATACTGGTTGCTGGCAAAATCGGAATCGCCGATGACGACCAATCGCGCTTGTTTCTTCTCCACCTTCTTGGTCACCACGACGCCCAACGAGATGGGCCCCTTGGTATCCTTGCCCTCGTCGAATTTGACCTTGTTCCCCACCAGTTCCGTCTCCGCCCAGCTCTCTGGGGATGTTTTCAGCAACTCGGTGATCTGAACATCGGTGGGGGCATCATCGGCCCGCTTCACCGAGCGCGCCAGAGGGAAGAAGGTCATCGTATTGGCGAATCCCTTGGTGATGGGATGATCACCGTAATCGGTGACGAGCGGCACGGCGGGTCCGGTGCCGAACAGCCGCCCCACGCCGCTGACGTCGATGACGGTATCATCGCCGACGGCGACGCCCCATTTGTGCAGTAAATCGTCCATCTGCGGATTGGTGTCCGGGTCGAGAAGAAGCATCATCTTCCCGCCCCGATCGAGGAATTTGGTGAGCAATGAGACTTCCTGAGGGAAAAGCCCCTGCCGAGGACCGGCGACCACGGCGACGGTACAGTCGGATGGCACTTCGTTGGTCGACACCAGGTTGATCGTCTTCACCGTATAGTTTTCGCTCTCCAGTCCGCGTTTGACCGAGCTATATCCCTCTCCCCCCGTGTCGGCCAGCGACTTCTCGCCGTGTCCTTCAATGAAACAGACGGTTTTGGTCTCGTCGCGCGTGACTTTCAGAATGGCGTTGGTGATGTCCTGCTCCTGAGCCTCTTCAATACGCTCGCGCTTCCCACCGGAAACGGCGATCATCTCACCCAGGCTCCGGATATTGTATTGTCGAGCGATCTCCGGCTTCTCTTGAGGATCGACCCATTGATATGTGATCCGCGGCGAGAGCGTCATATAGCTCTCCACCAGATCGTGCAGGTCCGGGTGGTCTTCCTTGTCGAAAACCATGATCGTCACATCGCGATCCAAGTGACTGACGACCTGGCGCGTTTGGTCGGAGAGGCTGTAGAGTTTCTCCTCGGTCAGATCGAATCGCTTGTTATGACGATATCCGAGAAAATTGAGCATGGCCAGGATGGCGATGACGGCGACCGAGACGACCATCGTATTGGCGCCCATCCTCGTCGAGCGGCGATGAAAATAGGCTCTGATGGCCGCGAAATTGGCCACTACGCTCACCACGACGCATACCGCTCCGGCGCCGATCATGGCCTTCTCCCACACGGTCCACAAATCGCGCACCGAATAACGGATCCCCCCCGAGATGAGCAGGGCCACGCCCAACCATCCGAGGAATTTGAAGAGTTCCCGTTTATTCACAGCCATAGGCTATGCTCTCCTCCAGCGTAAGGAATCGACCGATCGCAAGGTGAGAAAGACGCCCAGCACGATGAAGCTGGCGTAAAAGACGAGGCTCTTGGTGTCGATGATCCCTTTGGGGAAATTCTCGAACTGGCGCAAGATGGAAAGGTATTCCAACACCTGCGATCCCCGCGAGCCGGCGTCAATCACCCAGAGAATGAGGAATGCCCCAAAGGTGAGGAACGCCGCGACCACCTGGCTCTCGGTCAACGAGGAGATGAAATGACCGACCGCGATGAGCGTCGCTCCGAGCAACAGAATGCCCACATAGCCCGAAGCCGCCACAGCCAGAGGAGGACGAGGATCGCTATACCAATAGAGCGCCACCATGTAAAGGAGCGTTGGGGCCAACATGACGATGAACAGCGTCAACGTGGCCAGGAATTTCCCCCACACGATCTGAGAATCGGTCAGGGGCGAGGTCATCAGTAACTCCATAGTGCCGCGCTTCTTCTCCTCCGCATAAGATCCCATGGTCAACATGGGGATGAAGAACAAGATCATCGTACTGACCACGCCGAAGAAGCTTTGCATCACCTGCCCCGGCACGTCGAATTCCTGTGGCGGCATGCCGAATTGAGAGGCTCGCATCATCAGCATGAACGATTGTTGAACGAAGAAGTCGAGGATCCGACTGAAGAAGAAGCCAGCCAGAATGAGAAAAATGCCGATGACCGCATAGGCAATGGGCGAGACGAAGTAGAGCCCTAATTCCTTTCGATAGACAGCCCAGATATTCTTCATCGACGCGCTTCCTCCTGCTGTGGTTGATCAGAGGCGACCGGCGAAGTTTCTTCCTCGGTGGTGAGCTTGAGGAAAATATCCTCGAGGCTCAAACTCACCGGCCTCAGCTCGTAGAGTTCGTAGCCGTTCTGCACGATTTTCGCCGCCAGCAAACTCCGGAGATCATGTCCCCGCTCGCTCTCCACCGTCACCGCGAGTCGATCGGCACTATCCAGTGGCTTGATCTCGATGTGTCGAATGTGATCGATGTCGCGCAAGATCCGTCGAAGTGCTTCCGCCTCGGCCTTGACCTCTAAGTGGACCATTTCGCCACCCTTGAGCTGAATGGTCAGATTCTCCGGTGTATCCTCGGCCACCAGCCGTCCTTCATTGATGATGACGACCCGGTCGCAGGTCATGCTCACTTCGGGCAGGATATGCGTGGACAGAATGATCGTATGTTCGCCCGCTAGACTCTTGATCAATCGGCGGACTTCGATGATCTGCTTGGGATCGAGTCCGACCGTGGGCTCGTCTAAGATGATCACCTCGGGATTGTGCACCAGCGCTTGCGCCAGACCAACGCGCTGACGATAGCCGCGCGAGAGCTTCCTGATCAACATATGGCGATGGTCCTCGACGCGACACATTTCCATGGCGCGATGGACCAGCTCGCGCCGCTGACGAGAAGGAACATTCTTGATTCGGGCGACGAAATCCAAATAGCCCTCCACGGTCATCTCCGGATAGAGAGGCGGATTCTCCGGGAGGTAGCCGATCCGCCGGCGAACCTCCATGGATTCGTCGAGCACATCGAAACCGGCCACTTTGACCGTCCCGCTGGTGGGCGGCATGAAGCAGGTGATGATCCGCATTGTGGTCGTCTTTCCGGCCCCATTCGGTCCGAGAAATCCGAGAATCTCGCCCTTCTTGACGTCGAATGAAATGTTATCTACCGCCCGGATATGGCCGTAGTCTTTGGTCAAGTTCTGTACCTCGATCACGGTCCCGCCTCCTTTCCCATCGGAGAAACCAGAAACCGGGAACGAGAGCCCCCAAGAGCCCAGGCCATTTCGAAGCCCGATCCTGGTTTCACTCTCAAGCTCTCAGCCCAGTTCCATTACGTCTGTGTCTCAGGATTCGCGAACAGGCGGTAATTCTAGCCTAAGAGCGCATGTTCGGCAATGGTCTCACCCGCCTCAATCGTCTCCCGCCGGGGCGATGGACTCGCGGCGGATAGCGTGCTCATGCGCTTTTCCTGGCGGCACGAGGAAGGCGCTCAGGAGCGCCAACCCCGCGATGATGAGACCGACCAGGAAGACTCCCCGCAGGGCATCGGCGAGAGCGCCTTGAACCATGGTCAGAATTTCCCGGGGCAATCGAGCTCGGGCGAGTGGATCGATGAGGGCATCCGGGTGTTGCAATAATCGAACTGCTTCATGAGCCATGGGCTGAGAAGCCGATTGGGCTTGAGCGACATGCGTCTGCATGCGTAGGGCCATCACCGTGCCCATGATAGCCACGCCGATGGCGCCTCCCACTACGCGAAAGAACTGAGTGGCGGAAGTGGCGATGCCTAATTGCTGGCGCTCGACAGAATTTTGTACGCCGATGAGTAACGTGACCATCGAGAGTCCCATGCCCATGCCGATGAGAACCATATTCAAGTAGATCAGCGCCCATGAGGCCTCGGGGCTCAACTGATTGAGAACAATGAATCCGGCCAGCAACGACGTCATGCCGGCGATGACCAAAGGGCGATACCCCACGACCAGCAACAGCCGACTCCCGATGACCGAAAACGATGTCCAGCCGAGCGTCAGAGGAACCAGAACGCTTCCGGCTCGGGTGGCATTCGTCCCGATGACGCCTTGGACGAACAGCGGAATGAACGAAATGGAGCCAAACATGGCCATGCCCGCCAGTAACCCGTTCAACGCCGCGGCCCGAAACATCCGATTGTGCCGGAACAGAGAAAAAGGAATGATCGGTTCGGGAGCGTTCCGCTCACAGGAAACGAACACCACCAGCAACAGGAAGCCGGCCCCGACCAATCCCATGATGAATGGAGAGGTCCACGCATATTGCCGTCCGCCGGCCATGAGGGCCAGCAAGAACAACACGATCGCCCCGGCGAAGCTGGCCGCTCCTTTGACGTCAACCTGTACCTGCCGTCCCACCGGTGGCTCCCGGAGCGTCAGGCCGATGAGCAGGGCGGCGGCTATGCCGAAGGGGACGTTGAAATAGAACACCCAGCGCCAGGAGATATGATCGGTGATGAGTCCGCCGACGAGCGGGCCGACGATACTGGCAATGCCCCACACGCCACTGAACAAGCCCTGCATCTTGGCGCGCTCGGCCAACGAATACACATCGCCGATGATGGTCATTCCCAACGGCAACAAGGCTCCGGCACCCAGACCCTGAATGGCGCGAAAGCCGATCAGTTCTTTCATGGACCCCGATTGACCGCAGAGCGCCGAGCCGAGCAAAAACAATCCCACCCCGAGGAGGTAAAACCTCCGCCGACCATAGAGATCGGAGAGCTTCCCCCACACGGGCATGGTCACCGTCGAGGTCAACAGGTAGATGGAAAACACCCAGGAGTATATCTCGATGCCACCCAATCGCGCGACGACGGTGGGCATGGCCGTCCCCACCACCGTAGCCTCCAGAGCGCCCAGGAACATGCCGGTCATGATGCCCAGTGTGACCAACCGCCGTTGCCTGGGCGGCAGGTGCACCGGCGCCGTGAACATGGCTGTCGGTGCGCGCTCTGGTGCAGCTCGATCTGGCTCGATCGTCTCCCGTTTGATCATACCTCTCATCCTTAACGACGAGCGCGAAACGTGAGAAGGTACTGAAAGAGGGCGATGTTGTCAAATGATCCCCATCCTCATCGAGCAAGATGCTCTCTTCGCGGTCGACAAAAGAGAACGGCGTTGTCCAATGATCCTCCCTCGACGATCGGTGAGATGTCACCACTCATCCGAAGGGCGTCGGCTGACAGTCGCGTCCTCTTCGTGATACAATACGGCGCGCGATGAGGAACACGACTCGACAGGATCGCCCGGCACACCTGATGCTCGGCGAGCGCGGAGAGCGATTCGCGCTGGAATATGTGAAACATCGCCATGGCTATCGGATTGTGGCGCGCAATTTCTCCACCCCATTAGGCCGAAATCGACGAGGCGCTCCCATCAGGGGCGAAATTGATATCATCGCCTATGATGGGGACACGCTGGCGTTCGTCGAAGTCAAGGCGCGTCTCTCCGAAGCCATTGCCACGGCCGCGGCGGCCGTGGATCGCTCCAAGCAGCGAACCGTAGCCCGTACGGCGCGCGTCTACCGACGCCTCATGCATCTGGATGGGGTGAACTATCGATTCGATCTGGTCACCGTCGTTTTCGACAGAGGGACTTCTCCGAGAATCACCCTCCATAAAGGCTATTTCACCGAGCGGCCGATGAATCCCTCCAGCGACCCGATCTCCTAGAGCTCATTCGGGGAAGAATACCGCCATCCGCTTGACGGTCATCCGCTCGAGTTGCTAGTTTAATCCATTGTCCATTCGCCATCGATGGAAGGAATAGAATCGAGAGAGAGAACATCAGGAAGCTCATGGACGGATTGCACGAGGAAGAAGTTTTAGGGAAAGCCTACGATGCGCGGCTGATGCGCCGGTTGATGACCTATCTGAAGCCGCATCGTCTCATCATCTTCGGGGCGGTGGGGGTGATTCTTCTTTACTCCGTCGTTGAACTCGCCGGACCGGCGTTGACGGTCATCACGGTTGATCTGTTCATCAAGCCAGAATCCGCAGCGCCGATCAGTTCTCTTTCCCGCGTGGCCCAGGAGCTCATGGAAGCGCTCGACATCCGGCCGAGTCGTCTCACGGGGTTGCATATGGCTGGCGTCGTCTATCTGCTCATGCTCCTCGTGGGATTCTTCCTCTATTACTCGCAAACCGTCCTCGTTCAAACGCTCGGCCAGCGGGTGATGTACGATCTGCGGGAGCAAATTTTCGGTCATCTGCAGCGACTGGATATCGCTTTTTTCGACCGCCATCCGGTGGGGCGCTTGATGACCCGGTTGACCACCGATGTGGACGCGCTGAACGAACTCTTCACCGCCGGCGTGGTGGCCGTCTTCCAGGATGTCTTCGCGTTGGTGGGCATCATCGCGCTCATGTTCTACATTAATTGGAAGCTGGCCCTCGTCGCTTTCCTAGTCATCCCTCTACTGGTGGCGGTCACACTCTGGTTCAAGATCAATGCTCGAGCGGCTTATCGGAAGGTCCGCGCCCGAATCGCTCGTATCAACGCGTTCTTGCAAGAGCATATCACCGGCATGGCCACGGTTCAGCTCTTCAATCGCGAACCCATCGCCGCCGAGGAATTCGACAGGATTAATGCCGATTATCGCCGGGCGAACATCGAGTCGATCTTCTATTACGCCGTCTTCTTCCCGGCAGTGGAACTGATCAGCGCCATCGGCATCGGTCTGATCATCTGGTACGGAGGCGGCCAGGTGCTCCGGGAGGAATTGAGTATTGGCGCGCTGATCGGCTTCATTCAACTCTCTCAGCGATTCTTCCGCCCGATCAGCGATCTCAGCGAGAAGTACAACATCCTGCAAGCGGCGATGGCTTCATCCGAGCGCATTTTCAAACTCCTGGATACGCCGGTGGAGATCACCTCACCACCCAACGCCTTCCGTCCCCCCGAGGTTCGAGGACACATCGAATTCCGTCACGTGTGGTTCGCCTATCGAGACGAGGAGTGGGTTCTCCGCGATATCTCATTCGAGGTTCGGCCAGGGGAACGAATCGCCATCGTCGGACACACGGGAGCGGGCAAAACGACGATCACCAATCTGCTGTTGAGGTTCTACGACGTTCAAAAGGGGCAGATCCTGCTCGATGGCGTGGATATCCGCCAGTGGGATGTGGAGCAGTTGCGTCGCGCGTTCGCCATCGTGCTCCAGGACGTTTTCCTCTTCTCGGGCGACATTGAATTCAACATCCGGCTCGGCCAAGAGAGCATCGATCGGGCACGCATCGAGCGGGCGGCTCGCGAGGTCCATGCCGATGAGTTCATCCGGCAATTGCCCGGCGGGTACCACGAACCGGTCAAGGAACGAGGAGCGACGCTCTCCACCGGACAGAAACAGCTCATCGCTTTCGCGCGCGCCCTGGCGTTCGATCCCCCGATCTTGATCCTCGATGAAGCGACATCCAATATCGACACGCAGACGGAGGGGCTCATCCAGGACGCGCTGGAGCGTTTGTTAACCGGTCGAACGAGTTTGATCATCGCCCATCGGCTATCGACCATCCAACATGCCGATCGCATTCTGGTTCTCCATAAGGGTCGCTTGCGGGAGATGGGAACGCACGAGGAACTCCTGAAGCAAAGAGGGATCTACTATCGGCTCTATCAGTTGCAATACAGAGACCAGGAGGCGGCGGTGGCCGGAGATTGAGTATGGAGCGCGTGTGCTCAATGATGCGGTCGGATAGATGAGAGCGCGAAGGGAGAAAGACGACGCGATCCGACGGATGCACGTTTCAGAAGGAGAGGGCTAAAAACCTATGCCAACAATCCCTCACATGTTCGTTGCCCTTCTCCCGCTCCTGTTCGTTCAACTTTTTCTCTATCGGCGGAGCGTCCGAGCCGTAGCGAAGAGCCAATGGAGAGGACGCGTGCGGGCGCTCGGGATCACTGCATTGAAAGGCCTTTTCATCACCATGAACCTGCTGTTCATCGGCGTCGGTCTCATCGTCCTCAGCCGGGTCGCTCTGTCGCCTCGGATGTCTCCCGCCATCTGGGAAACGCTCTCCTCTTCCCTCCTCTACCCGCTGGCGGCCTGGCAAGCGGGATCAGTGGGGAGTTTCGTGGTCATCGTGTTCATGGATGCGCTGAAGCTTCTTTCCTCTCGACGCGGCTCGCAGGCTGACCCTCTCCTCCCGGCGCCGGGGCGAAGCTCGCGACGCCGGTTCATCAGGCAACTCAGCCGCAGTTTGGCTTTGGCTCCATTCGGTGTCTCCGCCTACGGGGTGTATGTGGCCAGCCGAGCGTTCGAGATCGAACGCGTTGTGGTGTCCTGGCCGCGCATCCCGGACGGCTTGCGTGGTCTCACCATCGTCCAGTTGACCGACATCCACGTGGGACCCTTCATGAGCGAGTGGCGACTGGAAGAGTATGCGCACATCGTCAATCGATTAGAACCGGATCTCATTGTCATCACCGGAGATTTCGTCTCCTCGTCTAACCGCTACGTGGCACCGGCGATCCGCGCCCTCTCGTCGCTTCGCGCGCGGTTGGGCGTCTTCGGCACGATCGGCAATCACGAACACTACACGGACTCCATCTCGCCGCTCATCGATGGGTTCTCGCGCCATAACATGAAAATCCTGCTCAACGAAAGCGTTCATCTGGACGTCGATGGCGTCAAACTTCACCTCGTCGGCATTGATTATCTCCCCTCCACCGCCGCCGGTTTCGATGAGGTCGCTCACGGTCTCATCGCGGATGGACCCACAATTCTCCTCTCCCATCAACCCAATGTTTTTCCTCGGGCCGCCGAGCGCGGCATCGATCTGACGCTGGCCGGACACACTCATGGAGGGCAGATCGTCCTCGATGTCCTGGGCGTGAAGATCTCTCCGGTCTCTTTGCGAACGCCGTATGTCGCCGGATTATTTCATCTCGGCGACTCCCGGCTCTATGTGAGTCGGGGCCTGGGAACGACGGGCCCGCCGGTGCGCGTGAACGCACCTCCGGAAATCACGCATATGACGCTCGGCTGAACGCGGTCAATGATCATGGAGAGAAGTATCGTCGCGCAGATTCGTCTCTATTACGACGTGCACGTCCCGATTGGATACGATCGACGCCGGTCGTATCCACTGCTCATCGCCCTTCACGGGTATGGCGGTAATAAGACATCGATGATGCGGCTGGCCCGCCGCGTCAATGACCGAGACTGGTTCATCGTGTCATTACAAGGCCCCTATCCCTTCATGCTGTCACCGGACGAGAGCGCTCAAGGGCCGAAGACGGGCTTTGGATGGGCAGCTCGATACAAGCATGAGGATTCCGTCTCGCTCCATCACCGGGCTTTGCTCGATGTGATCGATGATGTGGCTGCCGAATACTCGCTCGACCGAGCGCGCGTGTTTCTCATGGGATTCTCTCAAGCGGTGGCGCTCAATTATCGCTTCGTGTTCACGCACACCAATCTCATCCGCGGCGCGATCGGCGTTTGTGGCGGCATTCCCGGTGACCGCGATGAGAAACGATATCATCCGAGTGAAACGGATGTCCTTCATATCGCGACGACCGAGGATGAGTTCTACGATCTGAAGCGGGTCAAGACGTTCATCCCTTGGCTCGAACGGCACGCCCGGTCGGTGGAGCTGAGGGTCTATCGCGGACGCCATGTCTTTCCCCGCCGGTCGCTCGGCGACATCAACCGATGGATAAGTGAGCGTCTATGAAATCACATTGGCGCGCCCGCTGACGCTTCCCCGATGTCGGTTCAGCAGAACCGGGAGCGTCGTCCCCATCGAATCGGAGAGGAGGAGCGATATGATGCGATTTCACGAACACCTCCTTCAACAAGCCGAACCGATCTGGAAAGCGATGCTCGGTCACCGCTTCCTGGCCGAAACGGCGGCCGGAACGATCTCGACCGAGGCGTTCGCCAACTGGATGAAACAGGATTATCTCTTCGTGAGAGAAGCCGTGCCCTTTCTCTCCATTCTGTCGGCCAAGGCGCCAGCGGCGTTGAGGGAACCGCTCTGTGAGGCGCTGGGCGCGCTACACGACGAACTGGCTTTATTTGAACGCCTGGCTCGAGAGCATCACGTCTCGCTCGATGGCGTGCGGATGGCGCCCACCTGCCACGCCTATGTCCAGTTCTTGCTGGCCACGGCTTATGGACGCTCGTTTCCCGAGGGGTTCACCGTCCTTTATGGAGCGGAGAAGGCGTATTTGGACTCCTGGACCTGGGTCAAAGAGCAAGGGCGAAGAACGAGTCCCTGGCAAGCGTTCATCGATAACTGGACGAGCGCAGCCTTCCGTCGCTACGTCGATTGGCTCGCCGAGACGCTCGATCATCTCGCCCGAGAGGTCTCACCATCGATGCGCCACGCCATGACCGAACTGTTTTTGCTCACCGGCCAATATGAAGTGCTCTTCTGGGAAATGGCGGCGACCGGGGAATCCTGGCCGGTGGAGCTGTAGGCTCACCTCTCGCGCGGACTCATTCGGTCGCCTGAAGTTTGCGGGCCACCCGCTCGACTTCGGACCAGACGCGCAACAGATTCTCGCCACAAATCTTTTTGATGTCCTCGTCCGAATAGCCTTTCTTCAACAACTCGTAGATGAGATTCGGGTAATCCGAGACATCCTCCAATCCCGTGGGCAGCGAGTCCCCCACCCCATCGAAGTCGGAGCCCAATCCCACATGGTCTACGCCCACCAACTGGACGACGTGATCAATATGAGCCACCACGTCCTTGATATCGGCGTGTTTGATGGGATGTTCCGCCTGATATTTCTTGATGTAGGCCTCCGCGGCCGGCTCACCGAATTTCAGGTGATGAGCGTCGAGATACCGGGCGATCTCTTTCCGGGCGGCTTCCGATTTCCTCCGATACGCGTCGTCGAGAAATGAGGAACCGAAATTGATCTGGATGACTCCGCCCTTAGCGGCCAGCAGTTTGATCATCTCGTCGCTCATATTCCGCTCCCAGCCGGGCGTGAAGTAGCGACACGACGAGTGCGAGGCGATGACCGGCGCTCGGGTCAACTTCATCACCTGATAGAAAGCATCATCAGAGATGTGGGAGACATCGATCATGATCCCCAGCCGATTCATCTCGGCCACGACCTGTTTGCCGAACGGACTCAGTCCGTGCCACTTCCGCTCCGGGTCATAAGATGAATCGCAAATGTGGTTGTTCTTCGAATGAGTGAGCGTGATGTAGCGGATTCCACGATCATAAAAATGTTTCAGGTTCTCCAGCTTTCCCTCGATGGGCGCGCCATTCTCCATGCCCAGGGCGAGTAAGATCTTTCCCTTCCCGGCCTGGGCTCGGACATCGGCAACCGAGGTGACGATGGCGAACTTATCCGGCCAGTCGGTGGTGAACTTTTCCACCATATTGATGAGCTGATCGGCGAACTTTTTCGCTCCACCCGTCCGCTGATACGACGCCGGAATATAAATGGACATGAAGGCGACATCGAGGCCTCCTTCTCTCGCTCGCGGGTAGTCGAAGTTCCCCCCTTCGGTGCGCACCGAGATGTCTTCCCATTTGTTCGTCAGCCGATAGGGCACATCAATATGTGTGTCGACGATGATATAATCCTGAGCCAACGTCTTCGCCTTGGCGCGAAGGTCGGCATCGGTCGGCGCCTTCGTCTGGGACGTCATCCCGACGCTCTGCTGGCCAACCAGCACTCCACACGCTATGAACAATGCCAATGCGACTCGTGAGGCAATCGATCTCATCTTCATTCCTCCCCTACGGTGAATTTTTCTCTTCAAAACGACCTCTTCCCCGTCAACATATCTTTGAACATCACCCAGTCGCCTATCAAGCTATACAGCGGATGTTTGAACGTGGCTGGTTTGTTCCTCTCGAAGAAAAAATGTCCCGCCCAAGCGAAACCGTATCCGACCACCGGCAATGCGAGCAGCATCTCCCACTTCCCAATGATGAGCGCAACCGACAGGATGACGAGCACGAGCGCGCTCCCGATGAAATGGAGACGACGGCACTGGGAATGACGGTGTTCGGCAAGGTAATCGGGATAGAACTCGGCGAAGTTCTTGTATCTCTTGTTCATCTTTGCTGGCAACTATTGTAGATGATGCGAGCCGTTCATGGCCACATCGAAGATCAACGGAACGAGCGAATCGGCTCTCCTTTCACCAACGATCGATCGGCGAACGTGTCTTTCACCATCCCATTCATGTGAGCGTAGGCTCACCCCTTCTCTTCTCTTCGCTCGACGCCGTTTGCTCATCCACACGGTGCCTGGGGCCAAGGCAACCTGTCCAGATCGACATTCCCGCCGGAGAGGACGATGCCCACGCGTTGCCCGGCAAGATCGACCTTCCGTTCCAGCAGGGCGGCCACAGGTACGGCGGCCGATGGCTCGATGATGATCTTCATGCGCTCCCAGACGAGGCGCATCGCGGCAACGATAGCCTCTTCGCCCACTGTCACGATGCGGTCAACATGCTCTTTGATGATCGCGAAGGTCAGATCCCCGAGCGAGGCGCGCAAGCCATCGGCGATGGTTCTGGGTTGATGGCAGGGGATGCGTCGCCCGGCACGCAACGATCTGAAGGCATCATCGGCTCCGGCCGGCTCGACGCCGATGATCCGCGTACCCGGGGAGAGCTCGGCGACGACGATGGCCGTTCCACTGATGAGCCCTCCGCCCCCCACCGGCACCATGAGGCTATCCAGATGCGGGACTTCCTGGATGAACTCCAGGGCGACGGTTCCTTGTCCGGCAATCACCCGGCGGTCGTTGTAGGGATGCACGACCGTCGCTCCCGTCTCTTTGACGACCTCGGCCAATGTCGCTTCGCGTGAAGCCAACGTCGGTTCACAGAAAATGATGTGACCGCCATATTCAGCCACAGCAGCCCTTTTCACCCGGGCAGCGTCTTTGGGCATAACGATGAGCGCGCGAATACCTCGCGTCCGCGCAGCCAGAGCCAGCGCCGCCGCATGATTGCCAGACGAATGAGTCGCCACTCCTCTGGCCGCTTCCTCGTCGGAAAGCGTGAGGACAGCATGACACGCGCCCCGAAATTTGAATGCGCCGACTTTCTGAAAATTCTCGCACTTGAAGAACAGATGAGCGCCGATCATCCGATTGAGGCTCGCTGACGTCAGCACGGGCGTCCGATGAGCATAGGGTCGAATGCGCTCGGCCGCCTGTCGAATGTCTCGAAGCGTGGGCGCGTCCATGGAGATGATCAATATACGCGAGCCATGGATCGACATCAAGCCTCATCGAGGGGCCGGGATGGTCCCCGGAGTCGGGCTTTGCTGGAGCGGCGGATCACGCTCTCGATGCTCCCGGTCGAAAACTCGTCGGCATCCCGTTCACTCATGTTACGTTATTGAGCCAGATTGTTCACCGCTGATGAAGGTGAGGGCCCGATATTCGGACCAGTATTCCCCCCTCTCATTGAACGCGATGAACCCCACGTGGCCTCCGGAGCCCGGCATCTCCAGGAAGAGGTAAGGGTTGGCCTCGGCTTCTTCCCGGGGAAAACAAGAGGCGGTCAGCAGCGGATCATTCCGAGCATTCACGATCAATGTGGGGATGCGAATAGAAGGGAGGAATTGCCGACTGCTGCACTTGCGCCAATAGTCCTCCGCACTCTGAAAGCCATGAATCGGCGCGGTATAGCGATCGTCGAACTCCTTGAACGTCTTGATCCCACGAAGACCATCATCGCTGATCAGCTCGGGCATGAGCTGAGCTTTCACCCTGATCTTCTCGCACAGCGAGTGGAGGAAGTATCGGAGATAGAGGCGATTGGATGGCCGCGTCAACTTCCACGCCACCGATTCCAGATCGCAGGGCACGGAGATGGCCACCGCTTTCCGAATGCGCCGATCGACCCGATCGCCCCATTCGCCGAGGTACTTCAATGTGATATTCCCGCCCAGACTGAATCCGATGAGCACGACCTCCCTGTATGAGCGTTGTGAGAGGACATGTCTCACCACCGTATGGAGGTCATCGGTCGCTCCACTGTGATACGAACGGAGCTTTCTGTTCGGCTCGCCGCTGCAGCCGCGATAATTCCAGGCCAGCGCATCCCACCCTCGCCGATTCAACGCTCTCACCATGCCCAACATGTATGGTCGCTGCGTGTTCCCCTCCAATCCATGGGAGAGAATCGCCAGTCGATGCGATCCCACCGGCGACCAATCGAGATCCAGAAAATCTCCATCCGGCGTGTCAATGCGTTCTCGCTGGTAGACGACTCCTCGCACTTTGCGGAACAGCGTTGGGAAGAGCGTCTGGACATGTCCGTTAGAGAATCCCAAGGGCGGCGTGTAGGTGGAGGGAACAATGAGCGGCATGAGTCTCACCTCCCAAAGCGAACGTGAATGATGGAGATCCGATCGATGAATGTCGTCTGGCGAGCAGTCCGCCAAGCTTCGCTCCGTCCTCACGGGCCGTATCTTCGCCACTCGCTTTGCCTCTCCGGCGCTGGCGCTCTCCCACGATTCGATGGGCGACCAACAGTCGGGGCGCGTTCCTATGGACGACCGACGTCTCTCATCGATGACCGATGATGGCTTAGGAATGAACGCCGGTCACCGGAGCCGCAGGTTCATCACTCCCCGATGATTTTCACCAGCACGCGTTTTCGACGGCGCCCGTCGAACTCGCCATAGAAGATCTGTTCCCAGGGACCGAAATCGAGCTTCCCGTTGGTCACCGCCACCACGACTTCGCGCCCCATGATCTGGCGCTTCATGTGAGCATCGGCGTTGTCCTCGCCGGTATCATTATGTCGATATTGATCGATGGGCTCGTGCGGCGCCAATCGCTCCAACCACTCGGCGTAATCGCGATGCAGCCCGGGTTCATCGTCATTAATGAATACCGACGCCGTGATATGCATGGCGTTCACCAGCACGAATCCTTCCTTGATCCCGCTTTCCCGCAAGCATTCTTCAACCTGCGGTGTGATGTTGATGAAAGCGACGCGGGTCGGCGTGTTGAACCAGAGTTCTTTCCGATAACTTTTCATGGTCACATCCCTCCCTCATTGTTTTTCAATCGCGTCTGGATGATGACCTCGGAACGAAGCGTTCGATGGACGGGGCATTTATCGGCGATGTCCAACAGGCGTTCTCGCTCAAGGTCTCCCAATCGACCAATGAGTTCGATGACGCGCTCGATGTCATCGACCTTTCCGCTTTCGGTCTCGCACTCCCGGCAATCCACGGCATGAATTTTCCGATGACTCAGTGTGATGAGAATCGATTCTAACGGCCAGCCCTTGCGATCGGCATACATGCGAAGGGTGATCGACGTACACGCTCCCAGCGCAGCCAGGAGATAATCGTAAGGTGTCGGCCCCATACCAGACCCTCCCGCGGACACCGGTTCATCGGCGATGAGCGCGTGTCCGCCGGCCAGGATTTCTGTGAGATAACCACTCTCGCCGGTGCGCACGACGACGTGATTCCCGGCCGGGGCAGACAGGGATGCGCTTTCTGAAGGACTCTCGATGTATTTCCGCGACCATGCCGCAATGAGCGCACCGACATAAGCAGCATCGCGCTCGTCAGAGAGCAGGTGATCGGCTCGATCGAGAGAGATGAAACTCTTCGGATGTTTTGCCGCTTGAAAGATCCGGGCCGCATTTTCGATCCCCACAATGGTATCCACCGGCGAATGAAGCACCAGAAGCGCTCGTCGCAGATTTCGAATCGTCTCCTCCATGCGCGTGCGCTCAAGATCGTCGAGGAAATGCTTCTTGATCCTGAACGTTCGACCGGCCAGCACGATGTCAGCCTCGCCTCGAGCGTCGATGGTCTCCCGAGTGCGGCCTAACAGTCGGATGACGTGCGAGGGATCGGCCGGCGCGCCAATAGTAACCACGGCCAGCGCCGACGGAATCTGTGCCGCCGCCTGTAACACGGCCGCTCCACCTAACGAATGGCCGACCAGGAGCTTGGGGGCCTCGAATTCAGCGCCGAGGAACTCGGCGGCCGCGATGAGATCAGCAACGTTAGAGGAGAAGTTCGTGTCGGCGAACTCGCCTTCGCTCTCGCCGAGGCCGGTGAAGTCGAATCTCAAGACGGCTATTCGCTCTCTGGTCAACGCGCGACTGATATGGGAGATGGCTTTGAGATTCTTATTGCAGGTGAAACAATGAGCAAACAGAGCATAGGCGAGGGGCGGCCCCACCAATGGGACGTCCAGCCGGGCACTGAGTCGCTGGCCCGATGCGCCCGGAATCGAAAGCTTCTCAGATCGCATGTTCGTTCCTCCTCTCACGTTCTCCGACCTCGACGATCCAATCGACGCATGCTCTCGGCTCGATGGGGAGCCGTACCCCAGAGTTTACCGTATGAACGGGCGGCGCTTCTAGTCACCCCCGAGCGAAGTGAGGTAAAATGGCCCACCGTATGACCTTCGATGAACTCATGAACCGATGGACGTGGCGTCCTCTTCCCCATTGTCCCGGTCGGTATAGACTGATTGGCGTCGATCGGTTCACGCCTCTGTCACAACTCCTCGGCCCTGACGTCCCCATTCATCGCTTTCGCGTTGCGACGGCGAGGGATCTCGTTCTCATCGTTCCACTCGATCGAGGAGGCCTCATCTCCTATCAGCGAGCCGATGGGAGCTTTGTTCATACTCTGAACACGCCAGAAGGATTCGCGCGTAAGCTCGCGCAACTTGGTATCCCACAACCAGGTGTTGGATCGGAAAGCGCACGTCGAGATCGAACATCGAACCAGGATACGAGCCGGTGCGCATGAGGGCGCGGTGCATCGACCGTGACGCGCATGGACATCACGGTGTTCGTCTCCAGGCGACGCTCAAGCTCCGCATTTCTGATGCTCTGGGACGCCTCATCAGCGCTCTTCTCCGTCTCGCAGATGATCGTGTCCCCGAGGGCTCAGCGGGAGGAGCCGTCCCTGATGTTCCAGGTACATGTGATGCGGTTGATCGGTGATCTCTCCGATGAGTGTAATAGGAAAGGCATTGAATCGAGCCCTCAACGATTCGATGGCGGCTAACCGCTCTTTCGGGACGGTGAACAACAGTTCGTAATCCTCGCCGCCGTGGAGCGCCCTCTCCAGTTCGTCTCCCTCACATTCGTCGGGCACGGGATGGAGTATCGGGAGCCGCTCGCTGTTGATGACCGCGCCGACGTCACTGGCCCGACAAATGTGAAACAGATCGGTCGATAACCCATCACTCAGGTCGATGGCCGCGCTGGCCAGTTGATCCTCAGCCAGCGCCCGTCCGATCTCCAATCGAGGTACGGGCTGAAGATGGGCCAGGATGAGGCGTCGCTGCAATGGCGGGAGATGGGGCGCATATCGATAGCCCCGTTCGAGCAATTGTAATCCCATGGCGGCCAGACCCAATTGTCCAGTGACGAAGATCAGGTCGCCCGGCCGAGCGCCATCGCGCCGCAGGATCTTTCCCGCCGGACACTCACCAACGATGGTGAGCGTGAGCGTGAGGCCGTCTCCCGACGCCGCCACGTCACCACCGATGAGAACGACCTGGTGAGCATCGGCCAGCGCCATCATCCCATCCAGCATGTCATCGATGAACGAAGAGGGCAGATTGCGAGGCAGCATGAGCGACAGCAGAGCAAAGCGGGGTACCCCTCCCATGGCGGCTATATCGCTCAAATTCACAGCCAGCGCCTTGTGCCCGAGCAGGTGCGCGGGAGTGTATGCGCGCCGGAAATGAACATTCTCGATTTGCGAGTCGATGGAGAGGAGCCACCATTGGCGGGCGCTCTTGCGGATGACAGCGGCATCATCGCCAATACCCACGATGAGATCGCCAGACGCACGCCCGACCAGTGCCGCAATGCGCTCAATGAGTTCGGCTTCACCGGGCATAGATTCATTCTCGTGTGTCGCTCAGGCCATGTCAATTCAGCGGATGGAGCTTCCCCAACCACCGACGATGGGCGCCTGACCCGTGGCTTCCCTTCTCCGGACAGAATTCCACACCAGCTCCCGCCGGCGCGGGCTCTATTTGGTGCGCACTGGATCGGGCGGGCGCGCCGGCAACTTCTTGGGATTCTTACGGATCATTTTCATGACCTCTTGGATCGCTCGTTCCAGTTGTGGATCTCGGCCCTCGATCAACGCCCGAGGATCATTCTCCACGACGATGTCGGGATCAACCCCATGTCCCTCGATGATCCACTGCCCGTCGGGAGAAGCGAAACCGAATTCGGGAACGAAGACGGCCCCCCCGTCGATCAGCGGCCCGTGACTGGTGATGCCGATGACGCCGCCCCAGGAGCGTTTGCCGATGAGAGGCCCCAATCCCGCCTGCCTGAACATCGCCGGAAAGATGTCGCCGTCAGAGGCGGAATTCTCGTTGAGCAGACACACCATCGGCCCATAGAACACTTGGGCGGGATAAGTGGTGGCGTCCTCCCGCGTTCGCGAAAAACTCACCGCCAGGAGCACCCGTCGCAAGCGTTCGATGAGCATTTGTGAGACGTTTCCACCACCGTTATAGCGCACATCGACGATCAACCCCTGCTTGCGGATCTGCCCATAGAACCATTTGATGAATTCGCGGATGCCGTTGGCGCCCATATCGGGAATGTGGATGTAGGCGACCTGCCCATTGGTCAACTGGGACACTTTTTCCCGATTGTGCGTCACCCAATCCAGATAGATGAGGTTCACCTCGCTGGTGATGGGCTTATAGGTGACCTGGCGGGCGCCTTCCATCGTCGGCGTGGCGTTCACCGTCAATTGAACCGGGCGATCCGCCTTATGGAGAAGCAATCGGTAGGGATTATCGTTAGCCCGGAGTTCTACGCCATCGATGGCCAGGACATAGTCGCCTTCTTTGATATCAACGCCGATTTCGGTGAGCGGAGCGCGATAGCGATCCTCTTCGTTCTGTCCCGTGAAGATCTTGGCGATGCGATAGCGCCCAGAGGCCTCATCCAGCTCGAAGCGGGCGCCGGGTAAGGCCACCTTGGGACGAGGCGGGATCTTATAATCTCCACCGGCAATATAGGCGTGCGAGACGTTCAACTCGGCGATCATCTCGCCGATGACGTAATTGAGATCGGATCGATGAGCGACGTACCGGAGTAACGGTCGATACTGCTCGCGTAGTGCCTCCCAATCGTATCCATGCATGTTCTTGACGTAGAAGAAATCGCGGAACCGCCGCCACACCTCATTGAAAATCTGCGTCCATTCCTCGGCGGGCACGCGATCCACCATCAGGCCTCGAGTGGAGACCTTCTTCTTCGAGCCCTTCCCCTTGGGAGAGGCGTCATAGAGGTAGTAGGCCTGACCTTGGCGCACCAGGACTTTCGTTCCATCCGAGGAGAGGGCATATCCGGAGACGTCCTCGGCCAGTGTCGTCTCTTTCCGATCCTCGAGCGAGAAGATGCGCAGCTCGGATTTCTTATCGCTCGAACGACCGTAATAGAAAGGCGTGCCCCGGACATAGAGGAGATGGCCTTTGTTGGCCGACAAGCCGTAATAGTTATCCGCGTCGACCGGCACGCGCGCCACTCGTTGAGCGAGGCCGTCGAAATCGATGGTGATATATTTTTGCTCTTCTTGCTCGGCCTCTTTTTGCGGTTCGGATGGCGTCTTCCCTCCGCCTTTCTTTTCCTTCGTCTCTTTCTTCTCGATGGTGACTTCATCGCTCTCGGGCGGGAACGGATGCTTCACGTCTTTGCGCAAAGCGAGCGCATAGATATACGTCTCTCGATCGACGACGTAATTCCACTCGAATGATCCGATCTGTGGCGCGAACTCTCGATCGCTGAGGTAATAGAGATAATTGCCCTCCGGATCCCAGGCGGGATTGAATTCGTTGAAGTACTCGCCGGTGATGCGACGCACCTGGCCATCGGCGACGCTCCAGATGTAGATTGACCGGAAGCCATTGGCATCACTCAGCGAGAATGCCAGATATCCACCATGCGGCGACCAGGTGTAGTCGCGGACCTGACCGCGCCGCTCATCGGCGATCTGAATCAGTTTCCGGTCTTTCACCGTCAGCACATAGAGCTTTCCGTCCTTATCGCTGAAGGCGAGGCGCTGACCATCGGGCGCCCATTCGGGGGCATAGCGCATAGCGTGCCCACCGTCGGTGAGCTGCTCCGGTTCACCCGAACCATCCTGATTGATGAGATAGATTTCATCTTCGCCATCGCGATCGGAGACGAAGGCGATTTTCGATCCATCGGGCGACCATCGCGCCCATTTATCGTGAGCCCCGGACGAATCAGTCAGATTGCGCGTCGGTCCTTTCTCAATTGGCGCTGTGAACACATCCCCTCGCGCGACGAACAGAGCGCGTTCCCCTTTAGGGCTGAGCGAGAAATCCTCGATGAACCGGGCCGCCGAAACGCGAGACGGCCGCATGGCCACACCATCATTGGGCACGTAGATGGAGAGTCGTCGAGGCGTGTTGGTTCTCGTATCCAGTACATACAACTCCCCATTCAGTTCGTAGACGATCTGCCCGTTCTCACCACGACTGGGCCAGCGCACGTCCCACTGACGGTAGTGGGTGATCTGCCGAACTCGCCTGGTTCGCAGGTCATACACATAGAGATTCAACTTGCCGTCCCGATCGGAAGCGAAATAAATCTTATTGCCGATCCACATGGGATCGCGTTCGGTGCGCGGATGGCGAGTGATGCGCTCGGCCGCGAGCCTCTGAAGATCGAAAATGAAAAGATCCTGCGCCCATCCGCCTTGATAGCGCTTCCAGGTGCGGAAGTCGCGGAACAGCGGCGAATAGACGATGCGCCGTCCGTCGGGCGAATAATCGCCGGCACCCGACGTGGGCATGGGGAGGGGTTCGGGCAATCCCCCCTCTAATCGGACGAGGTAGAGCCGACTCTGACTCAATGACCAGCCATCGCGCATCGAGCGGAACAAGATGGCTTTTCCATCAGGCGTCCAGCCATAGACCTGATTATCGTAGCCCCAACGGGGCGGCAGCGGTCCACGCGCCGGATAATACGTCAATCGCTTGGGAATGCCGCCCGTGCTGGGAATGACGTACACCTGCTCGTCACCATCATACTGACCGGTGAAGGCGATCCACTTCCCATCGGGCGAGAATTTGGGAAACAGTTCCTGCCCCTCGTGAGCCGTCAAGCGCATGGCCGTTCCCCCGGATGAGGAGACGATCCACAAATCGCCGGCATAACAAAAGACGACCCGGTCGCCATGAATATCGGGGAATCGCAACAGCTTGGTCTGCGCCGAGGCGAAGCTCGTCCCCACAAAGAGAAACAGCAGACAGGCCACAAAACGAAGTCGCGGAATCCATCGATGGCGAATCATAAGCGACCCTCCTTCCTGTGAATTGAGACCACACGAACACGGCGAGGCAGAATTGTTCATATCGCGTCCGCCGATGTCAAGAGATCCTCTCCGATGAGATACGAGAGGGAAACCGAAGGACGCCGACGGCGCGCCCGAACGTCAGTCCTCTATGCTCGCCGGCTTTGAGCGAACAATATCTCAATCGGCCTTGAGCGAACACTGCCTGAACTCCGCGCTTCCCTCTCTCCGCCTCGATCATCGCGCCCTTGTAAAGTGTGGTGCGAGAGAGCCTCACGCGCCCATCCCCCAAGAGCCCATGTTCGTCTCTTCGGCATGGCGCGTCAGGCCATGAGTGACATTGATGAAAATGAGGTGGCACACGCTGTCAGCGTGCGCGACTTCATTATGCAATCTTCGGGGCGCGTCTTGCACATGGACGATTCTCCCGGAAACAGGTGAAGCATCAACTCGCGATTCATCACCCTCATTCGTTCGGTGCAACCTGTGGGACTGCCAGCGACTCCCGAGACAGGCAACTCGAGGTACCATCCTGCGCTCCATCACACCCATCCTTCATCGTGAGCCCGCGCCCCCATGAGCGACTCATCAATTCCGGACATTCCGACCATCCACCTGACCACCCGTTGACTATCGCACCTCTCGTGAGCGGGCGATCTGGTTGAGTCGGGCGACGGCCACCTCATTTGGGCCGCTCGGCGATGCGTTGAATGTCGGCCAGCGCCCGTCGCGCCGCGACCGTCAAATTAGCGTCGGCATCTTGGGCCAGGATGGCCTTGAGCGCTTCCACGGCATCGCGCACGTGAAGCCGCCCGAGCATCTGGATGGCGAGCTGTTGCAATGAGTAGACCGGCGAGTGCAGCAGCCCGATGAGCGTGCGATGGAGTTCCTCATCGTCCGGGGCACACGCCTCCCAGGCCAATAATGCCGCTTGTCGCACGCCTTGATTGTACGCACGACCGGTGTATGGTCTGATCTCGGCGACCAGTCGTCGATCTTTCAACTCCTTGAACGCTTGCAAACAGGCGATGGTGATTTCGTCATACCAGGCCTTGCGGCCGAGTTGTCGTTTGATGATCTCGGGGTCAATCCGGGGATTCATCCTGGCCAGCGTCACGATGGCCGCCCCTACGACATCGGTATGAGGATCGCGCGCGATGACTTCTTTGAGCCGGCTTTCTGCCGTCGATGATCCCCATTTCCCCAATGCCAGGACGGCCGCCTTTCGGACGCGATAATCCGCCGATTGGAGAGCTCGCGAAATGGCGTGCTCGGCGGCTTCGGTGCGCACGGATCCGAGCTGAAACGCCGCCTCTGCGCGCACTCCCCAGAACCCGGGTTCGGTGATGAGTTGCATCAGCGCAGTGACCGTCCGCTCATCGGTCGGATATCGGGTGGCCAGTTGCCGAATGGCGCGCAATCGACCGGGCACGGCATCATGCTGAGCCTGATAAATGAGTTCGTCGATGTCCTTGAGGAAACGAATCTCGGCCACCAGATCGCCTTCGCCGTCGAAGCTCACCATCAACGGCTTCTGCTCGCAGGGGAAGACGAACTGCTCCTGCGCCTTCCTGATCCACACGTGCTCCTTCCAGGTTCTGGAAGGAGTGGCCACAGTGATAGTCGCCGGAAGCGTGAACAGGCCCTGCCCTTTCACCTGCGGTTGCACTTGTTTCACCGTGAGGTCGATGAGCTTCGCCTCGGCCAGATACCGGTAGCTGACTTCCAATTGCGGATGACCGGCGCCGGTGACCCACTGATTGAAGAACCATTCCAGATTCTTTCCGGTCGATTCTTCGATGGCGATTTTCAGATCGTGACTATCCACGTTGGCAAACTGGTGGGCGCGAATATAGTCCCTGAGCGCCCGGAAAAATAGCTCATCGCCGAGGACGCGCCGGAGCATGTGGAGCACGGCCGCGCCCTTCAGATAGGTGTGTGCCGTGTTATAGATCTCATTGGGGGCATCGAAGCGGTGATATTCGAGCGGGCGGATGATGTGTTCGTTTCTGACATACTGGAAGTAATGTTTCTTGGCCAGCTCGACGTCGAAGAGGAGCTGATCGTGTCCCTGCGATTCCTCATCCCAGAGCATCATGCAGTAGCTGGCGAAGCTCTCGTTGAGCCAGATGTAACTCAAATTCCGGCAGGTGAGGTTATCGCCAAACCAATGATGGGCGAGCTCGTGAGCGATGGTCGATTCCGCCGTCCAATCGGTCGTGTATTCAGTGAAACTGGGACTGAAATCCAGCGGAGCCGTTTCATCACGCAGGACGCTCGCCTGGTGACCGGTGACGGTGGTATGCTCCATAGCGCCGATGGCGTAATCGGGAACGGCGATCTGATCATATTTGTCCCAGGGATACAGGTATCCGAATCGGCTGGAGAAAAATTCCACCATGCGCGTTGTATTCCGAAATGCATAAGCGCCCTCTTTGAAGCGCCCGCGCGGCACCCAGAAATCGATGGGGATCGTCCCGAATGCCGGTGCGAGTTCCCCTTTCTCGAAATCGCCCACATAGAGGGCGATGAGGTAATTGGCGTGGGGCAGTCGCTCCAACCAGTGATACGTCTTCTGACCATCGGGGTGCGAACGGGTTTCGATGAGCCGACCGTTGGAGATGGCCACATAGGGCGGCGGGACGGTGATGAGCATCTCGGTAGAGAACTTGTCGTTGACGTCATTGTAGATGGGCAACCAATTGGCATGAAGTCCCCCCTCGCCATATGTGGTGACATAGTAACGCTCAGGATTCTCCGGATCGGGGCGAAAGTACATACCGGCCCGAGGTTGACACTCGTAGTACACAACGAGGGTCAATCGGTCATAAGGTCCCTTGGCCTCCGAGAGCGTGATCTCTAACGAATGCGGCGTCGTCCGGAAGGCGACGTCTCGCTTTCCCTCCTCGTCGGTCACTCGTTTGACATCGAGATGAATAGCATCCAAGGCCAACGACGACAGGCGACGCAGTGGTCGGAGCGTGATGGTCGATTTACCGAACACACGCCGGTCGGGGAAATCGAAAGAAATCTCGGCCTTGTAATGAATGATGTCATATTGGCGTTCACGATTGGTATGGTACGCGCCCTCGGGAAGCTTTTGCGCTCCACTCCACCCGGAGAGCGCCAGCACGATGAGGAGAATGAAGAGCGAACGATGCGGTCTTTTCATCATGTTCTCCTTCGAAAATGAGTGGCGCAAGCTGCCGGCTTGCGCTCCACCGCTTTCCTCTGCCTCAGCCCGCGAAGCCATGACCGACTCCTCTGAAAATCACCGCCGAGGACGCCGAGCAGGCGAAGAAAAGAGGCCCTGTGATCTTGACGATCCTGGCAGCTCCATTTTCCTGGTTCGTGGCCTATCGCAGCCCATGAGCGATCTCGGCAAGGTGTCTATCACAGCAAGGGAGGATTATATCTTTTTGGAGAGTCCGTCAAGGGAGAACGAGCGTGACTGGTTGCGAACGTGAATCTCGGAGTCCACCGAGATTTCGATCCCGGCGAATCGGTGCAGACACCGCCTTGAAGGCATAGGGACGAGAGGTGCGAATACGGGTATACACGAAACTATCCGCTTGATTCCCATCGTTGATCGGACGTGATCTTCCCAGGAATCTCTGCCTCGTCGAGTTTCGTTCATGCTTTGATGGTGAACTCGACCTGCCGAATGGCGCGCTGCCGAGACCGCCCCTCCGTCACCGTCACCCGCAACACATACTGACCCGGCACCAACCGCTCCAACGGCACCCGCCAACTCACCATCACCCCCTCTCCCCCCCTCACCTCCCGCCGCTCCTCCCTCCCCC
>Ga0256841_1001000_pt1 | contig 26334 bp, 39 predicted proteins | sample 356308metaG_FD_185971 | JGI IMG/M metagenome (GOLD analysis project Ga0256841, IMG submission 185971) | Hydrothermal vent microbial communities from Mid Atlantic Ridge, Atlantic Ocean - 356-308 | ecosystem: Environmental > Aquatic > Marine > Hydrothermal vents | place: Atlantic Ocean: Mid...
GTGTCCAAGGAAAAATTTGAACGTACGAAACCCCACGTGAACGTAGGCACGATTGGCCACGTGGACCATGGCAAGACGACGCTGACGGCGGCGATCACCAAGGTGATGGGCGAGAAGTTCGGCGGCGAAGCCAAGGCGTATGACCAGATCGACTCGGCGCCGGAAGAGAAGGCGCGGGGGATCACGATTGCCACGGCGCACGTGGAATACGAGTCGGACACGCGCCACTACGCGCACGTGGACTGCCCCGGGCACGCCGATTACGTGAAGAACATGATCACGGGTGCGGCACAGATGGACGGGGCCATCCTGGTGGTTTCCGCCGCGGACGGTCCCATGCCGCAGACCCGCGAGCACATCCTGCTGTCGCGCCAGGTGGGCGTACCGTACATCGTCGTGTACCTGAACAAGGCCGACATGGTGGACGACGAAGAGCTGCTGGAGCTGGTGGAGATGGAAGTGCGGGAGCTGCTGGACAGCTACGACTTCCCGGGCGACGACACCCCGGTGGTCATCGGCTCGGCCCTCAAGGCCCTGGAAGGCGACACCTCCGACATCGGTGTGCCGAGCATCGAGAAGTTGGTGGCGGCGATGGACGAATACATTCCGGAGCCGGAGCGCGCGATTGACGGCGACTTCCTGATGCCGGTGGAAGACGTGTTCTCGATTTCCGGTCGCGGCACCGTGGTGACCGGGCGAATCGAGCGCGGCATCGTCAAGGTGGGCGACGAAGTGGAGATCGTCGGCATCCGGCCGACCCAGAGCACCACCGTGACCGGGGTGGAGATGTTCCGCAAGCTGCTGGACGAAGGCCAGGCGGGCGACAACGTGGGCGTGCTGCTGCGCGGCACCAAGCGTGACGAAGTGGAGCGTGGCCAGGTGCTGGCCAAGCCGGGCTCGATCACCCCGCACACCAAGTTCGAGTGCGAAGTGTACGTGCTGAGCAAGGACGAAGGGGGCCGTCACACCCCGTTCTTCAACGGCTACCGTCCGCAGTTCTACTTCCGGACCACGGACGTGACCGGCTCCTGTGATCTGCCGGAAGGGGTGGAGATGGTGATGCCGGGCGACAACGTGCAGATGACCGTGAGCCTGATCGCCCCGATCGCCATGGAGGAAGGCCTGCGCTTCGCCATCCGCGAGGGCGGCCGCACCGTCGGCGCCGGCGTGGTCTCCAAGATCATCGAATAATCTGGACCGAAACCGAGAGAAACATGGCCAAGAATCAGAACATCCGCATCCGCCTCAAGGGCTTCGACCATCGTCTGATCGATCAGTCGGCCCGCGAGATCGTGGAAACGGCCAAGCGAACCGGTGCCCACGTGCGTGGCCCGATTCCGCTGCCGACCAAGAAAGAGCGCTTCACCGTGCTGATTTCCCCGCACGTGAACAAGGATGCGCGTGACCAGTACGAGCTGCGAACCCACAAGCGCCTGATGGACATCATCGATCCGACCGACAAGACGGTCGATGCGCTGATGAAGCTGGATCTCGCCGCCGGCGTCGATGTTCAGATTCAACTGCAGTAACGGCAGCGCCATCCGCAACCGGAGTTCAAGACAATGACAATTGGTGTAATTGGTCGCAAGCTGGGCATGACCCGCGTCTTCACCGAAGACGGCGCGTCCCTGCCGGTGACCGTGATCGAAGTGGCGCCGAACCGGGTGACCCAGGTCAAGACCGCCGACAGTGACGGATACCGGGCCGTGCAGGTCACCACCGGCACCCGCAAGGCCTCCCGCGTCACCAGGCCGCTGGCCGGGCATTTTGCCAAGGCCGGGGTCGAGGCCGGGCGCGGCCTGTGGGAGTTCCGCCTGGACGAGGGCGAAGGCGAGGACCTGGCCCCGGCCGCGGAAATCAAGGTGGACATCTTCGCGGACGGCCAGAAGGTGGACGTGACCGGCGTCAGCATCGGCAAGGGCTTCGCCGGCGGCGTCAAGCGGCACAACTTCCGCACCCAGGACGCCACCCACGGCAACTCCCTGTCGCACCGCGCGCCCGGTTCCATCGGCCAGTGCCAGACCCCGGGACGCGTGTTCAAGGGCAAGCGCATGGCCGGCCACATGGGCGCCGTGCAGCGCACCATGCAGAACCTGGAGATCGTGCGCGTGGATGCCGAGCGCAACCTGCTGCTGGTCAAGGGGGCCGTGCCCGGCGCCAAGGGCGGTGACGTGATCGTGCGCCCGGCCGTGAAGGCCCGTGGAGGGGAGAAGTAAACCATGGAACTGAACCTGACAACCGCGACCGGCAAGGCCTCGACCAAGACCATCGAAGTCTCCGATGCCAACTTTGCCGCCGACTTCAACGAGCCGCTGGTGCACCAGGCCGTGGTCGCCTACCTGGCCGGCGCCCGGGCCGGGACCCGCGCCCACAAGAACCGCTCCGCCGTGCGCGGGGGCGGCAAGAAGCCCTGGCGCCAGAAAGGCACCGGCCGGGCCCGCGCCGGCACCATCCGCAGCCCGCTGTGGCGCGGGGGCGGCAAGACCTTTGCCGCCACGCCGCAGGATCACAGCCAGAAGCTCAACAAGAAGATGTACCGGGCGGCCATCCGCTCCATCCTCTCCGAGCTGCTGCGCCAGGATCGCCTGCTGGTGATCGACAACTTCGATCTGGAGCAACCGAAGACCAAGGCCATGGCCGAAAAGCTCAACAAGCTGGGTGTGGACAAGGGCCTGATCGTCACTGCCGAACTGAGCGAGCCGCTGTACCTGTCGACCCGCAATATCCCCAACATCGGGATCTGCGACGTGGCCGCCATCGATCCGGTCAGCCTGGTGGGCTACGACAAGATCGTCATGACCGTCGATGCCGTGAAGAAAATCGAGGAGTCCCTGGCATGAACCCGGAACGACTGATGAACGTGCTGCTGGCGCCGCACGTGACCGAAAAGAGCACCATTGCCGCCGACGAGGGCAACCAGGTGGTGTTCAGGGTGGCCCCCGATGCCACCAAGGCCGAGATCCGCGCTGCCGTGGAGATGCTCTTCGAGGTCAACGTGGAAGGCGTGCAGGTGGTCAACGTCAAGGGCAAGACCAAGCGCACCCAGACCGGCCTGGGCCGGCGCAAGGACTGGAAGAAGGCCTATGTCCGCCTGCAGGAAGGCCAGGACATCAATTTCATCGGCGCTGAATAAGGCTTGAGGACAAGAACATGGCAGTCGTAAAGACCAAACCGACATCCGCTGGCCGCCGCTTCGTGGTCAAGGTGGTGGAGCCGGCACTGCACAAGGGCAAGCCCCATGCGCCGCTGCTGGAGAAGAAGTCGCGTAACGGCGGCCGCAACAACCTGGGCCGGATCACCACCCGGCACCGTGGGGGCGGGCACAAGCAGCACTATCGGATCATCGACTTCAAGCGCAACAAGGACGGGATCGAGGCCCGCGTGGAGCGACTGGAATACGATCCCAACCGCAGCGCCCATATCGCCCTGATGCTGTATGCCGATGGCGAGCGCCGTTACATCATCGCGCCCCAGGGCATCCAGGCCGGCGACGTGCTGCTCAGCGGCCAGAACGCCCCGATCAAGGCCGGCAACTGCCTGCCCCTGCGCAACATTCCGGTGGGCACCACCGTGCACGCGGTCGAACTCAAGCCCGGCAAGGGCGCCCAGCTGGCCCGCAGCGCCGGCACCTCGGTGCAACTGGTGGCCCGCGAAGGCAGCTACGCCACCCTGCGCCTGCGCTCCGGCGAGATGCGCAAGGTTCACGCCGACTGCCGCGCCACCATCGGCGTGGTCAGCAATGGCGAGCACAACCTGCGCAAGCTGGGCAAGGCCGGCGCCAAGCGCTGGCGCGGCGTGCGCCCGACCGTGCGCGGCGTGGCCATGAACCCGGTGGACCATCCGCATGGTGGCGGCGAGGGCCGCACCTCCGGCGGCCGCCATCCGGTGACTCCCTGGGGCGTCCCGACCAAGGGTTACAAGACCCGCAAGAACAAGCGTACCGACAAGATGATCGTGCGCCGTCGCAACCAGAAGTAACGTCAACGTATAGAGAGCCAACATGCCACGTTCGATCAGAAAAGGCCCGTTTGTCGACCTGCACCTGGCCAAGAAGGTGCGCGAGGCCCAGGAAGCCAACAGCAAGAAGCCGATCAAGACCTGGTCGCGCCGCTCGATGATCGTGCCCGACATGATCGGCCTGACCATCGCCGTGCACAACGGCCGCCAGCACGTTCCGGTCCTGATTTCCGAGAACATGGTCGGCCACAAGCTCGGCGAATTCGCGCCCACGCGCACTTACAAGGGCCACATGGCTGACAAGAAAGCCAAGTAAGAGGTTTCGAAAATGGAAGTTGCAGCAAAACTCAAGCACGCGCGCATCTCCCCGCAGAAGTGCCGCCTGGTCGCCGACCAGATCCGCGGCCTGCCGGTCGAGCGTGCCCTGCAGATCCTGACCTTCAGCCCCAAGAAGGCCGCCGGCATCGTCAAGAAGGTGCTGGAGTCGGCCATCGCCAACGCCGAGCACAACGAGGGCGCCGACATCGACGAGCTGAAGGTCAGCCGTATCTTCGTCGACGAAGGCCCGACCATGAAGCGCTGGCGCCCCCGGGCCAAGGGTGCGGTCAACCACATTTTCAAGCGGACCAGTCACATCACCGTGATGGTCGCCGACAAGTAAGCGAGAATCAGCATGGGTCAGAAAGTACATCCGACGGGTATTCGCCTTGGCATCGTCAAGGACTTCACCTCCAAGTGGTACGCCAACAGCAAGGACTATCCCGAGCTGCTGCATGCCGACCTGCAGGCGCGCGACTTCATCAAGCAGAAGCTGAAGCAGGCTTCCGTGAGCCGCATTCAGATCGAGCGCACCGCCGGCACGGCCAACATCACCATTCACACGGCCCGGCCCGGCCTGGTGATCGGCAAGAAGGGGGAAGACATCGAGCGCCTGCGCAAGGAAGTGACCCGGATGATGAATCTGCCCCAGGTGCACATCAATATCGAGGAGATCCGCAAGCCGGAACTCGACGCCCAGCTGGTGGCCGAGAGCGTGGCCCAGCAGCTCGAGCGCCGGATCATGTTCCGCCGGGCCATGAAGCGCGCCGTGCAGAACACCATGCGCCTGGGTGCCCAGGGCGTGAAGATCATGGTCGCCGGCCGTCTCAACGGCGCGGAAATTGCCCGCAGCGAGTGGTACCGGGAAGGCCGCGTGCCCCTGCACACCCTGCGTGCCGACATTGATTACGGTTTCGCCGAAGCGGCCACCACCTACGGCATCATCGGTGTCAAGGTGTGGATCTTCAAGGGCGAGGTGATCGGCAAGCAGGAAGGCGCTGAACCCGAAGCCAAGAAGAAGGCCGCCGGCTAACAGGAGTCCACAGACATGCTGCAACCGAAACGCACGAAATTCCGCAAGCAACAGAAAGGTCGCAACCGCGGCCTGGCGACCCGCGGCAACAAGGTCAGCTTCGGCGAATACGGCCTGCAGGCCACCGGCCGCGGCCGCCTGACGGCGCGCCAGATCGAAGCCGCCCGGCGGGCCATGACCCGGCACATCAAGCGTGGCGGCAAGATCTGGATCCGCGTGTTCCCGGACAAGCCCATCTCCAAGAAGCCCCTGGAAGTTCGCATGGGCAAGGGCAAGGGCAACGTCGAATACTGGGTGGCCCAGGTGCAGCCGGGCCGTGTGCTGTATGAAATGGAAGGGGTGGCCGAAGACGTGGCCCGCGAGGCCTTCCGCCTGGCCGCGGCCAAGCTGCCGATTTCCACCACCTTCGTAACCCGGACGGTACTGTGATGAAAGCCAGTGAATTGCGTGAGAAGAGTGTCGAGGAGCTCAAGCAGGAACTGCTGAACCTGACCCGCGAAAAGTTCAACCTGCGGATGCAGAAGGGCACCGGGCAGCTGGCACGCCCGCACCAGATCAAGGCCGTGCGCCGCAACATTGCCCGGATCAAGACCATCCTGAACGAGAAAGCAGGTAAGACAGCATGAGCGAAGGACAGAAGACCAAGCGCACGGTCACCGGCCGTGTGATCAGCGACAAGATGGACAAGACCATCACCGTGCTGGTGGAGCGCCGGGTGAAGCATCCGGTGTACGGCAAGTACATCAAGCGTTCCACCAAGTTGCACGCCCATGACGCGAACAATGAATGCCAGATCGGGGATCTGGTCACCATCAGTGAATGCCGCCCGATCTCCAGGTCCAAGACCTGGGTTCTGGAAAAGATCGTCGAGCGGGCAGCCACGGTTTAAGGATCGCACGATCCACAGGTTCAGCGGAGACAAGCCATGATTCAGATGCAAACCATGCTCGAAGTCGCCGACAACAGCGGCGCGCGTCGGGTGCAGTGTATCAAGGTGCTCGGTGGGTCCAAGCGCCGCTATGCCGGCGTGGGCGACATCATCAAGGTGAGCATCAAGGAAGCCATTCCGCGCGGTCGCGTGAAGAAGGGCGACGTGTTCAATGCCGTGGTGGTTCGCACCCGCAAGGGCGTGCGCCGGGCCGATGGCTCGGTGATCCGCTTCGACAGCAATGCCGCGGTGCTGCTCAACAACCAGTTGCAGCCCATCGGCACCCGTATCTTCGGCCCGGTGACCCGTGAACTGCGTACGGAAAGGTTCATGAAGATCATTTCCCTGGCCCCTGAAGTTCTGTAAGGCAGAGACAAGACATGTTCAAGATCAAGAAAGGTGACGAGGTCATCGTCATCACCGGCAAGGACAAGGGCAAGCGTGGCACCGTGGTTCGGGTGATTCCCGAAACCGGTCGGGTGATCGTGGAAAACGTCAACCTGGTGAAGAAACACCAGAAGCCCAATCCCAACCTCGGGATTCCCGGCGGGATCGTCGAGAAGGAGATGCCGCTGGACGTCTCCAACGTGGCCATCTTCAACCCGGCGACCGGCAAGGCCGATCGGGTGGGCTTCAAGTTCCTCGAAGACGGCCGCAAGGTGCGCTATTTCAAATCCAACGGCGAAGTCATTGACGCCTAAACAATCCAGGTTGCAAAACGATGGCGAGATTACAGGAATTCTACAAGGACCAGGTGGTCAAGCAGCTCCAGGAGCAGTTTGGCTACAAGAGCATCATGGAGGTCCCGCGGATCACCAAGATCACCCTCAACATGGGGGTGGGTGAAGCAGTGGCCGACAAGAAGGTGCTCGAGCACGCGGTGGCCGACATGACCAGAATCGCCGGCCAGAAGCCCATCATCACCAAGGCCCGCAAGTCGGTGGCCGGATTCAAGGTGCGGGAAGGCTGGCCCATCGGCTGCAAGGTGACCCTGCGCCGGGAGCGGATGTACGAGTTCCTGGACCGTCTGATCAGCATTGCCATCCCCCGGATCCGGGACTTCCGCGGGCTCAGCCCCCGCTCCTTCGATGGGCGTGGCAACTACAGCATGGGCGTGAAGGAGCAGATCATCTTCCCGGAGATCGAGTACGACAAGATCGATGCCCTGCGTGGCATGGACATCACCATCACCACCACCGCCCGCACTGACGAGGAAGGCCGAGCGCTGCTCAAGGCGTTCAACTTCCCGCTCAAGTCATAGGTCCAGGAGAGAGACATGGCCAAGGTTTGCATGATCGAGCGCGAGAAGAAGCGCGAAAAGATGGTCAGGAAGTACGCCAAGAAGCGGGCGGAACTCAAGGCCATCATCAAGAACCCCGAAACCCCGTACGAGGAGCGCATGGCCGCGCAGGAACAGTTGCAGAAGCTGCCGCGCAATGCCTCGCCCGTACGCCAGCAGCGTCGCTGCCGCCTGACCGGCCGGCCCCATGCGGTCTACCGCAAGTTCGGCCTGTGCCGCAACAAGCTGCGTGAACACACCATGCAGGGCAACGTGCCCGGCCTGCGCAAGGCCAGCTGGTAACCGAGACTTGCAGGAGCAAAACCGATGAGTATGAGTGATCCCATCGCCGACATGCTGACCCGCATCCGCAATGCGCTGCATGCCGGCAAACCGGACGTGACCATGCCGCTGTCCAAGCAGAAGAAGGCCATCGCCCAGGTGCTGCTCGACGAGGGCTACATCGCCGCCGTCGAGGAAACCGAGTTCGAGGGCAAGCCCGGGCTGCGCGTCGGCCTCAAGTATCACGAGGGCCGGCCGGTGATCGAGAAGATCAAGCGCGTCAGCCGTCCGGGGCTGCGGATCTACAAGGGCAAGGACGAACTGCCCCGCGTGATGGGCGGCCTCGGCATCGCCATCGTCTCCACCTCGGCCGGTCTGATGACCGACCGCGCGGCCCGCAAGGCCGGGCACGGTGGGGAAATCCTGTGCACCGTACAGTAAACGACAGGTCGAAAGAACATGGCTAGAATCACCCCGCTGAACATTCCCAAGGGCGTCGAGCTGACCATCGACGGTCAGCACGTCACGGCCAAGGGCGGCAAGGGCACCCTGGAATGGACCATTCATCCGAGTGTGGAAATCGTCCGTGACGGCGACGTGCTGACCTTCGTGCCCCGCCAGGGCATGCCGGGCGCCGTGGCCCAGAGCGGCACCGCCCGTTCCCTGGTCAACAACATGATGATCGGGGTGAGCACCGGCTTCGAGAAGAAGCTGGAGCTGGTCGGCGTGGGCTATCGTGCCCAGGTCCAGGGCCGCAACCTGAACCTGACCCTGGGGCATTCGCACCCGATCAGCTACGAGGCGCCCGAGGGCATCACCATCGAGGCGCCGAGCCAGACCGAGGTGGTGGTCAAGGGCATCGACAAGCAGAAGGTGGGCCAGGTGGCCGCGGAGATCCGCGCCTTCCGTCCGCCGGAGCCCTACAAGGGCAAGGGCGTCAAGTACGCCGACGAGCACATCGTGCGCAAAGAAGCCAAGAAGAAGTAAGGGCAGGTACCGACTATGGACAAGAAAGCAATCCGACTGCGCCGCGCTCGCCGCACCCGCGCCAAGATCCGCGAACTGGCCGTGCCGCGCCTCACGGTGCACCGCACGCCACGGCACATCTACGCCCAGGTCATCGCGCCCAACGGCAGCGAAGTCATCGCGGCGGCCTCGACCGTTCAGGCCGATGTCAAGAAGGAACTCAAGAGTACCGGCAATGCCGAGGCCGCGGCCGTGGTCGGCAAGCTGATTGCCGAGAAGGCCAAGGCCGCAGGGGTCACCACGGTGGCATTCGATCGTTCGGGCTTCAAGTACCACGGCCGGGTGAAGGCGCTGGCGGATGCCGCGCGTGAAGCCGGGCTGCAATTCTAAGGGTTAAATCATGGCTGGATTCGATAAAGAACAGAACGGCGACGGCCTGCAGGAGCGGCTGGTCGGCATCCGACGCGTCGCCAAGGTGGTCAAGGGTGGCCGCATCTTCGGTTTCTCCGCGCTGACCGTGGTCGGTGACGGCCAGGGCCGGGTCGGTTTCGGCCGCGGCAAGGCCCGCGAGGTGCCGGTGGCCATCCAGAAGGCCATGGAGAACGCACGCAAGAACATGGTGCAGGTGCCCCTGAAGAACGGCACCCTGCAGTACCCGATCACCGCCGAGCACGGGGCCGCCAAGGTCTACATGCAGCCGGCCTCGGAAGGGACCGGGGTCATCGCCGGCGGTCCCATGCGCGCCGTGTTCGACGTGGTCGGCGTGCACGACGTGCTGGCCAAGTGCATCGGTTCCAACAACCCCATCAATGTCGTCCGCGCCACCATCAAGGGTCTGGCGGCCATGTCCTCTCCGGAGCTGGTCGCGGCCAAGCGGGGCAAGAAGGTCGACGAGATTCTGGACTAGACCCATGGCAGACAAAGGCAAGATCAAGGTAAAGCTGGTGCGCAGCACGAATGGCCGACTGGCCGCCCACAAGGCCTGCGTGCGCGGCCTGGGCCTGCGCCGCATGCACCAGGTGGTGGAAGTCGAGGATACTCCCTGCACTCGTGGCATGATCAACAAGGTCAGCTACATGGTCCAGGTCGTCGAGGAGAGCTGAGAAGATGCGTCTGAACACACTCAAGCCCGCCGAGGGCGCCCGCAAGCCGCGCAAGCGTGTCGGCCGCGGCATCGGATCCGGTCTGGGCAAGACGGCCGGCCGGGGTCACAAGGGCCAGAAGTCCCGTTCCGGCGGCTTCCACAAGGTCGGATTCGAAGGCGGTCAGATGCCGCTGCAGCGCCGCCTCCCCAAGGTGGGCTTCCGCTCGCGGGTCGGCATGGTGACCGATGAAATCCGCCTGCACGAGCTGAACGGGGTGGACGCCGAGGTCATCGATCTGGATGCCCTGCGCAAGGCCGGCCTCATCAACCGCAACATCCAGCGGGTCAAGGTGATGCTTTCCGGCACCATCGATAGGCCCGTGACCCTCAAGGGGATCATGGTCACCAAGGGTGCGCGCCAGGCCATCGAAGCCGCTGGCGGCAAGGTCGAAGAGTAAGCCACGGTGGGCGCCTCACGTTCCGCCATGGCCGATGCGCTGGCCGCCGGCAAGTTCACCGAGCTGCGGCAGCGGATTTTCTTCCTCATCGGCGCATTGCTGGTGTTCCGTGCAGGCTCCTTCATCACCGTCCCGGGGCTGGACCCGAACGAGCTGGAGCGGCTGTTCGAACAGCAGTCGGGCACCATCCTGTCCATGTTCAACATGTTCTCGGGCGGGGCGCTCAAACGCCTGTCCCTGTTCGCGCTGGGGATCATGCCGTACATCTCGGCCTCGATCATCATCCAGCTGCTGACCAAGGTGCATCCCAAGCTGGAGCAGTTGAGCAAGGAAGGGGCGGCCGGGCGGCGCAAGATCACTCAATACACGCGGATCGGCACCCTGGCCCTGGCCACCTTCCAGGCGCTGGGCGTCGCCGTGGCCCTGGCCCGGCAGCCGGGCCTGGTGATCATGGATCACAACACGTTCTACTTCACCACCGTGGTGACCCTGGTCACCGGGACCATGTTCCTGATGTGGCTGGGAGAGCAGATCACCGAGCGGGGGATCGGCAACGGGATCTCGATGATCATCTTCGCCGGGATCGTGGCGGGCCTGCCGCGGGCCATTGCCGGCACCCTGGAGATGGGCAACACCGGTGAGCTGAGTTACGGCTTCATCCTGGTGCTGTTCCTGCTGGCCCTGGGCGTGACCGCCTTCGTGGTGTTCATGGAGCGGGGCCAGCGGCGGATTACCGTCAACTATGCCAAGCGCCAGCAGGGGCGCAAGCTGTATGCGGCCCAGAGCAGCCATCTGCCGCTGAAGATCAACATGGCGGGGGTGATTCCGCCGATCTTCGCTTCCAGCATCATTCTCTTTCCGGCCACCCTGGCAGGCTGGTTCGGCGGGGATCCGGAGGGTCCGATGGGCTGGATGCAGGACGTGGCCACCATGCTCTCCCCGGGACAGCCGGTGTACGTGCTGCTCTACGCACTGGCGATCGTGTTCTTCTGCTTCTTCTACACGGCGTTGATGTTCAACCCCAAGGAGACGGCAGACAACCTGAAGAAATCCGGGGCCTTCATCCCCGGGATCCGCCCGGGCGAGCAGACGGCCCGGTACATCGACGGGATCATGGGCCGCCTGACCCTGGTCGGGGCCGTGTACATCACCGCGGTGTGCCTGCTGCCCGAGTTCCTGATCGTGTGGAAGAGCGTGCCCTTCTACTTCGGCGGCACCTCGTTGCTGATCATCGTGGTGGTGGTGATGGACTTCATGGCCCAGGTGCAGGCCCATTTGATGTCGCACCAGTACGAGAGCCTGATGAAGAAGGCCAACCTCAAGGGCGGCGGCGGGGCCGGCGGCCTGTTGCGATAGACCGAATACCGACATTATTGGAGTGTGAACCATGAAAGTGCGTGCATCCGTGAAGAAGCTGTGCCGGAACTGCAAGATCATCCGCCGCCAGGGGGTGGTGCGCGTGATCTGCAAGGATCCGCGTCACAAGCAGCGCCAGGGCTGACCTGCCGCCGATCGTTTGTGCAAGATTTGTTCCCGTTGGCCTTGCTCTGGCAGGGCATTTTTCGTAGAATTGCGCGTTTTCCCGGACCCTTTCGTTCCGGTGGAATGCCCAGGATTCGACTGATTCAGGAGTAACTCCATGGCCCGCATTGCAGGCATCAACATTCCGGACAACAAGCATACCGAAATCGCCCTTACGGCCATCTACGGTATCGGCCGGACCCGTGCCCGGGAAATCTGCGCCGCCACCGGCGTGCGTCCCGACGCCAAGATCCGCGATCTGGACGACAGCCAGATCGAGGCCCTGCGCCAGGAGGTGGGGAAGTACACCGTCGAGGGCGATCTGCGCCGGGAAGTGTCCATGAACATCAAGCGGTTGATGGACCTCGGCTGCTACCGCGGGATCCGCCATCGCCGGGGTCTGCCCCTGCGCGGCCAGCGCACCCGTACCAACGCCCGGACCCGCAAGGGCCCGCGCAAGCCCATCAAGCGTTAATCAGACAGGTTTCCACACATGGCAGCAAAATCTTCCGGTCGTACCCGCAAGAAGGTCAAGCGCGACGTCTCCGATGGCATCGCGCACATTCATGCCTCCTTCAACAACACCATCGTGACCATCACCGACCGCCAGGGCAATACCCTGTGCTGGGCCACGGCGGGCGGTTCCGGTTTCCGCGGCTCGCGCAAGAGCACCCCGTTCGCTGCGCAGGTGGCCGCCGAGCGGGCCGGCACCATGGCCCAGGAATACGGCATGAAAAACCTCGAAGTCAACGTCAAGGGCCCGGGCCCGGGGCGGGAGTCGGCGGTGCGTGCCCTCAATGCCAAAGGCTTCAAGATCACCAACATCAAGGACGTGACGCCCATTCCGCACAATGGCTGCCGTCCGCCCAAGAAACGTCGCGTATAAAGCGGGAGAATTACCTTGGCACGATACATCGGACCCAAATGTCGTCTTTGTCGCCGGGAAGGGGAAAAGCTCTTCCTCAAGGGCGAGAAGTGTTTCAGCAGCAAGTGCGCCATGGAGAACCGCGCCTTCCCGCCCGGCCAGCATGGCCAGGCCCGCCGTGGCCGCATGTCCGACTATGCGACCCAGCTGCGCGAGAAGCAGAAGCTGCGCCGCATCTATGGCGTGCTGGAAGACCAGTTCCGCGCCTATTACAAGGAAGCCGACCGGCGCAAGGGCTCCACGGGGGAAAACCTGCTGCAGCTGCTCGAGTCGCGCCTCGACAACGTGGTCTACCGCATGGGCTTTGGCGCCTCCCGCTCGGAAGCCCGGCAACTGGTGCGGCACAAGGCCATCACCGTCAACGGGCGCAAGGTCACCATCCCTTCCTACCAGGTGAAGGCCGGTGACGTGATCGCCGTGGACGAGAAGGCCGCCAAACAACTGCGGATCCGTGCCGCCACCGATGCGGCCACCCAGCGTGGCCTGGTGGACTGGGTCGACGTGGATCCGAGCAAGCTGGAAGGCGTGTACAAGAGCGTGCCGGAACGCAGCGAGCTGCCGTCTGACATCAACGAGCACCTGGTCGTCGAACTGTACTCCAAGTAAGCCGCCGCTAACGGCAACGATGTCGGAAAACCACAGGAACCTTTGAGAGGGCATTCATACATGCAGGCCTCAGCATCTGAACTACTTACCCCGCGGATCGTCGACATCCAGCAGATCGACACGACGCGCGCCAAGGTGACCCTCGAGCCCCTGGAGCGGGGCTTTGGCCACACCCTGGGCAATGCGCTGCGCCGCATCCTGCTCTCCTCGATGACCGGCTGTGCCATCGTGGAAGCCGAGATCGAGGGCGTGCTGCACGAGTACACCACCATCGAAGGGGTCCAGGAAGACGTGGTCGACATCCTGCTCAACCTCAAGGGCGTGGCCCTGCGCCTGGAGGGCAGCGAGAACGAAGCGACCCTGACCCTGAACAAGAAAGGTCCGGGCCCGGTCACCGCCGGCGACATCAGCCTGCCCCACAACGTGCAGGTGATCAATCCCGAGCACGTCATCGCCAACCTCACCAAGGCCGGCGAACTGAACATGACCCTCAAGGTGGCCCGGGGCCGCGGTTACCAGCCCTCGACCCAGCGGCTCACCGACGAGGACGAGGACAAGCCCATCGGCCGCCTGACCCTGGATGCCAGCTTCAGCCCGGTACAGCGCGTGGCCTACGTGGTCGACAGCGCCCGGGTCGAGCAGCGCACCGACCTGGACAAGCTGATTATCGAGCTGGAGACCAACGGCACCATCGATCCGGAAGAAGCCATCCGCAGCGCTGCGACCATTCTCCAGGAGCAGCTCTCGGCCTTCGTCGAACTGCGTGGTACTGCCCAGGAAGCCGAAGCCGAGCACGAGCCGGAAATCGATCCCATCCTGCTGCGCCCGGTGGACGATCTGGAACTGACCGTGCGCTCGGCCAACTGCCTCAAGGCCGAGCAGATTTTCTACATCGGCGATCTCATCCAGCGCACCGAGGTGGAGCTGCTCAAGACCCCGAACCTGGGCAAGAAGTCCCTCACCGAGATCAAGGACGTGCTGGCCTCCCGCGGCCTGTCCCTGGGCATGCGCCTGGAGAACTGGCCGCCGCCCAGCCTGAAGAAGAAACAGCAGGAGGAAGGTGTCGCCTGAAGGCGCCTTCTTCTCCCCAACCGTATCGCGAAGGTAGAGACTCATGCGTCACCGTAAAAGTGGTCGTAAACTGAACCGCACCAGCAGCCACCGCCAGGCCATGTTTCGCAACATGTCGGCCTCGCTGTTCAAGCACGAGATGATCCGCACCACCCTGGCCAAGGCCAAGGAGCTGCGGCGCAAGGCCGAGCCGCTGATCACCCTGGCCAAGACCGACTCGGTGGCCAACCGCCGCCTGGCCTTCGCCCGCCTGCGCGACAAGGAGGCCGTCGGCAAGCTGTTCAACGAACTGGGCCCGCGTTACCAGGAACGCCCCGGCGGCTACCTGCGGATCCTCAAGTGCGGCTTCCGCGCCGGCGACAACGCCCCCATGGCCATCGTCGAACTGGTGGACCGACCCGTTGCCGCCGAAGGCGAAACCCGGAACGAAGAGGCCGCGGCCAGCGCGTAACGGGCCGCATGACCGCTATACTCAAAACCGGGGCTTGCCCCGGTTTTTTTGTGCGCGGCTTCGGGGCTTCGAGGGAGGACGCTGGAAATGACGCAGAGGGCGCAGAGACGCAGAGAGCGCAGAGATTTGTTGATGTGTCTGATCAGGCGTGTCACCAACCTCGAGTCGGTCGGCCGGCCTGCAGGCCCACAGACGACCACATGTCGGGCTGAAGCCCGATCTACTCGAAGGTTTATCGCGGCTGAGCACCGCTCCAGCACGAACAGTCCCTATCCCGTTCTCGGCGTCCTCCGTGCCTCTGCGCCCTCTGCGTTCTTTCCAGGGAGCCAATCGAAGCCATGATCTTCCTGTTTGACGATTTCGGCTGGCAGGGCCCCTACACGGGCCAGATGAAGACGGTCCTGGCGCAGCGGGCGGCGGGGATCCCCGTGATCGATCTGATGCACGATGCGCCGGCCTTCCGGCCGCAGGCGGCCGGGGCCTTGCTGGCGGCGCTGGTGCCCTGGCTGCCGCCAGACGCGGTGGTGCTGGCGGTGGTGGATCCCGGCGTTGGCACCGAGCGGTTGCCATGCCTCGTCGAGGCCGACGGGCGCCATTTCGTCGGGCCGGACAACGGCCTGTTCGCCCGTGTGGCGCAGCGGGCGGACTCGGCACGGGCCTGGCGCATCGACTGGCGGCCGGAGACACTTTCCGCTTCCTTCCACGGCCGTGATCTCTTCGCCCCGGTGGCGGCCATGCTGGCCACCGGACAGGCCGTGGAGCGAACGCCCATCATGCTCCGGGTGCCGTCGCCGCCCGCCGCGGCAGGCGAGGGCGAAGTCATCTATATCGATGGCTATGGCAATGCCATGACCGATCTCGGCGCCGCCGAAGTCCCGCCTGCGGCCATGATCCGGGTAGATGGGCATGCGATTCGTCACGCTCGCACCTTCGGCGAGGTGCCCGCGGCTGAGGGATTTTGGTATGCCAATTCGCTCGGGCTGGTGGAAGTGGCGGTCAACCAGGGCAGTGCGGCGCAGCGCTACGGGCTTGAAATCGGTGCGCCGGTGCAGGTGGCGGGGTGAGAAAAATCCCCTGACCGGGTTGCCGGCTCCGCCGCGGTGCGGCTTGAGTCGGCCTACGGTTCGGTGGCAAGCCCGGCTGCCGCGTGATTTTCCCTCGTCCCGGTCTCCTCCAGCAGGGGAAGCAGATAGCGCCCGGTGTGGGACTCGGGATGCCGGGCGATCTCCTCGGGCGTGCCGGTGCCGACGATGGTGCCGCCCTTGCTGCCGCCTTCGGGGCCGAGATCGACGATCCAGTCGGCGGTCTTGATCACGTCCAGGTTGTGCTCGATGACCACGATGGTGTTGCCGTGGTCGCGCAGGCGGTGGAGCACGGCCAGCAGTTGCTCGATGTCGTGGAAGTGCAGGCCGGTGGTGGGTTCGTCGAGGATGTAGAGGGTGCGGCCGGTGTCGCGCTTGGACAGTTCCCGGGCCAGTTTCACCCGCTGGGCCTCGCCGCCGGAGAGGGTGGTGGCGTTCTGACCGAGGGTGATGTAGGACAGGCCCACGTCCATCAGGGTCTGCAGCTTGCGGCGCACCACGGGCACCGCGTCGAAGAACGCCAGGGCCTCTTCCACGGTCATCGACAGTACCTCGTGGATGGTCTTGCCCTTGTACTTGATCTCCAGGGTTTCGCGGTTGTAGCGCCGGCCGTGACAGACGTCGCAGGCCACGTAGATGTCGGGCAGAAAGTGCATTTCCACCTTGATCACCCCGTCGCCCTGGCAGGCTTCGCAGCGCCCGCCCTTGACGTTGAAACTGAAGCGGCCGGGGGTGTAGCCCCGGGCGCGGGCCTCGGGGGTGGCGGCAAACAGTTCGCGGATGGGGGTGAAGAGCTGGGTGTAGGTGGCCGGGTTGGAGCGCGGCGTGCGACCGATGGGGCTCTGGTCGATGTCCACCACCTTGTCGAACTGGTCGAGGCCGGTGATCGCCTCGCAAGGGGCCGGCTCCTCGGTGCTGCCGTTGATGTGCCGGGCCGCGTAGCGGTAGAGGGTGTCGTTGATCAGGGTGGACTTGCCAGAGCCGGAGACGCCGGTTACCGCGGTCATCAGGCCCACCGGGATCTGTACGTTGACCCTGCGCAGGTTGTTGCCGCTGGCGCCGAGGATGCTGATCTGACGGGCCGGATCCCGCGGCGTGCGTTCGGCCGGCACGGCGATGACCCGTCGGCGCGAAAGATACTGGCCGGTGAGCGAGGCCGGATTGCCCATGATCTCCTCGGGCGTGCCCTGGGCGACGATCCGTCCGCCGTGGATGCCGGCGCCGGGGCCGATGTCCACCACGTGATCGGCGCTGAGGATGGCTTCCTCGTCGTGCTCCACCACGATCACCGTGTTGCCCAGATCCCGCAGGTCGCGCAGGGTGTTGAGCAGACGGGTGTTGTCCCGCTGATGCAGGCCGATGGAGGGTTCGTCGAGGATATACATCACGCCCACCAGGCCGGCACCGATCTGGCTGGCCAGGCGGATGCGCTGGGCCTCGCCGCCGGAGAGGGTGTCGGCGCTGCGATCCAGGGTGAGGTATTCCAGGCCCACGTTGACCAGGAAGGCCAGCCGTTCGCGGATCTCCTTGACGATCCGCTCGGCGATCTTGCCGCGCCGGCCGGGCAGGCGAAAGTCGCTGAAGAAGGTCAGGGCTTCGTCGATGGGCAGGGCGGTGATCTCGGGCAGGCTGCGTCCGCAGACGAAGACGTTGCGGGCGGCCTCGTTGAGGCGGGTGCCGCCGCAGTCGGGACAGGGCTGCTGGCTGAGGTAACGGGCCAGTTCCTCGCGCACGGCGTTGGACTCGGTTTCCCGGTAGCGGCGCTGCATGTTGTTCAGAATGCCCTCGAAGGGCTGGACCTTGCGGTAGGCGCCGCCGCGCTCGTTGTAATAGACGAATTCGATTTCCTCGTCGCCGGAGCCGTACAGGATCACGTTGCGGACCTTCTTCGGCAGCTTGCGGAAGGGGGTGTCCATGTCGAAGCCGTAGTTCTCGGCGAGGGAGGCGAGCATCTGGAAATAGTAGGCGTTGCGCCGATCCCAGCCGCGGATGGCGCCTTCGGCCAGGCTGAGTTCGGGACGGCTGACCACGCGCTCCGGATCGAAGAACTGCTGGTGGCCGAGGCCGTCGCAGGTGGGGCAGGCCCCGGCGGGGTTGTTGAACGAGAAGAGGCGCGGCTCAAGCTCTGATAGTGAGTACCCGCAAACGGGGCAGGCATAGCGGGCCGAGAAAACCAGATCCTCCCGTTCGCCATCCAGCCAGGCGATCCGGGCGATGCCCTCGCCCAGGGCCAGCGCCGTCTCGAGGGAGTCGGCGAGGCGGGTCTTGAGGTCGGGGCGCACCTTGAAGCGGTCCACCACCGCTTCGATGGTGTGCTTGCGGCGCTTGTCGAGTTTCGGCACGTCGTCCAGTTCCACCACCTTGCCGTCCACCCGGGCCCGCACGTAGCCCTCGGCGCGCAGGCGCTCGAAGACGGCCTCATGCTCCCCCTTGCGGGCGTCCACCAGGGGCGCCAGCAGCATCAGCCGGCTGCCCTCGGGCAGGGCCAGGATCGTGTCCACCATCTGGCTGACGGTCTGGGCGTCGAGCACCGTGCCGTGCTCGGGGCAGCGGGGCTCGCCGGCCCGGGCGAACAGCAGGCGCAGGTAGTCGTAGATCTCGGTGATGGTGCCCACCGTGGAGCGGGGATTGTGGGAGGTGGACTTCTGCTCGATGGAGATGGCCGGCGACAGGCCCTCGATGTGATCGATGTCGGGCTTTTCCATCACCGACAGGAACTGCCGGGCGTAGGCCGAGAGGGATTCCACGTAGCGCCGCTGGCCCTCGGCGTAGATGGTGTCGAAGGCCAGCGACGACTTGCCCGAGCCCGACAGGCCGGTGATCACGATCAGCCGGTCCCGCGGCAGGTCGAGATCGAGGTTCTGCAGATTGTGGGTGCGCGCCCCGCGCAGGCGGATGGTATCCATGGAAAGGTACCGCAAAGAGGAAAACGCACCATTTTACGACTTCGGGGGCCCGAACGGCCAGTCGTAGTTTGGTAGCGGGGAGCGGGTGGCGGGTGGCTGGGAAAACCGGGAACCCAGCTACCCGCCTCACAGGTTCTGCGTGGCCCAGTTCACCGCCTGGGTGCGGTTGGAGACGTCCAGTTTCTTGTAGATGTGGTAGATGTGGGTCTTGATGGTGTGCACCGAGAGGCTGAGCTCGGCGGCGATGTCGGTGTTTTTGGCACCGGTGGCCAGCAACTGCAGGATCTCCAGCTCGCGGGTGGTGAGCAGGTCGTGTTCGCGCAGCATGATCCGGTGGCTGGAGGTGTTGCTGGTGAGATAGCGGCTCATCACCTTGCGCGGGAACCACAGATCACCATTGAACATGGCCAGCACGCCCTTGGCGATGTGGTCGTGGTCGTCGTCCTCGTAGAAGATGCCGCTGATCTCGGGCGGGCCGGTCATGCGTTCCAGGCTGGTGTCGTGATGGGCATTGAGGAAAGCGTACATGAGCTGTTTCTTGCCCGACTTGCGGCACTGCACGAGAATGTCGAGGGCGATGCCGGGGTGGTCCTCCATGGCGTCGATGAGCACCAGCCCGCTCTTGGCATTGAACTTGAGGGTGGGCCGGGAGCGGCCGTCTTCGGTGGCCACATGTACACGGCCGCCGGTCGCCGTCTCGAGATGCCTGGCCAAATCCTGGTAGCGTTCGGCATCGGTACCAACGATGTTGATCCAGCGTCCTGCTAACATGATGCAAACCTCATTCAGGATCTCCGTGGCCGTCAGCAGGTTGTCGAAAAAACCGGGTTTTCAACAGCCTGTGGGGGAACCGCGCCGGCAGGGCAGGCATGCCAAGTCCCTGCGCGGATTCCGGAAATGCGTGACCCGACAATATAGGCAGCTTTGTCGGGCACGACAAGACTTCGTTCACAAAATACGAAATCTTCCTGAGCATCGGGAGCACTTTTCGTTCTCTGCCACCCGCCGATGCAGGAAGTATAGTCGAGGGACGGGACAACGGCGGAGGCCGGGAATCTGCTAGAATGCGCCTTTCCCGTTTTCCTGCGTGCTGCTCATGAGTTCGTCCACCCTGACCCCTGCCGAACGTCGTATCGCCTATGCCATGGCCGGCATCTTCAGCACCCGCATGCTGGGATTGTTCCTGATCGTGCCGGTTTTCGTGGAATACTCCCGTAGCCTGCGAGGATATACGCCGGCGCTGGCGGGTTTCGCCATCGGCGTCTATGGCCTGGCCCAGGCCCTGTTGCAGATTCCCCTCGGGCGGCTCTCCGATCGGCTGGGACGCAAGCCGGTGATCGTCGCCGGTCTGTTGGTGTTCGCCCTGGGCAGCGCGGTGGCGGCCCTCTCCGACACCATGACCGGGGTCATCGTGGGCCGGGCCCTGCAGGGGGCCGGCGCCATCGCCTCGGCCGTGCTGGCGCTCACCGCCGATCTCACCCGCGAGGAGCACCGGGTGAAGATCATGGCCTTCATCGGCATGAGCATCGGCCTCTCCTTCGCGGTGGCCATGGTGCTGGGGCCGCTGCTGCATCATTACCTGGGGCTGTCGGGCCTGTTCTGGATCATCGCCGGCCTGGCGCTTCTGGGAATCGCCATCGTGCTGTTCGTGGTGCCGACCCCCGTGCACAGCCGTTTTCACCGTGACACCGAGGTGGAAACCGGATGGATCGGCCAGGCCCTGCGCAATCCCCAGCTGCTGCGGGTGGATTTCGGCATCTTCGCCCTGCATGCGGCGCTGATGGCCACCTTCGTGGTGGTGCCCGGCCTGCTGGTGCAGGCGGGGCTGGGGGTGGAGCGCCACTGGCTGGTGTATCTGCCGGTGATGGTGGCGGGCATGGGGCTGATCGTGCCGTTCATCATTCTGGCGGAAAAGAAACGCCGCCTGAAAGGCGTGCTGATCGGCGCCGTGGCCACCCTGCTGCTGGCCGAGCTGGGCCTGGCTCTGCTCGAGTCCCGCTTCGGCGGCGCTATGGCGGGTCTGGTGTTCATGCTATTGTTGTTCTTCGCCGCCTTCAACCTGCTCGAGGCCATGCTCCCCTCGCTGGTGGCCAAGCTGGCGCCCGCGGCCCACAAGGGCACGGCCATGGGGGTGTACACCACGGCCCAGTTCCTGGGGGTCTTCGCCGGCGGCAGCCTGGGCGGCTGGCTCCTGCAGCATGCAGGCAGCGAAGGGGTGTTTCTGGGTACCGCCACGCTTGCCGGAATCTGGCTGCTGCTGGCCCTGAGCATGGCCCGGCCGCCCCATGTACAGACCCGCCTGCTCAATGTCGGGCCGCAGGACGTGTCCGCGGCACGCCGGCTGGCCGAGCGCCTGGGCGAGGTCAGGGGGGTAGTGGAAGTGACGGTGATCCCCGAGGATGGCGTGGCCTACCTCAAGGTGGACAGCCGCACACTGGACGAGGCGGCCCTGGCCAACCTGCCTGCGGCCCGTGATGCCGCCTGAGGCGGGATACCCACGGTACACATTGCGATTCACGACGAGACGAGAGGAAAAGACGATATGGCATCCAGGGGTGTGAACAAGGTCATTCTGATTGGCAATCTGGGCAAGGATCCGGACGTGCGCTATTCCCCCAGCGGCAGCGCGGTCACCAACATCACCGTGGCGACCTCCGAAACCTGGAAGGACAAGAACACCGGCGAGCAGAAGGAGAAGACCGAATGGCACCGGGTGGTGTTCTTCAACCGCCTGGCCGAAATTGCCGGCGAATACCTGAAAAAGGGCTCGAAGGTCTACATCGAGGGCCGGCTGCAGACTCGCAAGTGGCAGGATCAGAGCGGCAACGATCGCTACACCACCGAGATCGTCGCCAACGAGATGCAGATGCTCGACAGCCGCGGCGGGGGCAGCGCCAACTTCAACCAGGACAACGGCCAGACGGCACAACGCAATGCCCCGGCCGCCGCGCCGGAGCCGGTGGCGGCCAGCGGTGGTGCCGACTTCGACGACGACATTCCGTTCTAGAAACCGTTTCAAACATTCGCCTGCTTTTGCTTTGACTGAACCAGGAACTGGACCGACCTCAGGGGCTCTGTGCCAACAACAAGCGATGGTCCCAGCATGTCGGAACGGTTGTTTGGCAGTTATCGATCTAGAATGCTGTGCAAAAGGCCGGTTATCTGACCGGCCTTTTGCCTTTTCGGGCCGGCGCATTGATTTTGCCGACGGCCATCGCCATGTGAGAGACGATCGGCTGGAAAAAAGGAGCGAAAGGTGACGGGCGAAAACGCACAGCGCATGCTGACGGTCGGGATCTTCGACAACCCGGCGCAGGCGCAACAGGTGGTGGAGCGGCTCATCGACGAAGGTTTTCCCATGGATCAGCTTTCCTTGCTGGGCCGAGCGGGGCAGGGGAGCGGTGACGACGTGCTGGGGGTGTCCTATCACGGTACCGGCGAGAAAATGAAGGTGTGGGGCGAGCACGGGGCCTTCTGGGGAGCCCTATGGGGGCTGCTGGCCGGCGCGACGGGGATGTTCGTCCTGCCGGGGCTCGGGCCCCTGCTGGCGGCCGGCCCCGTCGTGGAGGCCCTGGCCGGCGCCCTGGCGGGCGCGGTGGTGGCCGGGGGCGCCATGGCCGGCGCCGCGGCCCTCAGCGAACTCGCCACGGCCCTGCACCGCATCGGCCTGCCGCCCGAGGCCGTGACCCGGATCGAGAAGGCCATCGATGCCGGCAAGCCGGTGGTGATCCTGCACACCGACGCGGCGCACACGGAGAAATGGGATCGGCTGCTGCGCTGGGGTGGCGCCGATCCGGTCCTGCATCTGACGGCCATCGGGGGTGAACATGCAGCGTGAACTGGCCCGGCAATTCCTGCACGACATGATCCTGGCCCGGGAATTCGAGCAGGCGGCGGCCGATCAGTATCAGGCCGGCAATATCGCCGGCTTTCTGCACCTGTATCCGGGCGAGGAGGCGGTGGCGGTGGGCAGCCTGCGGGCGGCCGATGCGGGGGACTACGTGGTCAGCACCTACCGGGAACACGTGCATGCCCTGGTCAGGGGCGTGCCGGCGCGGGCGGTGATGGCGGAGCTGTTCGGCAAGGCCACCGGCTGCTCCGGGGGCTATGGCGGCTCCATGCACCTGTTCGACCGCGAGCGGCGCTTTCTGGGCGGCTATGCCATCGTCGGCGAGACCTTTCCCGTGGCCATCGGCGTGGCCTACTGGCTGCGCATGAACAACCGCAACGACGTGGTCTACTGCTTCTTCGGCGATGGCGCCGCCAACCAGGGCACCTTCCACGAATCCCTCAACATGGCGGCCCTGTGGAAACTGCCGGTGCTGTTTCTCTGCGAGAACAACCATTACCAGATCGGCACCGAGATCCACCGCCACACGGCGGTGCCCGAGATCTGGCGCCATACCACGCCCTACGGCATTCCCGGCAAGCGGGTGGATGGCATGGACGTGGAGGCGGTGTATGCGGCCACCCGCGAGGTACTGGAGTTCGTGCGTGCCGGCAACGGGCCGATGCTGCTGGAATGCGACACCTACCGGTATCGCGGCCACTCCATGGCCGACAGCGGCGCCTACCGTTCCACGCTCGAGGTGCAGGAGCTGATGGCCCGAGATCCCGTGAAAAGCTTCCGCCAGCGCGCCCTCGAACAGGGCTGGGTGAACGAAGAGGATCTGACCGACATCGAGAACGCGGCGCAGCGCAGCGTCGAGGATGCCGTGCGTTTTGCCGCCGAGAGCCCCGAGCCAGACGACGTACGCAAGGACGTCTATGCCGAACCCTTCCATCTTTACGGAGGATCCCGCTGATGCGTACGCGCCATGCCAATCTCGGCCACGAGCCGGTGACCGTTCGAGCCCGGGAGCTGAAGGTCTGGGAAGCGCTCAATCTGGCGCTGGACGAGGCCATGGCCACCGACGAGGCGGTCTTCATCCTGGGCGAGGACGTGGGCCTGTACGGCGGCAGCTACCGGGTCACCCAGGGGCTGTACGCCAAATACGGCGAATGGCGGGTGCGCGACACGCCCATCTCCGAGAACAGCTTCACCGGTCTGGGGGTGGGCGCAGCCCTGGTGGGCGGCCGGCCGGTGGTGGAGATCATGACCGTCAACTTCGCCCTCCTGGCGCTCGACGCCATCATCAACATGGCCGCCAAGCTGCGTTACATGTCCGGCGGCCAGTTCACCGTCCCCCTGGTGGTGCGCATGCCGGGCGGGGTGGCGAAGCAGCTCGCCGCCCAGCATTCCCAGCGCCTGGAACACACCCTGCTCAACGTGCCGGGCCTGCGGGTGGTGGTGCCGGGCACGCCCCAGGACAGTTACTGGCAACTGAAGCAGTCCATCGACTGCGACGATCCGGTGATCGTGCTGGAGCACGAACTGCTCTACAACGAAACGGGCCTCTTCGATGCCGAGGCCGAGCCCCTGCCGCTGCATTCGGCGGCAGTGCGCCGGGAAGGACGCGATCTCACCCTGATCGCCTGGCACCGGATGGTGCCCGTGGCCCTGCAGGCGGCCGAAACCCTGGCCGCCGAAGGCATCGAGGCGGAAGTAATCGATCTGCGCAGCCTGCGGCCGCTGGACCTGCCCGCCCTGGTGGCCTCGGTAAACAAGACCCATCACGCCCTGGTGGTGGAAGAGGACTGCCGTTTCGCCGGCGCCGGCGCCGAGATCGCCGCCAGCCTCCACGAAGCGGCCTTCGGCGCCCTGGACGCGCCGGTGGAACGGGTCGCGGGACTCGACGTGCCCACCCCCTACAACGGCCTGCTGGAGCAGGCTTCCATCCCCGATGCGGCGGCGGTGGTGGGCACGGCCCTGCGGCTCCTCACGCCGCGGGTGGAGGAATGAGCGAAGAGGTCGCTTGACAAGAACGAACGTTCATTCTAATCTCGACACATGAACGCCAGACACGCGACGGCCCTGAATCCGGCCCGGGAGCGGGTGCTCGACGCGGCCATGCGGCTGTTCACGCGGCAGGGATATTTCAACACCTCGATCCCCGACATCGTGCGGGTCTCCGGCGTGAGCACGGGATCCATCTATCACCATTTCGGCGACAAGGAAGGGATTGCCCGGGCGCTGTTCGAGGCCCTGGTGAACCGGATGGAGGCGGAGTTCGATCGCATCGACCGATCGCATGACACGGCCGCGGCTCGCTGCCGCTCGGTTATCGAGCTGCTGTTCCGAATCACCGAGGACGAGCCGGACGTGATGACCTACATGCTCTTCGTCAAGCACCGTGAGTTCATGCCCGAGATGGCTCCCGTGTGTTCTTCCCAGCCGTTCCGGCACATGCGGCGGATGGTGGAACAGGGCATGGACAGTGGCGAGTTCCGCCGCCAGGATCCCATGGTGGCGGCGGCGACGGTCTTCGGGGGGGCGTTGCGGCTGATCAACCTGCGCCTGGACGGGATCCTGGAGCGACCGTTGCAAGAGTATCTCGACGAAGTCTGGGACTGCGCCTGGCGGGCCGTGTCCGGCACATGAGCAGAAACTGACCGGTAGGCCGGGGAAACCGGCCTTTTTCTTCACCAACGACTAGAACGAATATTCGTTCGAGGAGGCGTATCATGCAATCCATGGCCATCGTGGTAAGAGACGATTCCTACGACAAGCTGCTCACGCCCTTCGCCTTCGCCTATCTGCAGGCGTCGGAGGGCTGCGACGTGGACATGCTGTTCGTCAACTGGGCGGTACGGGCGCTCACCGAGGAAGGCGCCAGCGCGATCCGCATCCAGGGGGATCACGCCGATCAGGATGCCTGGGTTCGGGAGCAGGTGGCCAAGGCCGGCCTGCCGGCGGAGATTCCGGATCTCATCCGGGCACTCAAGGCGACGGGCAAGGTGAACTTCTACGCCTGCAGCCTGGCGGCGAGCATCTTCGGCGTCAACGAGGACAACCTGCTGCCGGAAGCGTCGGGGATTGTCGGTGCTTCCTGGTTCGTCAACGAAAAGGCCGCCCAGGCGGATCACTGCCAGTATTTCTGAGGAGTGGGCCATGACGAAGCGAACGATTTTGGACACGTCGGGCAAGTGCTGCCCCATGCCCATCGTGGAACTCAACCGGGCCATGGGCCGGTTGGCTGCCGGCGACGAGCTGGAAGTGCTGGCCACCGATCCCGGTACCCGGACCGACATTCCGGCCTGGTGTGAACGCACCGGCAACGCGTTGCTCGAGACCTCATCCATGGAAGGCGGTTTCCGCTACGTGTTGCGCAAGAAATAACCCCCCATCGCCAGGGAGGGCCATTTTTGCGTACCATTGACTCCTCGACGAAGGAGATCGCGCTTGGAATTCTTCACCCGGATCACGACCCCCATCGATGCCGAAGCGCTGCAGGCCCGGCTGAGCGTCGCGGCCTTGCCCGAGTGGTGCGCCTCCATTCATGCCGTGCGTGAGGCCGCAGAGCGGGAAGGGGAGATCGAGACGGTGTGGGGCGTGTTCCGGGTGACACGGGAGGTCATCCGTGGCGG
>Ga0256841_1001001_pt1 | contig 26307 bp, 24 predicted proteins | sample 356308metaG_FD_185971 | JGI IMG/M metagenome (GOLD analysis project Ga0256841, IMG submission 185971) | Hydrothermal vent microbial communities from Mid Atlantic Ridge, Atlantic Ocean - 356-308 | ecosystem: Environmental > Aquatic > Marine > Hydrothermal vents | place: Atlantic Ocean: Mid...
CGGCGGTGCGGTTCCAGTTCTTCGATGATCTCCATGGAACGAAGTTTGGGTGCACCCGTAATCGAACCACCAGGGAAACAACCCCGGAGCAAATCCAGTACATGTCTGTTTTCTGCCAACCTGCCTGTGACGGTACTCACCAAATGATGTACTGTTTTATAGCTTTCGATATCGAAAAGTTTGGGTACCGAAACTGATCCAATTGCGCAGTTTTTCCCAATATCATTACGCAAAAGATCAACAATCATGACGTTTTCCGCTTGATCCTTCGTGCTGTTCCTGAGTTCATCTGCAAGTCTTTCATCTTCCCTTGGATTATCAGAACGAGGCCGTGTACCCTTTATCGGTTTGGTTTCAACATAGCCATCCCGAATCAACAAGAACCGTTCCGGAGACGAACTGAGGATAAAACCATCTGGTAAAGCGAGATAGCCGGCAAAGGGAGCGGGGTTCATAGTTCTGAGTTTGAGGTAGGCATCCCAGGGATCTCCACTGACTTCAGCAGAAAACCGTTGCGCGAGATTAACCTGGTAGCAATCACCTTCAAAAATATAGTGCTTGATCTGATCAAATGCCCTGGCATATTGCTCTTTGGTGAAATTGGATGCGGTTTCAGAAACGACCCTGAAAGGCTGTTCGATGGTTGCGGCGGCAGGAACCTGCAGCATCTCAACCAAGGCATCCCATTCATCAAAAGTTCGCTCATCCCTGCCTTGACCCACGAGCCAGCTTTTCTGTTCCAGGTGATCTACAACGATGGCCCAATCATAGATCCCGATGGACATTTCAGGCAGGGAGAGATCATTTTCGGCAATGGATGGAAGATCTTCGATACAACGTCCCAAATCGTAGCTGAAATAACCGAGAGCGCCTCCGATAAAAGGTAACGATGGATCGTATTCAACTGTATGTCCAAGACACCGTTTCAGAACCTCAAACGGATCATCTTGTGTATGCCATTCTTTTTCCTCCCGGAAACAAGAGGTGGTTCGGCCGCGTGTTACGATCTGAAGGTAAGGATCAGCAGCTATGATATCGAAACGACCAAGTGCAATATTGGGATAACCACTGTCAAGAAAAACAAAACCCGGAAGAGAAATCAGGTGGCCAAATGTATTGCTGCTGTCCGGCGAGTATGGCAGTTCAATTTTTCTCATAACTGTAACAGGGCGCAAGATGCCGCAGGTGCACAGATGGCGGCAGCCTGTTTCAACATTTCATCTCCTTGCAGGAAATCTGCGAAATCATGACAAGTCAGGTTCTGTCGTTCAACAATTCGTCTAATCACAAATCGACCTGCCCCGGCTGCGATTATTGACAGTTTTTGCTCCGAATATCGGGACAAAACCCGAGATAACGCGTTATCTATTAAATGGTACTGCTGTGTCGAAACAAATCTTGCAAGTTTTCGCCAGGGAGCAAGAAAGTTCTCTTCGATATCCGCACCAGCGACTCTGGCTAGGCGTCTTGCACAATCTATCAGCGTGGTACCCTGCCCGTCAGCCGTCGTAAATCCAGCATTTTCGGGCAGATCACCCGTAAGGCAATAAATGTCAGCCATGGTGGAAAAATATTCATTTGCAACCTGTTGCCAACGGCCATTCAGGGGCAACTTCTGAACAACCGCGGTAACTGAAGTACGATCAACACCTGTATAAACTAACTCGTCTTCGCACAATCGTTCCTGATCGGAATAGCCTCGATTATCGGGTATCCTGGCAATGAAAGGAATAATGTCCGTCGTCGTGGAACCCATGTCCATGAGTAAACCATTCTCTACCTTATCTGCCAGCCAAGTCGCAGCAGCATGCCAATTGGCCGAGGCAATGTCTGCTTCATAACCTTCGACACTATCGCTGTCTACCCAGCCTTCCCTTCCTGCATAGACACGAGAACAACGTCCTAGGATTAGAGTGATTTTCTTGATAATTTCTCGTACACCAGTCCTTCGATCAGGAAAAATATCAGCCAGTTCTCCAGTCAAAGTAATTGCATGGGTCTTTACATGATCAAACAGATCCACCGGCAATGTCGCAATTGAGGCGTCAAGGATATCCAAACCTTTCCAGATAGGGCTTTCGATCTGGTTAACGTAGATCACCTTCCCTTGAGTATTTATTGCAACGACCTTCAGGTTTGCGCCACCAATATCCCAGCCAATTATTTTTCCGTTTTCCATCATATGCGTACTTCTACCGGTTTGAATCGAGACGGATCAATCTCCGGCAATTTTCTTTCAAAAAAGAGATCGAATAACAGTTGGACAGGGTTCTGCCCCATGGATTTACCCAATGCTGCATAAGAAGTTGTCATTCTCGGGTTGATCTCCATCACAATTGCTTCATTGTCCCGAATGAGAACATCGACTCCAACATAGCCCTCGAGGCCAGGAAGTACCGCGCATATAGAAGCTGCCAGTTCATCCAGTTGATCACGAAATTCGGTAAGTGCATTTACTTTGGTGCCTGCGTAATGGAGGCAATGGTTCTGCATTTCAATTATCTGTTCATTATACCCGATGACTACCCCCTGCCCCATATGACAAAGCATGGATAAACTGCCATGTATCCCGTTCAACTTGGGCTGTACAACAGGATTTTTACATTTCGCTGCAACGCACCGAATCTCATCTTCCGACTCACAATAGAAAACATGATCACAACCGACGCCCTGATCAGGTTTTACGATCCAGCCTGTATCACTGTACCAAGGTTCGACAAGTTCACTGAACAAACGGGTCTCGACTACGCGGATTTGCCTTTCAGCAAGCAACTTTGCGGTTGCCATTTTGCTGGCAGTGAGTTGGATCGCTGCAGGTGAACTTCCAAGCAAACACTTGCCCTCCTCCAAAACAACAGCAGAAACCTTTTCCAATACATTATCAGTCTCGGGAGCGATGGGAAAAACGGCATCAACACCTAAACAATACTCCCTGAACCTGCCTATATAATCACCTTCAACTGGGTAACAGTTTATCCTGCCAGAGAAATCTTTCAGCGACAAACGAGCATCACGTGTAATATAGAGATCGACATGGGTTATTTCCTGAAGGTCGCTCAATAATGCAGCAAGCATCATCTCACCTTCTCTGAAGAGAGATTCTGGTAAGGCTTGGCCAGCCAACCCACCGCCTGTGATAAACTCAGAAACAAGGATTTTCATCAATGCTGATTATACCCGTTGTTGACATAAAGAATGGTGTGGTTGTCCATGCATCAGGGGGCAATCGTTCGACCTATCAACCTATCGAATCCCTACTTTGTTCCACGAGCAAGCCGGAAGATGTGATTAGAGCGATGATCAAGGTAACAGAGAAAATGAATCCTGCTCACCTTTTTTATATCGCTGATCTGGATGCCATTGAGTCAAACGGCGATAATTTTCAGCTCATCTCGGATCTCTGTCTGAAATTTAGAGGTATCACTTTTTGGATCGATGCCGGTTTCCAGTCAAAGGAACAGCTAGAAAACTGGAAGCAAATACCAAACATTCAACCGGTGATCGGCAGTGAATCACACAAAGATCTGGGAACACTCAAATACCTTCTGTCATCAGAAACGATACTGTCTCTTGACTTCAGGAATGGCAAATTACTCGGTCCCAAGGAGCTGCTGAACAGATCCGATCTATGGCCTGAAAAGATCATTGTAATGGCACTTGATGCAGTTGGATGTGGCAAAGGTGTGGCTCACGACCTGATTAATTTGATCAGGCACCAGAAATTGGATAACAAGATCTTTGCAGCGGGTGGAGTCAGGAGTAAAGCCGATCTTCATCAGCTTGAGCAAACGGGAATCGAAGGCGTATTACTCGCTACAGCCCTGCATACGGGGAAACTCGCCTTTCATTAAAAATTCGTTCAGACTCACACAACCCACACAAGCAAAAAAATACCCCGGAAAACCGGGGTATTTTAACCTTAAAAGGATTCAGACCGGTCCGAAAGCAGACCAGTTTAAAAAAACCAATTAAGCGTGGGCAGCAAATGGATGCTCGTTACCCTTGTTGGCTACAACGTCACGAGCTTTTGGCTCACGAGCAACCGCACGTTTGATTGCTTCTTTGGTTGCTTCATAGTTGTAGTCCTGGATTTTCGTATCATCGTCAGCTTCCCAGTGGATGAAAACACCAACACAAATGAAAACGTCATCCGCTTCATCAGCAGGGATAGTACCGTCTTCAACACAATCAGTAACTGCCATGGCAACGCCACGCTGTGCTGGGCCAAACATTTGAACAGCCTGCTTGGCACCTTTAATGGTAACCTTGTTGAACATGATAGTGCTTGGTTTGGTCGCCAGGTTAGGGGCAACAACCGCAAGCAGAGTACTGAAACCATCTTTATTATTACACAGTGCATTACAGAAAGCTGTTTCTGCTGCTGAACCACGGGGGCCCATGATCAGGTCGATGTGGGCAACTTCGTTGCCATCGCCTACCAAAGATTCACCAACCAGAGTTCGGTCTATAACTGCCATTGTTTTATCTCCTGTTTTTAGAGTTGAAGTAGAAGTTGTTGTAGATGATTCTTCAACGAGTCCTCTGAATATTGACATCGCTTGTCACCTTATTATGTTCTTGATAGGTTCTTCCCATCGTTAATAAATACCGCATGGTTACGGCGTAGATTTTTTTGTTGTTACAGAAGAGCTTCCAGCGATAGTGCGATCAAACTGGCAACAGTTAGGTCGGCACTGGTACCAGGGTTGATACCCTCCCGTTTGAGCTCCTCATCATATCGCCGCAATTCACGATTTGCAACAGTCGGATTTTCGCATGCTTTTAACATGGTTTCCACTGGTTTTGCGCCTTTTCTAATGTTTTCTGCGGTTTCCATCCCATATTTACGAACAATATGGCTGTCAGGATAACTTGACATGAAATTCAGATAACAGGCAACAGTGGCCCATTCAAGCCGGTGTTCGATCGACCTCCATTTCAATAGCTGCAAACGAAGTGTGCTGACCCCAATCCGGAAGATATCCTGAAACCCATTGGCATATTGCCAAGCAATACGATCTTGCTCCTGTGCCACTTGCATTGCTTCCAAAAAGGTAACCGTAGGTTGGTCATGTACATCATGTTCAGCAGCATCTCCCAAGCCACCTGGATTAGCCAACGCAATGGCTTCATAGGCCAGTTCAGCATCCCTGATTGTCAATTCCTCGAGAACATCTACGATCGTCTGTTGCAGAAGATCACTCTCTTTCTTTCTAAAGGCAGCCTGTGCCAACGGAGCGGCAAGCAGAATGATACCAAGGTTGGTATTGCATCCTACCTGGGAGATGGTCAGCTGAACACTCTGCAGGATTCTCTCACCGATACTTAGTTCAGGATTACCCATAATCGGACTGATCAGTTCTGCACTGCGAACAAAATCCCTGGCTTCCATTCCATGACCTGCAGAATGGATGCTGACGTTACCGGGTTTGAAGGCATTAATCTCGGTAAGACAGCTTTTATAAACAGCATTAGAAATAATTTCAGCCCGGTCAGACATTGGATATTAATTTAATACATTGATCTGCCGGATTGTGGCAATCTTGGAAAGCATATGATCAACCAGCCTTTCTGCAAGATTGAAGTCACAGATCTTTTGCAGTCCCCACCAGGCAGGCACACTATTCACTTCGGTAATGAGGAAATTACCCTTTTCATCTTGCATCAAATCAACACCGGCATAATCAATATCGACAGCCCTTACCGCAGCCTCGGCCAGTTCAGCCAGATGATGATCATATGCAATCGCAACACACTTGGCACCCTGTGCTCGATTTGTAATCCAATGGTCACCTGTTCGTAACATCATCGCTTCAGCTCGGCCATTGATCACAAAGACTCGCCAATCCTGATGCCGGTCAGCCATTCTAGGAAGAAACCGTTGCAGATAGTAAACACCACCATAGATTTCAGGATCATGCGGCAATTCATCGGGATCAGCTATTTTCTTAAGGCCGATCCCTTGTGAACCGAAAATTGGCTTGATGACCAGTAAATGCCCTCTTGAACACTGCTCTGTGATTACCGATCGTGCGAAGGTTTCTGATTCGCAGATCCATGTGTCCGGGACAGGAAGGCCATGAAGGTTTAGCAGGAAGCTAGTCATGGTTTTGTCAACTGTCCTTTCAATAGAACAGCCTGTGTTGTAAACCACAATGCCTCGCTTATCCAGTGAGTGCAGAACATTGAGGCGTAAAATGACCTGTTCTAGCGTTCCACCAGGAATGCCGCGAACAAAAACGCCAACAAGCCTTTCCGGATCGAACCCAGGTATATGGATTTGGGTTTGTTGATTCTGGATAGAGAAATGGCAGTCCATCAATGATACATAATCACTCTCGAAACCCCGATCAGAGAAGGCTGATCTTAACTGACGGCCATGCCAACCGGGATCATCTGTCACGATAGCGATTTGATTGCTCTGGCTCATGGGAAAAATAAAAGGATCTTCTGCAAGATCACAGAAGATCCTCCGGATGATGTAAAAACTGATCCAGGCACAAGTCCTTCCTCTTGACTATATGATTGAGTGTCATATAGAAGAAAAATCGATCGGACTGGGATGTGAATCACAAGAATCAGGAGTTCTGGTTGTATGGACCATGAAGTCACAGAACGTTATGCAATGCATGGAGAAATTGCCAAGATTCACAACAGGGATCTGACCAGTTTTGTCCTTGATTACCTTTTTCATCAATTAAGCAAGAGATTCATTAGCTAAAGGATTGATCAAGCAGTTCCTCGTCAAGTTTACCAGCATGAAAACTCTTTCCGGTTTTCAGTGAAGAGACAGTGACCTTTGCAGGACTAAACAAGAGTGGGTCAATCTTGTAAAAATCATAGCCAGAATCCTTGAAGATATCGGCAAATGGCTTACCGTAATCCTTGGAAGAGCTACTCGGTAGTTTTTGTGCCAGTTCTTCAGCCTCATCATTCTCTGCATTCACAAAAAGATGCACTTCCCCTCCAAAGAGAATTGAATCATTGGTACGTCCCATCGCTTTAACGAAATCTGTATGCGGCGGTGCAACCGGGGCGGTAGCAAAACCGTCAATAATCTTCTCAAGCGGAAAATGAATTTCATGTGCCTTATGCAATGAAGTCTCAAGTGATCGGGCCACGACCTGTACGCTGCCAGCGAGACTTGAAGTCGGTGTCAGAATGATGGTGAGATTCTCCGCCTTAACATCGCAACGTTCTGCAATCTCGTCAGCCAGTTCTGCAGGCGGGTTCTTGTCGACTTCGATCACCATAATTGCATGATCACACTGATCACGATAGCCGAGTTCTTCGAAAAGCGGCTCATTACTGCCTAGAGCACGTGCCGGACCTGAGCCAAGTGCCATGAATTTTTCCTTACCTTCACCATGAGACAAACTCCAACCTGCATACTGGCTGGCAAGACAGGCAATCACTGGGTTGGAGGAATAAACATCAATGGTCGTTCGCCAGTAATTAAAATTACTGCTGGAACCGAACCGCACATGGCCGAGGCCTCCAAGACAGATCTCTCCCACCAGACGTCCTGCTTCCAGACCACCGGGTACCTTGATCCCGGCATCTATGACCATAGTCCCATTGGAGAGCTTTTCGATACCGATACGCAGAGCGTCCGCATTGTCGATCATCTTTTTGACAACGGGCACGGCCAGTTCATTTACACTTGGTTTGAATTGTTGTTCCATAAGTCTTTCCCCATTTAAAATTGGAATAATTCTGCTTCAATTTCGAGATGGCGATTATGCACTAATTTTACCGCTGTGTCGGCATCCGCTCCCCTTGCATAGACCGTACACAAGGGTTCTCCTTGCTGCACAGACTGCTTTTCATCAGGGATATCTGCTGCCCATTCAGGCCAATCCAAATCTTTATAATTCCATTGTTTTCTTGCATAAACAATTGATTTAGCAATAAACACCTCTTTACTCAATGTAATTTCTGAAAAATTTCCCTGGCAAGCATCGAGATGTGCAGGGAAAAGGCTACTCCCTTTTTTTTCATGCAGATCAAACGTGCCGGGTGGGCGAGGATTAATCTCAAGAAAATGAAGTCTTCCTTCACTATCGACTATAAAATCGATTCCACACATCCCTTTGAGACCCAGTAGTTTTGTAATGGCTCTGACTGCTCTATCAATCTCTGCGGAAATAGGTATTTCATCAAGTGTGACAGCGCCGCCAAAGCGAAAGGATTTTTCGTTTTCTGTCCAACTTCGGTTATAACCGATGATTGTAGCGTTATCATTTTCACTATCGGCAAGAAAAAGGACCGATCCCTCTTCTCCAGATTGATAAGCCTGGAAATAGATCCCCGATCTGGTTTCCCATTGGCCTTGATACCAGTGCACGTGGTCGCCTCCACTCCCACCGGTTTTCTTCACTAACCACTGACCTCCTGGAAGGGCTTTTGTTTGCACCAAAGGATAAGAAAGTTTCAGGTGATGAAACAGATCAGTCAGGTAAAACGGATCCTTTGCCTTACGAATGGTATCAGCAGAGTTTCCATACACTGGCCAGCGATCTTCCAGCACCCTGATTAAGGCTGTTCGTGACTCAAAACCACTACCGATGACCAGACCGGCAAAATCATACTGCCACCACAGATTTTCTATCAACGGGAGAATAGTCTCTTCGGAAAACTCTCTGAGGGTAAGAACCTGTTTGGCGTATCTTCGTGTGTCCTGATCTCCAAACAGATCCACCACAACGACAGGAATGTCTGCTAAAAATGCAGACTGTGCCAGCGTCCGCCCGGAGTAGGCGAGTATCAAATAAATCTGATGCGTATTCTGCACAGATTTTCTATATCAAAAATAATGTATAAACCTGCAAATCACCCCTTTATTTTATCTTGTCCCTGGCTATTACCCTGGCGACCTTGAAAGCCTCTTCGTGATCGATGTAAATAGGTTCTTCTTTTTCGTCCACCATCATTTTAAAGAGTTTGTAATGCACCTTGTACTTGATATCACCAATCGCCAGTGCCCCGATTCCAACTGCCCTTTTGGGTGTATAATCTAAAACCTTACCCATATCATTCACTTCCACACCTTCGATACCGAGTGGTGGCACAGCATTGACATCCGCGGCAACGATCAGATTCTCCGCTTTTGCCAACTGATCGGCACGCAAGATCTGTATGCCTGCTTTGGCAGCACCAATGACAACATGGGAGTCTTTAAGAAAAGACATTATTTCCTCATCCGTTCGACTGCCTCCTCCCTTCATACTCACTCCAAATTTTGAATTGCACTCTTCAGCTATCTCATTGGCAACCTCTGGTCCAAGGTAACTGATTAACGTCACATTGGCACCACAGTTCGCAGCGAGAATACCGGCACATACACCCACCGGCCCTGTACCAATGATATCCACGTTCTTCCCTTCGAGCGTCCCTTTACCCTGTTTATCAACCCAGAATTCAATGCAGGCAACGATCGCTGCCGCAGTGGTTATGGCACCACTGGGATCAGCAAAGACTGAAACTTCAAAAGGCGGTACCATTGCTGTTTTCGCCCGTTTCAGCATGTCCAGTGCCAAGGAGAAATCACGTCCACCGATAAAAATACTGGTTCGTTTCACGCCCTTTGGACCACGGGAGAAAATTGTATCCTGAGTCAGCGCATGGATGTCACCCAACTCTACATCCGTATAGGGGATAACCCCATCAAAGTCAGCTTCATATGCCATGTTCACATCGAAAGGGCTGACGTTCTTTGTCGGATTGAACATATGGAGTAAAAACGGGTCTTCACATTTCATTCTACTATCTATCCTTTAATGTCTAAATCTATCGAGGGTGCTCTTTGATTCACAGCTATTGTTTAGAGAAACCTCTTGGTTAATTCATGAATTAAATTTAAAAAAGTTAAAAAATCATCAGTGTCCAGCCTGAAAGCCATGAACCTCTATTATCTATTCATTAACAACCTTGTCAGAAGTGGCTCCCTTGTTTGTAATCTCGATTTTAGCCCCTTGATTGGAGGCCTTGTAAACATTGAAACTCAATGCCTTGTGGCTGACTTTTGAAGCCATTTTAACTAAACGTCCGGCTTCGATCTCATTCTCAACGATAGCAAATCCGGTAGGCCCCCAGGAACTCTGGCCGACACCTACGATGCCTTGGTCTTCCATCCAACTTAGTGCATCTGCAACCAAATGACTACTGAAACGTCCACCTTGATAGTTGGCAAAATAGTCGCCAACTCTTTGCTGGACATAAGTGATGCCTTTACCGAAATCCTGAAGATTTGACTCAACCAATGCTGGCAAAACCCGCATAAGTACTGTACGGCAAAGGTTTGCAGAAATGCCTGGATCCATCGGTGGCAGTTTTTTGAAGGCTGCTTTTTCGGAAGCCCCACTTAACCCGCTTTTTCGATTATCGAAGATCAGGATTAGCCTCCACTGTTCAGGAAAGGCCATTCGGCAAATCACCGGTGGAACAATGGTTTTGCCACCTCGTCCACCATCGACGATGAAACCGCCCTGTTGAAATGCGCCCACACCGATACCGGAACGAGCACCTCTGTCAGTCAGTTTTGCTATCGTTGTAATGTCAATATCCAGATCGAACAGATGAGAGATTGCCGAACAAACCGCCAGCCCAAGTTGAGTACCGGATCCCAGGCCAGCATGTTCCGGTATGGCTTCGTGTACTTCAATATAGACACCCAGGTCAGGTGCATATTTTTCCAACAGCAGTTTTGCATATTTGATCGCCCTTTTCGATGACGGACCTTTGGCCATCACATCCTCAGAGATTCGTACACTCAGTCGCGTATGAATACCATCCAGTGTCAAACCCAGACCACCGAAGTTCCTACCCAATTCACCATTCATGTCCATGAAGCCAAGGTGCAATCTTGCCGGGGCGGTTACTGTAACGGTTTTTTGTGGAGCCACAACGATACCTGTCTATTTTTCTGCCTGCAATTTCAGCCGTGCAGCTCTCAATGCTTCGATACGACTCCAGACGACATGTGATTTATCCAAAGGCCGTAAAACATCCATACGATAAAGGACATCGTAGACATCATCATCAAAACCAATCAGGTAAATCTCTCTTCCGGTGGCTAACTGGTCGTGGATGATATCTTCAATTGCTTTGCATGACGTTGTATCGATCATATGGACATCGGACATGTCAAGCAACATGATCTTGTACTCTTCGATACCAGACAACTCCCGTGTCATCCCCTTTGCAGCACCAAAACTGATAGGACCGGAAAGATGGAAAAGTAACACCTGCCCTTTCAGTTCCTCCATGATCTTAGCTTCTTCTTCTGAGAGTGGCGCCTCTTCACCCGGCTCGGTAATCAGCTTGATCTGCTCGAGTTGCAGGTTCGTCAGGCGCTGGACAAGGATCAGACTCGCAGCAACCACACCAACACCAACTGCTGTGATCAAATCGACAAAAACCGTAATCAGTAACACTGCCAGCATGATGAAAAGATCCATGCGCGGAGCCTTGGGTATGCGTCGCAGATAATCCCAGTCAATAATATCGACACCTACTTTGATCAAAATCCCGGCCAGGACAGCATGAGGTATATTTTCTGCCAGAGAACCAGCCCCCATAACAATAGCGAGCAAGATCAACGAATGCAGCATCCCTGAAATAGGCGTTCGGCCACCTGCACGAATATTGACAACGGTACGCATAGTGGCACCAGCACCAGGGAGTCCCCAGAAGAATCCAGCCAGTGTATTCCCAATTCCCTGACCAATCAGCTCGCGATCCGAATCATGATGTGTACGGGTCTTGTTATCAGCAACCAAAGAGGTCAAGAGTGAATCTATCGCACCGAGTGTAGCGAGTATCAGAGCTGACTTGAACATGTCAACAAACAGTTCCGCGGTGAATACTGGCATATGCAGTGCGGGCAGCCCGGTCGGGATCTCACCCAGGATTTTTGCATCACCATTACGCATGAACATTATGTAGATGCTGGTACCGACAAACAAAGCCAGCAATTGCGAAGGGAAAAGCTTGTTTAACTTCGGTGGCCAGAGATAAACAATAAGCAGTGTTATCACACCCAGGATCGTGGCATCCCGCATTGGATGGCTCAACAAGTCTGGAAGGTTCTGAAAAGCGACCAGAATACCCTCTTTGGTGGTTTCATGTCCGACAAGTGGCGCTAGCTGGAGAATGATAATGATAAAGCCAATACCACTCATAAAACCTGAAAGTACAGGAAAGGGAACAAGGTTTATATAACGGCCTAATTTCAAAACACCCATCAGGATCTGGATCAGGCCACCCATGATGACAACTGTAAAGGCAATCGCTAGACCATTGTCGGGGTACCTGTCCATGAACTCAATGATGATTGCCGTCATTACAACAGTCATAGGGCCGGTAGGTCCGGAAACCTGTGATGGTGTACCTCCGAACAATGCAGCAAAAAAACCGACAATGATCGCACCGTACATTCCGGCAATGGCGCCTGCGCCAGAGGCAACACCAAATGCTAGTGCTAATGGCAAGGCGACCACAGCAGCAGTTATGCCACCATAAATGTCACCACGAATATTTTTGAAATGGAGTCCGTGAATGAGATGGGTCATTTAGATTCTCTCTAGTCTGGTTGTTATTGCTTGTAATCTGACCAGAGTAACGAACTCTGGAGCATGTGTAAAAACTGTGTTAATTTTATCAGTCAAGGAAAGGTCGGGGATACCGGATTCCGAAACAATTCTGAAACACTCTGTTTCCGACCCAACTTCTTGCTTTATGCTTTATTTATATTAACAAGCTTGGATTATATGACACGTTCGATTATGAATTCATCCTCAACCAAAACCTCTTTCACCAAAGTGGCTTGCCCCTTTTGCGGTATCCATTGTGACGACCTGGAAATAACAGCCACAGGAAATGCTCTCCAAGTCAAAAATACAACCTGCTTCAGAGCCGTGGAAGGTTTTGAACGCCACCTGCCGGCAGAAATATCTCCCCGAATCAATGGCGAGCCTGTTGCGCTGGACAAGGCTATTACAAAAGCAGCCAATATTATCAAGAAATCAGGTACTCCACTGTTTGCAGGTTTGGGAACAGATGTTTCCGGTCATCGAAATATCTTGCAAACAGCGGATAAGGTGGGTGGCATCGTCGATCATGTGCTCAGTGAAGGTATCATGAGAAACATCCTTGCCTTGAGTGATCGGGGATGGATAACGACCACACTGACTGAAATCAGAAATCGCGCGGATCTTGTCGTCTTCGTCGGAACAGATGCGACTGAACACCCTCGCTTCCATGAACGTATTTTGTGGGCGAAGGAAGCCATGTTTGTCGCACCCGCTGATCGAGAAATTGTCTATCTGGGAAAAAAACTGGATACCAAACCTGGGATCAGCCCCAAAGGGAAAAAGCCCATGAGTATTCCCTGTGACATCTCTGAATTATCCACCATCATGAATACTCTGACGGCCCTCATTGAAGACAAGCCTCTGCAGGCCAAAAAAGCTGGTGGAGCAAAGGTCACGGATCTGAAAAAACTCGCTGATAAGATTATCACAGCTGAATATGCTGTATTCATCTGGTCCCCTCCCAAGCTTAATTTCCCGAATGCCGAGCTTGTGGTGGGTGCAGTCAGCGATCTGGTCAGGAAATTGACTGAAACCAAACGGGCTGCCGGATTTGCCTTAGGCGGTGATGATGGTGCTGCTTCAGCTGCTGCGGTCTGTGCATGGCAGACTGGCTATCCACTACGAACCAACTTTTCCCAAGGTTATCCCGATTATAATCCGTCCCGTTACAGTACCAATGAGATACTGACATCTGGCCAAGCCGATGCACTGGTCTGGGTTTCGACCTTTACATCAAACCGGCTCCCCCCTGAATCTAATATTCCGACCATCGTCATCGGTGAACCCGGGATGAAATTCAAAACCATGCCGGATGTATTCATTCCTGCAGGGACACCTGGTATCGATCATGTCGGTAAAATAGTCAGGGTTGACTCTGTTGTCTCACTCCCCATGAAACAGCTTCGTAATGCCGGTCTGCCAAGTGTGGCCAGTATTTTCGACAGAATCTATCAAGCACTTTAAAACAGGAATCGATATGCTGATTAAATTAGCAGGTGGTAAAGTCTATGATCCCTTAAACGGGATAGACGGTCAGGTTAAAGATATTTATATCCGTGATGGTCGTATCGTCGATAAACCATCGAAGGATGAAACCATCCATGAAACCTACGATGTCAAGGGTCGTGTGATCATGGCCGGTGGTATCGATCCGCATACCCATATCGGCGGAGGTAAGCTCAACATCGCTCGCATGATGTTACCGGAAGACCATGAACAGGACTTGGTCAAACACACTTCTGTGACCCGGGCTGGATGCGGACATGCTGCTCCTTCAACTCTGACAACCGGATACCGGTATGTGGAGATGGGCTATACTGCCGGGTTTGAACCCGCAATGCTACAGGCCAATGCACGTCAGGCTCATATGGAAATGGCTGACATACCCATTCTTGATAAAGGTGGCTATGTCATGCTGGGCAATGATGACATGTTCATGCGCTTGATGGCTCAGGGTGTCGAGCAGGAAGTTATGAACAACTATGTGGGCTGGACAATCTCCAATTTCAACGCCATCGCCGTCAAGGTGGTCAACCCAGGCGGGATCAATGCCTTCAAATTCAACCAAAGGAAACTGGATCTCGACGAGAAGCATGTCTATTACCAGATCACTCCACGTGAGGTCCTGAAAACACTTTCCCGCGCGTTGGTGGACTTGAAAGTTCCTCACCCACTGCATGTTCATGGGTGCAACCTGGGTGTGCCCGGGAATGTCGAAACCACTCTGGAAACCATTCGTGGTATGGAAGGCCTACCCCTGCACCTGACACATATCCAGTTCCACAGTTTCGCAACCGAAGGTGACAAAAACTTCTCTTCCGGTGCCGCCAGAATTGCTGATATGGTCAACCAACATAAAAATATTTCCATCGATGTGGGCCAGATCATGTTCAACCAGACGGTAACCGCATCCGGGGACACCATGCGTCAATATGCCGGCCATACCCATGGCAGCCCGAAGAAATGGGTGGTCATGGATATCGAATGTGATAACGGTTGTGGCGTCGTGCCCTTCAAATATACGGACAAAAGCTATGTCAATGCCTTACAATGGGCCATCGGCTTGGAAACATTTCTTATGGTTGATGATCCATGGCGTGTCTTCCTGACCACGGATCATCCAAACGGTGCACCGTTCACCTCTTATCCGCATCTCATCAGGCTGCTGATGGACAAATCTTTCCGTAACGATATGTTGCACACAATCAACAAGGAGGCAGCAGACATGACCGTGCTGGGTTCCATCGATCGCGAATATTCCCTCTATGAGATCGCGATCATGACTCGGGCTGCGCCAGCGAAAAGCCTGGGACTGACCGATCGAGGGCAGCTGGGCGTTGGCGCTGCGGCAGACATTACGGTTTATAAGGAAATGGATAACAAGGAGAAAATGTTCGAAAAACCGGAATACGTCTTCAAGGATGGGGAGCTGGTGGCGAAAAATGGCAAGATCGTCAAGGTAGTGAATGGCACCACACATGTGGTCAGACCCGATTACGACAAAGGTATCGAGAAAACACTGGACGATTACTACAAAAAATATCACACCGTCGCACTGGACAACCTAGTCGTGACCGAGGATGAGATCATCGATGAAGGACGTGGCAGTGTCACCTGCCATGCTTGTTCACGGGAGGACACCTTAGCATGAAGATCAATGGAGTACACATTGACAACACCTTCGCCGAAGCCTTTCCGATGAAGGCAACGCGGATCATCATCACCGCCCTGAACCTGGAGTGGGCATGGAACTCAGCCAATGCCATGACTGGGTTTGCAACCTCAGTGATCGCCTGTGGCTGCGAAGCAGGTATTGAAAAAGAACTGAAGCCTTCCCAAACACCAGATGGCCGACCTGGTTATTCCGTCCTGCTCTTCACGATGAGTGAAAAAGAGATGATCAAACAGATCCAGAACCGTGTGGGCCAATGTGTTCTCACTTCACCCACCAGTGCTTGCTTTAGCGGCATTCATGAGGGCAAAAAACTTGCATTGGGTAAAAACCTCCGCTATTTCGGTGACGGTTATCAGATCTCTAAAAAGATCGATGGAGTACGTTACTGGCGTGTTCCAGTAATGGATGGCGAATTTCTGGTCGAGGAAAACACCCATATGACCAAAGCCGTTGGTGGCGGAAACTTCCTCGTTCTGGCTGAAAACCAGGAAGTTGCGTTGAAAGCCTGTGAAAAGGCGATCAAGGCCATGAAGAAAGTACCGGATGTGATCATGCCCTTCCCTGGAGGTGTCGTTCGATCAGGCTCGAAGGTCGGATCAAAATACCCTTCCCTGCCTGCATCCACTAACGATGCCTTTTGTCCTACTTTGAAAGGGCTGGTTAAATCTGAACTGGACAGCAGTATTGGATCAGTCATGGAAATTGTCATTGACGGCCTTTCACAGGAAGCAGTAAACGAGGCCACCCGTGTTGGGGTGTTGGCAGCATGTTCACTGGGCAGCAAAAAGGGCGTCAAACGTATCAGTGCAGGTAACTATGGTGGCAATCTAGGCCCATACCATTTCCATCTCCGAAAAATTCTCAAGTGAGCCAGAAATAATGAGCAAACCACTGACATTTACATTAAAAGAAAAAATCGTCCACCGTCTCGACCTTTCTGTGTTAACACCAGATGCACTTGAAGGAAAGCCTCTAGCAAAGGTCAAGAAAATAAAAATTGCGGTTGGTAAAAAGCGTATTGATGTTGATAAGCTCTTTGTTATCGAAGGCGATGACACGCAGAATATCATCTTCAAAAAGAGCAGTGATCGCTTCGACAATATCGGACAAGGCATGAGCCTGGGCTCGATAGAAGTTCGTGGTTCAGCAGGTGACCGGCTTGGTCATGATATGACCGGAGGAGAAATTAGAGTCAAGGGAGATGCCGGTGACTGGGCGGGTACAGGTATGAAAGGCGGACGGATTGAAATACGAAAAAACGCCGGTCGCTTTCTTGGTGGTGCCTTGCCTGGACAGCAACACGGTCAGCGAGGTGGCATCATCCATGTTTTTGGTCATACTGCCGACAGGACCGGTGACAGAATGCGTCGCGGGATGATCGTCATCGAGGGTAACACAGGAGACTATACTGGCTCACGCATGATCGCCGGCACTATCATGATCTGTGGACAAGCCGGGAAAAACACCGGATTCGGTATGAAACGAGGCACTATCATCCTCACTGATCAGCCTCAAAGTATTCCCGCTACATTCAACAATTGTGGAACCTTTGAACTGGCTTTTCTGAAGCTTATTTTCAACTCCCTCGCCAGCTCCAACCGCAGACTCAAGGAACTACGGGAATATCCTTCTTGGGTCACTCGATATGCGGGCGATCTCGGTTTGGATGGTAAAGGAGAATTATTGGTTCTGAAATAGACACACGGTGACTTAAGTGAAAGAAACCAGGGCCGGTTTTAACACAAGTTAGCCGGCTTTTTTCTCATGTCAGACACAAAAGATGACTCGGATCTTTTCCACAAATCCGTCCAGGTAGACAGGAAATTCCGTTATGATGGCATCAAACCTACCCGATCAAGACTTCCGCCTGTTCCCAGACAACGGATCGAGGATGAAAAGCGGGTAATCGATGAACTGTTTTCCGCGGAATTCGAACCTGCTGATATTGAAACAGGTGATGAACTTCTTTTCTACCGCCCAGGTGTATCACGATCAATCTTCAAAAAACTCCGGAAAGGCCAGATCAGTATCCAGGGAGAACTCGACCTCCACGGCATGACAGTGACCACGGCACGAGAAGAACTCGCACATTATCTACATAAATGTTTGCGATCAGGAAAACGATGTGTCCGCATCATTCACGGTAAAGGGCGAGGTTCACGCCACGGCCATCCTGTAATCAAGAATAAGGTCAATATCTGGTTACGGCAGCGAGATGAAGTTCTGGCTTTTTGTTCAGCCCGACCGGTCGATGGAGGCACCGGAGCGATCTACGTTTTGCTGAGGAAAGCTAAATAGTCTCCTCTTGTATTCTTTTCTGCGCCTGATATCACAAATTAACCTTTCACCATTTGATATACCTGATTCAACGTGTTAAAAAGCACATTAATGTTTCTATCTTTTCTTATAAATTTCATAGAATTGTAACAAAAAGTTAATTAGCTATGGCGATATGGAAAATGGCGCTGATCGGGCTCGAAGGTCGCGATCGTTCCTTACTCGAAACAGCGATCGATCTGGCATCGGGTTTGGAAACAGAACAATGGGAGCTCGTCGACTCGTCTGACCAAGTGCAGGTCATCCTCGCCAATATCGACGATTCTACAGGCAAAGAAAGAGTAGAGACCTATCTGTCTGATCCCAATGGACCACTTGTTGTGCCCTATTCGGCCGAGAAAGATCTGAGCAATGAAGATGCTATAACACTCAATCCACCGCTGAGTTATAAAAATGTTACTTCTCTATTGAAGCGTCTCGAATCTAAACTGTCTAAGACAGTTCATCACAAGGAACCTGCAGTCCTATCGAAACGTGCTGAAACAACATCTGAACCGATAAACCCGGTTCAAGAGCGTTCACAGAGGATTGAACCAGTTGAACAGATCAGGCCTGAAGATGTGATCAAGCATAAAATTGACTGGTTATCGGACGATGAAGTAGAGGAAGCGAACAGTCCTATACTCACCGAGGTTACCCACCGTCCGGCAGAAATTCTGGAACTCACGGAAGCAGAAGAAAACACGCCAGACAGTTCTCTGCCTCAACCATTCAATCCTGATTCCCGGTTATTGGGGATACTCTACCGAGTCATTGAAAGCGGTAAAACCACCCTGATCACACATCCAGAATACCCTGAATTGAGAATTTTCCCGGACAACGGCTGGTTCGTTTTTAGTGAAGAACTGGACAGTTATCCTCAAATGTACCGCGAACCGGCAACCTCTTTTTCCATTGAGGTTGTTGAAGAGGAAATCAAGGATGAGCTGTTCAGTGGACGTCTACCACAATCGTTATGGAAGTTGTTGTTTACTGCTGCACTGTTTGGATCAGAAGGGAGACTGCTGGAAAATTTGAATCGGGAACTGCCCTTTTACCTAATTCATACACCCTATTTCGGAATGATTCCGCATACGGCGGACCACATCAAAATCGCTGAATATATGGTCAACCACCACGAACATTTGGAAACCATCAGTAAAAAAACAGATGTGGATCCTGAAACCATTATTGACTTCTGTAATGCCTGTGAAGCTATCAAGCTGCTGAAAAATGTCAAAACAAATGAAGACCTATTGATAGAAGACGATATCGATCCGATCAGTATCACAGAACTTGAAAATGATACAACTGTTGAGTCAGAACTACACCAAGAGAAGGAGAATCCCAAAAAAACTGGTCTGATTGGTTCACTGATCTCCAACCTGACCAGAAGCCATTAAACCCTTTAATCCAATATATGAGGAAAATCCTATGACCAAACAAGAACAGCTGGAAAAATTAATCAAAGAGCTCCGTACCAATGTACCTGATATTACCGGTGTAATGGTTGCAAGTAGCGACGGCCTCTCTATAGCTTCAGACTTTCCGGAAGAAGAAGGTGCACGAATTGCAGCAGTCGGTGCAGCTGCATCCGGCTTGGGTAACCGTATTGCACAAAATGCTGCCTTGGGCGCGGTGAGTGAGACCATGGTCAAGGGAACCGATGGCCTATTGCTGATTTATATGACCGGTGACGAAGGTGTTCTTGCTATTCGTGCGCCAGCCAGGGGTAATCTTGGCTTGGTACGTCTAGAAGCCAGTGCGGCTTGCGAAGAAGTCAAAAAGATTCTTGGATAACTCAAGGAAACCTCATATATGAATGAGATCACCCGCCAAATACTCGATCAGATACCTTCGAATGTAAAATTCAGCGAGGAAGATGCCGAGCTTCTGATCAAACACAAGGACAAACTGCTTGAATGGGAAGATGGTTTGATAGAAGGATTCTATGACTCGCTGTTCAATCACGATACGACCCGTGCCGTCTTTGAGGAGGGAGAAAGACCTGCACGGGAACAAACGCTTCGTGACTGGTACCGCAGAACGCTCAATGGCCCTTTCGATGACAACTACTGGGAGTGGCAAACCTACGTTGGGCTTGTACACATCAAGCGGAAGGTAAACAATGCCATGGTTGCAGGCATGTGGGGCTGGATTGCGACATACCTCGGCCGCAAGGCCCTGGAGGAGTTTCCCCAAGAAGAAGCCTTGAAACTGATCTCAGCAGTCCATTCCCTGCAGGCCAATGTAACTGCACTGATTGTCGAGAGTTATCTCAAGAACATGTTCGTGGCCATCGACAAAGCAGCAGGGTTGAGTGAGGCTCTCCTCGGGCGTCTTGTCGCAACTGAGATCGATGATATGCTCGCAAAAGCGAAGTCTTCATAGATTGAAAGTCAAATTCTTCTTTTGTATCCCTTCAGCCTTTCTGGTCGAAGGGATTTTTTTTGGAGAACAGGATATAATTTCTACAAAAAAACCATGTTCCCAATACACGATGACAATCCTACATCGATCACACCTGTCGTTACCATCGGCCTAATCGGCGTCTGTACCGTAGTCTTTTTGTGGCAGATCTCTCTCGGTCCACAGTTTGGACAGACCATAGTCTATTCATTTGGCGTGATTCCGGCAGTGCTCCTCAATTTTGCAGATCTTCCTCCACAACTGGTAGTTTTACCTCCAGAGATAACAATAATTACATCCATGTTTTTACATGGAAGCTTTCTTCATCTTGCCGGTAACATGCTCTACTTGTGGATCTTCGGGAACAATGTCGAAGATAGTATGGGTCATTTCCGATTTATACTGTTTTATCTGCTTTGTGGAACTGCTGCAGCCTTGTTTCAGGTCTTTATGAACCCAGAGTCCACGATTCCGATGATTGGTGCAAGTGGGGCCATTTCCGGGATTCTCGGTGCCTACCTGTTGCTCTATCCCCATGCAAGGGTTCTGGTTGCATTTCCGATCTTCTTTTTCATTCATACCATTGAGATTCCTGCGATGATCGTCTTGATCATGTGGTTTTTAATGCAGGTTATCAGCAATGCGGCAAGTGTTTCTGGACAAGGAGGTGTTGCTTTTGGGGCTCATATTGGTGGCTTCATTGCCGGAATGATATTGATCCCGTTTTTTAAATATCGTCACGTCACCCTCTTTCATTCCGAGCGTCATTGAGGTGAATTGACTCTCATCATAAAGAAGCATTAAATAAATGCCGTACCTGTGATAGAACTGATTTGATTAGGAGAAAGACATGAACAAATTCAAACTGATCCTCAGCCCAGTCGATTTTTCAGAAACATCTACACATGCACTTGAAACCGCAATAGAGCTGGCTAACAACCTTGGAGCGAAGTTACATCTTCTGCACGTATATCAGATACCTGCATTCGCTATTTCAGAAGCTGATCTTGCAACACCTGTTGACGTATCAATCCAAGAAGACTATGAAAAACGACTGGAGCAACAGCTTGATGATCTGGCCAGAAAATATTCCAATAAAGGCGTTGAGATTGATACAACTCTTACCGAAGGCATCCCCTATATCGAAATCGTGGAAACAGCCGATGAGATCAATGCTGACATGATCATCCTGGGAACTCATGGAAGAACCGGGCTTGCCCATATGTTGCTTGGCAGTGTGGCAGAACGCGTTGTTCGTAGCTCAAAGGTACCTGTGCTGTCTGTTCCTAACAAGGGAACAGATTAAATACATCCAGACAAAAATCTTGGCTGGCAAAGGGAAAACCTTCTGTTCTCTTACTGGTTTTTCCAACGGGATTCTGAAATCGTATTCTTTATAATAACCGTGATATGCTGACAATCGTAACGGCGTTACTTTGTGAAGCCAGACCATTGATTTCAGATTTCAATCTGAAAAAAGTACCAGAATCACACCCTTATCCGATTTACAGGAATGATGAACTCAACCTGGTCATTTCTGGTATTGGGAAAATAGCTTCCGCAAGTGCTACTGCTTATGTTCACGCCCTGAATGGTTCTTGTAATCATTCTGCCTGGCTGAATATTGGCCTTGCTGGACATTCAGATTATGAATTGGAAACCGGTTTTCTTGCCATAAAAATCATTGACCAGTCATGTCATCAATCCTGGTATCCTTCCATCATCTTTGAACCATCCTGTCAAACAGGCATGTTGATCACCGTCGATCAAGTTGGTAAAAAATATCATCCAAACTACGGTGTCGATATGGAAGCTTCAGGTTTTTATGCAACTGCCTGTCGTTTTACTACCAGTGAACTGGTTCAATGCTTCAAGGTGGTCTCTGACAATCCCCAAACACCTGTAAGAAAAATAGCAGCCAATGAAGCTTCTAAACTCATTTCCGATCAGATGGAACACATTAGTTCCATTATCGATGCACTAGGGCAATTACAAACGGAAATAGATACACCCAACCAAACCCCACCCTTCTTTAATGAAATTATGGCCCTGTGCAAAATGACACATTCCGAACAATTGCTGTTAAGAGAGAAATTAAAAAGGCTATTTCTATTGAATCCAAATCATGAGATGGATTTTTCTTTATTTGTGAAGCCCCATCAATCGAAGGATATTCTTTTTGTTCTTGAAAAACTGATATCCGAACAGAAGGTGCTTTTTCAATGATCTCGACAATCTATCTCGAAAATGAGGTGCGTGATCACCCCGTTACAAAAGCGCTGTTGTTACGATTCCAGAACGCGACAGTAATCCCATGTGATCGTTACACGGAAGTCTTCAATCGCAAGGCGCAAAACTTCAGACTGCAGAAGAAAAAACCTTCACTGATCCTTGCCCGGAAGCATCATGGCTTTGTCATGAAGGCACCAGACAGTTATGGTATTGGAGGTACACAGAACTACTATTTTTCCCATATGCTTAACTGCATCTATGATTGCAGGTATTGCTTTCTTCAGGGGATGTACCGATCAGCCCATTATGTTCTGTTCGTCAACTATGAGGATTTCACACGGAGTATGGAAACGATTCTGGATGAACATCCTGATGATGAGGTATGGTTTTATTCGGGTTATGATTGCGACAGTCTTGCCTTTGATCCGGTCACCTGTTTTACGGATTTTATTCTTCCTTTCTTTAAGAAATATGACCGTGCCCGACTGGAATTCCGAACCAAAAGTACACAGATCCGTAGTCTTCTAAAACACATTCCACTCTCCAATTGTGTCGTTGCTTTCAGCCTTTCTCCAGAAAATATCACGCAATCACTGGAAGCGAAAACACCACCACTGATCAATCGTATTGAATCCATGAGACGCTTGCAGAAGGCTGGATGGAATGTGGGAATACGGTTCGAGCCACTCATCTTTAGCGATGATTACAAGACACGTTACGGAGAGTTATTTTCGATTGTTGCTTCACAACTGGACATGAGCCGGATCCACTCCATCAGTGTCGGTGCCTTTCGTGTACCCAAGCCCTATTTCAAAACCATGGTCAGGCTCTACCCGGATGAAAAGCTCTTTGCCGGCCCTTTAGAGGAAGAAGATGGCACGATCAGCTATCAGCAAGACCTTCAGGAGGAAATGCTCGAGTGGTGTTCACAACAAATCAAACAATTTGCCCCTGCCTGTCATCACTATCAATGCAGAAATTGATTACCGAATCTCCTGCTGAAAGATGAAAGCGTCATTCCCTGAGTAAATACCGAAGGTTGCTGTTGTCTTGGGCTCAAGCCGGTTTGCCTCACCTGCGGGTCGTCCCCAATCGAATTCCAACCATGTGGGAACATCCAAGGTCACACCCAATGAACCCGTATTGCCCGCACCCGGTGCAGCCAACGTCAGCATGGCCTTGCCTGAAATAAGTGGCGTCATCGTAGTAGAAATACCGCTAGGATCCAGTGAGTCCAGCCTTTCAAGGGGTAGTAAACTAAAGCTACTGCAGCTGTCATCGACATGGGTGATGAAATCACCGATACTCTCATCATAGATCTGTGCCTCAATGGGCATAGCAAGATCCACAAGCTCTGAACCAAAAGCATTATCGATCATAATCCGTCCAAATCGCATACTGACCGTTGAAGGCTGTAAAGATTCAGTGTTCGTAAAATTATCTCGGATACCGTCACGGTCAATGATGCCATCGATCACGAGTTCGATCGCTGCATTGAACATACCTGTGGGTGTGTCACGATTATAGGTAAACTGATCAGCCCCGAATAGGTATTTAAATACACCGTTACCCATACTGGTCAGCGAAGCTGTAGCCTGTTGATGTGAAACCGGCATTGCGTTGGAACTATCCTGACTCACCTGGAGAATAGAGACACCACTTATCCCAAGTTTTGCAAAATTTCCGCTGTAATTCTGTGTTGTCGAACCCGTTAGATTTTTTGCTTCGATCTGGAACTCAGGCTGATTGCCAGAAGCATAACCAAAGGGTTGTCCAATGTAAGTAAATCCACCCGACGGACACATGGCTTCCAGCGCGCCGGAAAGTTTGTTGGAGACGATAAAATGATGTGGCACAAAACGCCCGATATTCCCGGAAGTGGCGGTGACATTTCCGGCCCCGAGGTAATCACCATCGGCGACAGAGGCAGACAAATCGATAATGCCCACCTCATCCCAGTTGTAGAGGCCCTGGAAAATACCGCCCGCTTGTAATTCCAATGAACCGGATAAATTACCCGGATTCCCAGTGGCGGGAGCAATGAGCGTATGACTCAGGCTGATACTTTCGGGTACAGTTTCCTTTCCATAATTCGGCGTGATCGCACCCTTTGAATTGATCGCCTCAACCTGGATTTCAAAATCATCGCCTGCCGCAACAAACATGGGGCCATTCGCATCCCCTGCCGCAGGGTTGGAGAACCCATCCGTTCTTTTGACAGAAGCAAATCGAAAACCAGAAGGCTTGACGACGAAATCATTGGTCGCGCCACTGATAGTCGTCGATCCGCTGTTGTCACTGACAGCGAAACGGATCTTACCGACATCTTTATAATTCACGCTCAATGCTGCCTGCCCACGATTGAACGTGATCGTTTGTGACGTCGCGGAACCTGTCCCTGTCATGGCAATCGCATTGTTATTGATCAGGACAGGCTGTGTCCCGGTTCCCGGATCGATATACGATCCAAGAAGATCGAGGCTTTTGGCACCATCGTAGGATTCGATCACGCCACATTCAGGATGGGTTGCCGTTGTCCCGAAGGCGGTGACATGGACGTTGAAGTCATTCCCTGCGATCTGTGCGGTGACGGGATCGTTGATGATCACCGGGGGTGGGTTACTGACCGCAGAGGCCGTGAGCAGAAATCCGCTCGGTGCAAAGGTGATATCACCTTCCGTGTCGTCATCCCGAACCGAGCCTTCATAGACATCGATATTGAAAGTCGCAGGGCCACTTGGATAATCCAGGGTGAAGCTGACTGTACCATTGTCGCTGGCATCAAAAGTATAGGTTGCGAGCCCGTCATTCGGTGTGGCATCGTTCAGCACCCCATTTCCGGTTGTGGCAAGCCAGTTGCCGGTGCCGGTCTGGGTATCCAGTGTGATGGTGCCCGTATAGCCGGGAAAAGTCTGATTGCTGCCATCTTTCACTTCAACATCAATTCTTTCGCCAAGACAATGTATGCCGTTGCTGTCATGGGAAATCTGAAAATGATCCGGGCCAAAGACTGCACATGTTCGAGTTTGATTCATAATATGCATGATCTCGGAGACATTCAACGCTTGTTTGAACACTTTCATCTCATCGATCTGCCCCTTGAACCCGGGCTGAGAAGCAAACCCTTTTCTACCAATATACAAGTCACCTGTATTACTTACCGAATCACCGATCAAAGTTACTGATGAATCAAGTACGCCGTCGAGATAGAGACTGTAGTGGTTCCCTCGTTTCACGACGGCAACATGCGTCCATATATTCAACGGGATTGCGTTGACGCTGTTCCCCCCCTCATTCCAGTGGTGTGTCGTACTGATACGATAATGGATCCGGTTACTCTCTGGCCGCATCCAGAAAGCAAAGGTTCGTTGCTTCCATCTACTCCCTTTGTGCATGATATTTCGGTACACCCCCGTTGCCCCCTGTTCCAGCTTGAGCCAGAAGGTCACAGAAAAATCGGCGTTGTTTTTACCGATCTCGAGTAAAGAATGACTTGCCACCTGAACATAGTTATCCCCATTGAAACGCCCCGCCTGACACACTTTTCCAGGTACCGTTGTTGCTCCGATTCTCGCTACCCCA
>Ga0256841_1001002_pt1 | contig 26307 bp, 21 predicted proteins | sample 356308metaG_FD_185971 | JGI IMG/M metagenome (GOLD analysis project Ga0256841, IMG submission 185971) | Hydrothermal vent microbial communities from Mid Atlantic Ridge, Atlantic Ocean - 356-308 | ecosystem: Environmental > Aquatic > Marine > Hydrothermal vents | place: Atlantic Ocean: Mid...
GAGTATCCGAAGAAGCTGGCGCCCTGACGGCCCCGCCATGACCGCCCGACAAGCGCCGAGGGACGGCCTGGGAGGCCGTGGCGGAGCGCGGGGGATTCACGCCCACACGCAGATGTCCGCCGCACCGGCGCTCCGGTGGGGTTCGCTGCGCTCACCCCACCCTGCGGGTGGCTTTGGCGGTTGTCGCGGGGGTGCTCATTTCAGGCGTTCGATGCGCAGGGCCTTGAGGACGTATTTTTCGTAGATGGGCTCGGCGCTGCCCTTCTTCATCTTGCGGATGAAGTACTTCTCGAAGGCGATCTTTGCCAGGTGTACCCACTTGCCCTTCTTGAACCAGTTGACGTTGCGCGGCGGAATCTGCGGCAGAGCCACGAAGGCGGCGCCGGTATCGCCCATGTCGGCCAGGCAGATGGCGTTCCAGGTGGCGGTCTGGGTCGGCTCCTGGCTGGCCAGTTCCGCCTTGATGTTCTCCACGATGGCCGTGACCATGGTCTCGATCATGTAGCCGGTCTTGGGGGCACCGGTCGGCACCGGGGTGGCCTCCACGGGCGGAATGGCGACGCAGACGCCGGCCGAGTAGATATTCGGGTAGGTCGGGTTGCGCTGGTGCTCGTCGATGATCACGAAACCGCGCGGGTTGCACAGGCCCTCGACGTTGGCAACGGCATCCACGCCCTTGAAGGAGGGCAGCATCATGGAATAGTCGAACGCCAGTTCGTGCTGCTTCTTGAGTTCACCGTTCTCGTCCAGCTCGTCGACGAACATCTTGCCTTCCTCGACGCGGGTGACCTTGGCGTTGGTGATCCATTCGATATGGCGGCTGCGCAGTTCGGACTCCAGCATGCCCCTGGAATCGCCGACCCCGCCCAGGCCGAGGTGGCCGATATAGGGCTCGGAGGTGACAAAGGTCATGGGCACCTTGTCGCGGATCTTGCGCTTGCGCAGGTCGGTGTCGAGGATGAAGGCGAACTCGTAGGCCGGCCCGAAGCAGCTCGCGAAGGGCATGGCTCCGACCACGATATGACCCGGATTTTCAACGAATTTCTGGTAACCATCCCAGGCACGCTGGGCATGGTCCACCGTGCAGATGGAATAGGTGTGCCCCTGCGGGCCGGACCCTTCGACCTCCTCGAAGGCCAGCTTCGGACCGGTGGTGATGACCAGGTAGTCGTAGTGCACGGTGTCGCCGTTCTCCATGCGGATGGTATTGGCCTTGGCGTCGATCTCGGCGGCCAGGCCGGCGATGAAGTCGATTCCCTTCTTGGCCAGGTAGGGCCGGATAGGGAAGGTCGTCTGATCGGGGGTACGCCAGCCCACTGCAACCCAGGGATTGGACGGTACGAACTGGAAGGTATCACTGGCGTTGATCACCGTGATGTTGTGCTCCTTGTCCAGTGCTTCGCGCATCTCGTACGCACAAGGCATGCCGCCGGTGCCGGCGCCCAGAATAACGATACGTGCCATTGCCTGTTCCTCCTGGTACTGCTCGCTCGCGCCGCCCCTGCGCCGGAAGGCGGGCGGGCCGGAACGAAGCGGGGTGGTCATTTCAAGTCTGGAACAAAAATACTATCACAGGGAACGTGCAGGAAAGCTGTCCATTCGGTCTTTTCTCGTCCGTATCTGATCTGGATCAGAAAACCCCCTCGTCAGGGGCAGGCGGGACGATTGTGAAATTCCAGCCGCAGGCCGTGCTCACCGAGCAGGACGCGGCTGAAAGCCGCGTTGTCGATGCGCGCCCGGTACCAGGCGGCGGGCTCCGAGCGCAGCACGTGACCCAGCACGGCGCGGATGACGCCGGCATGGGCGACGACCAGCAGGTGCTCGCCGGCGCGAACCTCCAGCAGGTCCTGCAGCGCCCGGGCCACCCGCTCGCCGAAGTCCTGCAGGGGTTCGGCGCCGGCGGGGCGTTTGTGGACGGGGTCGGCATGGAAGGCCGCGTAGGACGCCGGATCGGTCGCCAGGATCTGGTCGGGGCTGAGGCCCTCCCAGTCGCCAAAGCCCACTTCGCGGAACCGGCTGTCCACTTCCACCGGCAGCCCATGGCGCCCGGCCAGCGCCTCGGCGAAGGCGCGGCAGCGCCGCAGCGGCGAACTGACGATACGCTGCCAGGGGATGCGCTCTTCGACCGCGCTCCACATCTGCTGCCAGCCCCGCTCGCTGAGCGGATCATCGACGCCGTTGCCGCGGTAGCGGCGGCCACCGACGGGCTCGCCGTGGCGCAGGAAGTCGACCAGGGTGACGGGCCGGCTCAAGGCTTGCGTCCCAGCGGCGTCACGCTCGCCCCGCCCGCCGATTTCAGGCGACGCACCTCGATCTGGCGCAGCGCCGCGAAGAACTCGCCCTGCAGGCGCTTCATGGTCTGCCAGCCGGCCCGGTCGTAGAACACGCAGTCGTAGCCGACCGGCTGGCGCAGGTCTTCTCTTTCCCGGGGCCGGAAATCCTGCCAGGCCAGTTCGATGGCGCGCGGTCCCTGGCCGTCCACGAACACGACCTCCTGGTGGTCGATCACCGCCAGGTATTGCATGGAGCGGATGGGAACGAACAGGCTCTCTTCGCCGAGCCGCGTGAAGGACAGGTGGATGAGGCGGTACAGCCCGGCGGGAAGCTGGTGGCGTTCGCGCGCCAGTTCCTCTCCCCGCAGGAAACGCACTTCCATGATCAGAACGACCGGCGCTGCTTCCCGGCGTCAGTCTTCATCGCCGAGTTCCGGATCCCAGCCCGCCTCGCGGGCGCGCTGCACCGCTTCTTCCTGGATGCGGTAGAAGCGCTCCTGCAGCTCCGGCGGCAGGTTGCCTACCCGGAAGCCGTACCTGGCCCACTCGTCCTGCACCTGGTGCCAGAGTTTCTCGATGCCGGCCGCCAGCCAACCCTCGCAGGTCTCGTCCTCCGGCAGCAGGCCGAACACCCAGGCGTCACGGATGATCTTGCCGGTGTCGGTCATGCCGCCGTTGATATCCTTGTGGATGCCGACGTAGCGCTTCTGTTCCTTCATGACGTGAGGGTAGCAAAGAGTACCGGCAATTTCTCCGGCAGCCGCTGCACGTGGTCGATGATGGTGTAGTTGTTGCTGCCGAAGATACGCTTGACGTAGTCGTCGGCGTTGCGATCCAGGGTCAGGCAGTAGCTCATGATGCCCCTCGTATACAACTCTTCCACCGCCTTCCTGGCATCGTGCCGCAGGTGTTGCGGGTCGCGCTCGTCGATGTCGGCTGGCTCGCCATCGGTGACCAGCAACAGCAGCTTTTTGCGCTCCGGCTGGCGCAGCAGGTGGTGGCCGGCGTGGCGCATGGCGGCGCCCATGCGCGTCGACAGGCCGCCGCGCATGCCGGCCAGGCGCGCCTTGACGTCGTCGTTGAACTTCTCGCTGAAATCCTTGAAGCGGTAGTACTGCACGTCGTGGCGACCATCCGAGGCAAAGCCGTGGATGGCGAAGGGGTCGCCGATGCCGTCGATGGCCGTGGCCACCAGGGCACAGGCCTCGCGGGTGAGTTCCAGGATGGTCTTGTCCGAGCCCTCGACCTGCTCGTTGGTGGACTCCGACAAGTCCAGCAATACCACCACGGACAGGTCGCGGGCCTTGATGACGTTGCGCATGGTGATGCGCGGGTTGGGGTGCTGACCCATGCGGATGGAGATCATGGCGTCCACCGCCGCGTTGATGTCGATCTCGTCGCCATCCTCCATGTTGCGCTGGCGGATCACGCCCTCGGGCTGCAGCATGTCGATGATCTGTCGGATGCGGAAGGCGATGGGCCGGTGCTCGATCAGGATACGGTCGATGAGTTCGGGATCGCCCCTGGGCTGGCGGCGCTCGTAGACGGTCACCCAGTCCGGCCGGTGCAACTGCACCTGGTAGTCCCATTCCGGGTAGTGGAAGGGCTCGCTGATCGCCTCCTTGCCTTCCAGCTCGTTGATGGTGCAGGCTTCCTGGTCGAGCCAGAACGGCGTCTCCAGGCGCCAGATCTCCTGGGCGTCGTCGCCTGCCAGCTCCACGTCCAGCTCGTTGACCATGTCCATGACGGACACCGTCTTGCGCACCTGGCGCTGGCTGGCAGGAATGTATTCCGCGCCCTGGTCCCAGGACAACTCCTCGAACTGCCAGACGATGCGGTTGTCGTCGCGGTAGGGGATGCGGATGTTCTCCAGGATACGCAGGCTGGGCACTTCCCTGCGCGCCGAGAAGATATTGAACAGCTCCAGGCCCATGTGCCAGGAGAACTGGCCGTTGTCGCTGTTGTCGGCGATATTGGCGTGGAACTTCTGCACCAGCGCCTCGATCTCGGCGTCGTCGCCGTGCACCGCGGGATCCGCCAGCATCAGCGCCGTGCGCTCCAGCACCGCGAGCGTCGGGTGTTCGACACCGCCTTCGTGGGGGAGGTCGAGCAGGCTGCGCCACAGGCGCCGCAGGCCCGGGAATTCCTGCACGGCGCGGTACTCGACCCGGGCATCTTCCAGCAGGCCGACGAAGAACATCTGCGCCGGCGTCAGCTCGTCGGCGCAGATGGCCTCGCGGGTATAGACCAGGTGGGCCGCCATGTGGGCGGCGATGGCGCGGTACAGCTCCAGCCCCTTGATGCCGTCGACATCGTCCACGGCGTCGGGCAAGTGCATGATGTGGGCTTCGATAAAGGGCCTGAAGGTGCTGTCGGCCTCGGCCGGCCGCAGGAAGAAGTCCCGGCCCCAGAAGGCACGCAGGTAAAAGTTGAGCTTGCGCTGCACGTCGATGAACAGCGTGCCGCGGCGCTCCTTCTTGAGCATGGCGATGCTGTCGGTGGTCCTGAGATCGAAATAGGCCACCTGGTTCTGCAGGTCGCGCTTGTAGGCCTCGGCGCCGAAGTTGGCCCAGCGCCGCAGGCCGCCCAGCGTCAGCTTGGACAGCAGTTCGTCGATGTGCGACAGCATGGGCCGCAGGCCGCGCGGTGCACGCGCCGACATCTGGTGGATGAGCTGAAGGTAGCTGCGCAGCATCTGCGCATCGCCGAGGCGCCGCGCCGCCGTCGGCAGGCTGGCGAACAACAGGGCGATGACCTCGCCCGAGGTCATGGAAGACAGCTTCATGGCGGAGGTGACGCAGTCGCGGATGATGTCCTCACCCACTTCCTTCACCACCAGCGGCATTTCCTGCAGGTAGGAAATCACCAGGTCGTGGCCGCGACCGAGCGCGCACAGGCCCTTGCCGCCCTCCAGATAGTCCTGCAGACCGGCGGGCGACATGATGCGCGCCGCTTCGTGGAAGGTCGCCTCCAGCGTTTCATGCAGCTCGGGCGCCGCCTTTTCGAAACACTCGCGGTACTCGTCGAGATTCAGGCTCATCGATTTGTCCCGGGCCGCTGCCCGGCCCGACTCCGGCAGCTCTTGCAGACAGGCATCCCGATGTCCGGCATCACCCCAGGAAGGTGCTGACGGCCGCGTCCAGCGTGTCGCGCATGTCGGGATCGTCGGTCAACGGACGCACCAGGGTCATGCTGCAGGCCGCAACGGGTTCCACGCCCTTGTTGATGAGCTGCGCGGCGTAGACCAGCAGCCGGGTGGATATACCCTCGTCGAGGCCGTGGCCCTTGAGGTTGCGGGCGCGGTGTGCGATCTGCACCAGCTTGCCGGCGATTCCGACATCGATGCCGGTCTCTTTCGCCACGATGTCCGCCTCGGTGTCGGCGTCCGGGTACTCGAAGTCGAGCGCGCCGAATCGCTGCTTGGTGGACTGCTTGAGATCCTTCATCAGGCTCTGGTAACCGGGGTTGTAGGAAATCACCAGCTGGAAATCCGGGTGCGCCTCCAGCAGCTCGCCCTTCTTGTCCAGCGGCAGGGTGCGCCGGTGATCGGTCAGGGGATGGATGACCACGGTGGTGTCCTGGCGCGCCTCGACCACTTCGTCCAGGTAGCAGATGGCGCCGATGCGGGCAGCGGTGGTCAGGGGACCGTCCTGCCAGACCGTGCCTTCCTTGTCGAGCAGGAAGCGGCCGACCAGGTCGGAGGCCGTCATGTCCTCGTTGCAGGCCACGGTAATGAGCGGCCGACCCAGCTTCCACGCCATGTATTCGACGAAACGCGACTTGCCGCAGCCGGTCGGCCCCTTGAGCATGACCGGCATACGGGCGCCGTAGGCCGCTTCGTAGAGCTCCACCTCGTTCGAAACGGGTCGGTAGAAAGGTTCCTGCTTGATCTTGAACTGATCTGCGTCTGCCATCACTGTGTCCACTCCAGTCAATGGATTGCCCGGCCGCCGCTGGCGCCCGCGGCCTTCGTGCCCTTGCGTCGCCGGACTCGTCGAAAAAAAAGCCCCTGTCCGGCCGGCCGGGCAGGGGCTTCCGGGTGGCCGCCCCGCCTCAGGCCTTGATGGGCCCGCGGAAGATGACCATGGAGGCGCCCTGCGACTGGGCGTAGTTGTCGTAGCCGATCAGGCGCACGTGGTGAGAGGGGTGTGCCTTGTGGCAGGCTTCCGCCTCCGCCAGGATGCGGTCCACGTCGGTCTCGCCGAACATCGGCAGCTTCCACATGTACCAGTAGTGGCCGAAGGCGTTTTCCGGCTCGGTGTGCTCGATGGCCGGGTTCCAGCCGCGGCTGACGATGTACTCCACCTGCTTGCGGATCTTCTCGATGCCCATCTCCGGCAGGTAGGAGAAGGTTTCGAACTTGCGGCTGGCCGGATCGGACAGCTGCGAATTGTAGTCTTGCACTTCGCTCATGATCTTGTTCCTCGAATCTGTTGCGTAAAGCCCGGCCTGCGGGGCGGGAGACACCCGCCCCGCTGCCGGTCGCCGAATCCGCCGCGCTTACTTGTGCGCCACGTCGAGCTTGTCGACGGTGTCGAATTCGAACTTGATTTCCTTCCAGGTCTCCATGGCGGCCTTGAGCTCGGGGCTGTGCTTGGCGGCCTCGGTGAGGATCTCCTTGCCTTCCTTCTCGAGTGCACGACCTTCGTTGCGCGCCTCGACACAGGCTTCCAGCGCCACGCGGTTGGCGGCCGCACCGGCGGCGTTGCCCCACGGGTGGCCCAGCGTACCGCCGCCGAACTGCAGCACGGCGTCGTCGCCGAATATGGTGACCAGCGCCGGCATGTGCCAGACGTGGATACCGCCGGAAGCAACGGCGAAGACACCCGGCATGGAACCCCAGTCCTGGTCGAAGAAGATGCCGCGCGAACGGTCTTCCTTGATGTAGGACTCGCGCAGCAGGTCGATCCAGCCCAGGGTGGCCTCGCGGTCGCCTTCCAGCTTGCCGACCACGGTGCCGGTGTGCAGGTGGTCGCCGCCGGACAGGCGCAGGATCTTGGTCAGCACGCGGAAGTGGATGCCGTGGTGCGGGTTGCGGTCGATGACGGCGTGCATGGCGCGGTGGATGTGCAGCAGCAGGCCGTTGTCTTGGCACCACTGCGCCAGGCCGGTATTGGCGCAGAAACCGCCGGTGATGTAGTCGTGCATGATGATCGGGGCACCGATCTCCTTGGCGTACTCGGCGCGCTTGTACATCTCTTCCGGCGTCGGCGCGGTCACGTTCAGGTAGTGGCCCTTGCGCTCACCGGTCTCGGCCTCGGCGCGGTGGATGGCTTCCATGACGAAATCGAAACGCTGCTTCCAGCGCATGAAGGGCTGGGAGTTGACGTTCTCGTCGTCCTTGGTGAAGTCCAGGCCGCCGCGCAGGCATTCGTACACGGCGCGGCCGTAGTTCTTGGCCGACAGGCCGAGCTTGGGCTTGATGGTGCAGCCCAAAAGCGGACGACCGTACTTGTTCATGATGTCGCGCTCGACCTGGATGCCGTGGGGCGGGCCGTTGCAGGTCATGACGTAGGCGATGGGGAAGCGGACGTCTTCCAGGCGCAGGGCGCGCACCGCCTTGAAGCCGAACACGTTGCCGACCAGGGAGGTGAACACGTTGACCACCGAACCTTCCTCGAACAGGTCGATCGGGTAGGCGATGAAGGCATAGAAGGCCTCGTCGTCGCCAGGCACGTCCTCGATGGCATAGGCCCGGCCCTTGTAGTGGTCCAGGTCGGTCAGCAGGTCGGTCCACACCGTCGTCCAGGTGCCGGTGGACGACTCGGCGGCCACGGCGGCCGCGGCTTCCTCACGCGGCACGCCGGCCTGCGGGATGATCTTGAAACAGGCCAGCAGGTCGGTCTCGCTCGGCGTGTAGTCGGGCATCCAGTAGGTTTCGCGGTAGTCCTTCACGCCCGCGGAATAGCTCTTTGTTGACATCGCAGTCTCCTGACAGGGGTTGTGCGTTCAGCCCGGCCGCTTTACACGCCGGCCGGCCTCCTCGTTCGGTGCTGTGTGCCCCAGGGCACGTTCCGGCAGCGGCCGGATGCAGCAGGTAGGAGGATGCTAGACCCCGACTGCCATTATGAAAAGTCAATATTTGTGATCGAATGCATAAGGTCCGCTTATGCATGGGACGGCAGACCCGATCGGGGAGAGGCGGTTATTCAACCGCGAAGGACGCCAAGGACGCGAAGTAGTCGGTTGTTTTTATAGAGAATTATTTCGGTGCCGGGAGAGGCGGGGCACCATTTCCCTGCTTGCCGCCGGCTGGCAAACCTTTATCCCCTTCGCGTCCTTCGCGTCCTTCGGGTCCTTCGCGGTTGATCGGGATTTTCCCTTGTGCGCCTTCGTGCGCCTTTGTGGTTGAATCCCGCGTCCTTCGCGGTTACCGGGCCGCGCGCCGAAAGACAGCCCCGGTCAGTCGTCGCCGTCCAGCTCCGCCTTGAGCTGTTCGGCCTCCTGGCGCCGCCGGGCGCGGCGCTCCAGGGCATCGGCGCGGCGGGGGATGGATTCCTCGCCGAACATGATCTGCAGGATCATGCGTTCGGCGAACTTGAGCAGGGCCAGGTCGTCCTGGTAGAGGGTCTGCAGCTCCTCCTCCGGCACCTCGAAGGTGTCGTGGAAGCCTTCGCTCTTGACGAATTCGCGGAAACGGTCCAGGTCGTAGCAGGCCATGAAGAAGAACTGCAGGCTCTTCTTCGAAGGGGTGCCGATGGCGGGCCCGGCCGACTTCATCTTCAGCACCAGCCGGCGCCAGCCGCGGCCCTGCTCGTCGTATTCCTCCAGCCCCTGTTCCTTGCGGTAGTCCCTGATCGTGATCTCGCGGTCCTCCAGGTGACCCTTGCAGTGGTCTTCCTGCACCAGGGCATAGGAGGCGCGGTCGAAGTTCTCGTCGGCGCGACGCAGCGACAGCAGGCCCACCGGGTAGTAGCGGCAGGCGGTGGGCCGGTCGTCGTAGACGCTGCAGCCTTCCTCGGTCATGAACTGGCAGGCCGTGCCGCCTTCCACCGGCAGCAGCTTGACGCCGGCGATGCTGTTCTTGCCGAACTCGAAGGGCACGGTGTAGCGACGCAGGAATTCCGAGGAATCCATGTCCAGCCGGTTCTTGAGACGCAGGATGTCGTAGGGCGTCAGCGTGATATCGATGTTGCTGCAACAGGCATTGAAGCACTCGATGCCCTTGTAGCAGCGGAATTTTATGACGTGGTCTTCGTCGAACTGCTCCGGCACCACCGGGCTGGACTCGAAGGGGGATTCACTGATGTCGATCTTCACGTCAGTCATGGGATGCCTCGCGCTGCCGGCGAATTTCGGGGTGCCGAGCTTACCATATTTCGGGCTGTCCGATTTCTGTAGTGGGAATGGGGTATTAACCGCCAAGACGCCAAGAGCGCCAAGAAAAGCAAAAATCTTCGTATTGGCGGCCCCGCGCGAAGCGCGGGAGCCGGCAAACCAGGTTTTCTTGGCGCTCTTGGCGTCTTGGCGGTTATTTCTCAATTCCTCAATAAAAAAACCCGGGCGCCTCACGGCACCCGGGCTTCCGTCTCAAACGACGGTCGAGCAGCTACTTACTTGAAGAGCTTGCTCTTGTCCACCAGGTCGACGTGCTTGCGCTTGAAGCAGGTCCAGGTCTTGGTGTTCTTGTCGTAGACGGAGTTGACGAAGCACTTCCAGTTGTCCTCGTCCACGATGTTGTAGTCCATCCGGTAGTAGAAACCGGGGTAGCGGGACTCCTCGCGGAACTGGATGTGCTTCATGTGGGCTTCCGCCGTCAGGATGCGGTGGTAGTTTTCCCAGGCCCGCAGCAGCTCGTGCAGATCCTTGGCGCGCATCTTCTCGGCGTCTTCCTTCAGCATGCCCAGCTTCTCCTCCGCCACTTCCAGCATCTTGCTGTTGGTGGTGTAGTAGGTGGCCACGCCGGCTACATACTCGTCCATGATCTTCTGCAGGCGGAACTGCAGCATGCGCGGAGTGATGTAGTTCGGGTTGACGTCGATGGCGGTGGTGTAGTCCTTGTGCTCGATGAAGTTGCGCACCGGCTTGTAGATCTCTTCCATCAGCTGGTCGACAGGCGTATCCAGCTCCGGCTTCCAGTCCTTGTTGTCGAGCGCGAACTTGACCATGGACTTGGCGCACATGCGACCCTCGGCGTGCGAGCCGGAGGAGAACTTGTGGCCGGAGGCGCCCACGCCGTCACCGGCGGTGAACAGGCCCTTGACCGTGGTCATGGAGCGGTAGCCCCAGTTCCAGCCCTTGGGCAGGTGCTCGGGGATGCCGTCGTACTCCTCGTCGGTCGGCGCGCCGACGTCCTCGGGACCGGACACCCAGATGCCGCAGCAGCCGGAGTGGGAACCCAGCAGGTAGGGCTCGGTCGGCATCAGCTCGGAGTTCTTCTTCTCCGGCTCGATGTTCTCACCGACCCAGATGCCGCACTGGCCGACGCACATGTCGAGGAAGTCTTCCCAGGCTTCCGCCTCCAGGTGCTTGACCTCGCGGGGGCTCAGGGTCTCGCGCAGGTTGGCCAGCGCGGTGACGGTGTCCATGTAGATGGGACCGCGGCCCTCGCGCATCTCCTTCAGCATGAGGTGGTTGCGCAGGCAGGACGCCGGCACGGCGGCCTGGCCGTAGGGCGGGTAGTCGTCCAGCATTTCCTTGTTGCGGTCCATGTAGACTTCGCCGAAGGCGTTGGTGGCCTTGGCCTTGAACAGCAGGAACCAGGCGCCCACCGGACCGTAGCCGTCCTTGAAGCGGGTCGGCACGAAGCGGTTTTCCATCATGGTCAGCTCGGCGCCGGCCTCGGCGGCCATGGCGTAGGTGGAGCCGGCGTTCCACACGGGGTACCAGGCGCGGCCCTGGCCTTCACCGACCGAACGCGGACGGAACAGGTTGACGCAGCCGCCGGCGGCCAGCAGGCAGGCCTTGAACTTGTACACGTACAGCTTGTGCTCGCGCACCGAGAAGCCGACCGCACCGGCGACGCGGTTGGGGTCGTTCTTGTCGTTGACCAGCTTGACGATGAACACGCGCTCCTGGATGTTGTCGATGCCCATGGCCTTCTTGGCGGCCTCGGCCACGATCCACTTGTAGGACTCGCCGTTGATCATGATCTGCCACTTGCCGGAGCGCACGGGCTTGCCGCCGTCCTTGAGCGGGGTCAGGCCCTCGGCGCCGTTGTGACGCTCGCCGTTCTCGTCGGTCTTCCAGATCGGCAGGCCCCATTCCTCGAACAGGTGCACCGACTCGTCGACGTGGCGGCCCAGGTCGTAGGCCAGGTCGTCACGGGTGATGCCCATGAGGTCGTTGGAGACCATGCGCGCGTAGTCGGCCGGATCCTGCTCCGAACCGATGTAGGTGTTGATGGCGGACAGGCCCTGGGCCACGGCGCCGGAGCGGTCCATGGCGGCCTTGTCGACCAGCTTGATCTTGAGGTCGGTGCCCTCGGCCCAGCGCATGATCTCGAACGCCGCGCCGCAGCAGGCCATGCCGCCGCCGATCAGGAGGATATCGACTTCTTCTTCGATAACCTCGGGATTTCCGAATTCTCCTGCCATTTTCTAACCCTCTAACACTGAATATTGATAGGAAATCTGTGCCGTCGTCCTAGACGCGGATCAGCTCGCTGCGATCGCCCTCGCGGTAGCCGTTCTCCTGACAGAAGAAACCGGGCTCGCTGATCTTGGACATGTCGGCGGCGGGCTTGCCGGCATAGGGATCGATGGAGCCTTCCGGCGTGGTGCGGATCGGGAACTTGAAGCGCTTCATGGTGCCGTTGCGGAACTTGATGGTCCACATGATGGAGTCGGTGCCACGCAGGGGCTGCACGGAACCGCCCAGCGGCACGATGTCGGCATAGTGGCGCGCTTCGATGGCCTGCTGCGGGCAGATCTTGACGCAGGAGTAGCACTCCCAGCACTGGTCCGGCTCCTGGTTGAAGGCCTTCATGGCGTGGCCGGTCTCGGAACCGTCCTTGTCCAGCTTCATCAGGTCGTGCGGGCAGATGTACATGCAGGCCGTCTTGTCCTGGCCCTTGCAACCATCGCACTTGTCGGTACGTACAAATGTAGGCATGGTCTTTTCTCCGTTGTTTACTGCAGTTGTTTCTTCCGGCGCCGGTTGCAACCGCCGTCGGCCTCTAGAGTCTCTACCGGGCCGAATGGCCGGCCAGCTTCACCTCGACTTTCTCGTCGTCCTTCAGGCCCGCGTAGTAGGCGCGCAGGATCTCCAGCACCTCCGGCCGGCTGAAGTGATCCGGCACCTCGGTGCCCTCGGACAACGCCTTGCGCAGCTTGGTGCCGGACAGCAGCAGGCGGTCGGCGGCGTCGTGCGGACAGGTCTTCATGGAAGCCATGCCCTCGCACTTGTTGCACCAGAAGGTCCAGTCGATCTTGAGCGGCTGGGTCTCCAGCGCATCGGACGGGATCTCGTCGAAGATGTGGTGGGCGTCGAAGGGACCGTAGTAGTCGCCGACGCCGGCGTGGTCGCGACCCACGATCAGGTGCGAGCAGCCGTAGTTCTGGCGGAACAGCGCGTGCAGCAGGGCCTCGCGCGGACCGGCGTAGCGCATGTCCAGCGGGTAGCCGGCCTGGATGACGGTGTTGTCGACGAAGTATTTCTCGATCAGGGTGCCGATGGCCTTGCTGCGCACGTCGGCGGGGATGTCGCCGGGCTTGAGCTTGCCCAGCAGCGAATGCACCAGCACCCCGTCCAGGGTCTCGATGGCGATCTTGGCCAGGTACTCGTGGGAGCGGTGCATGGGGTTACGGGTCTGGAAGGCGGCGATGGTCTTCCAGCCGCGCTTCTCGAACTCCGCGCGGGTCTGCGCCGGGGTCAGGAACTGGTCGCCGTACTGCTCGGGGAAGCCGCCCTGCGACAGCACCTTGACCGGGCCGGCCAGGTTGACGTCGCCCTGCTCCATGACCATCTTCACGCCCGGGTGCTCGGTATCGGTGGTCTTGTAGACCATCATGCACTCGTGCGCCTTGTCGATGCTGTACTTCTCGGTCACCTTCATGGTGGCGAGAATCTCGTCGCGTTCGGCGTCGTACAGCGCGATGTCGCTGCCTTCCTGGAGGGAATCGGCCGTGCCCTTGTCGGTGGAAAGGGTGACCGGGATGGGCCAGAACAGGCCGTTGGCCATCTTCATGCCGTCGCACACGCCTTCCCAGTCGCCGTGGGTCATGAAACCTTCCAGCGGCGTGAAACCGCCGATGCCCATCATAATGATGTCACCGGCCTCGCGCGACGATACGTTGACCTTGGGCAGGGTCGCGGCCCGTTCCTTCTCTGCGGCGAGCGCGTCACCTTCTAGCAGCAGCGGCTTGAGGTCTCCACCGCCGTGGGGCTTCACTAAACTGGACATGGCACTCCTTCCAACCTGGCTGAATACGTATTCGGTGCCCGCGACGGGGGCGGGCAAGGGGGTGTTACCTTAATGAGTTGGGGGGGGAATTCCAACAGTTTTAATTTACTCCAGCATAAAGTCACCTTATTGTCGGGATCACGGAAGCCACGCAGCACGGCGCCATTGCAACTCCATGTATGCTATAGTGATTTCTGGCTACAATATTAGAATATCATAATATCTTATAGCGCTTTCAGTAACGCTGATTGGCCGGCCTGCACAATAGTCTAGTAAATTGCTCGGTCATTTCCTCCGCCACCCGTCCTACAATCGGAAGCAGGCGGACCCTCTACTGCTACAGGGAAAAGACATGTCCAAACCACTCCACGACCCGCTGTCGAAGGCGCTGGACGAGAACAGCCGGATCGAGGTCAAGAACACCACCTGCTACATGTGCGCGTGCCGCTGCGGCATCCGCGTCACCCTGCGCGACGGCGAGGTGCGTTATATCCAGGGCAACCCCGAGCATCCGCTGAACCAGGGCGTCATCTGCGCCAAGGGCGCCTCGGGCATCATGAAGCAGTATTCGCCGGCGCGCCTGACCAAACCCCTGCTGCGCAAGGCGGGCAGCGAGCGCGGCGACAACGAATTCGAGGAGATCTCCTGGGACAAGGCCTTCGAGATCCTGGAGGAACGCCTCGGCAACATCCGCGCCACCGATCCGAAACAGTTCGCCCTGTTCACCGGCCGCGACCAGATGCAGGCCCTGACCGGCCTGTTCGCCAAGCAGTTCGGCACGCCCAACTACGCCGCCCACGGCGGCTTCTGCTCGGTCAACATGGCGGCCGGCATGATCTACACCATCGGCGGCTCCTTCTGGGAGTTCGGCGGCCCGGACCTGGACCGGGCCAAGCTGCTGGTCATGATCGGCACCGCCGAGGACCACCACTCCAACCCCTTGAAGATCGCGCTGTCGAAGTTCAAGCGCCAGGGCGGCAAGTTCATCTCCGTCAACCCGGTGCGCACCGGCTATTCGGCCATCGCCGACGAGTGGATCCCCATCAAGCCCGGCACCGACGGCGCCCTGTTCCTGGCGCTCATCAACGAAATCGTCAAGCAGGGCCTGTACGACCGCGATTTCCTGATCCAGTACTCGAACGCCGCCGAACTGGTCAACATGGACCCGGACTCCACCGAGTACGGCATGTTCGTGCGCTTCGAGGTGCCGCCGGAGGAAGGCTGCTTCGATCCCCAGAACAAGCTGTGGTGGGACCGCGAGCTGGACAAGCCCATCTCCACCCACACCGAGGGCGCCGACCCCTACCTGCTGGGCGAATTCCGGCTCGACGACGGCACCCCGGTCAAGCCCGCCTTCCAGCTGCTGGTGGACCGGGTCAAGGACTACACCGCCGACTGGGCCGCCGAGATCACCGGCATCCCGGTCGACACCATCAAGCGCCTGGCGCACGAAATGGGCATCACGGCGCGCGACGAGCGCATCGAGCTGCCCATCGCCTGGACCGACGCCTGGGGCAACGAGCACGACCACGTCACCGGCGCGCCGGTGGCCTTCCACGCCATGCGTGGCCTGGCGGCGCACTCCAACGGCTTCCAGACCATCCGCGCCCTGTCCATCCTGATGAGCATCCTGGGCACCATCGACCGGCCCGGCGGCTTCCGCCACAAGGCGCCCTTCCCGCGTCCCATCCCGCCCTGCGCCAAGACCCCCAACGACCCGCGCGCGGTACGGCCCGACACGCCGCTGGACGGCATGCCGCTGGGCTGGCCGGCCGACCCCGACGACCTGTTCGTGGACGACGACGGCGGGCCGGTGCGCATCGACAAGGCCTTCTCCTGGGAATACCCGCTGTCCGTGCACGGCCTGATGCACAACGCCATCACCAACGCCTGGCGCGGCGACCCCTACCGGATCGACACCCTGCTGATCTTCATGGCCAACATGGCCTGGAACTCGGCCATGCACACCACCGAGATCCGCAAGATGCTCAACGACAAGGACGAGGACGGCAACTACAAGATCCCCTTCCTGGTGGTGGCCGACGCCTTTCAGTCGGAAATGGTCGCCTACGCCGACCTGGTGCTGCCCGACACCACCTACCTGGAGCGCCACGACTGTATGTCCATGCTGGACCGGCCGATCTCGGAATTCGACGGCCCGGTGGATTCGGTGCGCATCCCGGTGCTGCCGCCCAAGGGCGAATGCAAGCCCTTCCAGGACGTGCTCATCGAGCTGGGCTCGCGCCTCAAGCTGCCCGCCTTCACCCACCCGGACGGCAGCCGCAAGTTCCGCGACTACCCGGACTTCGTGGTCAACTACGAGACCGCGCCCGGCTCCGGCATCGGCTTTCTGGCCGGCTGGCGCGGCAAGGGCGGCGAGAAGTTCATGAAGGGCGAGCCCAACCCCAAGCAGTGGGAGATGTACGAAAAGAACAACTGCGTGTTCCACTACGAGCTGCCGCGCTCCTACCAGTACATGCGCAACTGGAACCAGGGCTACCTGGAATGGGCCAAGCGCCACAGCCTGACGCGCTACGCCGAACCGATCAACATCCATATCTATTCGGAAGTACTGCAGAAGTTCCGTCTCGCCGCACAGGGCAAATCGGACGGCAAGCAGCCGCCGGATCACCTGCGTGCGCGCATCGAGACCTACTTCGACCCGCTGCCGTTCTACTACGAGCCGCTGGAGGCGCAGCGCACCGACCTGCGCAGCTACCCGCTCAATGCCGTCACCCAGCGGCCCATGGCCATGTACCATTCCTGGGACTCGCAGAACGCCTGGCTGCGCCAGATCCACACTTACAACTATCTGTACGTGAACCCGCGCACCGCGCGCGCAGCCGGCATCACCGACGGCGGCTGGATGTGGGTGGAGTCCATGCACGGCCGGGTACGCTGCCTGTGCCGCTATTCCGAGGCTGTCGAACCCGGCACGGTCTGGACCTGGAACGCCATCGGCAAGGCGCCCGGCGCCTGGGGCCTGGACCCGGATGCCAATGAGGCTCGTCAGGGTTTTCTGCTCAACCACGTCATCAGCGAGGAACTGCCGCCGGGGCCGGAAGGCGACCACCTGTCCAACTCCGACCCCATCACCGGCCAGGCCGGCTGGTACGACGTGCGGGTGCGCATCCGCCCGGCCGAACCGGGCGAACCGCCGGTCACCGACCCCCGGTTCGACCCCCTGCACCCGGTGCCGGGCCAGGACATGGAAAAGAAACGCGGCCGCTGGCTGACCTATTTCGCGGGCAGGAGGAACAAGTAGATGAAGCAGTTGGCACTGGTTATCGATCTCAACGTCTGTGTCGGCTGCCACGCCTGTGTGACCAGTTGCAAGGAGTGGAACACCTCCGGCACGGCCGGCTACCTGGCCGACATGAACCCTTTCGGCAAGGACCCGACCGGCACTTTCTTCAACCGGGTCATGACCTTCGAGGTGGGCGAGTTCCCCAATACCGAGACGGTGCACTTCCCCAAGAGCTGCCTGCACTGCGAGGATCCGCCCTGCGTACCCGTGTGCCCGACCGGCGCCAGCTACAAGCGCGACGAGGACGGCATCGTGCTGGTGGACTACGACAAGTGCATCGGCTGCAAGTACTGCTCCTGGGCCTGCCCCTACGGCGTGCGGGAACTGGACGAGCACCAGAAGGTCATGAAGAAGTGCACCCTGTGCGTGGACCGCATCTACGACGAATCGCTGCCGGAAGCCGAGCGCAAGCCCGCCTGCGTGCTGGCCTGCCCGACCAGCGCCCGCCTGTTCGGCGACGTCAACGACCCGGACTCGGAAGCGGCGACGGCGATCCGCGAGCGCGGCGGCTACCAGCTGATGCCGGAATGGGGCACCAAGCCGGCCAACCACTACCTGCCGCGGCGCCGGACGCGCATCACCATCCACGAGGACGAACTGGTGCGCGCCGACAACCCGCTCAAGAAGGAACGCCAGCTGCCCATGCCGGACAAGGACGAGCAGACGCTCGACGATGTGACGAGTTGGTGAGGGTTTGTTTGACCACCAAGGCGCACAAAGGCGCGCGAAGGAAATCCTTTGGTGGGGTTCGCTTCGCTCACCCCACCCTACGCGAAACGCCGCTGCATCATCCGTAGGGTGGCGGTGAGCGAAGCGAACCCCACCAAAAAACGTTTTTGCTTCGCGCGCCTTGGTGGTTAATTGAATGTAGCTAAAGAGTCAATGTCCCCCGCCGCCGGATCTGCTGCCGGTGGAACCTCCGGGTTCGCGCAACGCACCCAACGCGCCGGCGGCGGGGGACACCATACAGGAGAGACAACGAATGCATCCCGCATTTTCGGTCATTTTTCTGACTACCCTGATCGGCGTCGGCCAGGGCCTGTTCCTGGCCCTGTACACCGGCCAGCTCTATTCGGTGGTCAAGGTCCTGCCGGTGCAGGACTCGCCCGGCTTCTACGGCGTCGGCAGCCTGATCGCCGTCGCCTTCCTGATCGCCGGCCTGTTCGCATCCTTCTTCCACCTTGGCCACCCGGAACGCGCCTGGCGGTCGGCGGCGCGCTGGCGTACCTCCTGGCTGTCGCGTGAAGTCATCGTCCTGCCCGCCTTTACGGGCATGGTGGCGCTGTACGGGCTGGTGCACTACAGTGGCCTGAACCCGGTGCTGTTCACCTTCCGTGAAACCTTCCAGGTCGATCTGTCGCTGCTGATCGGCGCCGTCGCCACGCTGCTGGCCTTCACCCTGTTCCTGTGCACCGGCATGATCTATGCCTGCATCAAGTTCCTGCAGGAATGGGCGACGCCGCTGACGGTGGTCAACTACACCCTGCTGGGCTCGGCCTCCGGCTTCACCCTGGCCACCGCCTTCGCCGCCTGGCACGGCTCCGGGCTGACCAGCTTCTACGGTGGCTGGGCCATTCTGCTCACGGTGCTGGCCTTCGTCACCCGTGTCGCCGCGCTGATCCGCAACGCCCGCATCCGCCACAAGTCCAGCCTGCAGACCGCCATCGGCGTACGCCACGTCCGCATCGAGCAGAAATCGCAAGGCTTCATGGCGGGCTCGTTCAACACCCGCGAGTTCTTCCACGGCGCCCCGACAACGGTCTTCCGCCTGATCAAATGGACCTTCCTGGTGCTGGTATTCCCGGTGCCGGTGTTCCTGCTGGCGATCGGCCTGGGCGCCCAGGCGGCCGTCGTCTTCCTGGCCGCCTTCGCGGTCCAGTACCTGGGCCTGATCGCCGAGCGCTGGTTCTTCTTCGCCCAGTCGAACCACCCGCAGAACCTGTACTACCAGACGGTGTGACCCGAACACAGCGCTTCCGGCACAAGCCCGCAGGATGGGGAGAGCGAAGCGAATCCCACCGGGACCCCGCTGCAGTGGACACGGCGGCGTGGATTCGGATCCCTTCGTTCGAGCGGGACGTCCCACACCGTTCCGCTCCGTTTGAGAGGCGGCCGCCGAACGCGTAGGGTGGGGGCGTTTCGTTGATTCAGGTCAATCGTTGGGAGACAGCGCAGCTGCTATAGTTGGGGTATGTTGACGGATCCTTTCAACCGCCGTATCGAATACGTCCGCCTGTCGGTCACCGACCGCTGCGACCTGCGTTGCCAGTACTGCATGCCAGAGGGATTCCGTGATTTCGAGGAGCCGGAACACTGGCTGGATTTCGACGAGATCGAGCGGGTGATGGCGACGTTCGGCCGGCTCGGGGTGAGCCGCATCCGCCTGACTGGTGGTGAACCGCTGGTGCGCAAGGATCTGCCGGCGCTGGCCAACCGTCTGGCGCGCCTGCCCGGCATCGAGGACCTGTCGCTCAGCACCAATGCCACGCGCCTGGCAAAACACGCCGGCGAACTCCGGCGCGCCGGCATCAGCCGCCTCAATGTCAGCCTGGATTCGCTGCGGGCCGACCGTTTCAAGGAGATCACGCGCGGCAAGCTGTCGCGGGTCATCGACGGCCTGATGGCGGCCAGGGCCGCCGGCTTCGCGCCTATCAAGATCAACATGGTGGTCATGCAGGGCGTCAACGACGACGAAACCGGCGACATGGTCGAGTTCTGCCTGGAGCACGGCTTCACCCTGCGCTTCATCGAAACCATGCCCATGGGCGACACCGGCCGCGAGGCCAGCAACCGCTACAAGAGCCTGCAGGAAGTCCGCCAGGAACTGGGCCGGCGCTACCCGCTCATCCCCGGCGTGATGCCCGGCGGCGGGCCGGCGCGCTACGTGCAGGTCGAGGGCACCGAGCTGCGCATCGGCTTCATCACCCCCATCTCGCAGCACTTCTGCGAAACCTGCAACAGGGTGCGCCTGTCGGTGGACGGCACCCTCTACCTGTGCCTGGGACAGGACGACAGGCTGGAACTGCGTCCGCTGCTGCGCGCCGGCGCCAGCGACGCCGAACTGGAGCAGGCCATCCGCGACGCCATCGCCCGCAAGCCCGAGCGCCACGAGTTCCGCGACCGGCCGGAACAGGTGGTGCGCTTCATGTCCATGACGGGCGGCTGAGCATCAGCACCCCCAGCAACGCCACGAAGCCCGCGAACACCCGCTTCAGCACCGGCTGTGGCAACCGATGCGCCAATCGCGCCCCCCAGGGCGCCGCCAGTACGCTCGGGACGCTGACCGCCAGCGCCGCCGGCCAGTAGACATAACCGCTGCTGCCGGCCGGCAGCCCCGCCACCTGCCAGCCGCTGGCCACGAAACCCGCCGCCCCGGCCAGCGCGATGGGCAGGCCGCAGGCAGCGGCGGTGCCGACCGCCTGGCGCATGGGCAGGTTGTGCCAGGCCAGCCAGGGCACGGTCAGCGTACCGCCGCCGATGCCGAGCACGGCCGACACGGCGCCGATCACTCCGCCGGCCGCGGCGTTCACCGGTACGCCGGCCAGCCCGCGGTGCGGCGCGGGCGGCCGCCCGAACGCCATCTGTGCCGCCACGACCAGTTCGAACAGGCCGAACAGCGCCGCCAGCGCCGGGCTGCCCAGGCGGTGCGCGATCCAGGCACCCAGCCAGGCGCCCGCCAGGATGCCGCCGCCCAGTTGCAACACCTGCGGCCATACCACGCCCCCGCGCCGGTGGTGGGCGCGGATCGACGACAGCGAGGTGGCGACGATGGTGGCCAGCGAAGTACCCACCGCCAGGTGCATCAGCGCCGCGTCGGGAAACCCCTGCAGTGCGAACAGCCACGCCAGCACCGGAACGATGACCAGGCCGCCGCCCACACCGAGCAGGCCCGCCAACAGGCCGGCAAAGAGTCCCAGCAGGGTATAGGCCAGATAGAACACGCGGCGCCCCCTAGCCGGCTTCAGGACGCAGGTTGCGGTTGTACGGGCTACCCATGTTCTTTATGGTACCCCCATACGGACAGGGCTGTACCATGACATGACGTTCCCGAGCCGCCACCTCGCCTGGCTGCTGTTGCTACTGGTGTCGCCGCCGCCGGCGTCGGCCCGCATCGGCACCGACGACCCGCTGGCCGGACAGCGCGCCCGTTTCCTGGAAGCGCGCGCGGCCCTCAAAAAGGCCGACCTGCGCCGTTTCGAAACCCTCGCCGATTCGCTCGCCGACTACCCCCTCTACAGTTACCTCGATTACGCCCGGCTGCGCGCCCGCCTCGGCACGGCCGACACGGCGCAGGTGCGCGCCTTCCTCGACACCTGGGCCGAGCAGCCGCTGGCCGCCCGCCTGCGGCGCGTCTGGCTGCGACGGCTGGGCCAAGCCGGCCGCTGGCGAGACTACCTCGACTTCTACACCCCGCAGGCCTCGGTCACCCTGCAGTGCTACCGGCTGCGTGCCGAACTGGCCCTGCGGCCGCGCCGGCGCCTGGAGGTACTGGAACGCGCCCTGCCCCTGTGGCTGGTGGGCCACTCCCAGCCGGACGCCTGCGACCCGCTGTTCGACGCCCTGTACGCCAGCCCGCTCATCGACAGCACCCGCATCTGGCAGCGCATCCGCCTGGCGTTCGCCGCCAACCGCACCACCCTGGCCACCTGGCTGGGCAAACGCCTGTCGGCCGACGACCGCCGCTGGGTGCAGCGCTGGCGCACTGCGGCGCGCCAGCCGGTCAAGGCCTTGCGCCAGTCCTGGACGCACCAGGACACGCCGCTGGTGCGCGAAATCCTGGTGCACGGCCTCAAACGCCTGGCGCGCCACAAGCCGGAGCAGGCCTGGAAGCACTGGCGGCGGCTGGCGCAGTCGCACCGCTTCAGCAGCGCCCGGCGCGGAGACGTGCTGCGCAGTCTCGCCCTGGCCGCGGCGCGGCGCAACCTGCCGCGGGCCGGCGAATGGCTGGCGCTTGTGCCGGACGACGCCGTCGACCAGCAGGTGCGCACCTGGCGGGTGCGGGCGGCGCTGTTGCGCCGCGACTGGAAGGATGCGGCACACTGGCTGGACGCCCTCAAGCCCGCCGAGCAGCGCCGCCACGAATGGCGCTACTGGCGGGCCGTGGCACACGAACGGCTGGGCGAGCAGGCGGCCGCCACGCTGCTCTACACCGACCTGGCCGGCGAGCGCAATTTCTACGGCTTCCTGGCCGCCGACCGTCTGCGCGAGCCCTACCGGATGAACGACCGCCGCAGCGAACCCGACAGCGCCACCCTGGCGCGGGTCGCGAACCTGCCCGGCGTGGTGCGCGCGCGGGAACTGCACCGCGCCGGCCTCCACACCGAGGCCCGCCGGGAATGGCGACTGGCCACCGCCCCGCTGGACCGCGACGAACTGCGCGCCGCCGCCCTGCTGGCGCACCGCTGGGGCTGGCACGAGCGCGCCATCGCCACCGCCGCCCGGGCCCGCTACTGGTCGGACCTGCGGCTGCGCTTCCCGCTCGCTCACCGCGAGCTGGTGTTCGACACCGCCCGCAAGGAGTTGCTGGACCCCGCGCTGATCTACGGCATCATCCGCCAGGAGAGCGCCTTCATGACCGACGCCCGTTCGGCAGCCGGTGCCCTGGGGTTGATGCAGCTCATGCCGGCCACCGGCCGCCAGACCGCACGGGCGCTGCGACTGCGCTACCCGGGCAGCCGCATCCTGCTGCAGTCCGACCACAACGTCCGCATCGGCGGCGCCTACCTGCGCAAGCTGCTGGACCGCTTCGGCGGCTCGCCGGTGCTGGCGACCGCGGCCTATAATGCCGGACCCCACCGGGTGCAGCGCTGGCTGCCGGACGGGGAAGACCAGGAGGCCCTCCTGTGGCTGAACCGCATCCCGTTCCGGGAGACGCGGGAATACGTGCGCCGGGTGCTGGCCTTCGCCACCGTGTTCGAATGGCGCCTGCAGCGACCGCTCACGCGGCTCAGCGACCGGCTGCCGGCGGTGCCGGCCCGCGACGAGAAAAACCTGAACAGGACGATGGACGAGACAACATGAGAAAAACGATCTGCATCATCGGCGGCACCGGCTTCATCGGTTCCCACCTCGGCTTCCACCTCGCCAACGCCGGCTGGCGGCTGCGCCTGCCGACACGCCGGCCGCATCGCCACCGCGAGCTGCGGGTGCATCAGAACATCGATCTTCGCGAAGCCAACGTGCACGACCCCGATACCCTGCGCGAACTGTTCGATGGCGTAGACGCCGTCATCAACCTGGCCGGCATCCTCAACGAGACCGGCGGTGACGGCTTCGACAAGGTGCACGTGGAACTGCCACGCCGCATCCTCGCCGCCATGCAGGAGACCGGCGTGAGCCGGCTGCTGCACATGAGCGCGCTCAATGCCGACCCGGCCGAGCCGCACAGCCGCTACCTGCGCAGCAAGGGCGAGGGCGAGCGGCTGGTCATGCAAGCCGACGACATCGCCGCCACCGCCTTCCGGCCCTCGGTGGTGTTCGGCCCGGGCGACAGCTTCTTCAACCGGTTCGCCTCGCTGCTTCGGATGTCGCCGCTGGTGTTCCCGCTCGCCTGCCCGGAGGCGAAGTTTGCCCCGGTCTACGTCGGTGACGTGGTGGAAGCCTTCGAGCACGCGCTGCGCCACGACGACGACATCGGCCAGGTCCACGAGCTGTGCGGGCCCACTGTCTACAGCCTGCGTGAACTGGTGCGCTTCACCGCCCACCAGATCGGCCAGCACACCCTGATCCTGGGCCTGCCCGACTTCGCCGCCCGCCTGCAGGCGCGGCTGCTGGGCCTGCTGCCGGGCAAGCCCTTCAGCCTCGACAACTATTACTCGCTGCAGAAGGACAGCGTCTGCAGCCAGCCGGCGCTGCCGGAAATGGGCATCGACCCGCACAGCATCGAGTGCATCGTGCCCGCCTACCTGGCCGAGCGCAGCCCGCGGGGCATCTACCAGCACTACCGCCGGCTGGCGCGTCGCGGCGGGACCTAGGGCCGGCGCCGGGTGGAGACCTACCTGGTCGGCGGTGCGGTGCGCGACGAGTTGCTCGGCCTGCCGGTAAAGGAACGCGACTGGGTGGTGGTGGGCGCCACACCCGGGCAGATGCGGGCGCTGGGCTTCCGCCAGGTGGGGCGCGACTTCCCCGTCTTCCTGCACCCCGAAACCGGAGAGGAATACGCCCTGGCGCGCACCGAACGCAAGTCCGGCCACGGCTACACCGGCTTCACCGTCCACGCCAGCCCCGACGTCACCCTCGAACAGGACCTGGCGCGCCGCGACCTGACCATCAACGCCATGGCCATGACGCCGGACGGCGAACTCATCGACCCCTTCAATGGCCGCGAGGACCTGGAAAACGGCATCCTGCGCCACGTCAGCCCGGCCTTCGTCGAGGACCCGGTGCGCATCCTGCGGGTGGCGCGCTTCGCGGCCCGCTTCGCCAAGTGGGGCTTCCGCGTCGCCCACGCCACCAACGCCCTGATGCGCAGGATGGTCGCCGACGGCGAGGTCGACTACCTGGTGCCGGAACGGGTGTGGGCGGAGCTGGAAAAGGCGCTGGCCACCGACTCGCCCGAGGTGTTCTTCCAGGTGCTGCGCGGCTGCGGCGCCCTGGCGGTGCTGTTCCCGGAAATCGACCGCGAATACCCGGCCGCTGCGCCCGCTCATTCCGGCAAGTCCCTGCCGCCGGCCCTGGCGGCGCTGCAGGCCGCCGCCGCCCGCAGCGGGGACACGCGGGTGCGCTTCGCCGTGCTGCTGCAATCGCTGGGCCGCAACCTGGACCGGGAACAGCGGCTGCGTCAGGCCGGGGAGCTGTGCCAGCGGCTCAAGGTGCCGAACGACTACCGGCAACTGGCGCTGGCGGCCATCCGCCTCGAAGACGCGGCGCGCAGCGACGACCCCGCCGACCTGCTGGCCTTCCTGGAAGGCGCCAACGCCTTCCGCAACCCCGCCTGGTTCGGCCTGCTGCTGGCGGTCTACCGCGCCGGCGGCTGGATCGACGAAAACCGCGCGGCCCTGCTGGAACGGGCGCGCGAAACGGCGGCGGCGGTGGACACCGCGCCGTTCAGACAGCAAGGCATCGAAGGCCGGGCACTGGGGGAGGCGCTGCGCGAGGCGCGGCGGCAGCGGATCGCGGCGCTGCTGGAGGGTGGTGGGTGAAGGGGTGGTGGTGGCCGCCGGTAGTCATCCGTGGGGTGGGGTGAACGCAGTGAACCCCACCAGCATTCCACGGCGCTGCACCAAACTCCAAGGCGCAAAGACGCAAAGACCGCCAGGGCGGAACGAAACCAAAACCTTTGCTTCCCTCTGCGTTCTCCGCGCCTTTGCGTCAGATTTTGCGACCCCCGCCATCAGAAAAGCAGCCCGGCGGGGTCCAGTGGCGGACGTCGCGGCCGCCCTCATACGAACAGCCACAACAACACCACCCCCAGCGCCAGCCGGTAGATGACGAACGGCAGCATCCCCACCCGGTCCAGCAGTTTCAGGAACCAGTGGATGCACAGATAGGCACTGGCGGCCGACACCCCCACCCCGATCAGCAGCGGGGTCCAGCCCAGCGTCTGCTCGGCGCCGATCAGCCGGGTGGATTCGTAGCCCGCCGCCATCAGGATGGCCGGGATCGACAGCAGGAAGGAAAAGCGCGCCGCCGCCTTGCGGTCCAGGCCGGTCATGAGGCCGGCGGTGATGGTGATGCCGGACCGCGAGGTGCCGGGGATCAGCGCCAGCGCCTGGGCGCAGGCGATGAAGGCCACTTCGCGCCAGCTCATGCTGGCCTCGCAGTGACTCTGGCGGGCGCGGGCGTCGGCCCACCACAGCAGCAGGCCGAAGCCGATGGTGGCCACGGCGATCACCTGCGGCGAACGCAGCCGGGTCTCGACGACGTCGTGGAACAGCAGGCCGGCCAGCCCGAGCGGGATGGTGCCCAGGATGACGGCCCAGGCCAGCTTCGCCTCGTCGTCGGGATAGCCGGTCCTGAGCGATTCCACCCAGGCCCGCGCCATGCCGGCCAGCTCGCGGCGAAAATAGATTACCACCGCGCTCAGGGTACCGAAGTGCACGGCCACGTCGAACAACAGGCCCTGGTCCGGCCAGTCCACCAGCAGCGGCACCAGGATCAGGTGCGCGGAACTGGAAATGGGCAGGAACTCGGTAAGGCCCTGGAGCAGGGCGAGAAGAATGGCGTGGAGGTTGTCCATTGTTGTGGTTGTCGATCCCGAAAGCGCTTTAGGAAACCCTGCTCAATTCGTCATCCCGGCGGTCGTTTCTTACAGCGTCCCGCGCAGGTCGCGCCCGCCGAATCCGACCGGTAGCAATTCGATACCCCTGGCCAGGGCCATCGCCTTGAAGCGCTCGCCCATTTCGCCCGGCATCACCAGGGTCTTCATTTCGCTGACCTTGCGC
>Ga0256841_1001003_pt1 | contig 26295 bp, 28 predicted proteins | sample 356308metaG_FD_185971 | JGI IMG/M metagenome (GOLD analysis project Ga0256841, IMG submission 185971) | Hydrothermal vent microbial communities from Mid Atlantic Ridge, Atlantic Ocean - 356-308 | ecosystem: Environmental > Aquatic > Marine > Hydrothermal vents | place: Atlantic Ocean: Mid...
ACTTTATTTCCGGCCATAACAGCACTGGCAGGATTTGTTCCGTGCGCAGAGGAAGGAATGAGAATAACATTCCTTTGCGGTTGACCGTTTGTAACGTGATATTTACGGATGATCATTAATCCAGTAAACTCACCTTGTGCACCGGAATTCGGTTGAAGTGTCACCGCATCGAAACCGGTAATTTCAGCAAGATATTTTTCCAACCGTTCGATTACCGTTTGATATCCGTGTGCTTGTTCAGGTGGTGCAAACGGATGAATCGCACCGAATTCTTTCCACGACAAAGCAAACAATTCGACTGCAGCATTTAATTTCATTGTGCAAGAACCGAGCGGTATCATGGATGTTGTTAATGAAAGATCTTTTCTTTCAAGATTTTTAATATACCGCATCATCTCTGTTTCGGTGTGATATTTGTTGAATACCGGATGCGTTAAAAATTTGCTTTGCCTTCTTAATCCGTCTGGCAAAAATACTCCGGCTTCTTCTTTTAATTTATTTCTACTGTTTACGTCGATGGATTTGCTCTTAATGCCAGCAAACAAATCGATAATTTCATCAACGTCCGGCTCGGTTGTGGTTTCATTAATCGATACTCCAACAGTTTTATCATCGAAATATCTGAAATTGATTTCCCTTTTGAGCGCTTCGTTTTTTAACCGTTCAACCTCCTCCGTTTTTTCAAATCGGATTCGCAAAGTGTCAAAATAACTTTTATTTAATTGATTAAATTCTAAAGATTTTAAACTTTTATCCAAATAATTTGCCAACAGATTAATTCTTTTTGCAATTTTAGTCAATCCCTCCGCACCGTGATAAACCGCATACATAGATGACATAATAGCGAGTAATACTTGCGCTGTGCAAATATTACTTGTTGCACGTTCGCGCTTAATGTGTTGTTCCCTTGTTTGTAAAGCCATGCGGTAAGCGAAGCGGTTTCTCGAATCGACAGAAACCCCGATAATTCTACCCGGTATCAACCTTTTGAAATTTTCCGTAGTAGCGAAGAATGCCGCGTGCGGACCTCCGTAACTCAACGGTAATCCGAATCTTTGTGTTGAACCCAGCGCTGCATCCGCTCCGAATTCCCCAGGTGGCGTCAATAACGTTAAACTCATCAAATCGGTTGCAACCGCTTTGAAAATCCCTTTTTCCGCAGCCCTTTCGAATAATTGCTTGTAATCGTGAATTTCACCGTTGCCATCGGGATATTGGACCAACAGACCGAATACATCATCGGTTAACTCAAAATCGTTTTCATCCACAATTCTTACTTCAATTCCCTTCGGTTCGGCTCTACCGGTTAATACATCGAGGGTTTGGGGAAAAATATTTTTACTTGCGAGAAAAACATTCGCATTTTTTTTTGCACCGCGTCTGGCGTTATGGAACATAGCCATCGCTTCTGCCGCAGCGGTTGCTTCATCCAATAATGAAGCATTAGCCAACGGTAAACCGGTTAAATCGCAAACCATCGTTTGGAAATTTAGTAGTGCCTCCATGCGTCCTTGCGATATTTCCGATTGGTACGGAGTGTATTGTGTGTACCAACCCGGATTTTCGAGAATATTTCTTATGATTACCGCCGGTGTTACGGCATCATAATATCCCATTCCGATATACGATTTGAAAATTTTATTTTTTGATGCAAGCGCACGTAATTCATTGATTATTTCATATTCGGTAAGAGGCTCTGGCAATTCAGGTTCATTACCGGTTCTGATATTTGCTGGAATTGTTTTGGAAACCAGTTCATCCATACCGGCAACACCGATTTCTTTTAGCATTTGGCCTATTTCGTTATCATCCGGACCGATGTGCCGGTTTATAAACTTATCGGTAAATTCAAATTTTTTCATAAAAGAATCCTTGCGAAGTGAACACAATTATTAAGAATATCTCGTTTTTAAATTTACACAAAAGTTGAATAAAAACTTTCCTTGTACAGGCAGCTATTAATTATTTTGCGGTTTTTCTTGAGCTTTTAGTTTTAGGAATGCTTCTTTTGCGGCACTTTGTTCTGCATTTTTTTTATTGTTTCCTTCTCCAGTTCCTAAAATTTTATCGCCCACTTTAACTTGCACAACATATTTTTTCTTGTGTGCAGGTCCTTCTTCTTTCAGTATTTTGTAAACGGGAGGCGCAATTTTATGAGCGTGTGAATATTCCAGCAATTGTCCTTTGTAATTGGTATCGACGAAATTTTTTGTTTGATCGAAATGCGGATCAATTATCCACCTTCTGACAAACTCTTCCGTTTTTTCCATTCCGGCATCAAAATAAACAGCTGCGGTTAAAGCTTCAAGGCAATCGGCTAAAACGGTATTCAATCCTTCGGAATCGGGTTTTATAAAACGCTTGTTATACAAAACCAAGTTTTCGAGTTCCATTTCCCTTGCTGTTTTTGCTAGGGCATTTTTATTTACAAAATAAGAACGGTACTTCGTTAAAAAGCCTTCATTTTCTCCGGGAAAGTTTTCGAATAGAAATTTTCCTACAATAAAACCGAGAATCGAATCGCCAAGAAATTCCAAGCGTTCGTTTGATTTTGGGATGTCATGAAAAGTTTCTACGTATGAACGGTGTGCAAGTGCTTCAAGAAAAAGCTCTTTATTTTTTACGGGGTATCCCAAAAGCCGTTGGATACCCCTTATCATTTTGTCGTGATTGATTTGTTTGGTTTTTGAGTTATTCTTTAACGATAAAATATCTTTTAATTTTTCAATTAATGAAAAAGACAATTATCAACCTTCATATTTTTTAAATAGTAACGATGCATTGTGTCCACCAAAACCGAATGTATTGCTGATTGCATAATTAATTTCGCGTTCAATCGCTTTTTTGGGAACATAATTCAAATCGCATTCGGGACTCGGTTCGTCCAGATTTATCGTAGGCGGTACAATTCCGTTTTTAATAGCCAGCACCGTAGCAATTGATTCGATTGCACCCGCAGCACCAAGCAAGTGTCCCGTCATCGATTTGGTAGAACTTACAACCATATCATAAGCGTGTTTCCCGAAAACCGTTTTAATTGCGGTTGTTTCGTTTTTGTCGTTCAATTCCGTTGAAGTGCCGTGAGCATTAATGTAACCGACCTCTTCCGGTTGCACTCCAGCATCCCGCAAAGCTTCTTTCATCGAACGGGCGGCACCTTCTCCTTCGGGAGCCGGAGCGGTAATATGATAAGCGTCTCCCGTAAATCCAACGCCAACCATTTCGGCATAAATTTTTGCTCCCCTTGCTTTTGCATGTTCATATTCTTCCAAAATCAACGTACCCGAACCTTCACCCATAACAAATCCGTTTCTGTCTTTATCGAAAGGCCGGGATGCTTCTTTAAATCTGTCGTTCCACGTTGAAATTGCCCGCGCCGCATTAAACCCGCCAATAGACATTGGAGTGATAGATGCTTCGGCACCTCCGCACACCATCAAATCGGCAGAGCCTCTTTGAATCAAGAAAAATGCATCGCCGATTGCATGAGAGGAAGTGGCACATGCCGATGTTGTTGCATAGTTCGGTCCTTTTAACCCGAAGTGAATCGATATGTGTCCCGCTGCTATATCCGAAATCATCATCGGGATAAAGAACGGACTGATTCGTCTCGGACCACCTTCGTAAAGATTTTTCATTTGCGTTTCGAATGTATCCATTCCGCCAATTCCGCTTCCGTAGACCACGCCGAATCTTTCTTTATCAACTTCATCGAGATTAATACCGGAATCTTCCATCGCCATAATTGCCGTGGAAAGTGCAAAATGTGTGAACGGGTCCATTCTCTTTAACGCTTTTTTATCAATGTATTTGGAAGCATCGAAGTTTTTTACTTCACAGGCAAATTTGGTTTTAAATTCACTTGTATCGAAACGGGTAATTAAATTTGCCCCGTTCTTTCCGGTTTTCAATCCTTCCCAAAATTCTTCGAGTGTATTTCCAATAGGCGTAACTGCGCCCATTCCGGTTACAACAACTCGTCTTCTCATTATTACTCCGAGAAATATTTGTTATTAGATTTCTTTTAAGAGGGTTACCTCGATTAAAATTGTTCACTTTATAAAAAAGGGAACCCTCTTAATTGAAGTGTAAATTATGAATTGGCGGTTTTCTCTTGCAAATATTTAATTGCATCACCAACAGTTGAAATTTTTTCGGCGTCCTCATCCGGAATTGAGATATCAAATTCGGATTCGAAACCCATTACAAGTTCAACTATATCGAGAGAATCCGCACCCAAGTCGTTTGTAAAAGAAGCTTCGGGAGTAATTTGCGATTCTTCAACTCCCAACTTATCCATGATTATTTCTTTAACTTTAGCTTCAACGTCCATTTTATGTCTCCGTATTTTGTTTATGGAAAAACGATTTACTTAATTTACATTACCATTCCACCGTCTACAGCCAAAACCTGACCGGTAATATAATCGGCGTAAGGGCTGCAAAGAAATGAAACAACGCCTGCAATGTCTGCAGGAGTGCCCATTCTTTTCAGTGGGATATTTTCTAATAAAACTTTAGTTTGATCTTCGTTTAATTGCTGCGTCATTTCGGTTTGAATAAACCCGGGTGCAATCGCATTTACGTTAATATTCCTTGAAGCCAATTCTTTTGCCACCGATTTGGTAAAGCCGATTATTCCAGCTTTCGATGCGGCATAATTTGCTTGCCCCGCATTTCCTGTAATTCCCACTACAGATGTTATGTTTATTATTCTTCCGTATCGCTGCTTAATAAATTGACGGGCGGAGTTTTTCGTGTAATTGAATACACTTTTCAAATTGGTATTGATGACATCATCAAAATCTTGTTCGGACATCCTAAGCAACAAATTATCCTTGGTTATACCGGCATTGTTTACCAAGAAATCCAATCTGCCGAATTCCTTTACAATGTTTTCAATTACTTCTTTCGCTTGTTCGAACGATGACGCATCGGTTTTATATGAAACCGCTTTATTGCCGGTCTCTTCAATTTCCTTTATCAAACTTTCCGCACATTCATCACAACTTCTGTAAGTGAATGCAACCACACAATCACCGGTAAAAGTTTTGTTCGTAGCCAATTCCTTAACAATGGCACGTCCAATTCCCCTTGTGCCGCCGGTAACAAGCGCTATCTTGGTATTTTCAGTCAATTTATTACCTATATTAAACTAGTTTTCAATTTTGACGAAAAATATACTATTAAATGTGTTATAAATCCACTTAACAGTAAATTTTGATTTTTATGAAATTACATTCTTAAATTTTTCAATATCTTCAAATTTATCCATACCCGAAATGTTGACGGACCTGTCAATCCTTTTTACCAACCCTTGTAAAACCTTTCCCGGACCGATTTCAATAAATTCAGTAAATCCGTCGGAAATCATATTGCGGATTGTTTCTTCCCACCTTACCGGCGAAAACAATTGTTTTTTGAGTAATTCCTTTATTTCGATACCGGAGTTAACCGGGTGTGCTGTAACATTTGCATATACGGGAACGGCAGTATCTTGCATGTTTACCGCATCGAGTGCTTCGGTTAATTTTTGCTGAGCGCTTTTCATTAAAGGCGAATGGAAAGCACCGCTAACGGGTAGCAATTTTGCCAGTTTGGCACCGGCTTTTTTGCTCAACTCCACTGCTTTGTTAACTCCTTCCACACTGCCTGAAATAACAATTTGACCGGGTGAGTTAAAATTTGCCGGTGTAACGGTTCCCGTCGCAGAAGCGATCTCACAAATTTCTTCGACTTTATTTTCTTCAAGTCCAATAACAGCCGCCATTGTTCCGGGTTGAATTTTTCCGGCTTCGGCCATGGCTTCACCACGTTCTTTCACTAAGGTCAGAGCTTCCTCAAAAGATAAAGCTCCACCGGCCATTACGGCTGTGTATTCACCGAGCGAGTGACCGGCAAAACCTTCCGCATCAAGGTTTTCTTGTACAAAATTCCAAATGATACTGCTGTGAATAAAAATGGCAGGTTGCGTTATCTGTGTTTGTTGAAGTTTTTCCTCCGGACCTTCGAACATAATTCCGGAAATATCATAACCCAATATTTTTTCCGAAAGTTCCAAAAGCTCTTTTGCACGGGTTGAATTTCCGGCAATGTCTTTTGCCATTCCAACATATTGAGAACCTTGCCCCGGGAATAAAACTGCAAGTTTACCCATTAATCGATTCCCCAGGTTAAGAGCATGGAACCGAAAGTATAGCCACCGCCGAAAGCTGCGAGAACAAGTTTATCACCTTTTTTAAGCTTTCCGTCTTTATGATATTCGGCCAAGCATAACGGAATAGTTGCGGCAGTGGTATTGCCGTATTTTTGGATGTTAATCATTACTTTATCGGAGGAGATGCCCATCCTTCTGGCGGTTGCGTCAATAATTCTAAGATTTGCTTGATGCGGAACGAGATAAGCAATATCGTCTCCGGTAAGACCGTTCTTCTCAAGAATTTCAGCCGAAACATCAGCCATTTGTTGAACAGCCACTTTGAAAACGGCTTTTCCGTCTTGGAACAGATAGTGCATTCTTTTGTCTACCGTTTCGTGTGAAGGTGGATTTAAGCTGCCGCCGCCTTCCATAAAAAGTTTGTCTCTTCCGGAACCGTCGCATACCAAAATCGAATCGTGTATACCGTAACTCAAATCTTCCGAAGGTTCGAGTAAAACCGCCGCGGCACCGTCTCCAAAGATGATACAAGTTTTTCTGTCGGTATAATCGACGATGGAACTCATTTTATCGGCTCCCACAACAACAACTTTTTTAAATTGTCCACCTTCGATTAATCCGGCACCCGTTTGCAGAGCATAAAGAAAACCCGAACATGCAGCGGAGAGATCGAAACCCCAGGCTTTTTTCGCTCCGATATTATCTTGCACGAGGCAGGCGGTTGCGGGAAAAAACATGTCCGGTGTAACAGTTGCTACAATTATGGCATCAATGTCTTCTGGATTTGTACCGGTGTTTTGCAGCAAATCTTCAACTGCTTTGGTAGCCATATCGCTAGTTGCGCCGTTTTCCAGTATCCGTCTTTCTTCTATACCTGTTCTGGTTTTAATCCATTCATCGGTTGTATCAACAATCGATTCGAAATATTTGTTATCCAAAATTTTTTCGGGGACATACATTCCCGTGCCTGTAATTACGGCATTATACTGTCGCTTATACTTTGTTTTCATAGTTTTTTATTGAATCCTCAATTTTTTGAATTAAATTTTTATCGAACATTTCTTTTGCGCGTAAAACCATATTTTTAATTGCCAATGTAGAGCTGGAACCGTGCCCGATTATGCTGATACCATTTACTCCCAACAGCGGTACCCCACCGTATTTTTGATAATCCATATCTTGCAAAACGGCTTTTAGTGTACCTTTTGCCATACCGACTTTTAATTTATTGATAAATGAACTCTCCGCATAATTTTTGAATTTGGCTTTCAGCAAACCTATAATACTTTCTGCAAATTTTAAAATTATATTCCCGACAAATCCGTCGCAAACAACAATATCTACTGTACCGGCAAGGATGTCTCTGCCTTCAACATTACCGGCAAAATTCAAGTCGCTCTTTTTAAAAAGTTCAAGTGTAGCTTGTGCCAATTTATTACCTTTCGATTCTTCTTCACCCACGTTGAGAAGTCCGATAGAGGGATTTTCAATTCCGAAAATTTCCTTAGCATAAATACTTCCCATAATTGCGTATTCAAAGAGGTGTTGGGGTTTGGAATCGACACTGGCACCAACATCGTAAACGGTGCAGAAATTTCCTTTTGCCGTTGGCAAAGTTGCACCGATTGTAGGTCTTCCAACACCGGGAATTCTTCCCATAATCAACGTTGAAGCGGCCATCATTGCACCGGTATTACCGGCACTTACAAACGCATGTGCTTTTTTTTCTTTAACCAAAGTTGCACCGACCACAATTGAAGAATCTTTCTTTTGTTTAAGCGCTGTAGTCGGTGTGTCTTTCATACCGATTACCTCGCTTGCGTGTACAATGTTTTCTTCCGGAAACGAAAGATTTTTTTCGGTCAGTACTTTTTTTATTTCGTCTTTCTTACCAACAAGAATAAGCTCAAAATCTTTTTTTTCGTTGAATGCTTCAATAGCTCCCATTATTGCATTAAGGGGCGCATAATCGCCCCCCATTGCATCAACTGCTATTTTACATTTGTGAGTATTAACTTCGTTCATTTTCGAACTTAGCTTTCGGGTACAAACATCGATCTGCCTGCGTAGTAACCGCAATTAGGGCAAGCACGGTGATTCAACTTCAATTCACCGCAGTTTGAACAGTGGCTAAGACTTGGCAAAGTAGCTTTGTAGTGAGTTCTTCTTTTATCTCTTCTACTTTTCGATATTTTTCTTTTCGGATGTGCCATTTCTTTTTCCCAAATAAGTTAGTTTAATTTATTTTTAATCTTTAATAACGGTTCCCAAACCGGATTAATTTTTTCTCTCTCGCAACTGCATTGCCCGTAGTTCAAATTTGTACCGCAATGCGGGCACAATCCTTTACAATCGGGCGAGCATAAATTTTTCATCGGTACCGACAATAAACCGTAATCCCTTACGTCGTTGGTAATTACAAGTTTATCCACATCGGGACTCAGATAAAAAACATTTTCTTCGTCCGAGATTGCATGCGACTTGGTAAACAAATATGTCAGTTGGAAATGGGATTTCAATTCCCTGTCGAATAATTCGTTACACCGGTCGCAAACAAATTTTCCATGAACACTCATATCGCAATCCAATATAATTTGGCTTGCGGATTTGTCCATTTTGCATTCTACTATAACGTTTCCCCAAAAGGGTTTTTCAAGTCCAACTTCGTTTGATTTTTTTACCAAACGAATATCATGAATACCATCACTATAATTAGTATATTTGATATACATCGTATCAGCAAATAAAATTTAGTCGGTAAATATAAATATTGATTTTTTCTTAATCAAGAAACCCTAATTACAAGAAAAACATTATATTGCATAAACTTTCTTGAAGTTTCGGAAGATAACCGGATTCATTAAATAAAACCAAATTGTAATATAACATATGTTGATTTTAATTTCACTACTTTCATCGATAATCCCGATGTTTATTTATCTGGTAATTCTTTGGTGGTTGGATAAATACGAACGTGAATCTTTCGGTTTGGTGTTGGTTCATTTCTTATGGGGTGCTGTAGGAGCAATATTTTTCGCTATTCTGGGAACCATGCTTCTCTCGGTTCCGCTGTATTTGATTAAAGGCGGAACATCCGGTGTTGTAGAATTTCAAACCGTATTAATTGCACCGTTAACCGAAGAATTCACCAAGGGAATTTTTCTCTTTGTTACCGCTCTAACACGTTCGTTCGATAATATAACCGACGGGCTCGTTTACGGCGGTGCAATCGGTCTTGGGTTCGGGATGACAGAAAATTTTATGTATTTTATTTCTTACGGTGAAACTATAGAACAATTATTCACTTTAATAATTTTGCGAACCGCTTTTACCGGTCTGGTGCACTGCATATCAACCGCCACTTTCGGGGTTTTTATCGCCATTGCAAAATTCAGTTACGACAAAAGAAAAACAATGTTTGTTATTCTCGGTTATCTTTTTGCCGTTTCAATTCACTCGTTTTGGAACATAAGCGTAACTTTGAATGCCGGTGTATTTGTTTCATTTCTTTTTATGGTTTTTGCTATTACTATTTTCACATTAATTTTTATATTTTCACTATCGAACGAAAGAAAAATTATTTTGGAAGAATTGAACGACGAAGTGGAACAGAATTATTTATCGCAAACTTTTGTGGATTACGTAAATAAAAGAATCCGGAAAAAAGCCGATAAAAAATTATTCGATTCGCATACCGTAAAAAATGCGGTGATTCTTGCATTCAGAAAGCATCAAGCGCGTCACAGCGATTCGAGTGAACGTACGAAATATTTGGGCGACGTTACACTTTACAGAGAAAAATTAAAAGGATTGTGAAACATAACATTATAACGGAGACTAATTGGCGGCAGTAGGAATTTTCGGTGGTTCGTTCGATCCGATTCACCACGGACATTTGATAACGGCTCAAGATACTTTAATAAAAAGAAATCTGAAAAAAATAATTTTGGTTCCCTGCTACATTTCCCCGCATAAAACCGCATCGTCTTATACTTCACCCGAGCACAGATTAAACATGGTGCGGCTTGCAGTAGAACAACATCCGTTTTTTGAAGTATCGGATTTCGAAATAAACAAACACGATATTTCCTACACTTACGATACGTTGATAGAATTTTCAAAAATTTACGATGAAATGGAATTGATAATCGGTTTCGACAATTTGCTTAGTTTCGATTTGTGGAAAAACCCCGAGGGAATTCTTGACTTTGCCAAATTGGTTGTGTTGAAAAGACATTTTGAACAAAGTGTGAAAACACACAACAAATATTTCGCCGATGCAATTTTTGTCGATTCACCCACAATCGAAATTTCCGCTTCGGAAATCCGGGAAAAGATTCGCAATAACTTGCCAATCGATTATTTGGTTCCCGAATCAGTTAAAAAATATATTTTCGAACATAACCTTTACAGATACTGAAATGATTGCCACCGGTATTATTGAAAAATTGAACACAAGCGAAAAAAGAATCACTTCACGATTGATTTCCAAAGTTGAAGAAGGAAACTCCGGATCCATTGAAATTCTAAAAGCCATTTATCCGAAAACCGGTAATGCATACAGAATCGGTATAACGGGTCCGCCCGGAGCCGGGAAATCGACACTCACAAATCAACTCACGAAACTCTACCGCAAGCAAGGAAAAACAGTTGGCATCATTGCAGTAGATCCTACAAGTCCCTTCACGGGCGGAGCTTTGCTGGGCGACCGCGTAAGAATGAATGAAATAGGCAACGATCCCGGGGTCTTCATCCGCAGCATGGCAACCCGCGGAAGTTTGGGCGGATTGAGTAAAAAATCGATTGACGCTGCAGATGTTTTGGATGCCGCCGGATACGATTACATAATTTTCGAAACGGTCGGCGTTGGTCAATCGGAGCTCGATATTGCCCAAGCCGCAGATACTACAATTGTTGTGCTTGTACCCGAATCGGGCGATGCAATTCAAGCTATGAAAGCCGGATTGATGGAAATTGCCGATTTCTTCGTTTTAAATAAAAGCGACCGACCCGGAGCCGATTCGGCTAAACTTGCTCTCGAAACTATTTTAATGCTACGCGACCACGATGCAACTACCTGGATGCCGCCAATCATTCAAGCTGTGGCTTCCGAAAACAAAGCAATAGATAAAATTGCAGAACAAATCGAAAAGCATAAAAATTATTTACTTGAAACCGGAAAGTTCATTGAGAACAGAAAACACAATTCGGCAATAAGAGTGAAAGAAATTGTTGAAAAAGCCTTGCAAGACGATGTTTGGTCGGATGACAGAAAATCCCACTTGGAGAACAAATTAACCAACATTGTACAAGGTGAAATTTCACCTTACAAACTTGCCGAAGAAATAATTTCTAATTACAAAAATCAATAATTTAATGTTTTCAATTTTGGTGATTTAATATGAAAAAAATCGGTTCAAATATTAAAAATCAAAAAAACTATTTACAAAGGGAAGATTATTATAAAAATCTCGTAAGAAAATTAAACGGCATCCGTGCAAAAACCGAATTGGGCGGCGGCGAAAAAGCAATCGAACGTCAACATAAAAAAGGAAAACTTACCGCACGGGAAAGAATTGCAAAATTAATTGACAAAGATACGGAATTTATTGAGCTCAATACATTCTGCGCACACGATATGTACAAAGAATACGGCGGAGCTCCGGGCGGTGGCACGGTTTTCGGAATCGGAAAAATTAACGGAAAAGACTTTGTAATTGTTGCTAACGATGCTACCGTTAAAGCCGGAGCGTGGTTTCCCTTAACCGGCAAAAAGAATTTGAGAGCACAAGAAATTGCCATGGAAAATCATTTGCCGATTATTTATTTGGTTGACAGCGCCGGAGTATTCTTGCCGTTACAAGAAGAAATTTTTCCCGATAAAGAACACTTCGGAAGGATTTTCAGAAATAATGCTAAAATGTCGGCAATGGGAATTCCGCAAATTTCCGCAATTATGGGACCTTGCGTTGCCGGCGGCGCTTACCTGCCAATTATGAGCGACGAAGCTCTGATCGTTGAAGGTGAAGGCTCGGTGTTTCTTGCCGGTGCCCATTTGGTTAAAGCCGCAATTGGCGAGGAGACCGACAACGAAAGCCTGGGCGGCGCCCGTGTTCAAACCAATATTTCGGGTGTGACCGACTACATTATGAAAGATGACGAAGAATGCCTTGCAACAATAAGAAGTCTCACCGGAAAATTCGGGGAAAGACCCACTGCCGGGTTTAACAGAATAGAAAGCAAACCTCCGGCATTCGATCCCAAAGAAATCTACGGATTGCTTCCCGAAGACACCCTCGGACAATACGATACCTACGAACTTATCGCCAGAATAGTTGATAATTCGGAAATTGATGAATACAAAGCCGGCTACGGCAAAACCCTGATCACCGCTTACGCCCGCATCGACGGTTGGGCAGTTGGAATAGTTGCCAATCAAAGAAAAATAGTTAAAACCGAAAAAGGTGAAATGCAAATAGGCGGTGTGATTTATTCCGACAGTGCAGATAAAGCTACCAGATTTATTATGAATTGCAACCAGCGGAAAATCCCCATTGTTTTCTTGCAAGATGTAACAGGTTTTATGGTGGGAACGAAAGCCGAACATGGCGGAATAATTAAAGACGGTGCAAAAATGGTAAACGCCGTTGCAAACTCCGTAGTGCCCAAAATTACAATAATTGTGGGAAACAGTTTCGGCGCTGGCAATTATGCAATGTGCGGAAAAGCTTACGATCCACGGTTTATCTACGCATATCCGAATATGAAAATTTCGGTGATGGGCGGCGCACAAGCAAGCAGTGTGCTACTCGATATTAAACTTAAACAAATGAAAAAAAGCGGTAAAGAATTTTCGGAAGAACAACAAAAAAAATTACTGGAAGATATTACGCGATCTTACGAAGAAAAAAGCAGCGCGCTCTATGCCGCAGCGCGCCTTTGGGTAGATGAAATTATCGACCCGGCGAAAACAAGGAAATATGTTTCAATGGCAATAGCAGCGGCAAACCAGAATCCGGAAATACCGAAATTCAACGTGGGAGTTATCCAAACTTAAGTTTCCGCTTGATTGGAACTCAAAATAAATGACCGCGCAGTTGGGCTCTGTGTATTTCATTTTGTATATTATTAAACAATTAATTTTTCAATTAAATTGCATTTACTATGAAAATTCTACAGTCGGAAAATATAACTTTACTAAGAAATTTGGCGAAAGAGTTTGTCGATAAAGAAATACGTCCACTTGCCGTTCAGATCGACCGTGACGAAAACATTCCCAAAGAATTAATAAAAAAATTGGGTGAAGTGGGATTGCTCGGCACGGCATTCCCGGAAAAGTACGGCGGCGGCGGCTTCGGCGAAGTAGGTTTTTGTGTTGCACAAGAAGAAGTAACAAAAGCTTGCGGTTCAACCGCTGCTTTAATCGGTGCCCACCAATCAATCGGTGCGAACGCAATATATATCGGCGGTTCGGAAGAATTGAAGATGAAATATTTACCAAGGCTGACTTCGGGAGAGATGATTGCAGCTTTTGCATTAACCGAAGCCGGAGCAGGCTCCGATGCGTTTAACCTGCAGACAAGAGCGGAATTTAAAAACGGTAAATGGATTTTGAACGGTGAAAAAATTTGGATAACAAACGGAGCCATAGCCGATGTTTTTTCAGTTTTTGCAAGAACGGAGAAAGGCATCACCGGTTTTGTGGTCGAACGTAATTTTCCGGGTGTTAATGTGGGTCCCGACGAAAAAAAACTCGGCATCCGGGGTAGCAGAACGAACGCAATTTATTTCGACAATGTTGAAGTTCCCGAAGAAAATATGATTGGGCAAAACGGCCGTGGATTCATTACAGCAATGAAAACATTGGATTCGGGCAGAATCGGAATTGGTGCATGCAGTGTAGGCGGTGCAAAAGAAATCCTTGAACTTTCGGTAAATTATGCAAATCAACGCAAACAATTCGGTAAACCGATTTCCAGCTTTCAAGCCATTCAATTCATGCTTGCGGAAATGGCAACGAAAATTTACGCAATGGAAAGTATGCTTTACCGTACGGCGGAAAAATATGACGAAGGCGGCGACGTAACTGAAGATGCGGCAATGGTGAAACTTTTTTGCTCCGAAGGTGTATCCGAAGTAGCCGATAAAGCGTTGCAAATTCACGGCGGAATGGGATTCTCCCGTGAATTGCCGATAGAAAGATTTTACAGGGATGCAAGAATTCTTCGTATATTTGAGGGTACGAGTGAAATTCAAAAATTAATTATCAGTAGAAAAACTTTGAAAAACAAAGGGCGCTGGAAACTATGATGAATTCCATACTTGTCATACCGTCCATCGATATTAAAGACGGAAAAACAGTTAGAGTGGTTCAAGGTATACCGGAATTGAATTGCCCGCGGTACGGCGACGATCCGGTTGAAATGGCTCTTCTCTGGCGTTCGGAAAACGCCAAAATAATTCATGTTGTCGATTTCGATTCTTCTCACGAACATTCGCATAAAAACTATGATATCATTGAAGAAATTTGCAATTCGGTAATCATTCCGGTTGAAATGGGAGGAGGCATAAGTTCGTTCGAAGAAGCGGAAACATTGTTCGGATTAGGAGTTTTCAGAATCGTTATCGGTACTCTGGCTTACGAAAATCCGGGAGAATTCGGAAAGATTTTCGAACATTACGGACCACAAAAAATATCGGCTGCCATCGATGTAATCGATAACGAAGTTGTTGTGGGCGGAAGAAAAATAAAAACCGGGTTAAGTCCGCAACAATACGGCAAAACCCTTGCAAATATTGGGGTTGAAAGATTCATTGTAACCGATATTAAAAAGAACGGAATGCTTTTGGGACCAAATATTCAATTATCCGTGGAAGTTGCAAAGGCAACGGGCGGAAAAGTTACAGTTTCCGGTGGTGTTAGAAACTTCAAAGATTTACTGGATATTCAAGCGGCTCAGAAATACGGACTCGATTCGGTTATTGTAGGAAGAGCTTTATACGAAAACAAATTCCCCTGCCAAAAAATCTGGCGTGTGGCGGAATCGAATATTTTATAAACGGGAGTTATTATGGATACGTTAAACAATATCAGAAACAATAGTTTTTGGTCCAACTTATTTAAGACAACAACCGCAAAAGACGATTTGCAAACAATCATTTGTTCCCTTCCGCCTTTTCAGCTACTGAACAACAAGCACGTTGCAATGCTGATGACATTGGTGCATCAAAGATCATATCAACCTAACGAATACATTTTTGTTGAAGGGGATCCCGGATTGGGAATCTATTTTATCGAACAAGGCAAAGTCCGGATTTTGAAAGAACTTTCTCCCGGAAAGGAAGAAACACTGGCTGAACTTACACAAGGCGATTTTTTCGGTGAACTCTCGGCAATCGACGAAATGCCGCGTTCGGCTTCAGCTATGGCATTAACCGATACCAAAGTAGGCGTTATTTTCAAACCCGATTTGGACGAATTCATTGACAAATATCCAAAAGTAGGGATTCACATTCTGCGTGGTTTGGCTAAAATAATATCAACGAGATTAAGAAAATTCAACGAAGAATATATCGAACTTTTATCCGATTGTAAATAAAACGGGAGGAAACCATGGTCGCAATAAAAAAAATTTTGGTGCCAATCGATTTTTCGGATTACTCGAAATCGGCTTTACGGTATGCAATTGAATTTGCCAAACAATTTAACGCAAAATTGTATCTGATTTATGTAGTTGAACCGATTATTTATCCGGCGGATTTCAGTATGGGACAAGTTACATTTCCTTCGGCGGAAATCGATTTGAATGAACGGGCACGCGAAGAACTTGAAAATCTGGCAAAAGCCGAAATTGGCGATTCACTGGAATATGAAGTAATTACCAAAACCGGAAAACCTTTTGCGGAAATCAACGAAACTGCATCGGAGATTGATGCCGATTTGATTATCATTGCCACACACGGTCATACGGGTGTTGAACATTTGTTATTCGGTAGCACTGCCGAAAAGGTTGTGCGTAAAGCTCCATGTCCCGTTTTAACTTTACGCGAACCGATTAAAGGATTTAAATTCAAGGGCACACAAAATAATTAATCCCCGATGAATCCGTTAGCCGAGCAAAAACTGAAGGAAATTTTAGATGATAATGTTTCGGGAAGCCGTGACCTGTTGATAAAACTCAACTCATTTTTTTATGAAAATTTTAATCAAATAGACGACTTCCCCGCCCTGCTCCTTAATTTGAAAAAACATTTCTATACTTTTCATACAATTATTTCTTATTTAGCCGAACTTGAGGAACTTTATCTCACACAAGGACAAGAAAAAGTTTATAACTTCATTAGAAACTTCTTCACTTCCGAAACGGAAATTTACGAAAGGATTTTCAAAAATTTTTCGAAGCTGACGGGACGGACAAAAAATATAATAACCTTTTCCAACAGCAGAACCGTTTACGAAATTCTTCAAAGGCTTCACAAAAAGAACAAAAATCTTACCGTAACAGTTTGTGAATCGAGACCGCAAAACGAAGGTAGAACTTTAGCCGAAGCCTTACTCGATTCAGGTATTAAAGTTAACTTCATTACCGAGGCAATGATACCCCGGGTAACCGGAAAAGCCGACTTTGCTCTGGTTGGAGCCGATACCGTATTAAAAAACGGGGATGTTGTAAACAAAACCGGCAGTAAACTTTTAGCAATTACTTGTAAATATTATAAAAAACCGTTTTATGTATTAGCGGATAAATCTAAATTGAAGAACTCGAATTCTTTCCATCCGGAAGAAAAACCCAAAACCGAAATCTGGAATTTTTCACATCCAAAATTGAAAATAGAAAATTTCTATTTTGAAATTGTGGAGAAAAAATTAATTACGAAAATTATTTGGGACTGAAGCCGTAGCCGGTTATTTTAACTTACCTTCATCAAATAACTGTATGCTAACTAAAGTTTTAGTAACTTTGCTTCTTGATTTTATTTCGTATTAAAAATAACTTTGTGATTTGTTTATTAAGAGATGGGCGAACAAGTAAAAAATATTACGGTTAACCGAAAAGCGCGGCATGAATATCACATTTTACAGACCTTCGAAGCGGGAATTTCGCTTTTGGGAACCGAAGTGAAAGCCTGCCGGCAAAACAAAGCAAACTTAACCGATAGTTATGCCCGCGTTAAAAACGGTGAAGTTTGGCTTATCGGAGCACACATCGGACACTACGAGCAAGGCAACAGGTTTAATCATGATCCGTTAAGGGAACGTAAATTGCTACTTAACAAACGCGAAATAAGAAAATTGGATAAAGCCGTTAAAGAAAAAGGTGTTACTTTGATTCCGCTGAGAATGTATTTTGTTAGGGGAAAAGTTAAAGTTGAACTTGCAATCGCAAAAGGTAAAAAGGTTTACGATAAACGCGAAGCGATAGCCAAGCGTGATCAGCAAAGAGAAATGGAGCGTAAATTCAAGTATTGAAATCACTATAAACAAAAGGTGCTAACACATTGAATAACAATAAGTTTCCTCCGGTTACCGAACAAATGGATTTAATTAAACGGGGCGCTTCCGAGATAATTCCCGAAGACGAACTAGTGAAAAAACTGGAAAATTCGATTAAGGAGCAAAAACCGCTTAATGTTAAACTCGGTTGCGATCCTACACGACCCGATTTACACATCGGTCATTCGGTGGTTTTACGCAAACTCGCTCAATTCCAGGAATTGGGGCACCAAGCAATATTGATTGTCGGGGATTTTACCGCAATGATTGGCGATCCTTCGGGCAGGAATTCCACACGCCCGCCGTTAACTTTCGAAGAAGCACAACAAAATGCAAAAAGTTATTGGGAGCAAGCATCCAAAATTTTGGATAAGGACAAAACTAAAATCGTTAATAATTCCCAATGGCTCGGTAAAATGTCTTTTGCCGATGTCATTCACCTTGCTTCCAAATTTACAGTTGCAAGAATGCTTGAACGTGATGACTTTTCAAAAAGATATAAAAGCGGAATCCCGATAAGTATTCACGAATTTCTCTATCCTCTGGCTCAGGCAATGGACAGTGTGGAAATAAAGAGCGATGTGGAACTGGGCGGTACCGATCAAACTTTTAATTTGTTGGTCGGGCGCGATATACAACGCGAATACGGTCAAGAACCGCAGGTAATTCTCACCATGCCACTATTGGTCGGCACCGACGGTGTGGAGAAAATGAGTAAATCGTACAACAACTATATAGGAATTGCTGATCCGCCAAACGAAATTTACGGTAAAACCTTATCAATTCCGGATGATTTGATTTACACTTATTTCGAGCTTGCCACGGATGTGTCACTCGCTGAACTGGCTGATATCAAAAGGAAACTTGCCGACGGAAATACCAATCCGCGTGATTTGAAACGGATGCTCGCAAGAAAATTGGTGGCAATGTACTATTCCGAGGATGAAGCTAAACGCGCGGAAGAAGAATTCGATAAAATTTTCATTAAAAAAGGAATTCCCGACGATATCCCGGAATTCAAAATCGATACGGAAACAGTAAACATATTGGATTTAATACTAAAAGTTAACTTTGCACCTTCACGAAGCGAGGCAAGAAGACTTGTACTGCAAGGTGGCGTTTCAATCGATGGCGACAAAATTAACGATTTCAAAAAAGAAATAAAAATACAAAACGGAATGATTTTAAAAGTAGGTAAACGTAAATTTGCCAAATTAGTAAAGCAAGGAGACAATTAATGTACGTTCCAACAAAAATATTTTTTACGAAAGGCGTGGGAATTCACAGGGAATATCTTGCTTCATTTGAGTTGGCTTTGAGAAATGCAAAGATAGAAAAGTATAATTTGGTTACGGTAAGCAGTATTTATCCCGTCGGATGCAAAAAAATTTCTGTGGAGCAAGGTATTAAACTTCTGAAACCGGGACAAATTGTTCATGCAGTAATGGCGAGAAATGCGACCAACGAACCGAACAGATTAATTGCCGCATCAATAGGAATTGCCCTGCCGCGTGACAAAAGCATGTACGGTTATTTATCGGAACATCATCCTTTTGGGGAAACTGCGCGGGTTTCGGGCGATTATGCAGAAGATTTGGCTGCCTCCATGCTTGCCACAACACTTGGAATCGATTTCGATCCGGATAAAGCATGGAACGAAAAAGAGCAAGTTTTTAAAATGTCGGGTAAAATTGTAAACACAACTAACATTACACAATCCGCAAGGGGAAATAAAGACGGATTGTGGACAACGGTAATTGCAGCTGCGATACTTTTGAGCTAAGATTTACTTTATATAAAATTGCTAACTTATTGTTTTTGCTTGTGCTATATAAATTTTCTTAAAGTTATCCGTAAATTATTGCCGGTGCCCCGAAAAGTATCAAACAGAGGATTAAACTGACAATCACCGAATAAAAGGTGTTTTTGGTTTGAACATAATTTGCCGTAATCAGCAAAACAAAACTCCAAAGTAACATTACCGTTTCAATAAATAAAAGAATATGTGCCGCAGCGGGATTAATTTCTGCAGAAAGAGGATTTGCCAAATACCAATATTCCCCGAACAGGGCAAATTCCACCGGCAGCAAAAGAAATAGTGTAATAATTAACGGAACGAATGCATAGGTGTAAATTGCCAGATTATCTTTAAATCTTGTTTCCAAACCGAATATTTTGTTCAATCTTGTGATTAAATAAGCGTATCCCACGAGTAACAAAACGGCAAACACCATTCCGGATAAAATAAATGTTAACCAATCGATGCCGAAATTTGCTGATGTAATCATTGTTTTTATTTGCAAGGAAACCAATGCGGTTTTAATTCCGGCTAATATAATAAGCGGTACAACCATGTTTTTATTTTTTGCATAAATTATGGTAAAAAATGCTTTATCCGGAGATTCGAAAATTTTCCAAAAAGTTTTCCAAAAATCGATGTTGTTTACCCGGTCCCGTAAAAATGAGTTACATTCCTTGCAAGTTAAGCGGTAAACAGGATTTTCCGCGCCGCATTTTTCACATACAACTACGTTTTTCATTTACTTTCCGGTTCTGTTGAAATAAAACTTAACGTTCAATTCGGGAGCACGGGTAATTTCATTTTCAGAAATATCGAAATCGAACAAATGAGCATCCACGTAAGCATCGACAAGATTTAGAAAATATGCCAAGCCGGTTAAAACGGCAAATAAATCCCTTTGATCCTTATAAAACTCCCTCAACCTTTTGTAGCTTTCGTCCGGGGTACCATTTCTTATGCTTTCACTGTACAAATCCCTGTATTGTACGGTCAGTTTGTTTCTATCAATCCAGCCTAAAACCAGAGCTGCTGTTCCACCCCAAATCACCGGTATTTTCCAATAAGATTCGTTATAAAACTGCCCCCAACCCGGGAGCACGGCACTGCGGAGCACGGCGCCCCACGGAGATTTTTGCATCACAAAAACCGTGTCTTTCTCATTTGTTACGGAATCCTTGGGATGTTTATTTTGGGCGGAAATCTCCGGTATAATAAATAGAAGTATAACTATCGTCAATATTTTGATTTTGCTATCCAATTGAATTAATTAAATCGAGCAACCTTTCAAGTTCCTCATTCGAATAAAACTCAATTACGATTTCCCCCGTGCCGTCCTTTTTCTGCTTGCAAAGTACCTTTGTGCCGAAAATATTTCTTAATTTGTCCTCCAAATCCCGCACGTGCACCGAATCGGTATCTCCGGAGGGAACGGTAATACTTCTCTTTTGCCTTTTTTTATCCGGAGAAAGTGCTTTTTTAACTAGTTCTTCAACATTCCGGACCGATAAATTATTTCTTATAATCTGATTCTTGATTGAAATTTGTAGCTGCTCATCGGGAATGTTAATTAGTGCGCGTGCATGCCCGGCAGAAATTTTATTCTCGATTATACTTTGCTGAATTTCTTGGGGAAGTTTCAGTAACCTGAGTGTATTTGTAACGGTGGAGCGGTTTTTCCCGACCTGTTTTGCAATTTGGTCTTGCGACATGTTACATTCGTTCATCAATTTTTGATATGCCACCGCCACTTCAATCGGATTTAGCTCTTCCCTCTGGATATTTTCTATAAGCGAGAGTGCGAGCATCTCTTCCTTCGTTTCAACTTGAATGATATATGAAGGAATTTCCTTGTATCCGATATCTTTGCAAGCTCGCAGCCTTCTTTCACCGGAAATAAGTTCGTATTGATTTTCAGAAACACGCCTAACGGTAATCGGTTGGATAAGCCCGTTTTCGAGGATAGACATTTTCAGTTCTTGCAAAGCTTCTTCATCAAATTCACTTCGCGGCTGGTACGGATTCGGGTTAATATTATTGACAGGAATTTTAACCAGAATATTATACGAATGCCCGTCGTCTTTGGAAATTTTATCCAAAGATATTGGAATTTTCTTTTCACCTTCTTCGTTCAATTGGGGATTGATCAGGGCATCGAGTCCCCTTCCCAATCCCGGTTTAATTTTAGTCATATCAAACTACTTCTTTATGTTCCTTGTTTTTTGTCCGGTTTATCACTTCCGCAGCAAGTGAAATATAGTCGCGGGCGCCCTTCGAAACCGCATCGTAGAGAATCACTGGTTTAGCATGACTCGGAGCTTCGGAAATTCTCACATTTCTGTTAATAATCGTATCGAACACTTTATCGCCGAAATATTTCCTCACTTCTTCAACAACTTGATGGGACAAATTCAACCGGGTGTCAAACATCGTAAGCAATACACCACCGATTTTCAACTTCGGATTAAGATGTTTTTTTACGATGTTGATTGTGTTAAGCAGCTGTCCCAACCCTTCAAGGGCAAAATATTCGCATTGTACGGGAATTATAACCTGGTCGGCTGCCGTAAGAGCATTTAAAGTTAACAAACCGAGTGAAGGCGGACAATCAATAATAATATAATCGTAATCGTTTTTGATTTCCTCCAAGGCATTTTTCAGCAAGCCTTCCCGGTTTGGAACCGATACGAGTTCAATTTCGGCACCAACCAAATTGATATTTGCAGGCAAAACATCAAGATAAGGCATGTAAGAATTTACAATGCAATCACGGATATTTTCCTGCCCTATTAACACTTGATAAACGGATTTTTCCTCATTCGTGCTCCCTATTCCCGACGACGAATTTGCCTGCGGATCGATATCGATCAACAGCGTTTTATATTCAGCCGCTGCAATGGAAGCCGATAAATTAATGGAAGTCGATGTTTTACCGACTCCGCCTTTCTGATTTGCTATTGCAATAATGTTCGACATTCAGACTTAATTCCTACCCCATTTCAGTTACTAAAAACCGTAATTTATATATAAAGTTATAAAAATCCAATTACCAAATAAAGCTTTGGTTTTATTTTTATACGATAAATTTTTAGCCGGAATAAGAATTATAAATCAATTTCCTGACCGTATTCCATCACAACACATTTTTTACCGGCTGCTTCAACTTTTGCTTTAAATTCTTCCGGGTCAGCTTGTATTACCGGAAATGTGTTGTAGTGCATCGGTATTGCCACACCGGGATTTACAAATTCAACCGCTTTAACGGCATCGTCAATTCCCATAGTGAAATTATCGCCGATTGGAACGAGCATATAATCGATTTTATTCAACTCACCTATCAATTTCATATCGAGGAACAAACCGGTATCGCCGGTATGGTAAACTGTTTTTCCGTCAATTGTTAAAAGAACACCGGACGGTTCACCCGTATAATTTCCTTCGGGAGAAATCGAGCCGTGATGAGCAATGGTGAATTTAACTCTTCCGAATTCAAAATTGTACGCACCTCCGATGTGCATGTTGTGGGCTTTGAAACCTTTCGATGCTACATAATCGGCTAGCTCGTTTACACAGATGAATAGCGGATCACTTCGTTTCGCAATCTTAAATGAATCTCCTATGTGATCTCCGTGTCCGTGAGTTAGCACAATAAAATCGGCGGTAACATCATCCGATTTTACCGGTGAAGTGGGATTTCCGTCCAAGAATGGATCAATTAAAATTACTTTTCCGTCGCCGGTGGTAATTTGAAATGCCGAGTGTGAAAAATATTTCAGTTTCATTTTGTCACCTCTTTTTTGTTGTGAGGAACTTGTTTACATATTTATCATCCATAAATTTAATTAATTCTTCTTTTATTATCTCCGTAACTCTTGATTTCTCGGCTTGTATTTGCTCGAAAAATTTTTCTGGAACGCTCAAACCGTTTTCTCCTGCAACATTGCGTATTTTTTCCGAAAGAACATCCAAATCCCTCGCTTCGCCAACAATATCTTGCAAAAATTTCATTTTGTTATAAACATAATTAAAAAGTTTAGGTTTGTAACAAGGCGCAAAAACCTCCAACACATATCTGAACCGGCGAATGGCAATGCGCATTTTATGTAAATTCCTTACAGAGTCGTCATCAAGATATTTTTCAATCAATTTTTTAAGGAATTTTAACTTTTCACTTAAAATAACCTTCCCAGCTTTACAGAACTTCATATTTTTTTCAAGGTCGTCAATTCTATATTTTCCGTGGAATTTCATATTTAGCTGAACATTGTTTTGATAAAGCCGGTGATTGCTTGCACTGCGCGCATTTTCGAATCATCGTTTCCGTAAATTGCGGGAATATTCACATATCCGATTTTAAGATTATTTCTTGCCGCTTTAATCAGGATTTCACTTTCCGCTTCAAAACCGTTGTTAACCGGAATTAGTTTGTTCAGTATCTTAGTCCGGTAAGCTCTGAAACCCGATTGGCTATCGAGAATTTTTATACCTGTTTTCAAACTCAAAAGTTTCGATGTGATAACATTGCTCGCCCTCCGGTGCAGCGGCATATCTTTCATATTGTGCAGGCGGTTGCCGATTACGATATCGCAGGTTTCCGTTTGTTTTAAAAAATCCGGTATAAATTCCGGTTTATGCTGACCGTCGGCATCAATCGTTACAGTAACGGAAGATTCAAGTTCGATACTTTTCATAAAGCCGGATTTCAGAGCTTTCCCTTTTCCGTAGTTTGCAGAATGGTTTATCAACAAAACATTTTCAAAATTTTCAACCGTAGCGGCAGAGTTATCGGTGGAACCGTCGTTGACCGCAATTACAAAATCGACGAAGGATAACGTGTTTTCCACGACATTTTTAAGCGTGGATTCTTCATTGAAAAACGGAATGACCGCACAAATTTTATTTTTGCCGGGTAAATAATTCAAATATATTTTTTAATCCTCTTTCTTTTGAGCCTTTAACACTTTCCGTCAAAAGATTTCTAAGTGCATCTTTGGAAAGCCCGCGTTGTAACTTTCCGTTTTGGGCAACGGAAATACCACCGGTTTCTTCCGATACTATAATACTCAAAACATCCGCTTGTTCGGAAATTCCCAAGCCCGCCCTGTGTCTCATTCCAAGCGGTATTCCGTCGATTGATGTTTGTGAAGAAAGCGGAAGTGTACATCTTGCCGCTTCGAGAACATTGTTGTTGATTATAACCGCTCCGTCGTGAAGTGGACTGCGCGGGAAAAATATCGAGAGCAATAAATTTTTGCTTAACCTGGCATTTAATATTTCACCGGTTTCAACAATACCTTTAATTCCCACTTCTTTAACGAAAACCATTAACGCACCGTGTTGAAGTTGCGCAAGTTCGAATGCGGCATCGGTTATTATATTGGGCACGGTATTTTCATCACTGTGTACGAACTTTTTGAAATACGGATATCTGCCCAGTAATGTTAACAAACGTCTCAGTTCCGGTTGGAACAGAACGATAAAAGCTATAACCCAAATATCGGTAACGAGTTTAAGCATCCAGCTGAGTGTACGGAAGTTTGCCGCTTGTGCAAGAAAAGAAAGAAGAAGAATTATGATTAATCCGACGAAAATATTTGCGGCTAATGTACCGCGCAGAACCTGATACAATTTGTAAATAATAAACGAGACAAGCAGTATGTCAATCAAATCCACTAATGTAAATGGAAGAAATCCTATTTTAAATATTTCAAACATTATTTAATTCTACTCTGTTCGGATTTTGTATGAAGTAATTAATTTTTTCCGCATCAATTAATTTTTTATAATTGTGAGTCCGGACAATCACTGCGCCCTTGCCTATTGCCAAACGCTCGGAAATGAGTGTTGCAAAATCCCTTTTCCCCACTTCCAGATTTAATGCCTTGCCAATAAAAGATTTCCGTGAAAGTCCTATTAATAATGGTTTTCCCAATCCTTTGAATTCATCCAATCTTGCTAGAATCTCATAATTGTCCTTTACCCTTTTGCCGAAACCGATTCCGGGATCGATAATGATATCCTTTATCCCCGCTTGTTCAGCCGTTTTTATCCTTTCGTCAAGGAATGCGTAAATCTCTTCAATTACATCTTCGTAATACGGGTTGTTTTGCATCGTTTGCGGAGTTCCTTTGATATGCATTATCACAACGGCAGCGCCGTACAAAGCGGCAACATCAATCATTTCATCATCGAAAGTCAGCCCACTGATATCGTTAATTATCTTTGCACCCCGCTCTAGCGCTTGTCGTGCTACTTCAGATTTTGTGGTATCAACCGATATTACAGCATCGGGCCGTTTTGCTAAAATTCCTTCAATTACAGGAATCACTCTTCGCAATTCTTCTTTGGTGCTTACTTTTTCCGCTCCCGGGCGTGTTGATTCACCCCCAATATCTATAAAGTCAACTCCGTTATCATACATTTCTATTCCATGGCTTATCGCAGATTCATAAGTATAAAATTGTCCTCCGTCGGAAAATGAATCGGGTGTAACATTAACAATTCCCATAATGTGGAATTTATCCATCTTGTAAATACGGTTGCCAATCCCGAAGGTTCCACTTTTATAATTTTCATAATTTTCAAAAACTTTCAAAAGTTCTCTGATGACCGGGTTTTCATTTCCAGTAAGATTCAATTTGTCCGCAAGGACACTTTTTTCAATATAAAATTCAATTTGGTTCGATCCGTCATTTTCAACAATATGATGCTTGCCCGGAAATTTTTGTAAAACGGTTATTAATTTTTGTCTGCCGGATTCAGTGAGATTCCCGGCAACAAATCCGGCTAACATGGAATGATTACCATTGAAAATTTTATCCAACGTAGTACGGAGTAAATCGTTGGA
>Ga0256841_1001004_pt1 | contig 26289 bp, 32 predicted proteins | sample 356308metaG_FD_185971 | JGI IMG/M metagenome (GOLD analysis project Ga0256841, IMG submission 185971) | Hydrothermal vent microbial communities from Mid Atlantic Ridge, Atlantic Ocean - 356-308 | ecosystem: Environmental > Aquatic > Marine > Hydrothermal vents | place: Atlantic Ocean: Mid...
AATTGTAAAGAAATTAAAAGGGCGAACATCAAGAAAAATACAGGAAGAGTTTCCTGTTTTACGAAAGAAATATTGGGGTAGACATTTTTGGGCAATTGGTTTTGGATGTTGGAGTACAGGTAATATTGAATTTATAGAACCGTTTGCTACAAACTCTAAACTAGGATTCTCATTTCCTATTACTTTAATAAAATCATTTTCGTCTAGGGATTGAATGATATATAAGTTTTTAACTTTTGAAGACCTTAAAAGGGAATACTTGCCATTGAATTCATATGCAATTATTTTATTATTTGGATTGTCAGTTCCAATTGATATTATGTTAACATCAGTATTTAGAAATGATATAAAATTAATATTGTTTGTATCTAATTTATCTACCTCAATGTTATTTTTTTTATTTCATTAATTAACCCAAGTGATATCGGATTATTTTCATTTAAACTCTTTATTTTACTAATATTTAATGTTTCTCTTGTTTCGCTATCAACTTTTTCTGATAGACTAACTTTTTTAGATTCAGGTTGTAAGTTGATATTTTCATCACTTTCTGTTTGACAAGATTGACTTAATAGTAAAGAGAAAATTAGTGTAATACTTACAAATAACTGTTTTGTGAATTTATTTTTCATGATTATGGTTTCATGATATTTTTTATCTACTCTTTCGATTTTCGTTACTCGGTTTACTTTTTCTTTTATTTCGGTTTCAACTTTCACATTTTCCGATTTTGGATGGTCAGTCCATATTTTGACCGTTATGTTTGTTTAAATTACACACAATAACTATACAAAATGTTATGCCACGTTATTGAAGTATTCGTCGATAGTATAAAGCAAATATTGTAACAGAAATAATTAAACTAATTAGTAAAGGTATAAATTTCTTTCTAATCACTTTTCCTCTGCTAATTCTCCAAAAACTTAGAAAACTTAATATTACGAAAACAACTGATATCAATAATTTAATTTTTGAATTTAATGGTGAATTATGGATTAACAAATAATAAATTATTAATAGTATAAATGGAATAAATTTTAATATATTTTTCATAATATTAATTACAATTATTAACACAATTCTCTGCATTAGCATTACAATTGTCTGAAGCAAAATATTGTGCAGACAATACAGCCGCGTGACAAATAATTCCAGGCAGTACAGCAAGATCAAGAGAGGCACAACCTACATGACCTATAACTGAGGCGGCAAAGGCTTCTCCAAGACAATTTCTCCTTATTCTTTCACAATTGCAATCGTCACTTTTTAATTGAAAACTAGATTGTAAGGTTTCAGAAACTATTATTTCCATATCAAAAGGTTCAATTTTTGATATATTATATTCTTTATCCAAATAGTTTTGGGTTTTGTATTCATTTTCTATATACAATATATAATCATTGATATTTGAAAACCCAAGAGCAATAGCGAGTTCATTTAACTCATTTTCATTCAATTCTTTTTTTTCAATAAGATAATTTACCTTTTCAATATCTTTAATATTTTCAATCGTAGAAACTTTGTTGTTTATTAATTCAATAAATTTCTTATCTTTTTTTAAATTAACAATATTATCCTTATTACTTATTATCTCTTCATTGTTATCGCAAGAAAAGATTAGTAAACTTAAAATTATTACAAATGCAACTTTTGATATGTATTTCACTTTATTATGGTTTTAAAAGAAAGTTTTTTTTCTTTCTTGAATTAAACTTTTTTTAATTTTTGACTTTTGAAAATCTTTTATTATTTGTCAAAATACTAGAGGCATTTGCTCGCCAAAATTATTAAATTTGCTACTTTTCCTAATTATTTGCTGTTGTTTATATCATAGGCAATGGTTTTTAAATTAATATTAAGCGTATTATTTTATAACCGAAGGTTGTTTAATTACTCTCAATTAAAAAACCCCTTACAAAGTTTAGCATAAAAAATATAAAAAGCAAGAACCTATAGTTCTAATTTAGAACTTTTTAGGTGTCATGGTAAATGGGTAGAAGCTAGTGGTTTTCGGGTAATTTTATAATTCACGGTTTTTGGGTATTGTATTGTTAAAAACAGTTGTTTAAATCTGTATTACATAAATAGGTTAAATTAAAAATTGCTTCTAAAAATTGCTTCTAAAAATTGAATATGGAAAATGTTATAAAAAAAATTAGACAACTAAGAAATGAAAAAGGCTATTCACAAACCTATATTGCCGGTAAAATTGGCATCAGCCAACGCGCCTATAGTAAAATTGAACAAAGAGAAACCAAAATAACACTAAAACGGTTAAAAAGTATTGCTGCTATTTTAGAAGTTGAAATGGCAGATTTGTTGAGTTAATAATTTTTGCTAATGGTTTCCTGCTCTAGAAGCCTTGGGGCAGAAGTGACAAGAATATTATTTAAAACAAACCGGCAAAATTTCATCTTTCATCAGGCGGTACTTATCAATTTCTTGCTCGGAAAGTGTTTTAGAATAGTTAACTTCTTTAACAGTAAAGCCCACAGTTCTCAACTTATTGAAGTAATCTGAGCCATATACGCGCACATGGTCATATTGGCCAAAATGTTTGGCACGCCCTTCGGGTGAAGTAATGCTAAAATCTTCGTAGGTAGTATCTCTAGAATAATCTTGGGGAACCTGAAAAATACCCATGCCGCCGGGTTTTAAAACCCGATACAATTCTTGCATGGCTTTGGCATCGTCTTCGATGTGTTCTAGTACATGATTGCAGAAAATAATGTCAAAATGGTTATCCTCAAAAGGTAAATTACAAATATCGGCCTTTACATCTACAATGGGCGAGTAAAGGTCGGCGGTAATCAAGTTTATATGTTTTAGTTTTTTAAATCGTTTTAAAAAACATTGTTCCGGAGCCATATGCAATACTTTCTTAGGATTAGAGGCGTCAAAAAAGTCGGTTTCATTTTGTAGGAATAACCATAATAACCTATGGCGCTCTAATGATAAAGTACTGGGAGAAAGCACATTGGGGCGTTGCGTACCGTAGCCATAAGGTAAAAATTTACGGAAACTTCTGCCATCTATAGGGTCGGTATAGTTGGTTCCCTTTAAGTAAAAAGCCAAAACCGGCCTTGCCCAATAACTCATTTTGATTAGAATAGGCCGTGGAATAGTATTTAGTATATATTTGAAGAAAGACACTACTATTTATGTATTTTTTTTTGAGGGTTTTTTGTAAAAAAAATATTCAAGATGAGAGCTATTGCGCTGATGCTTATACCGATGTAAAAAACATGATTTCCGGTGAGCCCCCAAAAGCTATAATGCAAAATTTTAAATAACCCTCCCATAATAGCAATAAAAATTCCTATGGCTAATGCTATATTTGAAAGTATTGTTTTCATGGTGCCAATGGTTTGTAACATATCATTTATAATCTTCTCGAACGGGGCAAAAAATATCGGTTACCTTGCAATGAGTCAGTGCTTTTCCACTGTGTTTTACATTGGGCGCAATAACGGCTACCATTCCGGGTTTAAAAACAGTAGTCTTGCCATTAATCGTGAGCTCTAGTTCACCTTCGATAACCTGCGTTACTTGTTCGTGTACATGGGCGTGTTCGGGCAATTCGGCACCGGCTTTTATGGTGACATAAGCAATGGTAAAATTGTCTGTATGGATAAACCGGGCAGTGAAACCACTAACAATTTCTTTGGGTTTTATAGTGTTTATGAGTTGGTACATTATTTTACAAATTCTTTTTGACGAAATTCATTTTCTTCATCACTTTCAATTCCCAATGCCTCATATACATAAGCAAAAGTAGAAAGTAATTCGGGTTTGCCGTTTACAATAGCCACATCATGTTCAAAATGGGCAGAAGGTTTTCCGTCGGCAGTTAAGATAGTCCATCCATCTTTTAACTGTTTAATACGATGAGTTCCTAAATTAATCATGGGTTCAATGGCAACGACCATGCCTTCTTTAAATTTTTTGCCCCTGCCACGCCTTCCGTAATTAGGCATTTCGGGGTCTTCGTGCATCTTCCTACCAAGGCCATGGCCTACCAATTCGCGTACTATGCCATATCCAAAACTTTCGCAATATCGCTGAATGGCATAGCCAACATCACCAACCCTGTTACCCGCTTTAAATTCTCTGATGCCCATATATAAACTCTCTTTGGTAACTTTTAATAATTTTTTAGTAGCTTCATCAACTTCTCCTACTTCAAAAGTATAGGCATGGTCTCCGTAAAAATCATTTTTTAAAGCTCCGCAATCTATAGAGATGATATCGCCGTTTTCTAAAGGTGTGTTATTAGGAATGCCGTGAACAACCTGAGTATTAGGGCTCATACACAACGTATTCGGAAAGTCGTATAACCCTAAAAATCCGGGCTCTGCACCGTGGTCGCGAATAAATTCTTCAGCCAATTTGTCTAAATACAACGTAGTGACCCCGGGTTTAACTTCTTTAGCCAATATCCCTAATGTTTTTGAAACAATCAATGCACTCTCACGCATTAATTCTATTTCTTCGGCAGATTTTAGTTTAATCATAAGTCAATGTAAAGTGCAAAGATAATTTAAAAAAAAGAATGTGAATGTAACATTGTAAAATATGATTTTTGACATGATTTACGAAACTTATAATAGTTATTTTTGTAGGGTATTAAATAAGCAAGTTATGTACAAAGCAATATCTGCGCAAGATGCTGTAAAAGTTATTAAAAATAATGATAGGGTTTATATCCATGCCGCAGCAGCAGCACCGCAAGCATTGATAAATGCCATGACCGAACGCCATGAAGAATTAAAAAATGTCGAAGTTTGCCATTTGCATATTGAAGGCGAAACACCGTATGCAAACCCTGAGTTGAAAGATAGTTTTCATGTAAATTCTTTTTTTATCGGAAAGAATGTCAGGCATACTTTAGAAGCCGGCAATGGTTCATATACTCCGGTTTTTTTAAGTGAATTGCCTTTGTTATTTAAAAAAAACATACTGCCTATTGACGTGGCATTGATTCAGGTTTCGCCACCCGATAAGCACGGTTACTGTTCGTTAGGAGTTTCTGTAGAAGCCACGTTGGCGGCTATCGAAAATGCAAAACACGTAATTGCCCAAGTAAACCCGAATATGCCGAGAACGCATGGAGAAGGTATTATCCATATTTCTGAATTGGATGTTTTTGTAGAGATAGAAGAAGCAATACATGAAATGTATATTCCTGAGCCTTCAGAAGTTGAAGGCAAAATAGGAAGTTATATAGCCGAGTTGATTGAAGATGGCAGTACTTTACAAATGGGTATCGGGGTGGTGCCAAACGCTGTTTTAATGCGTTTGATGAACCATAAAAATTTAGGAATCCATACCGAAATGCTTTCTGATGGGGTTATTGATTTGATTCTAAAAGATGTTATCAACTCTAATAATAAGGGAGTTAATGAAGGGAGGGCTTTGGCGACTTTTTTAATGGGTACGAAACGTCTTTATGAGTATGTTGATGACAATCCGTTTATTGAGATGAGGGGTGCTGATTATGTCAATGATGTAGTGAATATTCGAAAAAATGCTAAAATGGTAGCAATCAATTCGGCCATAGAAGTAGATTTAACAGGCCAAGTATGTGCAGATTCTATCGGGTCGGCAATTTACTCGGGCGTAGGCGGACAAATGGACTTTATTAGAGGTGCTTCTTTAAGCGAAGGAGGCAAAGCAATTATCGCATTGCCTTCTACCACAAAAATGGGAGTGAATAGGATAGTGCCTTTTTTAAAACAAGGAGCAGGTGTGGTAACCACTAGGGCACATGTACATTATATTGTTACTGAATACGGAGTGGCTAATTTATACGGAAAAACATTAAAACAACGTGCCAAAGATTTAATCGCTATTGCACACCCTGATTTTAGGGAGCAGTTAGCAAAAGAATGTTTTAGATTGCGATTTTAAAAACGCCAAAAACTTTTTTTCTTTTTTTTGGCAATGGTAGCATTCGGATTGTTGGTAATGAGCTTATAGATTTCACCCCAACCGAGCATGCCACCAATGTTTCTATCATCAATAAAGAGGTCTGCATTGATTTTTCTGCTGACCTTGCCCTCAAATTTTTCTTCGGGATAATTTTTGTTTACCGCATAAAATTCTACCCCTTTTTTGGCACAAAAATCAACAGCTTCTTGCAACCTCTCGCCGTTTCTGTATGTCCAAAGTATCAATCGATGTCCGTCTTTAGCCAACTCTTTCAATGTTTCAAAGGCAAAGAGTTTCGGACTTCCAATTTGAGGATAGGCATCTTCAACGATGGTTCCGTCAAAATCAACAGCAATTATTAAAGGGTCTTTGGGTAACATTCTATACGTTTACTATTTTTTTGCAAATCTAATGTATTATCTATTACTAACGTAATAAACTTAAAAAGTTGTGTAAAAGTACTCATTTAGACTTTTTCATTGGCTAAAAAAAATACTCCAAAAAAATTGAAACACTCGATATTTTTTCAAGTTGTTTACGGCCATATCGTTTTCTGCTAAAATCTAAGCCTAACAGAAAAGAATGCTCATAGTCATCATTAAAAAGTTGAAACCCTAAGCCTACTTTGTATAAGGAACCATTTTCAAAATCTTTGCTGATATTTACTAATTTGCCATAGCCGCCTCGCAAAAAGAAATTATCTTCAAATACAAGAAGATTATAGCGATAACTTATATATACCGGTAAAAAATGAAGCCCTTGTTTTGAGTGCCAATCATATTCGATATTTAACCCTACACTCGACCTTTCATCCCATTGAATACCAAAGGTATTATTAATAAATAAGGCACTTGGGTTAATAAATGTCTCGCCATCATCATTGCCAATCGTAAAATCTTCATTAATGGTAAGTGTTGTGGCTAGTGAAATCTTATAAAAAAAACCTTTTTCATCAGCATCGTTTTCCTGAGAAGAAACGGTAAATGAGACCAAAAGTAATAAAGCGGTTACTAAATACTTCATGTTAACTTATTGTAAGAATAACTCCGCATCAATAATTACACCATTTTAAATTATTTTGAAGTTTTTAGGCTTCCATTATTTCAAACACCCGAAGAATTTTATTTTTACTTTATACTCTCAATAATCCCTTTTAAAAACCCATTAAAATCAAATCCGGCAGAACCAATTAAACCCATTCTTACCACCACCAAATCTTTAGAAGGGATAATAAATACACGTTGCCCTTGAAAGCCATTTGCAGAAAACAGGCCTTTAGGTACATCGGGATAGATTCCGCCGGCATTCAGCCAAAAATGGCCGCCGTATTCACCGTTAGAAGTATTCGTAGGCGTTTTTACATAGTCAACCCAAGATTTGTCAAAAAGTTGTTCGCCATTCCAATTTCCTTTATGTAAATATAGCAATCCGAATTTTCCCCAATCGCGCGTGGTTGCCCATGAATACGAAGAGCCTACATAATTGCCCGATAAATCAGCCTCCACGATCATAGAATGCATGCCTATTTTATCGATTAACGCACGGTACCAAAAATCTAAATAATCTTGATGCGAGTTGAAATATTTTCTGAGCATACCTGACAAAAGATTCGTTGTGCCCGAAGAATAATTCCAGCTTTCATTTGTTTTGCCTATTAATGGTTTTTCTTCTTGTACTTTTGACATATCTTCGGCTAAAAACAGCATTTTAGTAACATCAGAAATGCCATCATACACCTCTTCCCATTTCAGGCCGCTATTCATGTGCAGCAGGTCATTAATGGTAATATTGGCACGCTCGTCATTTTGCCATGAGTCAATCAACGCCTTGTCATTAATGTCAACTTTACCTTGTGATTGTAAGATACCATAAATGGTAGCCGTAATACTTTTGGTCATTGACCAGCCCTGTAATAATGAATTTTTGTCAAATCCATCTGCATATTTTTCGGCAATAATATGGTCTTTGTAAATGACCAGTACCGACCTTGTTTTTTTTACTTCATTATTGGTAAAAGCATCGGCTACTACTTGTTGCAAAGCGTTGTAATTAACTGCGGCGAACAGCGTGTCTCGTTGAGGTTTATCTCCATAAGGATAGGGTAATCCGGTAATTTTTTTCGTTCTTTTCGGAGTAAGATACGGCGTGCTTTCATCAAAATCATCCGTTAACAATACACTGCCTAACCCTTCGCGGTAAACAGCTTTTCGTTTCATCAAACCAAAAGCGGTAGCCACTGTAGTTTTCTCCTCATTATTTACAAGTACTTTTGCTTGATTAATAGGCGAAAAATTATTGTCTTGCGTCGAAGTAATTTTAGGGGTTCTTTTGGCTAGAAAGACAGACGAATTCATGTTTTTAGCTGCATAGCCCGAAATGATATTTAGTTTTGGATACGTAGTGTATACAACATAAATAATGGCAAGTAATGCCAATAACAACAAGTATTTTAGTATTTTTTTCATCAATGAATTTATTTATTGTTCCCATGAAAATGAGAAACTATTTTTCTATCTATTATTAATTTACAAACAATACAAATATTTATATCATTGGTATGCTTGTAGTTTTCTCTATCTCAAAATCAATAATTTCATCATTTCTCTGGCAGCAACTCTAGCTTTTAAGTCAATAAAATCGCGGGGCGTTTCGTCGCCAATTTCGTAGGTCAAAGATTCTGCATTGAATTGCTTGTAAAACCATCCTTTAGAGATGGGTTGGTTTAATGGAAAAGGCCGGTCATCAGGTGTATAATTAGGTATAGCATCATCAATACCTTTCATCCAATAATCTTTAAACGGATAAATACTAGAATGCATATCATCAGAAAAACTATAATATAAATCGTGTTGTGTAGAATGAAAATCCAATCCTAAAATAACCTTGTTTTTTGATTTTTTTGCCGTATTAACAATATCATTCACCACATTTTTCACTTCTTCTTGCTTATAATGTGCCCAATCTCTATTTAAATCAACACCACCCGCATTATGACGCCAATGGCCAAGGTCAACACCATCAGGATTGAGTAACGGATATACTAAAAGTCGATATTTCTTTCGAAAATCTTTCGCCAACCGATTGTCTTTTAACAATTCATCTACAAAAGATTGCATGGCCAAATAACCGGTTACTTCGGGCGGATGTTGGCGGCTCAATACCACAATGATATCTCTGCCTTTTGGATCGCCATCATACATGTCTAAGCCAATCATATCGCGTTGTAATTTGCTTTTGCCAATCATACGAAAACGCACATCTTTATGCGCTGCTAGTTGTTTTGCCCAATGTAAGGCTTCGGTTGATGTTTTTAATTCTTGTGCCGCTACCCATAATTTTTTATCGGTAAGGTGTAATTTTAACAAGGCGTTTTGGGTACTATCAATAAGTTGATAATTAGTACTGTCAATGGCTTTCCAATGTTGCCCGTCTTGACTTAATTTAGGAATATAACGATGTTTTGACGTAGGATAAAATAATTTTAAATAAACTGATTGAGGTTGATTTGCCCAAATTCTGAAAGCGTAATGCGGACTCTGATTGATAGGTTCGTTTTCGGGTAAAATGGTAACTTGTACCGTAGAATCGTTGAGTTGTGTAAATTTGTTTAACCGGGCACCATCAAATTGGTTATCAGCAAAAAAAGTATCATCAATACTAAACTCCTTTTTTTCTTGGTAAGCAATCTTTTTTGTAGAAGTATCTACAGGCTCAGGAAATTCAAAGGTTTTTAATTTAATACTGGTACATCCGGTAATTAAAAAAAGAAAACATACATAAAATAATGTCTGCCTACCGTTATTCTCTATAAATTTTATCACTTGTAACCTCATATTTTTCAATCTAGTAAGCAACAAAAGTAACACTTATTTTGTCAGTTTAAAAAAATGATTTACTTTTGTTAACCAAATGGTTAAACTAAGTAGTTAATAAAATGAATAAAACAAAAAATACAACAACAGAAACAGAAATCTTACATGCTGCAAAACGCATTTTTCAGCGCAAAGGAATGGTAGGTGCCAGAATGCAAGAGATTGCTGATGAAGCCGGTATTAATAAAGCGATGTTGCATTATTATTACCGTAGCAAACAGTTGCTTTTTGAAGCTGTTTTTAAAAAAGCCTTTTTACTCTTAGCGCCTCAACTAAATGATATTTTGAATTCTGATGATAGTATTTGTGATAAAATTAAAAGTTTTACACATAATTATATTTCATTTGTGATAAAGCATCCGTATTTACCTAATTTTATCATTCAAGAACTCAATAGAAACCCTGAGTTTGTAAAAAATTTGACGAATGAAAAACATTTTCCTACCATTGAGAAGTTTAGAAAACAGGTGGAGGCTAAAGTTTCAGAAGGCCTTATAAGACCCATAAAAGCCGAGCAGCTATTTATCAATATAATGGCATTGAATATCTTTCCGTTTATCGGGGCACCATTACTAAAAGGATTTATAAATATAGATGATAAAAATTACAAACAATTACTGGAACAACGCAAAACAGAAGTCGCTGATTTTATTATAAACGCCATAAAAATTAAACAATAATGATACAACTACAAAAAATAACCATCTTTATATTCTTACTGATAGCATCGTCTGTAAGTGCACAAGAAGCATTAAGCTTAGATGAATGTTATTCGTTGGTAACCAAAAACTATCCGTTAGCAAAACAAAGCGGCCTACTTGCAAAACAAAATAATTTAGAGGTTGCTGTAATTAACACTGCTAAATTGCCTACATTAAATTTCTCTGCACAGGCAAGTTATCAATCAGATGTTACAGAGTTGCCGATAAAATTACCTAATATTACCGTTGACCCACCCAATAAAGACCAGTACAAAGCAGTAGTTTCTGTAAATCAGCTCATCTTTGATGGTGGTGCCGTAAACGCTTCCGCGGAAGCCAAAACAGCCACTTTAAAAACACAGCAGAAACAAGTAGAAGTAAGTTTGTATCAATTAAAAAAACAAATTAACCAACTCTACTTTTCTATTTTATTAATACAAGAGAAAAAAGGCTTGTTAACGGCAAAAACAACACAATTAACAGCTAAGTTAAAAGAGGTAAAAGCAGGGATTGAATACGGCTCTTTATTACCAACTTCTGATAAAATCTTAGAAGCCGAAATTCTAAAAATAGAACAACAATTTACCGAATTAGACCAAAACAAAAGCAGTTTAATCTCAACCTTGTCGAATCTTATAGGTAAAGAAATACCTTCAACAATAGTATTAAAAAACCCTACAATTGAAGCTAATCTAGACGAAAAAATTAATCGCCCCGAAATAGACTTATTCAATTTACAAAAACAACAAATAGCAGCCTCAGAAAAGCTAATTGCAAAGAAAAACATCCCTAAAGTGCTCGGTTTTGCAAGTGGAGGTTACGGAAATCCGGGATTGAACTTTTTAGACCATTCTTTTCAAGCCTATTATATGGTAGGGATTAAGCTAAACTGGAATATTTTTGATTGGAGTGCCTCTAAAAAACAACGAAAATCATTGCAAGTACAAAAAGAAATTATTGACAATCAGCGAGAGATTTTTCAACTCAACACTCATATAGAACTCAATCAACAACAATCGGAAATTGATAAAATTTCAACATTCATTCAATCTGACGAAACGATTATAGCATTGCGTAAAAAGATTCTACAATCGGCAGATGCGCAATTAAAAAACGGGGTAATAACCTCATCGGCCTACATAACAGAATTGACAAATCTGTACGAAGCAGAAAATAATGTAAGCACCCATAAAATAGAATTGTTATTGGCAAAAGCCAATTATAAAATAACAAAAGGAATCCCATAGCCCCCAATGAGGGAATTGTTCCTGAAAAATAAACAATTACACAAATTAACACATAAACCAATTCTTATGAGAATTATAAACACAATAGTCAGACTCTTATTCATTACAAGTATCCTTGTTTCTTGTAATAAAAACAACGATAATGCCGACGGTTATGGCAATTTTGAAGCTACCGAAACCACTATTTCGGCAGAGGGCAATGGTAAGTTGCTACAGTTTACTGTAGAAGAAGGACAAACCTTAAAAAAGGGAACATGGGTAGGGTATATTGACACCCTCCAATTAGCCTTAAAAAAAGAACAACTCAAGGTTTCTAAAAATATAATTTCTTCTAAATCTAAAGGGGTTTTGTCGCAAATTAGTGTGTTGAAATCGCAATTAAAAACAGCTCAAATTTCTAAAAACAGAATTGAAAATTTGATAAAATCAAATGCCGGAACTCAAAAACAATTAGATGATATCAATGGTAAAATTGATGTCATTCGCCAACAAATTAGAAGTGTAGAAATTCAAAATGCACCTATCGTAAACGAACTAAAAAGTATAGATGTACAGATACAACAGCTAGAAGACCAAATTGATAATAGTAAGATTGTCAATCCGGTAAATGGTACCGTTTTGGTAAAGTATGCAGAGCCTTATGAAATTACTTCGTTCGGAAGGCCTCTTTATAAAATTGCCGATCTAAGTACCATGCAATTACGCGTTTACGTTGGCGAAACACAATTACCCAACCTGCAAATAGGACAAGAAGTAACGGTAAAAATTGATGCCGGTGACACGATGAGAGACTATCAAGGAATCATTTCTTGGATAGCTTCAGAAGCCGAGTTTACCCCAAAAATTATTCAAACCAAAGAAGAACGTGTAAACCTAGTGTACGCAGTAAAAATAGATGTAAAAAATGACGGAAGCCTAAAAATAGGCATGCCGGCAGAAATGTGGATGCTACCCTCAACCCTTTCTGATAAAAAAGGAGAATAAATTTTATAATAGCCATGAATATTTTAAAAAAAATAGCCGCCTCATTAGCCTTCTTTTTAGGTGCACTCTCTGTATTTGCAGGTTCGAGAGTGCTGTTAGGTATTGATGTTAAAGAGTATAATGTACTTATTTGGTTGGTTTCTTATAATGTTGTATTCGGATTTATTTCTGTTCTAGCAGCCTACCTGATTTGGAAAAAAATGGTGATGGCTAAAAACCTAACCCTTTTTATTCTAACCATGCACTTTTTGGTTTTGGTATATCTAAAATTCTTTAGCGATACCGCAGCACAAGAAAGTATAAAAGCCATGCTGTTTAGAACAAGTATTTGGATTATAATCACCGTGTTATCTATACTAATTCCTAAATACATTCAAAAAAACAGTCGTAAAACATGAGCATTTCAATACAACATATTAGCAAATCTTATGAAGATGTAACTGCTTTAAAAGATATTTCTTTTGAAGTAAAAGAAGGCGAATTATTTGGACTTATAGGCCCCGATGGCGCAGGTAAAACAACCTTATTCAGAATTTTAACAACCCTGTTATTTGCTGATGAAGGTACTGCCACGGTAGCCGGATACGATGTGGTTGATAATTATAAAGACATCAGAAACCATGTAGGATATATGCCCGGCCGCTTTTCTCTCTATCAAGATTTGACAGTAGAAGAAAATCTGACGTTTTTTGCAACCATTTTCGGTACTACCATCGAAGAAAATTACGATTTGATTAAAGAAATTTATGTGCAAATAGAACCCTTTAAAAATCGTAGGGCCGGAAAATTGTCGGGAGGTATGAAACAAAAACTCGCCTTGAGTTGTGCCTTAATTCACAAACCCAACGTATTGTTTTTAGACGAACCTACTACAGGTGTTGACCCTGTTTCGCGTAAAGAATTTTGGGAAATGTTAAAACGCCTGCAAAAAAAGGGAATTACCATGTTGGTATCAACCCCCTATATGGATGAGGCTGCTTTATGTGATAGAATTGCACTCATTCAAGAGGGTGCTATTTTAGAAATTGATACCCCACAAGAAATTATCAAACATTATCCAAAAAAGATATACGATATAAAAGCTAATAATATGTATGAACTGATCTTATATCTTAATGAATACGAACACAATCACAGTGTATATCCTTTCGGAGAATTTATACACTATACCGATAAAAGAGATGATTTTAATCCCGATGAGCTATTGCAGTTTTTAAAGGATAAAGGATTGAAAAATATTACAATTAAACCCACAGCAACCACTATTGAAGATACCTTTATGGAATTGGCAAGATAAAAGTCCAGACCTGTCAGGTTTCAAAAACCTGACAGGCCTCACAAAAAATATCTTGAAAATAAAACCCTTACTAAGAAAAGGATTAAGAATGAGAAAATGAAACAAATAAACATCATACAAGCAAAAAATCTCACTAAAAAATTTGGCGATTTTACAGCCGTAGATGCCATTACTTTTGAAGTAAAACAAGGTGAGATATTCGGGTTTTTAGGAGCAAACGGTGCGGGAAAAACAACCGCTATGAAAATGCTGATTGGCATTTCTACACCCACATCTGGTGACGCAGAAGTTGCACGATTAGACGTGTATAAAGACCCAGAAGGAATTAAAAAAAGTATTGGGTATATGAGTCAGAAATTTGCCTTGTATGACGATTTAACAGTCAAAGAAAATATTACTTTTTTTGGTGGCATCTATGGCTTGTCGAGGCAGCAAATAAAAGAAAAAAGCACGCTGTTAATCAACGAATTAGGCTTACAAAAAGTAGCCGTTGAATTGGTCGGGTCATTACCGCTGGGTTGGAAACAAAAACTAGCCTTTTCGGTAGCCTTATTACACGACCCTAAAATTATTTTTTTAGATGAACCCACGGGTGGCGTTGACCCAATTACCAGGCGTCAATTTTGGGAAATGATTTACAAAACAGCCTATGAAGGAACTACCGTATTTGTAACCACGCACTATATGGATGAGGCCGAATATTGTAATAGGGTTTCTATTATGGTAGACGGAAAAATAGAAGCCTTAGACACGCCTAAAAAATTAAAAGAACAATTTAATGTAGCAAGTATGAATGATGTGTTTTTAAAACTGGCTAGAAGCTGAATTATCAGACCTCACAGGTTTTTAAAACCTGTGAGGTCTCAAAATAGGAAAAATTAACAATTAAAAAACAAAATCCTCCCCCTTTGGGGGAGTTAGAGGGGGAATGAAACGATTTAAAGGATTTATAAGAAAAGAATTTTACCATATTTTTAGAGATAAACGTTCACTGTTTATCCTTTTCGGGATGCCCATTGCACAAATTATGCTATTCGGCTTTGCCATTACCAATGAAATCAACAATGTAGATATTGCCATTTTTGACAAGGCCAAAGATGCAACAACCCAAGAGATCATAAATAAAATAGTTGCTTCTAACTATTTTAGTAATAACGAATTGATAAAGAATGAAGCCGAAATAGCAGCTGTTTTTAAAAAAGGAAAGGTAAAAGCAGTACTCATCTTTGAAAAAGATTTTAGCAAAAATCTCATCAGAGATAACAAGGCAACACTGCAAATTATTACCGATGCCACCGACCCCAACACAGCAAATACTATTAGTAATTATACAAATGCTATTTTACAAAAATACCAGCAAGAAATAAACAAAGACATTCAAGTTGCTTACCAAATTATTCCACAAACAAAGATGATGTATAATCCAGAATTAAAAAGTGTCTTTATGTTTGTGCCCGGTGTAATGACCATCATTCTAATGTTGGTTTCAGCCATGATGACTTCTATTTCCATCACTCGAGAAAAAGAATTAGGCACTATGGAAATTTTATTGGTATCCCCCATAAAACCAGTACAGGTTATTATAGGAAAGGTATTTCCATACATTTTTCTATCGGTTATTAATGCTATTGTCATTGTGTTACTCGGTATTTTTGTTTTCGGAATGCCCGTTACAGGCAGTTTCTTTTTATTAGGATTAGAAAGCGTCTTGTTTATCATCACCTCACTTTCACTAGGTATTTTAATTTCTACTATTTCTCAAACGCAACAAACGGCTATGATGATTTCTTTGATGGGATTGATGTTGCCAACCATTTTATTATCAGGATTTATTTTTCCGATTACCAGTATGCCCTTTGCCCTGCAAATTATCAGTAATATCATTCCTGCCAAATGGTTTATTATTATTCTAAAAGGAATTATGTTAAAAGGTGTGGGAATTTCATTTTTATGGAAAGAAACCCTGATTTTGATTGTAATGACACTTTTTTTTATAGGATTAAGTGTAAAAAAATATAAGATTAGATTAGAATAAGTAAGCCGTTGACAGCATTCTGTTCGCAGTAAAACAGTATAAAAAATTAGTGATAATTAGTGAAATCAATGTCTATGAAAACAATACGATACATCATCCAAAAAGAATTCAAACAAATCTTTAGAAATAAAGGAATGTTGCCTATTATTTTTGTGCTACCACTAATTCAATTGGTAATTCTTTCAAATGCAGCTACTTTTGAAGTTAAGAATATAAAATTTTCTTATATAGATAACGATAAGACCTCTTTTTCGAGGGCATTAATAGATAGGTTTAATGCTTCAACATATTTCAATATCATTACAGATTTTCCTTCAAATAATTTAGCCAATGCCGCCATGTTAAAAGGAGACGTTGACCTTATCCTAGAGATACCACAATATTTTGAAAAAGATTTAATAAAAGATAAAAAAACTGATCTTTCGGTTACCATCAATGCCATTGACGGTGCAGCCGCAGGGGTTGAAAATGTCTATATCAATCAAATTGTACAACGCTTTAACCAAAACGCTCAAGTGGACTTATTACAACCTTCAGACATGAAGAATGTACCAAAAAGTATTATCAGTATTCCCTCTTTTTGGTATAACAAAACGTTGAATTATAAAACCTTTATGGTGCCAGGAATCTTGGTGCTACTTGTAACGATGATTACCTTGTTTTTATCGGGGATGAACATCGTTCGTGAAAAAGAGATTGGTACACTTGAGCAAATTAATGTAACACCAATAAAAAAATATCAGTTTATCATCGGTAAATTATTTCCATTTTGGGTATTAGGAATGCTTTTATTAACCGTAGGACTCATCATTTCAAAAGTATTGTTTCAAGTACCAATGCTTGGCAGTATAGTAGTAATGTATGGGTATACTTCCATTTATATTTTGGTAATTTTAGGTATGGGTCTTTTTATCTCAAATTTTACCGACACCCAACAACAAGCCATGTTTATAGCTTGGTTTTTTGTAGTAATTTTTATCTTAATGAGTGGGCTGTTCACTCCTATTGAAAGTATGCCACAATGGGCTCAATATGTAACGGAGTTTAACCCAATAAAATATTTTGTTGAAGTCATGCGAATGGTCATGCTTAAAGGAGCGCGATTTACAGATATTCTTCCACAGTTTTTAAAAACACTTGGTTATGCCATTTTTATGAATGGCCTGGCTGTATGGAGTTATAAAAAAACGAATTAGTCTTAAATTTATCGGTTATTATGGATACGTTTTAATGATTACAGCAATTAAATTATTCAATAACAATTTAAAATAAAAAAGTAAATATATTTGGGCATAATTTGGATTTATATATAACTCTCCTGCAAGGTTTATCAAACCTTGTAGGTTTTCTATTATACCTATAAGGTCTTTGAGACCTTGCAGGAACAGTAATAGTAGAAATTAGACCTCAGTAATTATAACCGGTTCTAAACTATAAATTGTCTCTTCTGCAATAACAATTTAAAATAAAAGTAAATATATATTTGAGTATTCTGTTATACTAAAATTCTCCTGCAAGGTTTATCAAACCTTGTAGGTATAGGTAAAAAAACAAAACAAATACTTATACTATTTCTAAGCCCGTTCAAAAGTAGTTTTGTAATTTTGTATTTAGAATGATTCTAAAAAAGAGACATGTTTGATGTAACTAAAATTCGAAACGATTTTCCTATCCTTTCTCGTACAGTAAATGGTTACCCGTTGGTTTATTTTGACAATGCTGCCACTTCGCAAACCCCACAAATTGTAATTGATGCCATTGTGCATTATTACAGTTATTACAATGCCAATATCCATCGTGGCGTACATACCTTAAGCCAAGAAGCTACTGATGCGTACGAAAAAGCGCGCTTAAAAATTCAGCAGCATTTTAATGCTAAAGAGTCGCATGAAATAATTTTTACTTCGGGCACTACCCACAGTATCAATTTGGTGGCTACCGGATTTACCTCTTTCTTACAAAAAGGCGATGAGGTTATTGTATCTGCCCTAGAGCACCATTCAAACATCGTACCTTGGCAAATGCTCTGTGAGCGAACCGGAGCCATCCTAAAAGTAATCCCGATTAACGAAGAAGGAGAATTATTGATGGATGTTTATGATAATTTATTGTCTAAAAAGACCAAACTGGTTTTTGTAAATCACGTATCTAACGCTTTAGGCACTATCAATCCTATCAAAGAAATCATTGACAAAGCCCATGACGTTGGTGCAGCAGTTTTGATTGATGGAGCACAAGCATGCCCACACATAAAACCCGATGTGCAAGAGTTGAATGTCGATTTTTATGTTGCCTCGGCTCATAAAATGTGTGGTCCTACAGGTGTTGGTATTCTTTACGGAAAAGAGGAGTGGCTCAATAAATTACCTCCCTATCAAGGCGGTGGCGAAATGATTAAAGAAGTAACGTTCGAAAAAACTACCTATGCAGACTTGCCACATAAATTTGAAGCCGGCACCCCAAATATTGCTGGTGGTATTGCCTTTGGCGTTGCCTTAGATTATATGAATGCTATCGGATTTGATACTATTACCGCCTATGAAAAAGAGTTGCTAGATTATGGAACTCAAAAATTATTAGCAATTGAAGGCTTGCGTATTTATGGTACATCCCCTCATAAAACAGCTGTAATTTCTTTTAATATTAAAGACATTCATCCGTATGATATTGGCACTATCATAGATAAATTAGGCATTGCTGTGCGTACCGGACATCACTGTGCACAACCTATAATGGACTTCTATAAAATTCCCGGTACAGTTCGTGCCTCATTTTCATTTTATAATACTAAAGAAGAAATTAGTAAACTGGCAGAAGCTGTACAACGAGCAAAAAACATGTTGGTGTAACCTGTTAAATTCAATTGTTTTTCTCTAGAAAAGTTTATGTTTTTTTTAAAAACTAAACCTAGCAATGGCTATAAAAAGTTGTTAAAATCTTTTATACTTTTCTTTTTTTTTATACATTAGTACTCAAATATTCAGGGGAGATAAAAAACATCTTATATATCGCTCAAAAATTACTTAATTAAAATACCAACCTTAGTTAAAATAGCCGTCTTAAAGGCTTCTTGTTGACTTCTTAATTCAAAAATTTGATGAGAGAGGTGAAAAATAATGTTTAATAATTAACCGAAATAAGAAACCTCCGGCTAAATATTCGTAAAATAAAAACAGTTCGAAATGTATCATCTTAAAACCAATTGCCTATGAAATAGAAAATTAGCCAAATAGCCGGAGGAAATGCAAAAGTATATTTTTTTGGTCAGAAAACGCCTCCACAGATGTTAAAAAAGGTTTTCACAAAAAATCCAAAAAAATAACTTAAAATTTTAATTATGAAATTTCAAACTAAATTTATAGCGTTATTAGTAATTTTAGCTAGTATTTATTCTTGTACTTCAGATATTCAAGATGTTGACCTTTCACAATCTCAACAAGCGTTGGTAAAACAAGATGGAATTCAAGTAATGGAATATTCATCTACTTCTAAAGGTATTAATAATACAACATTCTTGTCCTTTCCAAATCATGATGCTTTTATAGCTACCATTTCTTCCTTAGAGCAACAAGCGGTACTTCACGATGACCAATTTATTGCTAAATATCCTAATTTAAACGGTGATCAATTAAGTGACCAAGAGCTAAAAGTTGGTTTTAATCCAAATGAACCACTTGAAAATTTTGCATCCAACTATGGTTTTAAAGATTCTATGCTTAAAGATTATACCATCGCTGAAAAGAATTGGTTAGGACAACCTGAATTAGATATTACAAAAGATCCTGACCAACAATTCTACAACTTAGATGAAGAAGAATTGGCTGTTTTAAATAAAGACGGTGTCGTAAAAATAGGAAATTCTATCTTTAAAAGTATTTGATGGTGGCAATTTTGAGATAACTGATGGCAGCTTAAGCGCATTAGACTATCTCCTTAATAACATAACTCTAAATCCTTGTGATATGCAAATACCTAGTCAATTTAATATTATTATCTCTTCCGGCTGTGGTGGTGGCGGTAATGGTGGCGGAGGTGGTGGTGGCAACACTACTGCTTGTCATTCTAGAGGAGATGCCCGAAGCAGTTGGGATTACGGCACGTAAACGAAAAATGAAAGGAGAAGTTGTTTTAGTCGATAGCCCTTTATGGGAAAAAAAGATAAAAAGCAAAACCAAATACTTTAAAAAAGGCTTTTTTGGATGGCATAGAAGACGCTCTGACTTAGTTGCTGCTTTAGATGGTAAATTTGATACCTAAGAAAGTAATTGTGGCGATTTTGCTTTTACGTTTGATGAGACCATTGACAGAAAATCAGTACATAACAAATCCAAAGCAAAATTTATTAGAAGGATAAATCCAAACTCTCAAGAATTTAAGATTCAGAGCGGTAAGGTAACAGGAGTGCATTATGAAAAATCGAATAGAAGAACCCAAAATTTAACTTTTTAAGATGTATTTATTAAAAAACAGCATTTTAAAAACAGCTATGAGTCTCGTACTCATAGTTGTTTTTAATAGTAAAACAACAGCCCAAGAAAAAATGTCTGCTACGGGTTTTTTAAAAGACTATTATCGTATTAGCGGTTTTAGCCAATATACCAATAACAGGGCAGGTACCGTTGTTAAAGAAGACCCAACCGTTAATTACGATATTTTATCAAATATAACGCCCCAATTGGGGCTACTCATCAATGTATATCAAACCAATCATTGGAATTTTAAAACCGGTATTGTTTTAAAACCTCAAATATTAAAAGAAGGGTATATTTTTACTAGAGAACAAACAGGATTAGATATTGATTTTTCGTATTCAACTGAATTAAGTGGAGATGATACTATATGGTCTTTACCTTTGGTAGCAGAGTATATTGTCCCATTGAATAACCGTATTAAATGGATGCTAGCACCAAGCTTTACTATCTCTAATTATAGAGATTTTGGAGGTAGCGGATTAAATGCAAGACGTGCAAGAATACTTTCAATAATGGACGACAGATCCTCCAAACCCCTACATACCAGTGCAGAACTCAGTACCGGTTTTTATGTACTGTTTAAATATTTTATGTTACAACCCGAATTTCGATATAGCAAGAGTTTTAATACCATTAAAAGCGGTAGTTTTACCACCGAAAATTTTTTAACAGTACCCGATGGTTCCACAGGCTCTTATAAAATATCGGGTGATTACTGGGGTGTTTCTTTAAACATTTACATAAAAAAACTGAGAAAAAACAAGACGAGAAACAAAAAAAGATAGCGAAAGAAATTTGTTAAATAATTAATAAAGTTATATTTATAATTTGGCTTTATTAGCTTAATAATTTAATTTGTGGCATGAAAAATATATGTTTAATACCATTTTTCTTTTTTGTCATATTAGTAAATGCCCAAGAAAAGGAAAAATCAAAGTTACATTTATACAGTAATTTATTTAGCGCTCAATTAAACTATACCACACAATTATCTAAAAAATGGTCATTGCAGCAAAAACTTGCCATTTCTAATCCCTTTGATGTTAATGAATTTGAATTATCACCACTCACTTTTACCTATCATATAAATGAAAAATGGTCGTTTTTTGGAGGCCCTAAAGTAAGGTATAGCATTGTAAAAGATGATTTTTATTTAGGTACACAATCTCAGTTTAGCGCCTTATGGTATGCCGGTGCTAGATATGATTTTAATAACAATTTTTTTGGTGAATTTTTGGTTGAAAAACCCTTTTTAAAAAAAAACTTTCCTCAACATAACAACCAACAAAACTTTCAGTTTTCTAACGCTCCAATTAGGTTAAAAATGGGTATAAAGTTTTAATCATAGCACATCTGTTGGGTTTCTTCACATAAAATGAGTTCAATAATACAAATAGTATATCCTAAAGTATAAGAAGAAAATTACTAAATTAGCCCAAACAGTACAACGGGCAAAAAACAGGCTCCTTTAAAATTCTTATGATGAACAAATTAATTGTATTTTTATCAATCATTTTTTTAAGCAGTTCGTGCAACATTCACAAAACGATATATGTTGCTGATTCTTATGCTTCTTGCGAGGGTGATACCTCTCAAAAATGCTTGCAAGTGAAAGAAACCCCAGAAGATGATTGGGTTTTATTGCCAGAGGGCATTGAAGGTTTTGATTACCAAGAAGGTGCTACCTATAAAATGGAAGTTGTGATTTCAAAAGTTAAAAACCCTTCTGCCAATGAATCTTCGTTAAAATACAAGCTGGTTAAGATAATTTATCAAGATAAAAATAAGGTGAATAAACAAAAAACCACTCTTAGTGGCCATTGGAAAGCAATTGCATTGGCAGGTATCGAAAAACCGCAGGTATTGCCAACACTTCATTTTGATTTAGATACAAACAACGTTAGCGGTAAAGCCGGCTGCAATACGTACGAAACTTCATTTACTATTGAAAATGAGCACATAAAATTCGGAATACCCGTTGCTACTAAAATGTATTGCACAAATATGAATGTTGAAAAAGCATTTTTTAATTGTTTGCAAAATACTGCTTATTACAAGTTCGAAGACGGAAAACTCACCTTTTATTCCAAAGACGGCCAAGTGCAAATGGCCTGTAATAAAATAGAAGGATAGGATATAACCTAAAAAAGTTCGTTAGGTTTCTCTTCAAAACCCACATCAACCAACAAGGTTTCCTTTTTTGAGGCTTTTACTGCCAATTGATCGCAACGCTCATTTTGCGGATGGTTATTATGTCCTTTTACCCATTCAAAAGTAACCTGATGTTTTCGGTAAACCTTTAAAAAACGTTTCCATAAATCAACGTTTTTTTTCCCTTGAAACCCCTTTTTTTCCCACCGAAAAACCCACTTTTTCTCTACGGCATCTACTACGTATTTTGAATCAGAAAAAACGGTAACTTCCATGTTTTCAGCCTTTAGTTTCTCTAGGGCAACAATAACCGCTAACAATTCCATTCTATTATTTGTGGTTTTTCGATAACCCTCGGCAAATTCTTTTGTATAAGGCTTCCCCACCCATTCCATAACAATGCCATAACCACCTTTACCGGGATTGCCGCTACAGGCGCCATCAGTATAAATATGTACTTTAGTTGGCATTGTTTAAAATTACTTGGTTAATGATTACAGGGAAATATTTATATTCTAGTTGATGCACTTTTGCCGCAATATCTTGAGGAGAATCACCTGCTGCTACGTTGACTTTTTTCTGAAAAATAATAGCACCTTCATCATAGTTTTCATTCACATAATGAATGGTAATACCGGTTTCCTTTTCCCCGTTGGCAACTACGGCTTCATGTACGTGCCTTCCGTACATTCCTTTTCCGCCATAGTTGGGTAATAATGCCGGATGGATATTGATAATTTTTTGAGGAAAAGCAGTAATTATTTTTTGAGGAACACGCCATAAAAATCCGGCAAGCACAATAAAATCAGCTTCCGTTTTAAGTAATTTAAGCACTTTATCTGAATCTAAAAAATCACTTCTGTTAAAATATAAACTTTTAATATTCAATCTATTACATCTGTTAAAAACGTTGGCATCCTTTTTGTTAGACAGCACTCGAACAACAGTGGCAACGGTACTTTTTTGAAAGTATTTAATAATGTTCTCGGCATTTGTGCCCGAACCCGATGCAAAAATCACAATACGTTTCATGTATCTAAATTTTTATTTTTTATTAGCGATACATGGAACTCACAATGAGTAACTCTCTTGGGTATCAAATTTTGGCATGCTCGTTTCATAAATTACCGTTAGATTGTTTTCACAAAAAAAAGAATTATTATTAACAATTACCGAGGTATTGATTAAAATTTAAACAATTTTTTTTAACTTAGACCTCATATTTTTGAGGGAAATAGGCATTTTAAATTAAAGTTTTTTATTTTTGCCTCAAATTTTAAAATTAAAAATTAGAAAATTATGTCAGACATTGCATCAAGAGTAAAGGCTATCATCGTTGACAAATTAGGCGTTGACGAAAATGAAGTAACTACAGAAGCAAACTTTACCAACGATTTAGGAGCAGATTCATTAGATACTGTTGAGTTAATCATGGAATTTGAAAAAGAATTTGATATCCAAATCCCAGACGACCAAGCCGAAAATATCGGAACTGTTGGTCAAGCAATCAGCTATATAGAAGAAGCTAAAAAGTAATCTAACGATACTTTCTTATACTACGAGCATCACTACGGTGATTTGCTCGTAGTTTTTATCATCTAATAACCAATTCTTATTCTACATGGAATTAAAACGAGTAGTTATAACCGGATTAGGCGCTTTAACACCTATAGGCAATACTGTTGATGAGTATTGGAAAGCATTAATTAACGGCGTAAGCGGCGCGGCACCCATTACACATTTTGACGCTACCAAGTTTAAAACTCGTTTTGCCTGTGAAGTTAAAAACTTTGACGCTGTTGAATTCTTAGGAAGAAAAGAAGCGCGTAAAATGGATAAATTTACGCAATATGCCATGGTAGCGGCACAAGAAGCCATTACCGATGCCGGATTAGACTTAGAAAACGAAAACAGAGATAGAATTGGTGTTATTTGGGGTGCCGGAATTGGAGGGCTCGAAACTTTTCAAAATGAAGTATTAAACTTTTCAGAAGGAGATGGCACGCCGCGTTTCAACCCGTTTTTTATCCCTAAAATGATTGCAGATATTGCCCCGGGGCAAATCTCTATCAAACACGGGCTTCGTGGCCCGAATTTTACTACGGTTTCAGCCTGTGCCTCAGCGGCAAATGCCATTATAGATGCCTTTAATTATATTCGTTTAGGGCAAGCCGATGCATTTGTGTCTGGAGGTTCTGAAGCGGCTGTAACCATTGCCGGAATGGGAGGCTTCAATGCCATGCATGCTCTTTCAACAAGAAATGACGACCCTCAAACAGCTTCAAGGCCTTTTGATAAAGACCGAGATGGTTTTGTGTTGGGTGAAGGAGCCGGAGCTTTGATTTTAGAAGAATTAGAACATGCCAAAGCCAGAGGAGCCACTATTTATGCCGAATTAATCGGTGGCGGCTTATCGGCCGATGCACATCATGTCACGGCGCCACATCCCGAAGGCTTAGGAGCTATCAATGTGATGAAAAACTGTTTGCAGGATGCCAATATCAAACCCGAAGAAGTTGATGCTATTAATATGCATGGTACTGCAACACCGCTAGGTGATATTGCAGAATCTAAAGCTATCATAGAAGTTTTTGGCGAGCATGCTTATGCTATCAATATCAATTCAACAAAATCAATGACAGGGCATTTGTTAGGTGCTGCCGGAGCCATAGAAGCCATCGCTTCTATTTTGGCTATTAAAAACGGATTGGTACCACCAACCATTAATCATTTTACCGATGATGATGCCATTGACCCGAAATTGAATTTCACCTTTAATAAGGCTCAAGAAAGAGATGTGAAAATTGCCATGAGCAATACATTTGGATTTGGAGGCCATAATGCTTGTGTATTATTTAAGAAATATGAGTTGTAAATAAACAAATGAACTTTATCAAAAATATCCTGAAATCTCGCTCTAAACAAGACGAGATTTTTTTGGCTTCCATTCAAAAAATTTGCGGATTTAAACCTGCTCACTTAAAATACTATAAAAAAGCATTTACACATAGTTCTGTAAAGAAAAAATCGGCCTCCGGAAAACCGTTAAATTACGAACGGTTAGAATTTTTAGGCGATGCTCTGTTGAGTTCAATCATTGCTATTTACCTCTTTAAGAAAATCTCTTTGGCCACAGAAGGCTATTTAACACAAATGCGTTCTAAGATTGTGAGTAGAGAACACCTTAATGAAATAGGAAAAGATTTAGGGTTGATAAATTTTATTATAAGCAATGTGCCTGAGAAGAATTTTGGCGACAACATTCATGGCAATATCTTTGAGTCGCTTATCGGTGCCGTATATTTAGACAAAGGATATCACGTTTGTGAAAAATTCATTCATAGAACCGTAATAGAGCCGTATGTTGATATAGATAGGTTAGAGGGTAAAATAACCAGTTATAAAAGTGTACTTATTGAGTGGTGCCAAAAAACCAAAAAGCATATCTTTTATGATGTTTATGAAGATACGGGCAACGATACCATCAAGCATTTTAGCGTAAAACTTTTTATAGATGATAAAATTGCATCTAAAGGAAGGGCTACGTCTAAGAAAAAAGCTGAAGAAATTGCTTCAAAGCGTGCGTATTATAAAGTTCA
>Ga0256841_1001005_pt1 | contig 26272 bp, 19 predicted proteins | sample 356308metaG_FD_185971 | JGI IMG/M metagenome (GOLD analysis project Ga0256841, IMG submission 185971) | Hydrothermal vent microbial communities from Mid Atlantic Ridge, Atlantic Ocean - 356-308 | ecosystem: Environmental > Aquatic > Marine > Hydrothermal vents | place: Atlantic Ocean: Mid...
GTCCGCCAACCACGCTTTTGCCATGAATGTGGCCATGGATCAGATGCTTAAAATGAATTTGCTATGGGTGCTTTCCCGATTGCATATCCGTTTGGAAAAGTACCCGAAATGGAATGAAATCATCACGGTGGAAACCTGGCCTTCTGAAAAGTCGCGTATGTTCGGCATCCGCGACTTTCGTATAAAAACCGGAGCCGATGGTCTGATCGGAGTCGGCACCAGTTCCTGGATGGTCATAGATTTTAAGGAGCGCCGGGCAGCACACCTACCCGATTTCCTCGAAGAATTTCAAAATCACGAACAACCTCGCGCCCTGGCCGACCCTTTTGACCGTTTACCCGAAATCAACGAGGGCAGGGAGGTGGTTCAAAAAGATTTTAAAGTGCGTCGGGGTGACCTGGATATGAACAACCATGTGAACAGTGTGCACTACATTGCCTGGGCGTTGGAAATTGTCCCGCCGGATTTATGGAAATCCCATTCATTAAGAGAGCTGGAAATTAATTACCGTTCCGAATGTACTCTGGGTGATCAGGTTCACTCCCGGGGGCAATGTACTTCGGAAGGGTCGGAACAGTACTATATACATCAGCTTTTCCGGGAAAGTGACCATAAGGAAGTGGCCCGGCTGCGTACCTTATGGCAGCAAAAATAGGTTTGCGCAGGGGGTAAAAATCGAGTAAATTTGCTGCGCATTTGTTGCGAGGATGGCGGAATTGGCAGACGCGCCAGATTTAGGATCTGGTGCCCGTAGGGCGTGGGAGTTCAAGTCTCCCTCCTCGTACAAAAAAAGGCCTCTCATCGCATGGGAGGCCTTTTGCAAATGGAATGATACTAAATGATACTATCGGAGTAAGAGCATCTTTTTACTGACCGTTCTTTGGCTAGTTTTAAATGTATAGAAATAAATGCCGGAAGGAACGGATCGGTTTTGTTCATTCAGTCCCTGCCAATGAAAGGAGTGGTACGCATTGGACAGGTTTCCCTTATAAAGTGTTTTTACTTTATCTTCTTTCTTACGGATCCTTTTTCATTTGTCGTTTATTTTTTCAGGCTGCCACTCACCGAAGGTTTCTATCTCTATTTTAACTTTAGGATCCAACTCATATTTTTCATTATAATCATAATACCATCCCAAATATTCGGAATCACCTCCGCCCTGGGTGGTAATCAAAAAACGGTTGGAAAGATTACCGATATTCATGGCCTGATCCCTGGGCAGGGGACGGTCTCCTCCCTGCGGATCGAACGAAACCCAGCCATACTCAGGTAAATAGACCTGAGGCCAGCGATGAAAGACATCATCTATTGAGGCATCGTCCCCGCGTACCACAATGGTCCCCACATATCGGGCCGGTAGACCGGCAGCCCGGGCCAGAGCGATAAAACTGAACGTATATTCGGAACAGGAGCCGGTTCCCCGTTGCAAAACAACCGGGGCTGTGTTCCAGCCGCCTTCCAGTTTATATTCCAGATGCCGGCGCACATAATCGAATATCCTGCGGGCCATCCAATAGGGATTGGTTTCTTTGCCAACGATCTGCCTGGCCAATTTTTGGATATAGGGATCATTGATTTGGTACTTACTACCGTCCGCCGTATACCGTTTTCGTATATCGGCCGGAATGTCTTGTAAGCTGCCCACCTGGTCGGGGAAAATGAAATGACGGATGGCGTATATTTCGGCTTCTACCGTCATAATATCCGTCACCGTATGATTGGAAGGTACCTGTTCGTCCGTGAAAACGGCTACCTTTTGTAACCAGCGGTCTTTTTTAATCCGGTAGTTTTCAGGAGTAAAGCGGATTGATTTGATGATCTGCTGCGGCATATTTTCCGGTATGGCAATATATGTTTCCAGGTGACGAAGCCGCCCTTTCCCATAAACCGAAACGCGGTGGGTAAAAGTGATTTTCGCTCGGCGAAGATTGCTGAGGTGATAGCGCTCTTTATCCTGACGAATGATTTGGTACAGGGAATCGGTTTGAAAATCGGTATTCCACAGAAATTTCCCGTCCCAGGCCAGACCGCGGCTATAGGGTCCCGGGGCCTGAAGGATGATAATCACCTCACCGTTGGCAGGATCCACCATGTAGATTTCATCTTTTAAGCGATCCGAACACCACAGATATTTCCCGTCAAAAGTCAAACCCACCGGACTGCGATAGGGCCCTATGAAACGCTTAACTGCCGTCCCGTCCGAAAGGTCCAGACGATAAATTTTATTTTTCCTGGCATCGGTCAGCCACAGGGTCTGGCCGTCCCAGGTGAGTCCGGACGGATCATTGCAGGGTGCGTCCAGAACGCGCAGGATCGTACCGTCTTTAGGATCGACCTGAAAGATTTTCTTTTGTTTTACATCCACATTCCACAGATGATGGCCATCCCAGGCCAGACCCATAGGCCAGAATCCGGGAGAAGGGATCGATTTAAGAACTTTGCCACTGGCCGGATCGATTTGCATCAACTGATCACGGTTATAATCAGCCAGCCATAAATAGTTTCCGTCAAAGGTCAAACCGGTCGAAAAATTATGTGGAGCTCGGAAAGAATGAACGACTTTACCGGGATAGGCGAAAATCAGCACCGGAATGAGTAAAATGAAAAGGATAGGCTTAGACATGCCGCCTCCTTATGTACTTAATCAAATTGTATGGTTGTATCGATTAATTTTTCCACCAGCCCTTCTTTTGGGATAAAGGGCATGGTGATATGGCCGGTTCCGCGGTGCGCTCTATTCCAATCGGCTACGGTTTGCATGGCCGGAAGGTTACGCGCCCAGTTGCGTCGGGCCACACCGCCCATCACATCCCAGGAAAGCCCTAATTTCAGTACGGTATCTACCTTTTCACTGCCGTCCAGGACAATGCCGTTACCTCCGTTGGAAGCCCGACCGATGCCCACACCGCCGCCGTTGGACAACACAACCAGGGTCATACCGCGGGCGATATTCCCTGCGAAGCAATGCACGGACATATCGGCCGTGGTGCGGCTGCCGTCGTAAATATTGGCGGTTTCCCGGAAAGGTGAATCCGTTCCCCCGGTGTCGTGATGATCACGACCGATAATGACCGGACCGATCTCGCCTTTACGTACCATTTCATTAAATTTTAATGCGATGTGGATGCGTCCTTCTTCATCGGCGTACAGAATACGTGCTTTAGTACCCACCACTAACTTGTTTTGTTCTGCGGTGGCGATCCAATGGTAATTATCACGATGCAGGGAACTGATTTTGGGATCAATACAGGACAAAGCAGCCTGATCGGTTTTATGTAAATCAGCGTCTTTACCGCTCAAACATACCCAGCGAAACGGACCGAATCCGCGGTCGAAGCAAATCGGGCCCATGATGTCTTCCACATAAGAAGGCCAGATAAAGCCCTGGCTGGTGTCCGAACCGTTTTTGGCGATCTCTTTTTCACCTGCTTCAAACACCGAGGCCATAAAACTGTTACCGTAATCCCAGAAATGACCTCCCTTATCGGTAAGCCGTTTTAAAACACGAAAATGTCGGCGCAGAGATTCATCAACCAATGCTCTGAATCTATCCGGGTCCTCTTTGATCAATTGCCGGCCCTCTTCAAAACTCACCCCGGCGGGTGTATAACCGCCTTCGTAAACCGCATGACAGGAGGTCTGGTCGGATAATAGTTCCACGTCGATGTCATGTTCATCCAGATACTCCAGCAAATCGACTACATTACCATGGTATGCAATGGAAACAGCTTTGCGCGCTTGTTTATAGTCCTGCATCCACTGGACGATCCTGTCCAGATTATCAGAAACTTTGCTGACCCAGCCCTGCCTCTTACGCGTTTCAATCCGGCTGTAATCGACCTCGGCTATCACTCCGATGCCCCCGGCGATTTCCACCGCCTTGGCCTGGGCTCCGGACATGCCCCCCAGACCGGAAGTCACGAAAAAGATGCCATTTAAATCTTTGTCTTCGGGGATACCCAGATACTGCCGACCGGCATTGAGCAGGGTAATGTAAGTGCCGTGTACGATTCCCTGCGGTCCGATGTACATCCAGCCTCCGGCTGTCATTTGTCCGTAGTTGGATACGCCCATAGCGGCTAATTTTTTAAACTGTTCGGGATTATCCCACTGGCCGACGATTAAACCGTTGGTATTGATAACCCGCGGGGCCATCTCATGGGAGGGGAAGAGGCCCAAGGGATGGCCGGACTGGATAACCAGAGTCTGATCCGGCCGCATGATTTCCAGATATTTTTTCGTCAACCGGTACTGCATCCAGTTTTGAAATACCTGGCCGGTCTCCCCGTACGTGACCAATTCATAAGGGTAGAGGGCTACTTCAAAATCGAGATTATTATCGATATTCACCTGCAGCGCGCGCGCTTCCAGAATACCTTGGTAGGCATCGACGGGTTTACCGTAGATCCGACCTTCGGGACGGAAACGATAACCGTAAATCCGGCCCATCGTTCGCAGTTCATCCAGAAATTCCGGGGCCAGGGTTTCGTGTAATTCTTCCGGAATATACCGTAAAGCATTTTTTAAGGCCGTAACGGTTTCATGTCTGGAAAGATTAAAACCACGACTCGGGGCGCGCCGAATACCGGGTTTAAAGTCCTTTTTAGAAGGTAATTCGGCCGGAAGCTTAATGGTCATGGCCTGAGAGATATCAAAGTTAGTCATTTTGTGGCTCCGTTTAATGATTCGTTTTCTACAGAACTAATTATACTCAAAAATTTAAATAAAAGCATGGATATTTTTATATTTTTTTGAAGCAATTCACGAAAATATTTTGTGCTTTGCACTTTGGAATTAAAATAGAATTTTGTAAGTTTAAGGCCTTAACGAATGGAATTTAAGTGAATGATCGATAAAGACTGATTCGGAAAAAAGGAGTTAAATTTTCTATGGAACGTGCGTTGGTGGAATGTGTGCCGAATTTTTCAGAGGGCAGAGACCTGTCCGTAATTAAGCAAATTACCGACCGGATCGAATCCGTGGAGGGGGTTCGTCTTTTGGATGTGGATCCGGGAGCTGAAATGAACCGTACGGTTGTGACTTTTGTCGGTCCACCGGAAGAAGTGGCTGAGGCGGCTTTTCGTGCTATTGAAAAAGCCGCGGAATTGATTGACATGGCCAAACATCACGGCTCGCATCCCCGCATGGGCGCTACCGATGTTTGTCCCTTCGTACCGGTGAGCGGCATCTCGGAAGAGCAATGTATCCGCTTATCCGAAGAAGTGGCCGAACGAGTTGGCCGGGAGTTACACATTCCCGTTTATTTATATGAAAAGTCCGCCAGGCAGGAGGATCGGAAAAATCTGGCCGTCATACGTCGGGGCGAGTACGAGGGGCTGCCGCAAAAATTGAAAGATCCCCACTGGAAACCGGATTTCGGGCCCGCGGAATTCAATGCCAGAGCCGGAGCAACGGTAATCGGGGTGCGTGAATTTCTGATTGCCTACAACATCAGCCTCAATACCCGCGAAGTAAAATACGCCACGGACATCGCCTTTGAATTGCGTGAAAAAGGGCGTTCCGCCAGACGAGGCAACACCAAGCCCTTCTATTTTAAAGGCGGTGAAATATTAAAATATCGGCAAGGGCACTATCCCTGCGGAACCTGTTCCTTCGAAGGTAAAACCATTCGGGAAACCATCGACCATTGCCGCAAAAAACACGATTACGATCTGGCCCGACTCTTGCAGGTCAATGGTATTGATCCTCAAAAGCCGGAAGGCAAATCGGTTAAAAAACCGGGACTGTTTCAATATTGTAAGGCCATTGGCTGGATGGTACCGGAATATGATCGGGCTCAAATATCCATCAATCTGACGAACTACAAAGTTACTTCCACTCATCATGTGCTGGAGGCGACTCGTAAACTGGCTGCGGAGCGCGGTCTGGTTGTTACCGGCAGCGAGATTGTGGGTATGGTCCCTTTTCCGGCCATACTGGAGACAGGCAAGTATTATTTGAGGCAACAGGGCCGGTCGGTTGGTATACCGGTGAATGATATTCTGGAAACGGCGGTGCAGTCTTTAGGCCTGCGGGATGTGGCTGATTTTAAAATCGAGGAGCGGGTTCTGGGCTTGCCGGACCTGAGTAAGTCTCCGCTGATACAAATGAAAGTCAATGATTTTGTGGATGAAGTTTCCCGCGAATCGCCTGCTCCGGGAGGGGGTTCCATTGCTGCCCTGGCCGGAAGTCTTGGCGCGGCGTTGTCCTCGATGGTAGCCAATCTGACAGCCAATAAACGGGGCAGTGAAGCGGTAGATGCCATACTCAACGAAGCAGCCGCAAAAGCACAAGAGATCAAAGCCGATCTGGCTCAGGCGGTAGATGCGGATACGAATGCTTTTAATGCTTACATGGAAGCACGGCGCTTACCATCCAAAACCGAACAGGAAAAGAAAATTCGGAAACAGGCCGAACAGGATGGTTTAAAGCAGGCGGTGCAGGTGCCTCTCAACACAGCACGCCGCAGTTTACAGGCCCTTGAAATAGCACAAAGCGTAGTTAACTACGGTAATCCCAATTCCATTACCGATGTGGGCGTAGGTGCCCAGATGGCCTATTCCGGTGTGAAGGGGGGAGTGTATAATGTATTGATTAATCTAAAGGACATAACAGATAAGGCCTTTATTCAAAAGATGCGCGCGGAATGCGCCGATTTGGAAAAGCAGGCCAAAGCAAAACTGGATGAAATTTTGACAAAAGTGGAAAAACGAATTAAATAATTTTCATTCTGCTCTGAACTTTCATAATTTAGGCCTGTAGGTAACACTTAGAGTTATTTAATGTACTGACATGAATATTCAAAATTTACTCAATGAAAAAGAGAAACAACGTCGGCATATAGACTACCTGACGTTCTCGGAAGATGAATTACAAACGATTCGCGCAGACGAATTGCAACATATTATCGATTTTTTCCACGGCTATACCTTAATGCGCTTACCCCAGTTCGAGATCGATTTCTTTGAATGGCTTAAGTTAAACGATCGTCCCGTCTGGGACGATTTATGGGGAGACGATGAAAATACCTATCTGGTCAGCATCGATTTACTGAGCCAAATGGTCGGTAACCGGCCCCAGTTTCCGATTTGTGAGCTGATCGACGAACCCAACTATTGGTTTACCCAACGTCATATAAAGCCCAAAGGTGTGGAAGCGTTACAGGAAATCATTCTAAAGTATCAGAACGGAAAAGCACTTGATCCGGGTGAATTGTTTATGATCGAAATCAGCCAGGGGCCAACGGATATCTGGCATTTTTGCCACCAGTATCATATCGATTTGCGGGAAATGAAAAAATATATTGCAGACCTGGTATATAATGGCTGGCTGGTACATCTGACTAACCGTGACGATCTGGTGAAATATATCGATATTTAGTCCAGCAAAAATAAAAATATATGACTGAATTTGAACTCTACCTGAACGTACTTTTTCAATTTTTAGCGGCATCGCTGATCGTTGAACGTATGCTCGAATATTTGGATAAGTTCTTTAATCTGATCGGTTTCGGGGCAGGCAGAAGCGGTGCTGTCCTGCGAATTATCCGGTCCGTACGCTCTCCACGGGAAGAACAGAGAAGACGCATTAAAAAAATGTTGATCATGCAGAGTATCGGGATTCTTACCGGTATTACGGTTTGCAAATTGGGGAATCTTGGTATTTTCCACCAATTGGGACTGGGAACACAGGCTTTAACCTGGTGGGATGTGGCTCTTTCCGGAATTTTGATCTCCGGCGGCAGCGAGCCTATCCACCAGATGATTAATTTTCTGAATGATCATAGTGATCAGCTTAAAGTACGGCGTTTAGAGTTGGAAAACGAACAACCCACTGTGGAAACAATTGAAAAGAAATCCGGCTTTCCCCATTTAGGTCTCGAGTATCATGGCGGGTTGGATCCCAAAAAACCGGGCCATGGATTAAGAAAGGTGAATCCCAAATTTATTGTCATCCACCATTCCTCAACCGATTCCCGGGCTTCTTTTGAGGATATCGTTCGCCTGGAAAGAAAGGAACGCCGCAATGAAAAAGGAACTTATGTACTGGACCCTTCTTATCATTGCGTGATCACTATCGATGGCCAGTATCATAATTATTGTCGTTGGGATTCCGTGGGTTGGCATGTGGCCCGGGGATCGCGTGTTTCCAATGCCAATTCTCTGGGATTGTGCTTTGTCGGTAAATTTAACCTGACCGAGGAAGAAAAACTGAATCAGCGCATCGTGAATCTGCGTCGTCCTAATGAAGCCCAAATCGAAACCGGTGCGAAAGTCATCGCCTTATGGCGTTATTTATATGATTTGGGTGAAGTAAATATCATTGCGCACAGCCGGGTGAAGCGGGGACACACCGATTGTCCGGGAAATAATTTTCCCTTTGATCGTATCGTAGCAAAATCTACGCAAATACTGAATCAGTGGAAAGAAGATAAGGTCATCAGGCAGGAACTTGAACAGTTTAAACGGTTAAAATATATCTACGTATGAGCAGAATAATATGACTGGAAAATCCAATTTTTTAAGAATCATCTCTGTGTTGTTCCTATTGGTCAGCTTCAGTTTAGCTCAGGGAAACGCTCCCGGTTCACCTGCTTTCGGTTCCGCTGATGCCATTAAGGCCTATTTCTTTTTGATAGTCATGGCTACCGTGATAAGTCAGGTGGTTAATTACTTAAAACTGCTCTTGCAATGGATCTGGCCTCACGTTTCCTGGCTGGTGCGCTCGGGTGACTGGTTATGGCGAAAGGCACAAAAGATCATCGAACGTGTGGTGGTTTCTTACCAAGAGGAAGAAGCCAGAGTATTTTTTAAGCAGTTTCTCATCTTTCTTGCCACTCATAGCGCGGGCATCCTGATCGGCGTGGTTCTCTGTATGAAATTGCAGTTCGGCGTTCTGGATGATCTCGGTTTCCATTTCAGGAATACAATCTTCAATTATCTGTTTAGTGGGATTGCCGCCGGATTAGGTATTCAGCCTGTACATTCGTTATTTAAGTGGGCCTCCGAGAAACGGCGTATTAAAAACCTTTTATCTTCGATCTCGCAGTAATTCACTACCGGGTAGTTCATGTCGGAACAACAGATTCTCAAATATATCAAGTATACGCTGCTGGCTTATATACTTTTTACGATATACAATACGCTTATTCCATTCCAGTTCAATCCGGCCCTGCATCAAAAACGTATCGTTGATCTCTCGCCCTATTGGGACAACGGCCATTTCCAGCTTTTTTCCGATATGATCGGTAATATTATACTGTTCATTCCCATCGGTTTCCTTTACCAGTTAATGCAAAATTATGGAAAAAAACGGAAACCTTCGATCTTAAAAACGGTTCTGTTGGCGGCTCTGTTCAGCTTTTGTATAGAAACGACCCAGTTATTCTTTAAATACCGCACGACTTCACTGACGGATTTGATCAATAATGCTCTGGGCAGTTACATCGGCGCTTATAGTGCCGTACTGTATGATCGCTATTTGGCAAAAACCGTAAAATATTACCTGGATCGTACCTTGCGTGAGGAGCCGGTTACCCTACTGATTCTGATTATTGCCGCCGTCGAGTTCATCAATGCCATGTTCCCTTTTGGGGTGGGAATCAGTCTCGCCCGGATTAAATTAAGCCTGGCTCATAGTAATATTATGCCTCTCGGATATATGCCCTTAAATGTTCTATTCGGTGCGGCACTTCCGGCCGGGAAAAGTTTTTCTGCCTACTCATTTTACGGCGATATTTTGTATTTTACGATTTACGGCTATTTGATCGGATATGCTTATTTAAAATACTGGCGGAAAAAGGGCTTCGCCCTTCTGAAAGTCTTTACTTTGATCGTAATCTATTTTCCGCTGGTCGAATTAGCCCAGGCTTTTATTCGCTCCCGGTTCAGTGATATCAACGATATCCTCAGCGGTTATCTGGGCTCCGTATTCGGTATCTTGCTCTTGCTTCTGATGAGCAAGAGGCGCTGGTTTGATGAAGACAACCGTCTTAATATAAACCATTTTTATGTAGTGATCCTGCTCTATCTTTTCTATGTATTTTATCAGGGATTCATCCCTTTCCATTTTTCGTTCCAGGGAAAAACTTTAAATATGAATGAATTTATTCCGTTTTATGGCTATTATCGGCACGCCTCGATCTGGAATATTTATGACCTTGCTCAGACTTTTTTTCTAACCATGCCGTTAGGCCTGATGATCGCCATCCGTATGGAAGGAAGAAACAGAAAAGTTATTCAGATGCGTGCTCTGATCGTTTCCCTGCTGATAGGAATGATGATTGAAACCGGGCATATCTTTCTTGCTTCCCACATCAGTGATGTCGCCGATATTATGGTAATGATGTTGGGCGGCTTTTTTGGCACTCGATTTTATTTTTATTATACCGATAATTTTATTCTTCCAAAAGAGACCTTGAAAACCGAAGGCAGCGGAATGCAGTCCGGTTGAAGGCACGCATGTTCCGTTCGATATTTCTTGAGAATTTATCTTCATTATAGTACATTAGCTGCAGATCATAAAGGGATACCCATCCATGACTTTCCCCGCTAAGAATTACCTTCGTAGTTTTCTTTTGATGACCTGTCTGTTGATAGCACCCATGAATATTTTTGCCGGAAAATTCGCCGAACCGGACCGATATCATTTATATGTTTTGGAAAATCCGAACCCGAGCCGGTTTGGTGAGATTGAAGCACGAGGCGGGAGGATAGATCAATATACTCCGGGAGGCGAGGCACGGATATTCTTAAAACCCACCTTAGTTCGGGAATTGCTGGATGAAAATTTCCATCTGAAGGAAGTAAAATCGTCCGGCCGGTTCATTTTACACGATTCTCATCAGATGGGTAATGTATACCATTCCTACTCGGCAGTGAGCTTTATTCTGGATAGTTTGCAACAACTCTATCCCGATCTTTGTACCTTGCAAAGCATAGGGGAAACGGTACAGGGCAGAGAAATATGGGCTGTTAAAATAAGCGATCATCCTCAAATGGATGAAGCGGAACCGGAAGTACGATTGCTGGCTTCCATGCATGGCGATGAACCCCTTGCCCAGGAGATGATGCTTTTCCTGATCGATTCGCTCTTACAAGGTTATCGGAATAATTCATTCATTCAAACTTTGGTAGATAGTACGGAAATCTGGATCGTTCCCAACATGAATTTTGACGGTACGCAAACGGGCAGCCATTTTAATGCCAATGAGATAGATTTAAACCGTGATTTTCCGGATCGGGAATTCGATCAGAGTAATGATCCCGCGGGCAGGGAACCGGAAACTCAAGCCGTGATGAACTGGTCGGCTCAGCATCATTTTGTGTTGGCGGCCAATTTCCATAGCGGGGCTTTGGTGGTGAATTATCCCTGGGATAAAAATCCGCAACAGCCGCATGAATATGCAGCCACAGAAGATGACACCACGTTTCGTCGCCTTGCTCTGAGTTATTCCCGCCATAATCCGGATATGTACAACAATCCGGCTTTTAAACAGGGCATTATCAACGGCGCCACCTGGTATGAAACGAGCGGTACACTTCAGGACTGGGATTATTTTTGGATGGCCGGTATGGAAGTCACCATTGAGCTGTCGGAAGAAAAAGCGCCCTCGGATTCGTTGCTCACCCAATTCTGGTATGCCAACGAACGTTCCCTGTTTACTTATCTCGAGCAGGTACATAGCGGTTTGCGCGGTATTCTCAGTGACGCACAAACCGGACAACCCGTTAAAGGTCAAATCCTTGTACAGGAAATAGGGAAGGCGGTACCGTCAAATCCGTCCCGGGGGGATTATTATCGGTTGTTGGAAGCGGGATGGTATACCGTGCAATATTCCGCAACAGGATATTTTACTCAAATAATTGATAGTGTACGGATAGATTCCGGGCAGGTGACTCGTTTAAATATTGCCTTGCTTCCCCGGACCTATCATGTATTCAGCGGTACGGTAAGCGATTCGGCCACCGGTTTAACCCTGTCTGATGCCAGGATATCCTTCTTTAATCGGGGAATTTTGACGGATTCTTCTTTTAGCGATGAAAACGGACATTTTGCCATCGATTTATTAGAGGACAGCTATGCGCTGACTATAGAGAAAAACGGTTACCTAAGCCAATCGGACTCTCTTGATCTGTTTTCGGATCAAGAGAAGGATTTTTTGTTGGTGGGCATCTTGCCTTCGGTAGTTTGGGGAACCGTAAAGATGACCGACAGCAGTTCGGCTGCGAATTCGATTGTCTATTGCCGGGGTGCCCGGGATACGGTTGACCGGAGCGGACGTTTCCAATTTAATAATTTATCGGCAGGGGCAATTTCTGTTTTTGCCTGGAAACCGGGTTTTCGCACCGCCCGTTGTGATACCATACTGCTGAATGGGGATAGCTTGCATATCAATCTGAAAATGTCACAGGGGACCAATGTTTTTAGCACGGATTTCGAAGATGGAAATGCCGGCTTCACAGCTAACGGTGAATGGCAATGGGGAAGTGTGGATTTTGGGCCGGATCAGGCTCACTCCGGTCAACGCTGTTGGGCTACCAATTTAGACGGGAATTATCCGGTCGGTATTCATCTGGCCAGTCTGCAAACGCCTGTTCTGCCAATCCAGGGTTTGATTATGCCCCAAGTTCAATTTTACCAGTGGTACCAAATCGAAGACGGATATGACGGAGGAAATTTGAAAATATCCACGGATGCAGGTAAAACATGGCATTTGCTCGAGCCCGAAGCCGGCTATCCCCTTTTGAGTATTCCCGATACCTATGGCAATCCGCTTAGTTTACAACCTGCGTTCAGCGGTAAAACATACACCTGGCAAAAAGTTATTTTCAACCTGGAGACGTACAAATCTGTTCCCTTAATTCAATTACGATTCGATCTGGGCACGGATCAGCAAAAAGAAGCAGCCGGCTGGTATATTGACGATTTCCGGATCGTGGACGCGAATGCCGTACCGATTGTGCGGGAAACCGTTCCTTATAATAAGGAGTTGCGGGTGACCGTCTATCCTAATCCAGCCAACCCCGATCTGGAAGCACGTATCTCGGCCCCGCCGTTCAGTAAAATTTCCATTAAACTTTTCACGGTCGGGGGGCGGCATATTGCTCACAAGCGGATAGCAGTTCCCTCTTCGGGTCTGTATATCTGGCACTGGTCCGGCCGAAATATGCAGGGACGGCAAGTAGCTTCGGGAATGTATCTATTACAAGTCAGCACGGATTACCGAATTTTTCACACCAAGATCGTGGTTCTGAAATAGACATTGAGATATTCTGGAAAGAAGCGGATATAAGGGGAATAATATAAAACGAATAGGGTAGAGCCACAAAAATAAACCCTCCCTTGTTTTTGACGGGTTTATCTGCCGAGCATGTGAAACCTGGGGTAAGATATAAAATAGCTTCGGAACTAGCGGGAATAGCAGAAGAAGAAAAGGGAACTCTTGTATATGCTCGGAGCTTCGGTTTAGTGTGCTGAAATTTGAAAAGAATATCAAAACAAAAAAGAGAAACAGAAAATGGAGGATCGGAAAGAAGTTTTCCCCCCCCAAAAAAAAAATTTTTTAAGAATACTTGCATTTTTTGCAAAGAATCAGTATATACCTATTGACGGATTGACCCGCCTTACATAAAATTCATATTTGATTTAAACCAGAGAACTTTTCCATCGACTTTTCAGTTGGGCAATTTAATGGATTTTTCTGTCTTCCAGTTTGAATTGGTTGCCAAAGATGAACTCCGCTTGCCTTATTATAAAGGCTCGGCCTTTCGCGGTTTGTTCGGACACGCATTAAAGCGTACGGTTTGCGTAACCAATATGACCCGTTGTGAAGAATGTTTGTTGCGTGAAAACTGTGCCTATGCCTATATTTTCGAGACCCTTAACGAGCGCAACGAGCACGTGGCTCACCCTTTTGTACTGGAACCGCCTTTACTGGAGCGGCGCATATTTCCGCCCGGAGACGTTTTAAAGGTAAATCTGATTCTGTTCGGCAGAGCCATTGATTATATACCTTATCTGGTTTATACGTTTCGTGAGATGGGCCGTCGCGGCATCGGTTCCGGCCGGGGCAAATTTTGGTTGCAGCGTGTGACCAAAGACGGACGGATTATTTATGATTTTCAGGAGCAGCTCTTGCACACGGATTTTGCTAAGGATGATCTTTTTGCCATACAATCAACAACAGATAAAATTGAAGGCGTCAAAGTACGTTTTCTTACGCCTACGGCTGTTAAGGTAAAGGGCAAGATAAGTCCTGCCATTGATTTCATCACGGTATTAAAAGCCGTTTCCCGCAGATTAAGAGCGTTGAGCGTGTATCATAACGGAAAAAGTCCATCCTATAGTTCCATCGATTTTAAAAGCGCGCAAAGCATTACCGTAAAAAATACATCGTTTACGCCCTTTCATTGGAAGCGCTATTCCAATCGTCAGCAGCAAAAGATAGATTTCAGCGGATTTGTGGGTGCAATGGAATTGGAAGGGGAACTGGCGCCCTTTATGCCGCTCTTGCGTATGGGCGAGATCATCCATATAGGCCGCGGCACGGTGTACGGCATGGGCAAGTACGTGGTGGAAGAAATAAGATGAAAGGTAAAAAATAAATATTAATCCATTGGAGGATGGGATGATAGAATTGACGGAACAAAGAAAGGCCCGTTTAATGGGATCCTTATTTCACGATATTGGGAAATTCCAATACAGAGCTGAAAAAACCAAGGCAGATCATGGAACAAATAGTTCTTATTTTATTCGGGAATATTTAGGCCGCTTTCATTCTATTAAACCGTTTTTAGAAGAAGCTATTCGTATGGCTGCAGATCATCATAAGGAATATGCCGATGATGCTATAAAAAAAGCCGATGGAATGAGTGCAAGTGAGCGTGTAAAAGACGATCACTATTTTGCCCATCGTCCTTTACTTTCTATTTTCAGACAAATTCATATAGGGAAAGGAAAACCGTCGAAATATGTGTGGTATGTTAGGCCAGGTGCTCTAAACATTGAAAATATTTTTCCAAATGAAGAGACTATTGAACCGCAAAAATGGAAACCAAATGTTGTTGAAATGCGCAGTTTACATATCGATTCTTGGACTAAAATGAAACAAGAGATAGCTAAATTACCAGAAACATTGCCATTTCATGCATTATTTGATACCCTTTTTGCTATACTTGAACGCTGGACTACGCATGTGTGCTCAGCTGGTTATGGGTTTACGCCGGATATATCTCTTTTTGACCATTCTCGAGCTGTTGCTGCTTATGCAGACTGTTTAGCTGAAAGTGATAATAACGAAAAACCTTTTCTTGTAATTGAAGGAGATATTTCAGGAATACAGAATTTTATATATAAATTGGCTAATCCTTCAGATGCAGATCAAAAGAAAACTGCAAAAACTTTACGTGGTAGATCTCTTTATGTGAATCTTTTATCTGATAGTGCAGCCGACTATATTTTAAATGAACTGGGGCTTTTTAAAATCCACCTATTAATGAATGGCGGAGGGCATTTTCATGTTTTGGCACCCAATACTAAGAAAATAGAAAAAAAGATAATAAATATTGAGCGTAATATTAACCGATGGTTGATCTATGAACACCAAGGAGAATTAGGGCTTGTCTTAGCTTATGACGCTTTTTCAGTAGAGACGGTATCAAATTATAATGAAGTTAAAAATAAAATAAGCTTTCTTCTAAGTGAAAAGAAAGAAAAAAAGAATTTTAATTTATTAACTGGTGGAGAAATGTTTGGACCATTTGAACCAGGTGTTAAAGAAGAATTTTGGGATGTCTGTAAAATATGTGGTCGGGATATGAAAAAAACATCTGAACGTGTTTGTCCCTTATGTAACAGCCAACGTTTGGCTGGCCAAATACTCCCAAAGACCAAATATCTTGTAAAGGTGAGAAGTCAAAGTTTACCACCTCAAAGTGAATATCAGATGCTTAAGATGGATGGGCTAAATACGGTATGGGTGTTCGTCACGGAACCCGAAGACTTGTATAATATTATGGTGGATTTCCCCAAAGCAAATCAATTCGAAATTAACACAATCAATCAAACCGATTTTGTAGACCGCTATCTAACCTCGCTACAGAAAGATCAAGAGGATAAGAACGTTGTCCTTGGCTTTAAATTTATGGGAAAACATACGCCGCTTGACAAAGGCGATATATTATCATTCGAAGATTTATCTATGCAAGGATATGGATACCCGTTATTGCACGTTTTAAGAATGGATGTAGATAATTTAGGACAGATTTTTGCTTTTGGCTTACGCGGAGGAGAGAATGTTGAAGAAAGGAAATACTATTCACTTTCCCGCATTGCTTCCCTGTCCAGAGAAATGAATTTATTCTTTAGCGGCTATATCAACAAACTTGCAGAAGATCATCAAGTATATATTACTTATTCAGGTGGCGATGATTTGTTTGTGGTAGGCAAATGGAATAAGATAATAAAATTTGCTCAGAGTGTCCGGGAGGATTTTAGAAGATTTACTTGCTATAACCCAAATTTAACTATTTCGGGTGGAGCGGCTTTAGTTCGGCCCAATTTTCCCATTCGCCGGGCTGCCGAACTGGCCGGAGAATTGGAATCGTTAGCAAAACACCACAATGACTATGAAAAAGATGCTATTTCTGTTTTTAATACGGTTTATAGCTGGGAACGGGCTGACGCGCTTTTAGATTGGGCTGAAAAAATGGTGGACTTAATCCAAAAAGATGAAACAACAAATAAGTATCGTAGCTTGCTCAGGTATTTTAAAGAATTAGGTGACGAATATTTCTTTGAGAATGAAATGCAAGATATCGATTGGATATGGAAGGTTAAGCATAAAATTAATTATGCATTAGCCCGCCGCGCAGAAATTAATCATCAGATTTTTAGCGCTAAATATTCTGATGATGTACAGAGTGGCGTGCAGGATACCGAATTATTAAAACTGAATGTTTTAGGACGGCTAATATCAGATCCCAAATTACTTGCTGATATTTCGATGCCGGTAACTTATGCACTATTGGAAACCAGGAAAAACAACTAAATAAATTTAGGAGGTAATATGTCCACGTTAAACGATTATTCTAGTTTACAGGAAATGGATTTTAAGGATTTGGACCAAATTGCCAACGAAACGGCAAAGTTATTCGTCCAGAATGATAAGATTAAGACTAACCAGGTAAGGAATGTATTCGGTGAGATTGTTAAAATGCGTACGGAATATGGCAAAAAAAAGAAATATGAAGACATCCGAAGGAATATGATTCTTTTAAAGCCAAAACTGGCATATGCCGCGGCCAGACAGAAAGGTATGCGTTCGTTTAAAGAAACGTTTTCTATACTTATTGATTTAGTTGAAAGTTCTGAAGATAAGAATATTGCAGTAGAACGATTTTTTGATTTTTCAGAAGCCATAGTTGCTTATCATCGGTTTTATGAAGAAAATAAAAAATAATTTGCTACTTAGCGTTATAGAAAAACATCTTGGAGGAAATAAAAATGGCTAAATTATTAGGTAATACAATTATTCAAGCTAAAATACGCACTTTAACAGGTTTGCATATAGGCGGCAGCACCGAATCATTACAAATAGGAGGGGTGGACTCGCCTGTATTGCGGGACCCACATACCAATTATCCATATATCCCCGGTTCTTCCATTAAAGGGAAAATGCGTATGTTAATCGAATTTGCAGAAGGTTTAGCAGTTGAGGGAGGCCCAGTTAAAGACCCCTATAAAAAACCGGCTCAGATATTCGGCACTTCAGCGGACGAGGCTAAATTAGGACCTACACGTCTAACCGTACGCGATGCTTATCCCGATGCTGAAACCATAGAAATGTGGGGGGAACTCGATTCCGACTTATTATACACGGAATTCAAGGGAGAAAATAATATTGATCGCATTACCAGTAAGGCAACGCCTCGTTTTTTTGAACGCGTTATACGAGATAGTAAATTCGATTTAGAACTGGTATATTCGTTTTATGATATCTCGGATATAGAAGGCGCGCCGCAAGTGGATGATTTTGACAACTTAAGAACCGTTTTTAAGGCGCTTATGCTATTAGAACAATCTTCTATTGGAGGGCATGGCAGCCGCGGTTACGGACGCATTGAATTTTTAATAAAGAAGATTTCTTTTTTTTCTGTGGATGATTACAAAGCGGGCACCGCTGTTTTGACTGAAGGTGGGGAGGAATTTCAAAAATTAGAGCAGATTAATATCGACGAGCAGATCGTAGCGATTAAAAATAAACTGGCATAGGGGGGAGAAAAGTGAATATTGTTTTCTTAACGCCCAAATCTGCGTTCAGGAATAGACTGAGATCTGATTCTTTGTTTGGCTTGATGATGTGGGGTATCAGAGTAATCCATGGCGAAGAAAAAGCTGCTAAGCTTATTGATGATTTCGTTAACGGTAATCCGCCTTTTTTGTTAAGTACTGCTTTCCCTTTTCTTAAAAAAAATAATAAAAAAGAACTCTTTTTTCCAAAACCGATTATTAAACCTTTTCATATCAAAGCGACGCCCGAAACCATGGCGCTTTTCAAGGACTATAAAAAAGTTCAATGGCTGCCTGAAGAAATATTTAGCTGTTTCGTTAAAGGCGAATTATCCGAAAAAGAGTTTTTTAAGGAAGCTCAATGGCGGAGAATGGATAATCCTTGGGGTAAAACCTTACAAGTAATGCATAATACCATTGATCGAATAACCAATTCATCCATATCTTTGTTTTATACGCAAGAACGATTTATTCAAAATGGCGGTTTATTCTTTTTATTGGATATAAGAAATTCTGAATTAGAGGATTTGTTCAAAGGCGTATTTCAGTTTTATGAACATGTCGGGTTCGGCGGTGATTCTTCTATTGGGAAAGGAACTTTTAAATTTGAAATGGAAAAGTTTAAACCCGACTGGCTCAATATAGCAGCCAAACAAATAATGACTCTCTCGCTTTATTCCCCACAAAAAGAAGAACTCTCTTATTATTACGAACATGAAAGGGATGTTTGGTATCGTCTTGAATTACGGAGAGGGAAGGTAGGAGGGCGCCTTCACATTCAAACAAATGTATGGAAAAAAGGCGTTACGGTATTTACAGAAGGCAGCGTTTTCCCTGCCGTTGCTCAAAAAGAGGTATATGGCGTATTCCCATTAGTGAAAGAAAAGAAAAAGGCTCAATCTTTTAATGTTTATTATAATGGTTATCCACTTATGATAAACTTTAATATGAAAGGAAATTAAACATGTTGCTCACACTCACAACGATTTCACCTGTACATATTGGCAGCGGAAATGTTCTGGAGCCCTTTGATTATTATATTCATAATCAAAACCTTTATGTTTTAAACCATGAGGCCTGCCTGCAAACTCTATATGATGACCATCCTGAAAATGTAACACAATTTTCAGAATGGGTTGAAAATACAGTGCAAAAGATAAACAGCGCAGAAAAAGATACTCGCAATGCCCGCCGCAGTCGGAATCGACAATTAGCTATGGATAAAAATCAATTATTGCAAAAGTTAAGACGGGAATTTAATATTATTGACTTTACCGAAAAAATTCTCAAAAAGAAAGAACTGGCCGAGCGTTTCATCTATGATAAAAATTTCTGGAAATATAGCGCCCATATTCCCAATCGGCCGCGCGGTGTGGTACAACTTAAAGAAATTATAAAAACCAATGGAAAACCTTTTATCCCAGGTTCTTCTATTAAGGGAGCTATTCGCACCGCCTTAGCCTTTATTGTGATTAGATTTCTTAACGAAGAGGATACCCGGCGCTTGTTGCAAGCACAGGATCGGGAAGGGGACGGATTAAAACTGCTCCTAAGCAAAATTATCGCGGCTTCTAATGAAGTGTTGTCTGCCCTTCAAAATAATAATCGCAGCCTGCAAGAAGACGCTTTCCGCAAATTAGTGTCTCTACGAAGACGGTATGAAAAAAAGGCCGGGCAGCATATTGAAAAGTTTATCTTTGGTTGTGATGATGGAAAAGGTAATATCGGCGACCCTAAATTCGATATTATGCGCTTAATTAAGGTGAGTGATACACAAAGCGCCCATTTTTCCATACTGGCAGCCGAAATGAAATCCTTTACTAGAGAGGGTCGGACTGGCCGGATGAAGGCTCAGCCTATTAACATAGCAGAATTCATTGATGGCGATAGCGTCTTTCAGTTCCGTATTGAAGTGGATTCAAAATTAATAAGAGCGCTTTTTAATAGGGATAATTCTAGGAGCTGGCGGGGATATGAAGAAAAAATAGAACGCCTTTTTGGTTTGAATAAGGAAACTGTCAATAGCCTAAGCGATGATGAAATAGAGAATGAGGTGCTTCATACCATTCTTAAGGCCATAAAAATTTTTGGTCAAGCCCTTGCCCAGAAAGAAAAAACCTGGTTGCAACAATTTGAGCCGAACGATCGAAGCTCGCTAGAAGAGTTTATAGATTCCTTGTCTCAAAGAGAAAATGCAATAAAATTAGGCTTTGCTTCTGGTTGGTTTGCAACAACCGTTGGTTTGGCGTTTTCTCAGAATCCGATATTAAACGAAATACTGTCAGATATTCTTTACGCCTTTAATCTCGATTTGATTATCAAGGATGAAAAGTTGTTAAAATTTCCGGCGCGAGACGGTCGTGGTGCAGAACGGCAAATACGTCTTCTTCAACGCAAACCTAACGCGCAGTCCTTTCCCAAATCCAGACGATTAACCACAGAACGATATATTCCTTTGGAATATATTGGCTGGATTGAGATAAAAAAAGGAAAATTAGATTCGGGTCAAAAAGAGCAAAAAAACACGCAAAATGACCATAGAGATTATGAAAGTATAGATGATGCTCTAGCGGCATTAAAAGAACATTTTAACAAATGAATTATAAAACCTTTTGGGTAAGTCCATGTCTACCATCTATCTGATCTCCACGCAGGGGAAGTTAAGTAAAAAAGGCGAAACCCTGGTGCTGCGCATGGATGAAAACACCACCAAAACCATCTTCCCCTTTAAAACCGAACAACTGGTGCTGATCGGTAATATCGATCTTTCCACTCCGGCACTCAAATTTTTAATGCACCGACAAATCGATACGGTTTTTATCAATAAAAACGGTAAATACAACGGACGCCTGGATTTTAGAAGCGGCAAAAACATCTTTTTACGCATCAAACAATTCGAACGACTTAAAAATGAAAACTTCCGTCTGAAGCTGGCTCAATCCATTGTAAATGCCAAACTTAAAAATCAGCTTCATTTTATACAGCGCATCGGACGAAAACGTAAACCGCATGATAAAATCACTCAGGCTAAAGAACAAATCAATACGCTGTTGTTAAAAGTGCCGACAGCCGCCTCTTTGGATACATTGCGCGGTTACGAAGGCGCAGCGGCCCGGGCTTACTTCTCCGTTTATAAACAAGCCTTACTGCCGCAATTCGCCCGCTTTGAAGGACGCTCCATGAATCCTCCGCAGGATAATGTAAATGCCGTGCTTAGTTTTTTATACACCCTGATTCTGTATCGGGTGGATGCGGCCCTGGAAACCGAAGGCCTTGATCCTTATGCGGGATATTTCCATTCCATCGGCTACGGCAAACGCAGCTTAAGCTTTGATATGATGGAAGAATACCGGACTCCCCTGGCCGATACACTGACCGTGGCCCTGTTTAATTTAGGGATCCTGCAGGAAGATGATTTCCGCGAGGTAGTTTTTTCCAGCGAAGACGACGATTTCCCTTTGGAATTGAATGACGAGCATGAAGCCTTTAACGAAAAAAAAGGCGTGCTGCTTAACCGGCAAGGTCTGCGCAAAGTAATTGCTCAATTCGAAAAAAAACTGCAAACCGAAATTTATTTTACACCCTTGCAACGGCGTATTAATTACAAACAGCTTATTGGCCAGCAAATGAAACATTTTAAACGGGTTGTCAACGGTGAAGAAGAAAACTATAAACCGCTCATCCAGAAATAAATTGCCGCAGCGAACGGAGAGCTGTTAAAGGAAAGGTAAAAATAAGATACCTCATGATTTATATGATCTGCTATGATATCAGCCATCCCAAACGTTTAAGAAAAGCGGCAAAAGTATTGGGAAACTATGGGCTGCGCGTGCAAAAATCATTTTTTCAATGCGAAATATCCAAAGAGGGAATGCACAAACTACGCGGCGAATTATTGGAAGTAATCGATACGAAGAAGGACTATTTATATATTTATCCCTTATGTGAAAGCTGTGCCCAAAAGGCGCAAAGCGACGGCAAGGGACAATTAATACGTCTGGAAAGTTTTGAAATATATTAAGCAGGTAAACCTCCGCCATGAAAAAATGGTTGATTATCTATGATATTCGTAAGCCGAAACGCTTGCAGAAAATAGCCAAACTGATGGCCGGGTATGCCACCCGCGTGCAAAAATCGGTGTTTGAACTGGAAGCTCCGGAGCGCGTTATCCGCGAAATCCGGAATAAGGCGCTACAGATCATGGATGAAGAAAAGGATTTTGTGGTTTATTTTAATATCTGTGAGAAGGATTGGCAAAAACGTATAAAATACGGTCCGCAAAAATATGAAGAACAGGAAGAAAAGCCCTATCATATCTATTAACCGGGCGGGTGCGCCAACCCGGGCAAACGGCAGAAAACGTCCGAAATCTCCCCAGGTCGGCGCAGGAAAGGGTAACCCGTTAAAAAACAGCGAGAAAAAGGTTTGCAAAATTGACTAAAAAGATTAAATTTACCCAGGTAAGGATGAAAGCGGCCGCAGGTTGGCGGAACCGCCCCAACCGGCCCTTGTGCCGCAAGGCACGGCCGGACAGCGGAAGGAATACCCCGTTATTCAGAGGGGATTGAGACCTTACTTGTCAGATTCGTCTTTTTCCAGTCCGGCAAGCATCGGAAGGAATACCCCGTTATTCAGAGGGGATTGAGACTAACGTACACAATATACAAAACAAGCAAATGCCTGTCAAGTAGAAGGAATACCCCGTTATTCAGAGGGGATTGAGACCATCATGAGTGATCAAGAATTCAATCCGACCGTTTTCAGAAGGAATACCCCGTTATTCAGAGGGGATTGAGACCAGTATTTGATTTCGTCAATTGTACATTCCGTGAAATCCAAGAAGGAATACCCCGTTATTCAGAGGGGATTGAGACTGATTTCGTCAATTGTACATTCCGTGAAATCCAACTTACCGAAGGAATACCCCGTTATTCAGAGGGGATTGAGACCATCCTTATCCTCGCAGGTTATAATAACCCTGGCTAATACCGAAGGAATACCCCGTTATTCAGAGGGGATTGAGACAACTCTACAGTCTCTCCTTTGAGTCCGACCTGAAGGTAGAAGGAATACCCCGTTATTCAGAGGGGATTGAGACATAGTTCGCTCCGGGATGGGTATAAAACCCTGTCCCGGAGAAGGAATACCCCGTTATTCAGAGGGGATTGAGACTTTTTTGGTGATTTGGTTCATCTTAAACCTCCCTTTTTGAAGGAATACCCCGTTATTCAGAGGGGATTGAGACCAAATTCTACAGTTTCTCCTTTGAGTACTACCTGTAGATAGAAGGAATACCCCGTTATTCAGAGGGGATTGAGACTCCCTCTAAAACTACAACACTTCGGTGAGAGGCCAGTGGACTGTGAAGGAATACCCCGTTATTCAGAGGGGATTGAGACTACATATGTACACCAGCCTCTTTTTCACTTCTCCGACTTGTTGAAGGAATACCCCGTTATTCAGAGGGGATTGAGACAAGAAGATAACCCCATTTGCATCTACCCAGAGCATTTCTGGGAAGGAATACCCCGTTATTCAGAGGGGATTGAGACTTCCTTTAAGTATTCCACAAATTGGAGAAGCTTTTGGCTGGAAGGAATACCCCGTTATTCAGAGGGGATTGAGACAATTTTTGAGAAATCTTACCATTTTTAGTTAACCTTTCCATGAAGGAATACCCCGTTATTCAGAGGGGATTGAGACTTTTTGGAGATACTCTTTAAAACTATTAACTGCTTCCATTAGAAGGAATACCCCGTTATTCAGAGGGGATTGAGACATCTGTAGAAAATGTGCTGGATATGCTACTTCTCTAAGATGCGAAGGAATACCCCGTTATTCAGAGGGGATTGAGACTCTTTGATATTCATTTTTTTGTTTCCTTTCTGATTAAAAAGAAGGAATACCCCGTTATTCAGAGGGGATTGAGACACTTTGCAGCCGTTTGCCGGTTTTTGGGAACAAGCCAGCGTGAAGGAATACCCCGTTATTCAGAGGGGATTGAGACCACTTTGCAGCCGTTTGCCGGTTTTTGGGAACAAGCCAGCGAAGGAATACCCCGTTATTCAGAGGGGATTGAGACCAACCTTATCAAGCCCATATTTTAGCTTGAAGTTTTCTGAAGGAATACCCCGTTATTCAGAGGGGATTGAGACGAATTGGCCGTTTACATCCGCATCATAGACGGTTCCATCTGAAGGAATACCCCGTTATTCAGAGGGGATTGAGACCGTTGGATTGAAAGCATCGTTTTTCATTTTTACATCCTCCCTGAAGGAATACCCCGTTATTCAGAGGGGATTGAGACGCCCGATGTCGGATAGTCGAGATCATCTACCCAGAGGCCACGAAGGAATACCCCGTTATTCAGAGGGGATTGAGACTGAGGGATAAACTCATCCGGGATGTGCCCGGTGAGTTCTTCGAGAAGGAATACCCCGTTATTCAGAGGGGATTGAGACGGCATAAAAACCCCTTAGAATTTGTATCATTCTTTCCTTCGAAGGAATACCCCGTTATTCAGAGGGGATTGAGACTACTTCACCGGTTTCCGTGACATAGCCCGATGTCGGATAGTCGGAAGGAATACCCCGTTATTCAGAGGGGATTGAGACTCTCGGACGTACTCGATCACATACTTAATGTCATTGATTCCCGAAGGAATACCCCGTTATTCAGAGGGGATTGAGACTCTTCGAATTTTTTTTCTGATATTTTCATTTCTTCCTCCTTGAAGGAATACCCCGTTATTCAGAGGGGATTGAGACACTCCCAACGCGTGTAATACTCGGACTCAACCAGCTTGAAGGAATACCCCGTTATTCAGAGGGGATTGAGACTTCCATAGCTTTTTTATCGTTTTTTTTAAGAGTAGTATTAAGAAGGAATACCCCGTTATTCAGAGGGGATTGAGACCCCCAAGACTTATTTTCCATTATGACAAATGGAATGTAAGGAAGGAATACCCCGTTATTCAGAGGGGATTGAGACCAACCAGCTTGCCATCGCTGGTTAATCCCCAAAATTGGTGTGGAAGGAATACCCCGTTATTCAGAGGGGATTGAGACGTAAGGCCAATCAATTTATTAACCGGATGAATAAATTAGAAGGAATACCCCGTTATTCAGAGGGGATTGAGACCAACATCTGTGTAGATGATTTATACCAAACCAGAAGGTTCAAAGAAGGAATACCCCGTTATTCAGAGGGGATTGAGACGCTATGGAGTTGCCCGACTGCTCGGAGTCGGACAAATAAGAAGGAATACCCCGTTATTCAGAGGGGATTGAGACTCGGAGTCGGACAAATAACAATAGTCTGCTCCGGGATGGGTAGAAGGAATACCCCGTTATTCAGAGGGGATTGAGACTACCCATGATACTTCTCCTTTTTGGTTTGTTTTAGGGTTTCGAAGGAATACCCCGTTATTCAGAGGGGATTGAGACCTCAAGTCCTGCAAGCATCGCTTCAAGTTCGGTTTTGATCTCTTGAAGGAATACCCCGTTATTCAGAGGGGATTGAGACGCTATGGAGTTGCCCGACTGCTCGGAGTCGGACAAATAAGAAGGAATACCCCGTTATTCAGAGGGGATTGAGACTACATCCAATCATTATTCACATAGGTAGGCTGGCCGTTGTAGAAGGAATACCCCGTTATTCAGAGGGGATTGAGACTTTCTTGCTCTTGAGGATCATATGTAACCTTAACAACTGAATGAAGGAATACCCCGTTATTCAGAGGGGATTGAGACTAACTAACATTATCCCTCTTAATTGCTCTAAATATTCTTGAAGGAATACCCCGTTATTCAGAGGGGATTGAGACTTCCGCATTTTTTTAATTTGTTTTGCTTCATCCATAAAGAAGGAATACCCCGTTATTCAGAGGGGATTTCCCGACTAACCGGCTCTAATGCTCACAAGTTCGCAAAGTGCCGGTAAACCGGGATTTCGCTCCGCTCAAGAGACTGATTGGCGTGAG
>Ga0256841_1001006_pt1 | contig 26272 bp, 17 predicted proteins | sample 356308metaG_FD_185971 | JGI IMG/M metagenome (GOLD analysis project Ga0256841, IMG submission 185971) | Hydrothermal vent microbial communities from Mid Atlantic Ridge, Atlantic Ocean - 356-308 | ecosystem: Environmental > Aquatic > Marine > Hydrothermal vents | place: Atlantic Ocean: Mid...
TTTCCTTTAAGCGTAATACCACTACCATCTATGATGATAGTACCACCTTTGGATTTAAAGACAATTCTCTCAGAGCCGTTCATCTCATACCGCTTGGTCACACTCTTTATACTCTCCCCTGCCTTCACATCCATCTTGCCATTGATAGTATGTTTGTAGTGACCTCCTGTTTTATAGGTTCTATTAGCATGGACATCTTCTCTTATTTGGTTTCCTACATATCCTACTTTATCTTTGTCTATTCTATAGTTTTTAGTATGTTGTATATGTATATCTTGGTTATGTCCTATATTAAGGCTTTGGTCTTTGGCTATTGTGATACTCTCATTGTTGCCTATACTCTTGGTGTGGTTATGTCCTATATCGGTGCTCTCATCATGTCCTATGCTTTTGGTTCTATCGTTGCCTACAGAGAAGTTCTCATTGTTGCCTACTGCTTCTGTTTGATCATGATCTATATTGATAGTGCTATCATGCAGGGCATGGAGTTTGTAATCCTTTTGTGCTCTGATATGTACTAGTTCTTGCTCTGCTTTGTCCTCAAAGAGAAGCATATTGTATTGGCTACTGTCTCCGGGCATAGATTGAGTCTTTATATAACTTTGTGTTTTGTTGGCAGGGAGATCTTTTGGTATTTTATTGTTTCCGTTATAGAGGCTTCCTATTGCTATTGGTCTGTCTGGGTCTCCATTGAGGAAGTTTACTATTACTTCTGTATTTACTCTTGGTATAAATTGACTACCCCATCCATCACCTGCACTAAAGTTTGCAAAGCGGATATAGCAGCTGGTAGGATACTTTGGATCAAAGTGGAATATTACTCTTATTCGTCCCAATTCGTCTACATCAATGGTATTAGGAGTTGATTCTGTGTTGTGACTGCCTTTTGAGACAATAGCTGTCACAGATGAGGGGATGAGGGGTTTAGTGATATTGTATGGTGGGATGTATATAGTATCTTTAGGTGTAGCTTCAAATGTTGACTCAAACTCATATTGCTGTATCTCTTTGGCATCTTGAACATACTCATCGAGTGCATTAGGGAAAAGACCCTTTACATGCACTTTGGTAAAGATAGCCTCTACTCTTTCTACTGCCTTACGATTAAAGAGTATACCTCCATATCCGGCTACCGTATAAAGAGATTGACTTCTTCCCTCTATGCGTTCAGTATCAGAGTAGTTTTTTAGGCTGCTTTGTTTGATATCATTTTTTATATCTTTCTTTCTAGATACTTCCAACCTGTCTCTATGGGTCATAAACTCCAAGTCATGTCTAAGCTGTGCAGAGTGGGTGTTATCCGCAAGGGTTTGGGATAGTGGCTTTTTGCCTGTTTCGTCTTTATACTCAAGTGATGGTCTTTCAAAGTCATAATAATCCTCTATAGTGTGTGTAGGAGAGAATCTTTTTGAGGTGGTGTAACTGCATACTAGTTCTGCATCTAGTTTGTGGTAAGTCTCATTGATATGGGTTAGTCTGATCTTATAAGGGTTGCAAAGATCACTTTGTGTCCAAAGCGTTACCCCCTCTTGTTCACAGAGCATTTGTATAAATTCTAGATCGCTTTGTTTGTATTGGGTTGTATACTCTCTCTTGATAAAATAGTTTGAGGGAATATTTGAAGAGAAATTAATATTTAAAAGTGCTCTATATCGTCCAAGTATTGTTTGTATGATCTCATAAGCACTCTTCTCTTGGAAGATTTCATATCTTTGGTTGAGTCCCAAGTAATATAGAGGAGATACTACTGTTAATGTGTATAGATACTTATCTGCTACTCTATCAGTAGAGACTGCACTATATATCTTACCAAATATCTCTCTTTTTTTAGCTGGATCTTTTTCATCCTGTAGGAGTATTTTTACATCAGTATCTACTATCTCTTCTACAAGAAGTGCTACTGGACTTACTATTGTCACTTCATAACGATATGGCTTTCCCAAGAGCTCTTCACCATTTAATTTATAGATAGAGTATGTGCCATCTGAAGTATTTGGGTTTTTCTTTGCGCCAAGGAGTGTGATACGGGGTTTGATCTTTTGTAATTGTGTTGTATTCATTTTTTCTCTTTTAGTGTCATGGTTTTAGTCTAAAAACTACAAAGAGATCTTAGATAAATATTTTATTATAAGATACCTTAGGAGTTCCTAGATGGATGTCACAAAGAGAATTTCTCTTCTTTGTGACAGGATTTGACCAAAAGACTCGTTGCTACTACGCTCCGATTCCTTTTCTCCAATCATCCTCACCTGAAGTTGAAGCGATCTCATGTCTCCAGGATATTTTTCTATAAGAGAAGGATACATGCTCAAGTGGAGCAACATCTCTCTCTTTTTCACCAATCACATGAGGAGCATCAGAGTTGATATCTACGATGACTGCATCCTCTAAAATAGTGGTGTAATAGTGTTCCAACTTACCCTCGTAGTTAGTTCTGTATTTTTTGATCTCAATCTTAGGCAAAGTCTCACCTGTTACCAAGGCATTCATCAAAAGAGGAGAAGCCTTGTCGAGAAGCTTTGTAACTACAAATGGGGAGTGTACTCTCTGACCCGAAGGCTGTCCAGACAAAGGATCTCTTGGGATAGTGATATTGTGTGTGTAACCTTTGATCACTGATTCTTTTTCGTGTCCTGCCTGATATGAGTTCCCAACAGACTCTTTAGTGTAGGCACCCTCTGTGATAAGACCTTGTCTAGAGCCTTGTACTGACATAAATATTGGATTGTTCATGGTTATCCTTTTGTGTTGATAATTTTCCTTCCAATTAGAAAGGATGCGGAATAATATCATAAGTTTCAAAAAAACAAAAATTAGCAGGTTACTACTTTTACTACTTATTAATTGAAATCTTAAAGAATTATGATAGAATTTCCATTATTTAATTTTACATGCGAGGAATATATGGCAAGAAATATAGCGTGGAGAGAGGGCTTATTTATACGTCCTCAGCATTTCCAACAAAGTAGCCGTGCAGTAGAGAACGAAATGATGGCAAGGACTATCAACGCATCCGCAAATTCTTGGGGACTATTTGATATTGAAATCGACGATCAACTTTTGAGTCTAGGTAAATTATCCTTAAAATCTATATCAGGTATTATGCCTGATGGCACCCTATTTAGTAATGATGATTTTATAGAGAAGCCAACCATTACCATAAACAAAAAAGACAGTGGAGAGAATATATATCTTGCACTTCCTCTCAACAACAATGAAAAAGATATCTATTTTGAAGAGCAGGATCCACTACCAGTGCGTTATTTTGCAAAAATAAAAAAGGATATAGCCAACGCCAATATAGGAGAGGAGAGTTTTGCTGATATAACATATATGTATCCCAATTTTATGCTACTGAAAAAGTCTGAACTAAAAGATGGGTACAGCTGGATTCAAATAGCAAAAATAGGAAGTATATCTGCGGACAATACCATCTCACTAGATCAATCCTTCTCACCTACTTATCTACACCTTCATAAATCTGAAAAAACAGTATCAAAACTAAATGAACTGCAGGGAATGCTCCGCTATAGAGCTGAAAAAATATCCGAAAAAATAATGGGTGGAGCACTTCATTCTGCGGAACTTGGAGACTATCTTATCCTTCAGCTGCTTAACCGTTCGGAAAGTAAGCTGCACTACTATATCACCCAAGAAAAAATACATCCTGGTGATCTTTATTTGGCATTGACTGAAATAAGTGCTGAACTTGCTGTCTTTATGAAAAAAGAGAAGAGACTTTCAGCCCAATATACATATATTCATGAAGAACAAAATCTATGTTTTGAAACTTTATTCAAAGATCTCAAAGAGATGCTCGGACATGTACTTGAAAGTAGCAGTACACCCATCCCTCTAGAAAAGCACAAGTACGGCGTTAGAGTTGGACTTATTCAAGATAAAACATTGCTAAAGAACACATCAATGATATTGGCCGTCTCCTCAAAATTGGATAACATGAAGTTGACAAAGCTTCTTATGGACAACTTAAAGATAGGAACCGTAGAAGAGATAAGCAACCTTGTAAACCATCATCTCCCAGGATTCAAAATAGAAAAACTCTCATCAGCACCGAGAGAGATACCATATAGAGTTAATCAAAGTTATTTTAGAGTCATATTAGCCTCCAAAGATGTCTCCAATCTCATGCGTTCGCCAGGCATAGCACTTCATTATCCAGAAGCAGAAAAAAGTGGTATAGAGTTTATGCTATGGGCAATCAAAAAGCATTAGGAGATCCAAATGCCCATAGATGACGATAAAACTATCATAATTTCATCAGCTGAAAATAGAGAGGTGGAGACACATGTTATAAATATGGATATTGGCTCCGAGATTATTCCGAAAGACAAAAGTAGTTTGTCACGCAAAAAGTATGAGATTCCTTTTGTTGTAAGCCAGCATAACCAGCCTTTTCTATATATACTAAGAGCACTTTACCGAGAAATCATCTCTTTAGAAAATAGACCAAATCATAAAGATATATCTTTAGTAAAAAGTAAACTTATTGGCATTATGGATAGCCATACCAAAAAATTATCAGAGCTGGGGTATGAAAATACACACATCATGATAGTAAGATATATACTCTCTACATTTGTAGATGAAATGCTTGGAGGGATTAATTGGAGTGGACGAGAGTCATGGGCCAACCATAGCCTTCTTGGGCATTATTATAAGGAAACCTACGGCGGCAAAAAGTTTTTTCAACTACTAGATCAATTTACAAAAGAGCCGACGAAATATATCCAGCACATGAAATTAATCTATAGCTGCTTATCTCTAGGCTACAAAGGGCAATATTCCATGTCTGAACATGGAGACCTGCAGCTGGAAAATGTGCGTCAAGAACTCTTTAAAAGGATTGACCAATTTGATGAAAGTAAAGAAAAATTTTACCAGAATCACCCTGCATCAAGCATCAAAAATAAACTCTCCATTCAGGTTCCATATAAAATGTTCATTATTTCGGGAGTCATTATTTTGGCAATAGTCTACGGGATTTTTACAAGCGCCATAAAGCAAAACGAAGAAGATCTTATCAAATCTTTGAAGAAAAACGTATCATTGAATATCAGAGGAGAAAATTGATGTCAATAAGGGGTAGGTCGGTTTTTAGAAGACCTGTATTTTGGATTATATTTATGTCGTTTGTTTTGGCAGTGCTTTTTGTATTTTTTGGACAGAAACTAGGCTATGCATCACTGATAGATAGCACAAGAAGAAGCTGGTACGCATCTGTATTTTTTCTCTCTGTGATTATCGCAGTACTGCTTTATCTATTTTTGACAAAAGAGGAAGAACGTAAAAAAAGACAGGCAATTAGGGAAGCAAAATGGGAGGCAAGAAGAGCTCTAAAAAGGGAGTCTAAACTTAAGAGGGAAGCAACTAGAAGGCTCAAAAAGAAATTCTATGAAGCATTGGCGATAGTAAAAAAATCAGAACTTTATAAGAAGAAATCAGAATATAATTATGAGGTGCCTTGGTATCTCATACTCGGGGGGGCAGAAAAAGAACAAAAGTCGCTGCTAAATCATTCGGGACTTGAGTTTCCTATTAATATAGAGTATAAAGAAGGAGGAGGAGATACAGAGGAGACATTCTCTTGGCATTTTGCCGAGGAAGGGGTGTTTGTGTCTGTTCCGAATAAATTTGTATCATTAGAAAAAAGCACCTCGCAACATCCTGTATGGCTAATGTTTTTAAAGCTTTTCAAAAAAGAGCGTTGGCGTAGACCTATCAATGGCATCATTTTTACTATCAACGCCTCTGAAATCATGAAAGAAGATAAAAATGAAGTAGAAGAATTTGCCAAGGTAATAAGAGAGAAACTTAATGAAGTCTCTAAAACCTTCTCATCAAAAATACCAATATATATGATCATTACAGGCATTGAGGAGATAAGTGGATTTAGAGAGTTTTTTGACACACTGACTCCCGAAGAAAAGAGAGAAGTATTTGGAATTACATTTGAGGATAATATAGATAATATATCTGAAATGATTATAGAGACAAAGTGTTCAAATCTCATCAACAATCTCGATAGTGAAACAATCAAAAATATGCACCAAGCTTGGAGTTCAGAGGAGAAGAAAAAGCTTTTTTATTTTGTTGAAGAATTTAGTGCTTTGCTTGCTATCTCTGCCCACTTTGCATCAAAAATATTTTCTGGAACCAGATATTATGCCCCCCTCATGCTGCGAGGAATATATTTTTCAGATATATCCCGGGGAATAGAGAGTCCCCTTGCCATGACAACTTATGGAGAAAAGAGATTGATAACTGGTCTATTTCTTCCTAAACTTTTTGATAGAATTATCTTATCTGAAAATCAACTAGTCAAAGTTAATGATAGTTATGGAAAAAAATTTGCTTTTTTTTGGTCTATCATTCTTTTACTTTTTGCTTTAGGAGTTACGGCAGTTATATATTACTGGACAGTTTTTTTACGGGAAGATACGAAAGAGATTAAGAGAATTGGGAATACATATGCACAATATCTTCATTTAAAAAAGGATAAAAAACCAAAACTAACCATAAAGAGAAAATCAAAACCGATTGAAAATACTATTATTGAGATAGGGAGAATAGGAGACAAAGCAGGGGGTGATGTCAGCTTCAATTCAGGTAGTGCCAAGCTTACTGCATACGCAAAAATGGAATTAGAAAAAATCTCAAAGCAACTCAAACTTCTTGACGAATCAACAAAATTCAAGATAATAGGATACACAGATAATATTGGAGAGAAAGAGGTAAACATAGAGCTATCTTTGGATAGAGCAAAATCAGTAAAAACTTTTTTAGTTCAGTTCGGCATAAAAGGAGAACGCATTTCAGTGGACGGATATGGAGAAGAAAAACCAATAGCCACTAACGATACAGTAGAAGGAAGAAGCCTAAACAGAAGAGTAGAAATTTATGCCTACGGTAAAAAGATACAAAGAGATGATATTAGTTATGAAGAAAAATACATTATAGAAAATCAGAGAACAGATCTTCAAAAAATTCTTAGAATGCTTGATGCATTGCGCTCTATGAGCAGAAAAAATGGAAATAAAATAGAGGATGAGCCTTGGAAGCCTGGCTTTTTTGAAATAGCTAAAAGAAATAACTATGTCAGAAAAATATATCAAGATGCACTAAAGTCTCTTTTATTACCAAGAGTTACTACAATTATTGAAAAAAACCTGCTTGGAAAAATAGGAGACAGACAAGCTTTACAAGACAACCTCAAAGCTTATCTTATGCTCTCCGATCTCAAGCATAGAAAAAGTGATTTTTTAGAAAAATATATGTTAAATAGATGGGGCAATGAACTTGAATCCTCAGAAATAAAAAGGCTTAACAACCATTTATCTTCACTATTAAAAGGAGGTTTTCAGTCTGTAAGTTTACAAAAAAATATCATATCAAGAGCAAGGAGACGATTAACCTCCAATGCAGGAGTGGCTGGTTTTATTTATAATAATCTCAAAGAAGTAGCTAAGCGTAGCAAATTAAAAGATATTCAGTTTATAGAGGTATTGGATGCCTTTCCAAATGCCCTTAAGGGCGCAGACTACAGAATACCTGGATTCTATACTAAAGAAGGATATGAAAAATTCATACTCATAAAAGCAAAAACTCTCATCAGGCACCTTATGGAGCAAAATTGGATATTGGGAAAAAAATTAGATAAGGATGGGGGGGAGATTGAACTTGATAGAATATATAGCAAGATATTAAATCTCTATTTCATCGACTATCGAAGATATTGGTCAAAAGCATTATCTAGCATAGAACTACCAAAATATAAAACAAGTGCAGAGCTCGCATCTCAACTTGAGCTTCTTAGCTCAAGTGTCTCTCCTATTGTTTTAGTATTGCGCCTTTTTAGAGAACATACTTATTTGCTAACTCCCAAAGAGAAAGCAGAGGCTGCCATGAAGAAAAAAATAGATTCAGGTGTCACAGTTGGCGAATTCGCTGGATCTATAGGTAGCAAAATTGATAGATTTCAAAGACTTGGAACCAAAACCATGAAATCCTTTGAAAGTGACAGAATGGTGTATGACATGAGAAATTTTTTTAAGCCTTATCATGAATTGCTCGATGACAAAGGCAATGTTTCCAGAAAATTTAAAATAGTACTTAGGCATACAGAGAGAATATATCAGCAGATGTTGGAAGTAGATACCTCTGCGGATCCAAAACAAAGTGCATTCGATATAGTTAGCAAAAAAAGCACATCCTTTCAAAAATCTTTTAAGATAAAAAGTACGCTCTTGCCTCCAAAGTTGCTCAAATGGTATAATGAAGCGTTGGGGAACAGCTGGGCATATCTTACTTATATGGCAAACGGGAAAATAAAACAAAATTATGATAAGGATATATGGGATTTTTATGTTGATAGAATAAAAAATAAATTTCCTCTTAATTTCAAAAGTGAAGATGAAATAGACATTGATGATTTCAAACTTTTTTTCCAAAAAGATGGCATGCTTGATAAATTTTTTACTAAACAAGTACTCCCATTTGTTGAAATAGACCGACAAAAAGGAACATACAAAATGAAGAATATCGATGGTTCAACAGTTCATATAAATAAAGAGATGGTGGACTCTTTCATTAATGCAAAGAAAATACAGAGGCTTTTCTTTGGAGCTGACGGAAAAGATTTACACTTGAAGTTCATGGCAAAACCAAGAAAATTAAGTAACAATATTGCCACTATGGAACTCTCTTTTGAAAATGCTGATATGATCTATGAACACGGCCCCAAAGATGATGCTCAATTTAGTTGGCCTGGACAATCCATAGGGAGTCTTGCTAAATTCACTCTCTACAATGTACATAGCGAAAGAGTAGTGAAAGTAAGGGGAGGAGGAGACTGGTCGATACTAAGACTTTTATCTAAACTATATACGAGAGTAGCAGCGCGCAAAAAACTCTTAGTTAGCTATAAGAAAGGATCTATTATGGGCTCTTTCGAGATTCATGGAAGTATTGCAGAAATTTTTTCTTCAAAAAGTCCATTAAAGCACTTTGAACTCAAGAAACAATGATACGATATACAGAGGAGTAAAAATTGCCAATACTTAACCCAATAGACCCCAATAACATATGTGGTTCTGATTTTAAATATGATGATTTGTATTTGAGTATTGAGGTCGAAATTGAAAAAGATTTTAATGCTACGAATGAAGAAGATATTAAGTGGGATTTTGTTATTCAGAAATGCGAAGAGATTTTAACAAAAAACTCTAAAGATCTCAAATTGGCGGCTTACTGGCTATATGGATTATGGAAAAAAAATGGTTGGAATGATTTTTTCAGCAAGATGGATGTATTTGCTTCATTTTTGGAGTCTTTTGGAAAAGAACTGTACCCAAAATCCCAAAAAAGAAAAGTGAAAATATTTGAATGGTTAGACAACATTTTTGAAAGCCATTTTCTTGCAATAATAGATCAGCTTTCAGAAGCAGAGCTTGTAAGGCTAGAAGAAATACTTCACAAACTAAATTATGCTATTCCAAAGTCCACAGAGAATGATTTGAAAATTTTACAAGAGGTTTACAATAGCACTATAGACCGGATACATAATATTGAATACCAAAAAGAAGAGAAAGCAAGAGAAGAACAACGTCAAAAAGATGAAGAAGAGAGTCAACAGCTTATAACCGCTGCTGAAAAAGAGAAGAGGGAGTTACGCAGATCAGAAGAACAAGAAATACTAGACAATCTTTCCACTACATCAATAGAGGATATTAGCTTTGATAAAATACATGACTTAGACTATGAGTCTATAGAATCTTTTATTGACCCTATGATTGACATAATTAATGAAAATATAGAGATCTCCCCTGTTGACTATTTTTCCATAAAACCACTTTTATTTTTAGGTGAAATTCTACTCGAGAAAGCTTTGTCAGATGAAGATATCATTAGAGATGATTTTATACCAAGTGAAGATATATGCAATGCATCAAGGAACATTATTGAAAATGGTTCAGTTATTTTTAAACATATTTCTATTTTGGAAAAACAACTTGTCGTGCGTCCGACATGGCTTGAAGGATACTACATATTATCACAACTTTTATATAAGCTCGATCAATCAAATCATGCAAGGAAAATCGAAGAGAATATACTTCATTTCATACATAGAAGAAGAGAGCTTTTAGAAATGGAGATAGGGGAAAGGACTCTCATAGACGGCAAAATGTTGGCATGGGTAAATATAAAATTATCTGCTCTGGGTGACAACAAAGATACTACTGCAAAATATAAAATTGCTCATCAGGAAGCACTAACGGTCAAAAATGAAAAGGGCACAACAGAGGCATTAGAATTTTTGGATAGAAACTATAGGAGTGCCACTTCCGAAGAAGAACGTTTCAGATGGAGACTCCTTTTTTCTGAATTTGCATTAGAATTAGGAAATAAGAAACTTGCACTTTCATTACTCTTAGAACTTGAAAAAACTATTCAGGAGTACTCATTGGATAAATGGCAACCAGAGCTTGCTATTAACACATATGAAATTCTTTTAAAACCAATAATGATACAAGAACTAGGTGGTGATGCTAAAGAAAGAATTTATCAAAAATTGAGTATACTTGATATGCAAAAAGTCATAAACATTTAATAGAGAGGGAGTATTTCTATGGGCAATAAACAGTCAGAGTCACCTAAAGAGCGTATTAATGTAACATACAAGCCTGCGACAGATGGAGCGAGCGAGGAGGTAGAAATCCCTTATAAGATTCTTGTACTTGGAGAATTTAATCCAAATGAAGAGTTTACAACAGTGGAGGACAGAAAACGTATAAACGTTAATAAATCAAACTTTAACGATGTATTGGATAAGCAAAACATTACACTTGATATCTCAGTTGATAACAAACTTACAGATAAAAAAGATGAAACATTGGATGTAAAAATAAATTTTTCAAGCATGAAGGATTTTACACCTGCGAACATTGTAGATCAGGTTGATGAGTTGAAAAAATTACAAAAACTCAGGGAATCACTAATGTCCCTCAAGGGTCCTTTGGGAAATATACCTGCATTCAGAAAGGCTATCTCAGAGGCAATAGAAAACCCCGAAGAAGCCGCAAAGATACTTGCGGAGCTTGGTGTAGAGAAAGAAGATTAAGGAGTAGTCATGAATAAAACTGGAAATAGCCAACATAATAAGACCACAAAAGAAGCCGGACTTCTTGACAATATTATAGCACAAACAAAGCTTACACAAGATGATGAGGGTTACGAGGCAGTAAAAACCGGCGTTGGTGCTCTCATTAAACAACTTATTAAGACAGGCAACAAAGAAACAATCAATAAAGATATAGTAAACAGTATGATTGCAGAGCTTGATAGAAAAATGGGTCTTCAAATGGATGAAATACTACACAATGAAAAACTTCAGTATCTTGAAAGCCGATGGAGGGGACTAGAAACACTTGTGAGCCAAACAGACTTTACACAAAATATTACTATTGAAATACTCAATGTTTCCAAAGAACAGATTATGGAAGACTTTGAGGACAACCCAGATACCACGCAAACCGGACTCTACAAACATGTGTATACTTCTGGTTATGGTCAATTTGGGGGGAAAACAGTAGGTACTGTTTTGGCAGATTATGAATTCTCCCCTGGAAATGCGGATATAAAATTCCTCCATAAAGCAGCTGCAATATCGGCCATGGCTCATACACCATTCATTGCTGCCGCAGGACCTAAATTTTTTGGTATGGATTCATTTGAAGGTCTGCCTGATCTAAAAGATATGGAAGACCTTCACACTGGTCCACAATTTGCAGGCTGGAGAGGTCTTCGAGAAAATGAAGACTCTAAATACATTGGGCTTACACTGCCTCGTTTTTTACTGAGAGCGCCCTATGATCCAGAAGACAACCCAGTTAAAAACTTTCGATACAAAGAACAGGTAAAAGGCAAACATGATAATTACCTTTGGGGAAATACCACTTATGCTTTTGGTACGAGGTTAGTAGAAAGCTTTGCTAACCATAGATGGTGTACAAATATTATAGGTCCAAAAGGCGGAGGTGCTGTCAAAAATCTTCCTGTGCATACTTTTGAGAGCATGGGTGATATAGAGATGAAAATACCTACTGAAGTACTTATATCAGACAGGAGAGAGTTTGAATTGTCAGAGTTAGGATTCATTCCATTGACTATGCGAAAAGATAGTGATAACGCTGCCTTCTTTGCTGCAAATTCAGTGCAATCTCCAAAAAAATTCCCAAATACTCCAGAAGGGCAAGCTGCAGAGCTTAATTACAAGTTGGGTACGCAATTACCATACCTTTTTGCAGCTACCAGAATGGCACACTATGTAAAAGTTATACAGAGAGAGTATATAGGATCATGGAGAGAGAGAGGCGACTTGGAATCTGAGTTGAATAAATGGATAAGGCAATATGTAGCAGACCAAGAAAATCCATCAGCCGAAATACGAAGTCAAAGACCATTTAAAGGTGCAAAAATAGAAGTCTTTGATGTACCAAACGACCCAGGCTGGTACCGTGTCAAGATAGGGTTAAGACCTCACTTTAAATATATGGGTGCGGACTTTGAACTTTCCTTGGTTGGAAAACTTGAAAAGGAGTAGTTCGTATTAAATGTATGAAGGAAGTTTATTTGAAAAACTTACAAGAGCTTTTCAGGGTCAAAAATATGGGGATGAAGAGATACTTTATCACTCAATCGCAAATAATCTCTCCGATATATTTTCTACTAATGCGGGCAGCAGTCTCGCCTGTAAAGACTATGGGAAACCGGAATTAAATGATATAAATTTAAGTCTTGAGGAATCTTTAGCAAATATAAGCGAAAGTTTTTCCTCAAGTATCCTTGAGTATGAGCCTAGACTTTATGATATTTCAGTAAAAGCCGTATCACACACAAATAACCTTAGTAAAATAGACATTAATATCACGGGATACATGAGAGTTAATCATAAAAACCAGAAGGTTCGATATAAAGCCTATATATCCGGTGATGGAATTATTGAGGTTCAAAGATGACAATAAATGAATATTACACACAGGAACTCAGAGCATTAAGGGATTTAGGTGCAGAATTCTCCGAGAAAAATCCTGGATTATCCACCTTTTTGTCGAGAAAAGTACAAGATCCAGATGTTGAAAGACTATTGGAAGGCTTTGCTTTTCTTACTGGGAGACTTAGGCAATATTTAGATCAAGAGTTACCTGAAATATCCCACACTCTCGCACAAGTATTGTGGCCAAATTTCCTTCGACCGATTCCATCCTATAGTATTCTTCAATACAATCCAATTGATACGCAAGATTCCATAGTGATACCAAAAGGTGAAGAGGTGCTTGCAGAACATCCTAAAAATAACACTAAATGCATATTCACAACATGCTATGAAACGGAAGTTATGCCTATAAATTTAGACTCTGCCACATATCATGAACATGGAGAAAATGGAGTAATAGAGCTCTCCTTTTCGCTAAATACAAACAATATAAACCTAAAAGATATCAGCTTTGACAAATTAAGATTTTATATTGGTGACCATGAACAGCTATCTGAGATTCTCTATCTTTATTTAACATACTATGTAGAACAAGTTGAAATTATTCTTGAAAACAGACCGCATGAAGGGAAAATAACCAATGGATATTTTAAAAAAGTTGGCTTCTCTGAAGATGAACAGATATTGCCACTTTCAAAAAATACTTTTCTTGGACATGCTCTATTGCAAGAATTTTTTGCCTATAGGGAGAAATTCTTTTTTTTAGATTTAGAAAATATTTCACTCAATTCTCTTTTTTCAGAAAAAGAACTTGAGAAAAGCAGGTTTTTTTCTATTAAAATTACCCTTACAGAAAAACTTAAAAGCAAAAAGACGATTGATAAAGATAACTTTAAGCTTTACTGCACACCTATTGTTAATATATTTGAAACTGAAGCAATTCCCATTAGCAAGAACTTAGAAGAAGAGTATGAGGTCATACCTGCCTCAGCTCCTTATCAAGAAAGCGAAGTATACGCTTTACAGACTGTTCATGGATGGGATAGCAGGGATAGTAATTATTGCAAATATCTGCCATTTGAATTTTTTGAACATGGTGCAAAAAATACTGAATACTATCAGACAATGGTCAAACTCTCAGAAGATCAAGAGAGAACAAAAACATTTATAAGATTTGGGATATCATCAGACACGGAAGCAATTTATGAAGGGACAAAAACGGTATCCATTGATATACTTGCTACAAATAGAAATCTGCCATCATCATTAGAGGTTGGATCAATTTCAACTCCTGGCTCGACAACTATAATTTCAAGTGTTCAATTTCAGAATATAACTATTCCAACCAAGAGTTATATACCTCCTATTTCTGGAGATTTTTTATGGAGAATCATATCAAATATGACTCAAAATTATTTAGCTTTGGACAACATAGAAATACTTAGAAATATTCTTGAAGCATATGACTTTATAGGCGTAAGCAACTTACTTCAAAAGAAGCATACAACTTCAATCCTCAAAGGATTGAAATCGATTTCGCATGTAACCTATGATAGGATCTACAAAGGTTTACCAATAAGAGGCACCAAGACAAAACTTATGTTAAATTCAAAAAATTTCTCTTCTTTGGGTGAAGCTTATTTATTTGCTACTATATTGGATGATTTTTTTGCACTCTACTGCTCTATTAATACATTTCATGAATTTGAAGTAGTTATTGATCAAAAAGCAAAATTTTCATGGGAGCCTAGAATAGGAGGAGTATCACTAGGATAGTCGATATAGTCTAATATATGTAGTATTTCATCTTTTTTTAGATAAAATATAAAAATTTTTGGGAGCAGTACTTGTGAAAATAGAGCTTAAAAAACTTATTGAAAATCTTGATCCGGCAGTAAAAGTATATCTTGAAAATGCCATACAGCATACAATAATCCGCGGAGGCAGAGAAATACTTATTGAAGATATGCTGTATGCAATGTTACAAAATAAAGATAGTATTTTTTACAAGTTGTTAGAACAATATAATATTGATGTGGGAAAAATGACGAAAGTGCTTACAGAAGGCACTAAACAAAGTAGCGGTGGGGAGAGTGGTAATCCGATCTTTTCATCGGTACTTATCAAATGGTTTGAAAATAGCTACATGTTAAACAAATTAGATTTAGATCTTGACCTAATTTCCGAGATATCGCTTCTTTACACTATGTTTGAGTACAGTGACCATTATTTAAGTACAGACTACTTCTCGCTGTTTTACCATACGGACAGCAAAGAGATAACAACCTTGCTTAAAGGTCTATTGCATGAAAAAAAAACATATTCGTCCAAGCAAAACCCATCCAAAACTGATTCAGGAGTGAGTGAACTTGAAAAGTATACCGAAGACCTGACAGAGGCAGCAAAAAATGGAAAAGTCGATCCTGTCTTATCACGTGATAAAGAAATAAAACAAGCAATAGACATCCTTTCAAGAAGACGAAAAAATAACCCTATAATGGTAGGAGAAGCTGGAGTCGGAAAGACGGCGATTGTAGAAGGACTTGCATTAAAAATAATTAACAGGGATGTACCAAAACATTTACACAATGCCAAACTTCTATCACTTGACCTTGGTGCCATGCAGGCAGGTGCTAGCATAAAAGGAGAGTTTGAAAGAAGGCTTCAAGCTGTTATTAACGAGATTAAATCAAGTACTCAGTTTATTATACTTTTTATTGATGAGGCACACACTCTTATAGGTGCTGGTGGCAACGAGGGTAGCAGTGATGCCGCCAATCTTCTCAAACCTGCACTTGCCAGAGGAGAGCTAAAAACAATTGCTGCCACCACCTGGCTTGAATACAGAAAGTATTTTGAAAAAGATCCCGCATTATCTAGGCGATTTCAAAAAATTGACCTTTATGAACCAACCATAGAGCAAGCTACAACAATATTAAGAGGCATTGCATCTAAATATGAAGAGGCACATGGTGTATATATAGAAGACGATGCCTTGAAAGCAGCAGCAAACTTATCTGCAAGATACATAACAGGAAGACAGCTCCCAGACAAGGCTATTGATGTATTGGATACCGCTTGTGCCAATGTAAAAATAGGAAAAAGCAATGAACCGTTCTCGTTGACAGAAAAAAAGAATGAAGTAGCTGTACTTCAAAAAGAGTTGGGCTTTCTCCAGAGAGATCAACAGTTGGGCATTAAGGATAATAAGGAAAGAATTGCAGAGATTAAAAATGATATAGCTGTGTTAGAAGATGCGCTCAAGAGAGACACTGAAATTTGGCAGAAGCAGAAAAAAAAGCTGGATGAGATAGAGGCTTTAAAGAAAACGGATAACAAAGAACGGCTAAAATACGCATATAGGGAATATAAAGAACTCAAAAGAGAAACTTTAACTATCCATGAGCATGTTACGGAAGAACAAATTGCAGAAGTTATATCGTCATGGACAGGCATACCTCTAGGAAATATGAAAAAAACACAGGCTAAGAACGCAATGGATCTTCCGGAACTACTCAAAAGCAATGTTATAGGGCAGGATGAGGCCATTGAGTATATAGGAAGGTTGCTACAAATATCAACAGCAGGGCTTAAGAAAGAGAATGTACCAGAAGGTGTATTTTTACTAGTAGGACCAAGTGGGGTAGGGAAAACGGAGACGGCTATCAGCATAGCTAAACATCTTTTTGGTGGCGACCGCTTTTTAACAACGATAAATATGACGGAGTTTCAAGAAAAACATACTGTTTCGAGACTCATAGGCTCACCTCCAGGATATGTTGGATATGGTGACGGAGGTCAATTAACCGATCCAGTAAGGATAAAGCCTTACTCTGTTGTTCTTCTTGATGAGATTGAAAAAGCCCACCCCGATATACTTAATCTCTTTTATCAAATATTTGATAAGGGGGTTGCGAATGACGGGGAAGGGAGAGAGATAGACTTTAGTAATACGATAATTATCATGACATCAAATTTAGCTACAAAGGAAATCACAAAGCTCTGCACAGAAAACAAAGAGGTATCAATAGAAGAACTATCTAAAAAAATATTACCATTGCTCTCCAAATACCTAAAGCCCGCATTACTTGGCAGGTTAAATGTTATACCATACAAAAACCTATCCATGAAAGCGCTCAAAAAAATCGCTGAACTAAAATTAGCTGCAATAAAAAATCAACTAGAGGAAAAAGATATTGAATTTATATATGACAATAAACTTCTTGAACGCATTGTTTTATTATCAAACACTACTGAGACTGGGGCAAGAAACCTTGAATTAATCATAAACAACAATATAATGCCGAAGCTATCCAAAGTAGTACTCGATAGCATGATTAATGAGAACGAATTTTCATCTATTATTAAAATTAACACTGAAAATAATGATATAAAGATTACTCATAGCCATATGGAGACAAATATATGAATCTTATTCTAGAGATTATAGATAGCCCAAAGACAGATATTTTTCAAAAAAAAGTAAATTTTGATAAAAGAGGAGGGAAAATAGGCAGAAGCAAAAGTGCAAAATGGACACTAAATGACCCTGATAGACATATATCAAACTATCATGCAGAGATTACATACAAAAATAATCATTATTATATTACAGACATTAGCACAAACGGTATGCATTTTAAAAACCCTCGAAAAAAACTCTCAAAAGGTATCCCAACACAATTAACCGAAAGGACAATCTTTGTTATTGGGGATTATGTCATAAAAGCAAAAATAATAGAAGAAGATTTTTCCTCCCAAAAACCACTCCAAATAAATAACAAACCTGACTCCCCTGTTGTTGCAGATGATTTTTTTACAGAAAATGAAAATGGCAATGCATTTGATATAATCAGTTCAACACCTCTAGAAAATAGGGATATTGTGTCACTTCTTGATAGTTCTTTCGCTCCCACTATAACAGATAACACTACCTCTTCTTTGGAGATAGACAATTTACTAGATATAGGTGGCGAAAATATTGGTCAAGCAGAAGATAATTTGCTTTATTCACAAATAGAAACACCAACCTTAGATCAAAATAAAGATATACCTAAAAAATCCGCATTAAATCAGAAGACGGAGGTGGAAGGCGATGGGCTTTTTGCTTTACTTGCCATAAAGCTTGGGATAGATATAGATACTATGAGTAAAAAGGAGAGAGAAAAGCTTGTTACAGCAATAGGTGATCTTATAGTGTCCATTATGGAGTCTGTCATAGAAACAAGTAAGATTACTACTGAAATATCCAAAGACATGAAGGAAACAACTATCAATAATACTGTTTCATCTAGTAATGCTATCAAGCACGCTAAAACACCTTATGACGCTCTGAATATATTGCGAATAACGCCACATTCATTAATCTATGATATTAAATCAGTTTTCCGTGAAATTGATACACATATTATAGCACAATACAAGACAGGCAAGGAAATTGCCAGTTCCAACAGAGAAAGATTTTCTCCTAAATCGCTTTATAGGTTATTTGAAGACAGCAAACTTCTCGAGAAAAGTTTTACTAATAAAAAAGCGTTGGCTTGGGAAGCGTATGTTAATAAATTTAAATACCTTGATTATCAAGAGGGTGAAGTATCTGAATTTGAAAAAATACAAAAGGTGTACGTAAAAAATCTTCATTCGCTAAATTTAGGAATTAAAGAGTATAATTAATAAAAAATGAAAGGGTACCATGAAACATTTTCTATACGCAGCTACAGTTTTTTTAATCTTTTTACTAAGCGGTTGTGCTGGTGGTTTCTCTTCTCCAAACTCAATAAAAATAGATGCCATATCATCAGGTAACACCACGCCTACTGCATTATACATTTTTGCTCTTGAATCTGATAATAAGTTTAGAAAAATGGATTATTCTGAACTCATGAGAGCAAGACAAACTAAGTTGAACGGAGAAATATTGTCGGAAAACAAAATAATTTTACCCGTCAAAGGAAGGATCACAAAGGTGCTTAGAATACCTTCAGGCACGAGATACATTGGAATTGTTGCAAGCTTCAAAAATGCAAATGAAAACGACGATTGGAGAAAAATCAAAGGTATCAATGGTGGCAGCAATAGTATAAGATTATATATAGGAAATAATAGTATTAGATAAAAAGGGGAAATAACGCATAATGGCACAAATAGCTTTAGTAGGTCATAACCATACATGTCCTTTGCATACAGGTGGTCCAATTATTTCAGGTAACGCTTCATGCACCGTAAATGGTACACCTGTAGCATTGGTCGGTAATAAGTGTAGTTGTACTTATGGGAAACTGGACACTATTGTAACTGGTCATTCATCCATGTCAATCAATGGTGTGCCAGTGGCAACAACAGATAGCGTAACCACTCATGGAGGAAAAATTCTCCAAGGAAATCATGCCCTAACCATATTATCCTAGCCTCTAATATTTTATTGGAATACAAAAGAAGACTATAATTTTATCATTCTATTAAAATTTAATAAGTTGCTATCTCACGCTATTGCTGCCCCCCCTTTTTTTCTTGCCTATTATCCCGTACTTCTTATTAAGAAACTGTGCAGACGGGTATACATCCTTTTGCGTAAGTTTATCTTTTTTTGTTATCTTATAGCTTACTGGTACATAAAAACCATTAAGTCTATAACTCCCAAAGCTATAACTGTATGAAGAAAATTTAAGTCTATTATTCTGATTACCTCCTAGAAGCACAAATCTACCACTTGGAGTTTTCCCAAATAAATATCCTACATGTCCGTGTGCCGGATTATTTATTTTGGTATATAGCGTAATAGCACCAAAGATTGGGTGATCTATTTTTTTATATATCTTACCATTGTAGTATCTAAAAGATTGGGATGCCATTCTTCCTCTTTTGTGAATCTTATATCCTGCCCTATTTAGTGACCAACATACAAAGGCAGCACACCAAGACCCTTCTCTGTTGTCATTTGGTGCGGTGGTAATACCACTTTTACCTTTGGAAAAACGAATATATTTATAAGATAAATCGAGCATAGGAAAGACATTCTCCGGTTTTCCCTTACCTATAATTGCCTCTCTAACAGCTACATCCATCCACGGAGCACGACCAAATTTGGGGCTTTTTACACCTGAATATGCTGACAGTTTCATGCTGATTCTACCAACATGTTCTTGTTTTGTCATTGGTGCTAGTAATTTTTTAATATTTGTTGGGACATAATAGCTACCTAGGGCAAAAGAGAGCTTATTATCATGGTCAATCAATGGGTCCGAAGAGTCATAAATGTTTGACATAGTGCCTTTGCCTATGTCGATAGAAGCTATCAAAAAGTAATTATAGTAACACAATGCTTCTTTTTTCGGGCAGTGCATTGCTAAATCCTCACTTAAATATCTCTTTAAAATACTGCTATATGGACTTAGAAAATTAGAAAAATTTTTGGCATAAGCATCTGAAGCAAAAAGAAATATTCCATCCAATCCACCTTTTATAAATCGATCTATCGATCTATATGGATCTAAAGATAAGATATTTTTCTCTTGGATAGGAGCTGTTTTTGCAATAAAATTTTTAAAGTAAGTAGCACCTCTATTACCAAGCAAGCCCACCGAGATTCTCTGTCTGGGGATACCACTGCTCACATTATTTTCATTGAGTTTGCTTGCATAGCAGAGGATAGACTTTATTTTAATTTTTCCCAAAATATAATAAGTACTTTGGTTTGTGCTATTTTGATAAAGTTCTTTCAATATATCTTCTCTCATTATGGCCACTTTTACTCTGCGCGAGACAAACGATTCATATACTTTCTCTTCAGTGTCCTCTACTTTAAAAACCAATGACTTGTTAGAAAGTGGAAACTTATTTAAGCTATCATCTATACTTTTAGAAACAGAAATAACTACATCTGCTTGTGCTGCAACATATAAAATAAAGAAAATATAAAAATATTTATACATCAGGTTCATATTACCTTAAAGAAAAATTGTATGACTTTTCTCTCACTCTTCCCATTTTTAAGATACAAAGAAAAGATTATTCTTCCACTATACTCCTTTTTTGGAAATTGCTCATAATATGTTGGCTCTAGATAGATACTGAAACTATTATATGCATGGGGTTTTACAATCATTTCGATATTGCCATCTTCAAATTGGACAATCTCATCATACCTACTTTTGTCCAATTCGAGACGTTTGAGCTTTACCTTAATATCATTATCTGACCTATTAACAACTTTGATAGCTTGATGCTTTCCTAGCTTCAACTCCAATTTCTTGTCCGGGATAAACTCATATAATGTCGTTTTAATCTTTCTCGTATCTGTTGTTGGCATTTTCTGTATTTTATTCATATTTACACTATCCTCTTCTCTTGGGAAAAGAGATAAAAACATTACGCATCTATTGTTCTTGATAATACCACTTTTACACCATAATCTGCATTGTTCTATATCCTCTCCAGATACTTGATCTAGATTTGTATTAGCCAAGACCCTGCAGCGTTGTTCTAATTTATGACACATATATTCCGTATCCTCATAATAATCTATTATATTCTTATGCCCAGCAAAAATATCAATTAAAGAATCACTACATGCAATAGGGCGGAAAAATAACAGCAAAGATACTACAAACAAAATAAATAGAGCTATAAAAATATTTTTTCTGATAAGTAATTTTTTAATTTTATAAAAATACTCCGTGTATCTACCAAGAATATCTCTTTTTTTAGAAAGAACATCTTGCTCTTGCTGATCAACAATAATGTCCTTCTCTTCAAGTATATTCTCGGGTATTTTTTTACAATATTTATCCATCAATTTTTGATGAATTTGTTTGCACTGTTTATCAAAGCTAATTTTATTTGTAAAGCCAGCGTTAAAATTATCCATAGATATCTCTATGGCATCTGCCAATTGCTTCTCACAGTAAACCTCGACTCTATATACAAGATCATTGGTGGTGGACAGAATAGTGCATTTCTCACAGGCATCTTGAACAAGTATACGAAATCCATCCTCTAACACATAATATTGATTCATTTGTTCTTATCCAAAAACTTCTGTATCTTAAAATCACTGAGATCTAGAGTGCAACCTTTTCTTCCAAGTTTTATTTTGCTACTTATGGTAACAAACTTTTTTATGCCTTTCTCTAATCTCTCTCCATCCACATAGGTTCCCATGCTGCTAAGATCCTCTATAAAGGCACCATTTTTATGTGGGTATATATTGAGATGCACACGAGAGACTGTTTTATCACTCTCTCCTAAGATGATATCATTACCGTTCTGTGTGCCCCTACCCACTTGCAAGCATAGCTCGTTTCTGTCTATAATAACTGTATGTGTATTTTCATCTTCTTCAGGATCAGGTATAATTATATTGGGAACTACACTATTTGGCAACTCATTATGCTGTGAATCTGCAGTTTTTTCAAGCACATCATGGGTTATTTCTGATAAAACTATACTTAACTCATTGGATAAAGAATCAAAATAGTTAAAAACTTGATAAAAAAAGCTATCCTCATTCTCAAAATCAAATATACAATAATGGGTTCTAAGGTTTTTTTCGTTCCCTAAAATCTCTTCTCGCATTGAACTGATAATGTTTTCTGCTCTGCCATTTATATCTATCCAACAAAGCATTTTGGTATAATCAATAAGTTCAAAATACAATATCTTTGGAGTATAAAGAAAACTTTTTATCTTTTGCGCAAACTGGAAAAAAAGGCTTGAAGGAAGATTAAATCCCGGCACATTTTTCAGTAAAGCAACTCTATAAAACTCTCTAGAGAGATGCATAAGCATTTTTGATATTCTTTCTCTATCAGCCTGAAACATAAAATTTTTTTTAAAATATACCCTAGGAGAGCATTCAGTACTGAGTTCGTTTTTTGATATCTTAAAAATATTCTTAGGGACTGATATGGTTTTTATCTTATTGATTGATGCCTCTAAATAATCTACCTCCAACTGTGCAAGCAAAACGGCTCCCTCTATATTCTCTATACTGATTAAAAAGAAAATATCTTTTTCAAGTTCTATAGGCTTGTTCACGCATTTAAACTGAAATCTATCAACAATATCAGAATGTGACAAATAGAAATAATATTTTTTCATATCCTCAAACTGATCTAGCCCGATATATTCAAGTACTTTATATGAGACTTCGGGCATATCCATATATACTTGATCACCTCTATATACCATCCCTCCCTTCAGATAAAGTGCATTTCCTATGACTGAAAACATTAAGGAGCCGCCTTCACATAACTTTATTGACATAGATCTCTCAGTAGTTATCATCATTAATCTCTTATTGGGTCTGGTGCATTAACATAACCCTGAATCCAAGATCTGCCCTGTTTTCATTTTGATTATATTCTACACCACTCTTCTCGGGAGACAAAAAACCATATTTACTTCTAAATGACCCTCCTTTAATAATATGTTTTTCCTTGCCCGAAGATGTTGATGTCCACTCAAACACATTACCAAACAGATCATATACGCCTTGCTTATTTGCCTTTTTTGTTCCTACTTTTAAGGGGGTGCCAGTATTATAGTTGCTCTCTAAATCCAACATATTTTTTTCAAAACCTTCAGATGCTGCCTTGGTCCATTGTTCGTTTGAGGGCAATAGATATTTTTTTCCCGTTATTTTATTAAGCCATGCTATGTATGCTTTCGCCCCATACCATGTAACATATCCTACAGGATAGTCTCTATAGCCCCTTCTTGGTATATACCCATCTTGACCCAGTACAATATATTTAAATATTTTATTTCCATACAGTTTATTTCCATTTGTATCTCTGTTTGCTCTACCCTCTTTTGAACCATTCATAAATCGTGCAAACTGCTTATATGTAGTTTCAAATTTAGCTATACTAAAATATTGACCTTTAACCGCTAAAAATTCACCTTCAAGAGGCGCCTTGCCCACTTGCATAAGTGTATCTATGGTGCCTTTTTTTGTTTTAGTCAAGTGTATCTGTTTTAAAACTGTCTCCCCATTTTTAACTGAAAATAGTCTTGTTCGTATTGTATCATATCCTTCTTTTGTTGCTATAATATACATTTTATCTGATGAACTTACATCTACCACGCTACCCTTTTGTGCATAAATTGCTTTTTTATTAATCTGAATATCTTCCCCGTCTACTACTTTAAACAATATAACTTTAGCACCATCTGGTTCTATATTAAGATTTATTTTGCCCACTCCTTGCACCAAAGATATATTGAGTATGGTGTTATTATAAAGTTCACTAAATGTTTTTGTTATTTTTAAAGGTTCATAGTATGGGTTAAATATATCTATATTATACTCCTTATCTTTCCTTGCCAGAAATACATGTCCTCGAATAGGTACCCCATTGATTTTGATATGTGTTACCCCTATTTTCAAAGGTATAGCTATATTTATATCTACGTTTACCCTATCCACAAGCATATTAAAATAAAGTTTAAATTTACTTTTATATAGATCTTTATAGTTCAACCTCTCTCTAATCGTACTATACCCATCGGCAGCAATACTAATAGTATATTTTTCTCCGTATCTGGCTTTAAACTTATTGTTATTTAGTATTCTCCCATTCACTATTACAGATGCATGACCTATATTTGTCTCTATAGATGCAATGTGTTCTACAGGCATCATATCCACAGATATATTGGCTATATCACCATGCCCTATTTTTACACTCTTCTCAAATGGCACATATCCATTTTTTACGATAGCAACCTTATGTTCCCCTTCATTGAGGGCAATGGTCTTGTCTCTTTCTAGCAGTCTCTTTTCCCCATCGATGTAGACCTCATATCCATCAGTTGAAATATCAAGTTTTAATCTACCTGTCTGTGTAGGAGATAAAAAATATATCATCAAAGCCACAAATACAAATACCGGCATTAAATATATTAAGATCTTTTTTTTATTTCTAAGTGCATCTGAAAATTCAGATGCACTCTGAAATCTATCGTCTTGTGACAACTGCAAAGCTTTATCTATGGATTTTATAAGGCGAGTATCATATCCGTCATGTTTTTGTCTAGCAAGTGGCTTATACGGATCCCTCTTTCCTTTAATAATAGCATCCATTCTATCTTTTGACTTTGGGGGGAAGGTACCACTAACTAATCTGTACAATAAGACACCCATGGCATATATATCTGTTGTTTGATTAATCTTTGGTGGCTTATCCACATTAATCTGCTCTATAGCAGCATATTTTGGAGTAGCAGCATTAAAATACTTATCATCCTTTTTATCATAAAATATTACGCTTGCTCCAAAATCCAAAAGTATAGGAGAGCCATCCTCTCTAATAAGTATATTCTCTAATTTAATATCCTGATGATATATACCCGCCTTATGTATATGCTCCAAACCATTCAATAAAGGAAGAGCAATCCGATAAACCTCCTTATTGGAAAGTCTTTCTTTCTCACTTTTATTTAGATATTCCTTAAGAGAAACACCCTCTTCATAATTCATAATAAAATAAACTGTATTATTTTTATTATCCTCTAAAGAAAAAAATGTAACAATATTCGTGTGACTCTTACTAGTAACCTTCACAAGATTTTTTGCCTCTCCAATAAAAATTTCTTTCATAAAATTAAAATTATTTAGTTCTGCTTGTGTTAAGTTTTGTTTAAGGAGCATTTCGCCATTTGCACCTCTCTTGACATATCCTTTTGGAAAAAACTCTTTGACAACTAAAAGTTTTTTGCTTGCATCATTCGCCTCAAGTAGATAAATCATGCCGAAATTACCATTCCCTAACACTTTTAGTATTTTATACTTTCCTAAAAATATTGTGCCAGGATCAAGAGAAATATATCCTTCCTCTTCTGTTTTAATTGTCGAATAAGCACCCAATTCAGTATGATCCTCTTGGGCAAAATAAGTAAACTGAGTTGCCTCCTCATCCAAATAGGTGGATTGATCATCTATCATATTGTGCTCCCATAAAATAGTTCCTGACTTTAAATCAAAAATGTGATTAATCTATCTAAAAAATCATAGCTAATTTTACCTATACAGTTTCTTTTTAGTGAAAAACTTCATGAGGCGTTCTCTATTCAAGAGATTTTCTTAGCCTGTGATTGGGTTCCTTTTAATATGTTTGATTTGTTTTTTAGAGATGTTTTTAAAGATAGTACCCTTTGATAGATATTGATGAATAAGTACATTGATATTTTCATTTAAATCTCTTTACCATAAACTGCAAGGGTCACAAAATCTCCCATTAAGAAATATATATATTTTAA